>Ga0193726_1002023_pt1 | contig 14416 bp, 8 predicted proteins | sample H2c1metaG_FD_144928 | JGI IMG/M metagenome (GOLD analysis project Ga0193726, IMG submission 144928) | Soil microbial communities from a riparian zone of the East river system, Colorado, United States - H2c1 | ecosystem: Environmental > Terrestrial > Soil > Riparian zone | place: USA: East River... | reverse complement strand
GATTGGCGGCTTGATCTTCGCCACCGTGTCGACTCTGTTTTTTGTCCCTGTGATGTTCAGCATCATTCACCGGCACCACGGCCGACTGCCATTGCCGCAAGCCAAACTCGGAGAAATTCATGCCCCCGCTTGATCAAAGTTCCCGCCACCCCGTTCCTCGCCGGCTGATTCAGGTCGGCGGCGCCTTGGTGCTTCTCGCGATCGCCGTGGTCGCCTACGGCTTGGGCTCGCGCGCGGCGCAAAACTCGCACCTGCAGGCGGTGACTGAGGCGCAAGCTGTGCCCACAGTCGGTATCGTGGCGCCCAGCAGCGTCGAGAATTCTGCAGGCCTGGACTTGCCGGGACGCCTGGAAGCGTACATCCGTGCGCCCATCTACGCGCGCGTCCCCGGCTATCTCAAAAGCTGGAAGCACGATATCGGCAGCAAGGTGCAGGCCGGCGACGTCCTCGCCGAAATCGATACCCCCGATCTCGACCAGCAGCTAGTGCAGGCGCGCGCCGATTTGAGCGTGGCCCAAGCCAATGCCAAACTCGCGCAAATCGGTGCCGAGCGCTGGCAGTCGCTCGCCAACACCGACGCCGTCGCCCGGCAAGACGTTGACCAACGCACGTTCACCTGGAACGCCAATATCGCCCAGGTCAAGGCAGCTCGGGCCAATGTCGATCGTCTGGTGGCCGAGCAGGGCTTCAAGCATCTGACCGCACCGTTCGACGGCATTGTCACCGCGCGCGAAACTGACATCGGCGCTCTGATCAACGTCGGAGCCGCCGGCGGTGCCGAGCTATTCGTGGTCTCCGAAACGGGAAAGCTCCGCGTATTTGTCAACGTGCCGCAGAACTATGTACCCAGCGTACCGCCGGGCACCAAGGCGACGCTCACTGTGCCTGAACATCCCGGCAGGACCTACGATGCCACGGTCGAAGCCTCGGCGCAGGCGGTCGACTCGAGCACCGGCACGACACTGATGCAACTCATCGTCGACAATCGTGCGGGGGGCATGATGCCCGGCGACTACGCCAGCATCCATCTGCAAATGGCCGGCGCCGCTCACGTGCTCAGCGTGCCCTCGAGCGCTCTGATCTTCAATGCCCAGGGGCTTGCCGTCGCCACCGTCGACGCGAGCAACCGCGTACAGATCAAGCCGGTGTCGATCGAACGCGACCTGGGTGCGATCATCGAGCTGGGCTCCGGCCTCACGTCGAATGACCGCGTGATCGAAAACCCGCCCGACGGCATCGGCAATGGCACGGCGGTGCGCCTCGCCGTTGCGGCGCCGGGCGGCGCGCTCGCCAGCCAACCACGGAATAAACATGAAGCGGGTTAGAGGCATACTCTTCATCGGCGCGGCGCTGATACTGCTCGGCGCCTGTTCGCTCGCGCCCACGCTTGTCACCCCGGCCGTTCCCGCCGCGGATTCTTATAAGGAAATCGGTCCCTGGACCCAGGCTCAGCCTGCCGACCGGCTGCCGCGCGACAGCTGGTGGACGCTCTACGACAACGCGGAGCTCGACGAGCTCGAGAAAGGGTTGATCGTGGGCAGCCCGACGCTGGCCGCGGCAGCCGCCAATGATGCCGAAGCCCGGGCGCTCGCGGATCAGGCGCGCGCGGGACGGTTTCCCACGCTCGGTCTCGGTGCCGGCGTCGAGCGCGACCGGGAATCGCTCCACGCACCGCTCCGGGGTCCCACCACGCCGACCTATACCAACGTCAACACGGTCAGCGGCACGGTCAGCTATGAGTTCGACCTGTGGGGACGGATTCGCAACGAGGTTGCCGCGGGCGAGGCCAATGCCGCCGCCGCCGCAGACGATCTTGAGAATGCTCGACTCTCGCTGATCGCACAGCTGGTCGAGGATTACGTGCAGCTTCGCAGCCTTGACCGCGACAGTGCCATATTGGAGCAAACTGTGGAGGCCTTCTCGCGCGCGCTCGGCCTTACGCAGCAACGCCATGATGCCGGCATCGCGCCCGGCCTTGACGTCTCACAGGCGCAAACCCAGCTCAATGCCGCCCGCTCTCAGGCCGCGCAGACGCTCGCTCAGCGCGCGCTGATGGAGCACGCGATCGCCGCGCTGCTCGGCGTGTCGGCCTCGACATTCTCGATCAAGCCGCAGATCGTCGACATCACGTTGCCGCAGATTCCGATCGGGATTCCCACCACCTTGCTCGAACGCCGTCCGGATATCGCCGGCGCGCAACGGCGCATGATGGCAGCCAATGCCACCATTGGAGTCGCGCGGGCGGCCTATTTTCCATCCCTCACGCTCAACGCCCAGGGCGGCTTCCAGAGCACCAGTTTCGCGAACTGGCTGAGCGCACCCAGCTCGTTCTGGGCCGTGGGACCCAATGCCTTGCTCACCGTGTTCGACGGCGGCTTGCGACGGGCGCAGGTCGCTCAAGCGCGCGCCGGATTCGACGCGTCCGCTGCGAACTACCGTGGCACCGTGGTTGGCGCGTTCCAGCAGGTCGAAGATAGCCTCGCCACACTCAATCACTACCACGACGCCAGCGTCGATGAAAAGGCCGCCGTCGACGCGGCGCAGCGCAGCCTGGATTTCTCCATGGCGCTCTACAAGCAGGGTGCAACCGACTACCTCACCGTCGTCACCTCGCAAACGGCACTCCTGCAGACGCAGCTCGAGGCGCTCAATCTCGATACTCTGCAGCTGGACGCGAGCGTCGACCTCATCCGGGCGCTCGGCGGCGGCTGGCAAGATTACCGCTGAAATACGCGACGCCGACTTCGACATCGAAGCACAACTCTCCCTGTCCAGACTCACTCCCGCACCGGAGGCATTTCGCCTCGGCACGGGAGATTCATGATGAACGACGATCAACGAAATCCGCTATGGCTCATCGTCGGAGCAATGGCGATCTTTTTTGTTGTGGCCGCGGCCTCTCTGGCGGCAGCGGCGCCGGCGGCGATCACTGACGAGGGCTTGCCCGGGACCCGGACGCTGCGGAATGCGCCGCAGGATGACCTCAACTGGATTCTGCCCGCGAAAAGCTACGCCGGTAATCGCTTTACCGGTCTCACCCAGATCAACAAGAGCAATGTCGTGAATCTGCGCCTGGCATGGACCAGTGCCATCGCCGATGACGGGCAACAAGAAGCCTCGCCGATTGTCTGGAACGGCACCATGTATCTTTCCACGCCGCACGAAGGTGTGCTCGCGCTTCGCGCCGGCGACGGGAAGCTGCTGTGGCAGACTCCCTATAACCCTGCCTATGTTTTGCTATACGCCGTGAACCGCGGCGTCGGCCTGGCCGATGGCAAGGTGTTTATCGCCACCCAGGACTGCCGCGTGATCGCGCTCGCGGCGAACACCGGCAAGCAACTGTGGAATGTGCAGGGGTGCCAGGATACCAGCAATAGCTTTTATTCCATGGCGGCCTATGTGTACAAAGACGCCGTCATCGTCGGCACGGGTGGCGGTGACAACGGCAACCGCGGTCTGGTCAGTGCTTTCAGCATCGCCGACGGCAAACGCCTGTGGGATTGGCACAGCATTCCCGGTCCCGGAGAACCGGGACACGACACCTGGCCCGGCGACTCCTGGGAGCATGGTGGTGGCGCCGTATGGAGTGGACTGGCGGTCGACCAGAACACGGATACCTTGTTCGTGGCGCCCGGAAATCCTGGTCCCGACATGATCGTCAAAGGCCGGGAGGGTGAGAACCTCTATACGGATTCGCTGGTGGCGTTGGATATCTCGGGCACTCAACCTAAGCTCAAGTGGTACTACAAGATTCTTCGCAACGACTCGCACGATGACGATCCTGCCATGATTCCCGTGCTCTTCGACGGTCAAGTTGATGGTGAGACACGCCCGCTGGTGGCGATCGGCGACAAGGCCGGCAATTTCGTGGTGCTGAACCGAACCACCGGCTCGGTGGTGCATCGCCTGGCGCTCAGCGATCAGACCGGGCTCGACACCCAGCCCAGTCTCGAGGGCACCAAGTCCTGTCCGAATCACGGAGGCGGCATCGAATGGAACGGCGGTGCCTATGACCCGAACAGCAATTCCTTTCTGATACCGAGCACCGAAGAATGCGCCGTCTGGAAGATCGCGACCGAAGACCCGCCGTACATCCCGGGGCAGCCGTATACTGGTGGAGCGCTCCCCAAACGCCAGAATGGCACTGGGGTGCTGACGTCGATCGATATCGGCACGGGACGGATTCGCTGGCGCAAGACACTGCCCTACCCGGCTGAGGGCGGTGTATTGATCACGGCCACGGGGCTCGCGTTCACCAGCGACGTCGGCGGCAATGTTTACGCGTTCGACGCGGCATCGGGACAGGAATACTGGAAGGATTTCACCGGCTCGTCGATTGTCGCTCCCATTTCCGCGTACAGCCTTGAGGGTAAGGAGTATCTGACGGTGGTGGTCGGCGAGGCAGGCAATCAGCAGACTCCCAATCTACCACCCACGCAGGGCAGCCGGGTGCTCACCTACCAACTCGCTGCCGCTCCGACGATCGTAAACGGTGCCGGCGGACAAGTGGTACTCGTGAACGCAACCAACGGTGCGGGAGAATCTGCACCATCATTGCCGAAGTCCACCGGCTCTGCTCCGTATACATCGAAGCAGGTAGCGCAAGGCAGCGAAGTCTTCGCAAAATCCTGCGCCCTCTGCCACGGCGCCAACCTGCAAGGGTTATCTGCGCCGGCTCTAACCGGCGCAGGATTCGCCCGTTCGCACCTCAATGCGGCGCAGCTGCGACGCGTCGTGACGCAAACCATGCCACTTACCGCACCGGGTTCGCTCACACCCACTGACTATGCGGCCTTGATGGCGTTTCTGCTGAGCTATGACTGCGTGCAACCGACCGGCGACCATCAGCCGTTTCCAACCGCAGACCTGCCCGCACTGGAACAGGTCACGCTGGGCGCCGGCACCTGTGCGCCCGGCCACCCCGGGCGCACGCAAGCCTCGAACATCGCAGGGCCCAAATGAGCCTCGGAATTGCTGGGGCGTTCGCGCGGCCGGGAGAGAAATCCGCGGTCGAGTGAGCATCCGGAGTTTGTGTCGCGCGTCGAGGGAAACCCATTACGAGGATCTATAACTCGGGATGGAGAGCGGCTCATCGTCGTGCGTCGAGGCGCTACGCGAGCGAGTTCGGGAGATCCTGTCCGAAGGGATTTCAGTCCATTCGCGCGCACGATTTGAAGCACACATACGGCCATCGGTTGCGCACCGTAGAGGTCGGGTTCGAGGATCGCAAGTTCCTCTTGGGTCACAAGGCCGGTCAGGTCACCACACAATTCGGCACCGGAATTCGGGACGCTGATTGAAGCCTCGGAGAAGGCATGCGCGCTGGGGTCACGCAAAACTCACGCACTGACGATCGTGCGCGCTCGAGCGGAGAACCAAGTGATTGATGTCCTACCGGGCACATAGGTAACACTTCTTCCGAGCACATGGGTAACACTTTCTGGCATTTGCGGGAGACGCGAAATGCCTTGGAAGGAGTTATCGAAGATGGACGAGAGGATGCGTTTTGTGGCTCGTTTGCTGGAGGGAGAGAAGATGGCCGTGTTGTGTCGGGAGTTCGATATCTCCCGCAAGACCGGCTACAAGATCTTCAGTCGCTATAAGCATGCTGGGATCGAAGGCCTGACCGATCGGAGCCGCCGCCCGTATCGGCACGCCAATCGTCTGCCCTTTCAGATTGAGAACTTGATCCTGCAGCTCAAGGAGAAGCACTCGACCTGGGGAGCTCAGAAGATCCGCGACAAGATCAAACTGCTGCACAGCTCGATCCAGCTTCCGGCGATCAGCACCGTGCATGCAGTCTTGTATCGCCGTGGGTTAGTCAGGAATGGTGGCCGTCCCCGCTATAAGGCCCAGGGCACGCCGCTGTCGCACGCCATCCATCCGAACGATCTGTGGTGCGCCGATTACAAGGGTGAGTTTATGCTCGCCGATAAACGGTACTGCTACCCGCTGACCATCACCGACACGACGAGCCGCTATCTGCTGTGCTGCGAGGCCCTGGGCACAACCCAGGAGATGTTCGCATTTAGCGTGTTTGAACGGGTTTTTAAAGACTTTGGGCTGCCTTTGGCGATCCGTACCGACAACGGTATCCCCTTCGCCAGCCGCTCCGCCTTCTTCGGCCTGAGCAAGCTCTCCGTATGGTGGCTGCGCCTCGGGATCGGCATCGAGCGCATCAAACCCGGTAACCCGCAACAAAACGGCCGGCACGAGCGCATGCATCTGACGCTGAAAAAGGAGGCCACCAAGCCCGCCGCCAAAAACCTACTCCAACAGCAGGCTAAGTTCGACCACTTCATCGATTATTACAATCGGGAGCGCCCTCATCAGGCCTTGCTAGGTCAGTGCCCTGCTCAGCTGTATCGAACCTCGCGACGCCCCTATGTGGGCTTAACGGATTTGGAGTACCCCTTTCACGATCGCACCGTCACAGTCACCCACTGTGGGCGGATTTGTATCGGACGGCGTAAGATCAATTTAAGTCAGGTATTTGCTGGGCAGAATGTCGGCATCAAAGAGGTCGCCGACAAAATCTGGCTAGTCAGCTTCATGCACTACGATTTGGGGTTTTTTGATCACGAGACAGGTCGCGTCGAATGCGCCCCGAACCCGTTCGGTGCCAGACTGTTACCCATGTCTCCGGAAGAAAATGGATACCATCCACCCGGTTAGGACCTGATTTGACTGGTGGTGAGAGAGGGACTCGAACCCTCGACCTCGGCATTATGAGTGCCATTCTTGGAAAATCGTCCTTGTAAATTCAACAACTTACCGCGTGGCGCCCGTTGCAACTAGCACCACGAAGCATAACGAAGCAGCACTGGGTGACACAAAATTTCCGCAAGACTCTCGCAATATTCTATGCAAGCGTTGGGCACGAAAGAGAGACTCCAGCCTTCGACCTCGGCGTTGGAGCTCAAGGAAGCCGCTGCGCCGGCGGGACCGTGACGGGAAGCAGAAGCGGCGAGAGTCAATGGCATGACTTGTGGGATCGAGGCGATGATGGGCGGGTTTCAAGGCATTTCTGGGCGTCTTTCTATTGACCGGCTAAGTAACAGTGGCCATCATCTCGTTGAATCGTGGACGCGACGGTGAACGGATGATCCATGGAATTTGAGACCGAAGAACAACTCGTCAACTTGCTGGAGAAGGTGTATTCCTCTCCTCGTAGTCGCTGGGTGTGGATTCGGGAGTTCAACATGCCGAATGGCATTGCGGACCTAGTCGGCATCGGCTTAGCTACCCCCGCGGCGGGCCGCTCCACACTCGGCCATATTCCGCCCCAATGGGCATACACCCTGCACTGCTTGCCCCATGAGGAGTCCTTTTCCTTGGGTAATGTGGCGACACTCGCCAATGTCACCATGGGATCGGCACGATCAATGTTGCGAAACTTCGGCGATTCTGGGTTCTGCGCGCAGATTCCAGACAGCAAGCAGTGGATCAAGACGCGGCAGCCGGAACCCGTGGCGAAGAAAATTGTTGCTATCGAGGCAAAACTGCGCGACTGGCGGCGGGCTTTGTATCAGGCCGCACAGCACGTTGCCTACGCCTCCCAAGCTTGGGTCGTGCTCGACCGATCTGCGCTTCCCAGTTCACGACGGCATGCGCACGAGTTTGCCGATCGGGGCATCGGGCTTGCCGGTCTCTCTGCGGAGGGGGAGCTGGATATCGTGATGCAACCCCGCGAAAAACTGCCGCGCCGAGAGAATCGCTATTGGCAGGCGAATGCGGAGATCGCCCGGCGCCTGATGTGATCAGGATTTTAGATACAGCCGATAGAATCGATTGATCGAGCCACGGCCCCAAGTGTTCCCCATTGCCGTGCGGATCAAGATCCAGCGGCATGTCTTCGATTTGGGCGTGAAGCTCTGCGGCACGCTTAATCATCGTCCGGATCGCATCGAACCTGCGCTGCACAGGTAGTCCGGCGAGTTCCTTGAGCTGCTCGGTCAAGCAGAGAGAGTGATGCTTGTAGAGCCCGGGTTGGTTGAACGCCGGATCGGCGGCTGCGGCAATGGCCCGGTCCAGAATTCATCTACTGCTCGAAGGCACCGCAATACAAGAAGGGAAAGGCTTATCTGTTGGCTGGGCCGCCGTCGCTGCCACGGGAACCATCGACTCGAACTTCCACAGTCCAACTGGTTGCCGTTTACACAGCTTGAAATAACGCCTCGCAGTTACCGCTTACTCTTCGAGACCCTTGAGCGCCTGTCGGGTCTCTCCGACCCCCAAGGCGGCCACGAGGCCGGGCGGGCTGCGCATGATCGGCCACATACTTAAAGGCCGCACCCAGGGACGCCCAGAAGGCGTACGACGCCATCCTGGGCTACGCTCGAAAGCGGCCGATCGTCAGGGGCTAACCTCTTCAAAATAAGGCTCACCCGAAGCCCAAAAAAAATCATACTCGTCACTCAACCGCTTGATGACGGCCTCGATGTTTGATGCCAAATTGACCGCTTGCATGGAATCGGTACCGTATACATCAAAGCTATGCTCATCTAAGCCTTCCATGTCGACATGACATATCGACATGACGCCATCTACCGAGAACTGGACTTTGTCTTGCGCAACCACCTTTGGCGCGCAAATCCCAACCGTTAAGTTCTTACGAACTCCATCGTTTTTCCCCGAAAACAATAGATGCCGTTCAGCAATATATCTACTCATTTTTAGCTCGCAATGGCGGTGCCGTTTTTCCCTTCCCTTGATAGCATTGCTCGCGGTTTTCCCTAGCAGCTTCAAAACAAGCAAACCTCTTACGCCCCGTCAGCGAAGCGCATGTTGCAAGGGTACTTTGGTAGAGCGCTTCGCAATTCTTATCTTCTTCCTGTTCGCCATGCACCGCCGCCCAGCACGCGTGCGCAATTTGCTTAGCTTTTGCGTGGATTACGTCAATAAAGTTTTCAAAGTTTTCTTGAATCTGAATATTTAGCTGCTGTTCTTGTGGAGTAGGAGCGCAACCAAAATAGCAGGGGATTTGATACCCGCCTTGACTTCCCTGCCGAGGCGGCGCCAAGCCCGTTGGATCAGTCTCGCTAATCGGATTCCCGTCAACATATGCATAGATGTTAACACCCCCCGCCTCCCCGATGGGGTCGCGATTGAGCCATCGCCCATGGGGCGGATCGTAAGCGCGGTATAAGGCGAAGTTCAGGCCGCTCGAGGGATGATAGAAGTAGCCCGCGTAGCCGATATCCGAGACAACCGCACCACTGAGGATCGTGGGGTTGCCGTAAGGATCATAAGTGTACTGCGCCGCCACGGTGCCGCTGGTGGTCACCAACTGGCGCACGCTACCCAGCTGATCTTGCACGTAGTAGTAAGAGGTTCCACCGGCGATCACGCCCTGGGGGAAGTATTGAGTGCTGACGGGAGAGCCACTCTGCGTGTTGTCGTGGGCCGAGCAGCGCACTGAGCCGCACCAGAAATAAGAATGGTCGGCAGTGACCGTCCCGCTGGTCGTATCGACGACGCGCACGAGCCGTCCTAGGCCGTCGTAGGTGAAGCTGCTGCTGGTACTGTTCCCACTGTTGGCGAAGCTGAGGATGCGATTCGCCCCATCCCAGGTATAGGTATTGCCGCCGAGAGCCGTCGGGTTGCCGTTGGCATTGTAGGTGGCGGTGGTGATGGCATTGGTCGAGGAGTACGCGAAGTTTTGCGTCGATCCGCTGGCCGTGATGGAGGAGAGGTTTGAGGCCGGGTCATAGCCATACGCATTCTGCGTCGAACCACCGACCATAGAGGTCAGCAAGCGATTGGCCTTATCGTAGGCAAAGTTGTTGGTTTGCGCGCTCGGTGTCGAGACGGAAAAACTCGCCACATTGTCATCGGCATTGTAGGTGTAGCCGTACTGAGCCAGGGACGTCCCCCCGCCGTGGGTAGTGATAGTCAGCTGCTGCAGCAGCTCATCGCCCGTCGGCCCAAAGTAGGTCATGGCGGCCGCGGGGCCGCTGCCCGAACTTACCCCACTCACGCGCACCGTGGCATCCGCGTAGCTGTAGGTAAAGGAATCGAGAGGGTTGCTGGCCGAGGTAATTCGGCCTAATGCATCGACGCCCATCGATTGCGCCGCCCCATTCACGGTGTAGCCGACGACCCGGTTCAGCGCATCGTAGGTGTATACAAGAGTGTCGCGGCCAGAGGAGAGTCCCGCAATCGGACTCTTGACCGTTTTCAATAAATTGGCGCCCAGCGACGACACCGCATAGTAGTTGTACGCCGTGACGCCGGTGCCGTCGGTCATGCTGATCCGTCGCGGATAGGCCGGATCATACGAGAAGCCAACACTGGCCGTTGGCTGATTGGCGCTGTAGTCGATCTCGGCGGTGGCGTTGTCTCGGTTGTAAGTATAGTCGGTCGTCTGGCCGAGAGCGTCCGTGACGGTCGCGACCAAACTGATGCTGTTCTCGTAGGCGATACTCACCGCGGTGCCGTCGGAATATTCCTTCGCAACCACCCGACTTTGATCGTCGAGCTCCAGCGTCGTGGTGTGGTTCTTCGCATCCGTAATGGAATCCAAAGCGCCGGCGAGGTTGTACCCCGACTGGACCGTGTGGCTGAGCGGGTCGGTCGTTTTGACCAGCTCACGATCCGCGTCGTAGCTGTAGATCGTTTTCTGTCCCAACCGATCGGTGACACTGGTCAGATCGAGCAGGGTGTATGCGCGCTTGCTGTTGGTGCCATCAGGATAAGTCGCACCGGTCGGTCGATCCGCCGCGTCATAGGTAAAGTGAATGGTCGAGCCCGCCGGATCGGTCGCGGCGGAGACACGGCCTACATTATCATAGGCAAAACTGTACTCGGCCCCGTTGATCGGGCCCTGGATGGTCTTCAGGTGCCCGCTGGCATCATAGGTCAGCGCCGTGGCGTGTCCCAACTGATCCGTGTAGCGCGTCATCTGGCCTGCACTGTTGTACTGGTAATGGGCAGTCTTGCCGTTGGCGCCCGTGACGGTGAGCGGCAGGTGCTCGCTATTGTAAGTTCGCGTTCCAAGGAGCTGCGTGCCGCTAGTGGTATTGCTGGTCGTGAGCCGGTCGATGCCGTTCGCGGCGTAGGTGTAGCTTAACTGCCGACCAACCGGATCCGTGGCCTGTGTGACGTTGCCATTCGAATTGTATTGGAAGGTCCGCAACTGAGTGGTCCCATCATCGAGCACGCGACCGATGGCAATTGGCCGACTGCTGGCACCGTTCGTGACCACGCCGGTGCTGCTGACGGCGGAGAACGGGCTCAGGCAGGCTCCAATAAGTTGCACGGGATAGTTGTACCAGACGCGATTTTCGAGCGGTTCCTTCTCGCTTTCTTTGAAGCGGGAGGTGTTGGTCACATCGCTGCTGTGCATCCAATGGATGACTTTGCCCAGGCCATAGTTCAGGCTTGTGCCTTGGGCGAGCGCATATTGATTGGCGTCAAAGACAAAGGTGTTGCGGTATTCTAGGGAAACTCTGCACAGGTAGCTGTGACTGAACGATAATGTATGCAGCGAACATTACTGTTCAGAGGGAGAGGATCGGCATGAAGCAGACGACCTTTGCATCGGCGGCCTGGGACCGGAAGGGCAAAGTGACGCGCCGCGAGCGATTTTTGGCCGAGATGGACGCGGTGATCCCCTGGCCGCGGTTGCTGGGGCTGATCGAGCCGCACTACCCGAAGGCGGGTAACGGAACGCAGCCAATGCCGATGGAGCGGATGCTGCGCATCTACTTCATGCAGAACTGGTTCAACCTGTCGGACCCTGCGGCCGAGGACACGCTGTATGACTCGGAGTCGATGCGCCGCTTTGCGGGGATCGAACTGGCCGAGGGCGCCATCCCCGATGAGACGACGATTTTGCGGTTTCGCCATCTGCTCGAGCGCCACCAGCTGACCGAGCGGATGTTTGCCGAGATTCGCACTTTGCTGGAGCAGAAGCGACTGCTGCTGAGGTCCGGGACGATTGTCGATGCGACGATCATCGAGGCGCCGCCCTCGACGAAGAATGAGCAGAAGGCGCGCGACCCGGAGATGCGCCAGGGCAAAAAGGGCGGCGGATGGCACTTCGGGATGAAAGCGCACATCGGCACCGATGTGCACGGCAGGGTGCACTCGCTGGCGACCACCCATGCGGGTGCCGCCGACATTACCCAGATGCACAAACTGCTGCATGGCAATGAGCGGGCGGTGTACGGGGATCAGGCCTACTGGAGTGCGGACCATCGAGAGGCCGCCGAGGCGCGCGGGATCTGCTACCGCGTGAACCGCCGACCCCACAGTAGCGCTCCGCTCACCCAGTACCAACGCGCGATCAACCGCAGCCGATCGCGCACACGGGCTCGCGGCGAGCATGCCTTTCACGTCGTCAAATGCCTCTGGGGCTTCACCAAAGTGCGTTACCGCGGCCTTGCCAAGAACACGGCGCGGCTGTTCACGGCCTTTGCGCTGGCCAATTTGTATCTGGTCCGGTATCGCTTGATGCCGCCCGGGGAGAGGTGTCTGTGCTGATTGTGATAAGCCAGGAAAAACCTGCAGAACAAGGCAAAAATCGCACGAATGCCTGCGATTTTGGCGATCTCTCATGGCCAATCTCTTCTTCTCGCACTCATTCTTGACTCGCGTACTCACCTGCGCAGAGTTTCCCTAGGTACTGGTTGCAAGTGTTCATTCCGGTGGGAACCAGGCTGGCACTGGCCACACCAGCACTACTATCCCCGGCGTCGATACCCTGATCGAACTCCACATAACTGGTTCGGTTGAGCGGATCGACCGTCTTTAAGAATCGGGTAAAGCCCAGACTTGAATTGGTGCTTGAATCACCGTATGTAAAAGTCGTCGAACCGTAGGGAGTCGTCAGCGTATTGATGAAATCGGGATCCGTCCTTTGGCCATAGGTATAGCTCGACGTGATACCCAGGACATCGGTGATGCTGGCGAGCAGACCGCTGCCGTTATACGTGAAGCTCGCCGATCGGCCAAAGGGATCCGTGATCTTGGTGACGACCAAAGGAGCACCCACCACGCCATACGACAAGGTTGAGACTTGGCCGATGGCATCCGTGATGGCCACGATGCGCATGCTGCCATCGTAGGTGAGAGTCACCTTATTGCCGGCCGCATCACCCACCGCTGTCATGAAGAAGGTACTGCCCACCGCCTGATTGAATTGCTCAAACGAACCGTCGGGAAACGTCAGTGTAAAACTCGTCGAACTTCCGCCACTGACGGTGCGCATCAGGGTCGCCTGGCTATAGGGCCCGGGGTAGGCCGTGGTGGCGCTCGTGCTGCTGAAGGTATAGGGCTCATTACCGCCGCCGCGCTGGTATAACAATGCCTGTTTGTTGCTATTGACACTGTCGATGATGTAGCTCAGCCAAGTGAAAGTCCACTTGGGGCCAAAGTTGCTATAGGAAAAAGTAGCCGGCTGCTGCGTGTCGCGATGAGAGTAAAAGAGTCCGAAGCGCACCGTCGGGCCTACGGGCGGTTTGTAGCCTACGGGCGCGTCGCGCAGTTCCAGCCCGACCACCTCGAGCTCTACGTCGGAAGTCGTGGAGCCGTTAAATGCGGTATAGGGATCAATCTGGCCATCATCACCGCCGGCACAGGCACTACAACCAGTCGCTCCCGTATCGAAGTTGTCGCCGGTTTGGCCGCGGCCCCACACCGTGTCGCCTTCAGCCGCCGATACGCTGCGCCAACCGGCAGGCAGGGGGCCTGCGGGAACCAAAAAATACCCGCTCGCCTCCTCATCAAGTGTGGTTGAGCTCATGCGAACGTCATCGCCGAAGGTTGTGTCCTGGATCACGTAGCGGCCATTGACTCGGTCGACGATGGCCGCATAGTGCCCGACCTTCCAGTGGGCGACGGCCGGCATCAGGATCGCAGCCCCGGGCTCGCGAAATGCCATCTGATAGTCCATGCCCGCGCGTGCCGCGATCTGCTGCACGGCGGAGAGCGACAGGCCATGGTCCGTGGAGGGCGCTTCGTCCAATACCTTCAGGGAGACCGGCGAAGGCTGGGCCGCGGTGTACTTCAAGATGCGCGTGAGTGCCAACGGTCCGCAGCGGAATGACTCCTCCGGGTCATGCACCATCTCGTACAAGCCGGTGTGCGAATCGGTGATCAGTTGCGCTGCGGTGCCGCCGATCGGGCGAGTCTGGATCGAGTCGAGCAAGGGCTCCAACAACTCCTTGCGACCGAGATACGCTTCCAGTTGGGATAAGCGCGCCACCATGGCATTGGCCAGCACGCGGCCTCGGGGATCGCTCAGCGACTGCGTATCGCTCCAACCAGTCTGCCAAATATCCAGCGCTGTCAACCGGCGCGCAATACGGACCACCGATCGGCGTCCAACTTTGACCAGGGTAGGCCGGCTATTTGAAGGCTCTTCGGCATTGGATTTCATCTGATGGATGGAAGAGGCGCGGTCTGCCGCGTT
>Ga0193726_1002022_pt1 | contig 14421 bp, 9 predicted proteins | sample H2c1metaG_FD_144928 | JGI IMG/M metagenome (GOLD analysis project Ga0193726, IMG submission 144928) | Soil microbial communities from a riparian zone of the East river system, Colorado, United States - H2c1 | ecosystem: Environmental > Terrestrial > Soil > Riparian zone | place: USA: East River... | reverse complement strand
CGGTCAGCGGCTCGTCTAGCGAAGCGGAGCCAACGGCAGCAGCATGCGGAACGGTCATTGGGAAACCCCTCCAGGTCCGGGCCGGCGGGCTAATTTGCCCGCCGCGGGTCGGTGCGGGGCGACCGGACTGCAGCCGTCCTTTGATGCGAGCCGCCGGGCAGGGTCAGGGCTTGGCGGCTCGTAACCGGCCGCTGGCCTCTGGCGAGACCGCGGCGTACTCCTCAACTGGGAGACTGACCCCAATTGTACTGAAGCCAGATTGCCCGGCCCATCGGCCTCGAAACTGGCAGCTCCGCCGCCGGCCCCAGCCGCGGCGCAACAGGCCTGGTCACCGCGCCTAAAGGCCCCTCGCGAGCGGGTCCCCGAGCTGTCTCGCTGACCGGGCGCGGCGGCCCGTGCTCGAGCTCGCCTGGGACGGAGGCGGCCGACGGGCCGCCCGGGACCAAGGCCGAGCCGCTGGCTGCGCCAGGCTGAGGGCTGGCCGCGCCGGGCTGAGGCCTGGCCGCGCCGGCCGGGACTGGCCCGGGGGCGGGCGCAGGCGGGTCTTTTCATGATCACGCAGGCCTATGGCTGTCCCCGCAGCCAAAAGCCTGCGTGATCATGTGAGCAGCCCCCGCCGGAACCGGGATGGCTGCCCGTTCTCTCCGGCGGGCCCCGCCGCGCGCCCAGCTGAGCGCCGATTTTCTACTCCGCAGCAGCCAAGTTACGTATCGGAGACCGCCGCCCGGTGCGCCCGCCCGGTGCTCGCCGGGCGACGCCTGCCGGACCCGTTCGGGCGGCGGCGGCCGGACCCGGTAGGTGGCCAGCCAGGGACTGGAGTGAGACAGCGGGACCCGCGGGACCCGCGGGGTGCTTCGCGAGGAGGACTAGGTGCGGGAGGGCTGGTCGGAGGCGGGGGTGAGGCCGGCCTCGGCCAGGATCTCGGCGGCGTGCTGGCCGGCGACCGCCGGCGCTGGGCCGGGGGGCTCGCGGCGGAGGCCGGGCATCTCCAGCCAGCGGCCGGGGAGTACGCGGCTCACGCCCGCCTCGTCGCGCTCGGTGACCGACAGCAGGCCATGGCGGATCAGCTGCTCGTCGCCGACAAGTTCGTGGCCCTGGCGGGCGCGCACGGCCGGGATCCCGGCCACCGCGGCGCGCCGCAGGATCTCGGCGACGGGCAGCGCCGCGACGTGCGCGGCGATGGCAGCGGCCAGTGCCGCGTCTCCGGCCGCGTCGGCCGCGGCGGCCGGCTCGCTGCTGATCAGGCCAGCGCGGGCCAGGGCAGCGCCAGCCAGGCCAGTTGCCGGGCCGGGCGCCTGCGCTCCGAGGCGGACCCAGCCGTCCGCTCCCCGGTACAGCCGGTCGAGGGTCCGCGGGCCGGGGAAGTCCCGGCCGCCGGTCGGCTCGGACGGCACAGCGCCCGGCGCGCGCACCAGCCACGGCGACTGCACCAGGCAGGACGAGGCGCACAGGGTGACGGTGATCCGCTGGCCGCGGCCGATCCGGGCGCGGGCGAGGAGCGCGGCGCAGGTCCCCAGCGTGGCCAGGGCGCCGGCCAGTACGTCGTTGACCGGGACGGTGAGGAAGACCGGGCTGTTGGCCTCGTCGGTCCCGCCCTGGCCCCGCATGATGCCGCTCATCGCCTGCACGACCGGGTCGAAGCCGGGCCGCTCGGCGAGGGCGCCCGCCTCGCCGAAGGCGCTGATCGAGACGCTCGTGACCTGCGGGTTGACTGCGGCCAGCCGGTCGTGGTCAATGCCCAGGCGGCCCAGCACGCCGACCCGGTAGTTGTCGACGACCACGTCGGACGAGCGGACCAGGTCCCGGAACAGGCCGGCCCCCGGCTCACTGGCGAGGTCGACCAGCAGGCTGCGCTGATCGCGGTTGTACACCGAGAACCCGGCGCCCCCGCGGCCGCCGTGCGCCGTGCGGAACTCGTCGCCGTGCGGCGGCCGCTCGATCTTCCAGATCTCGGCCCCGAGCTCGCCGAGCAGCGTCGCCGTGTAGGGCCCGGCGATGATCGTCCCGAGGTTGAGCACCCGCAGCCCGGCCAGCGGCAGCTCCGGCGGTCCCGCCGCCGCGCCGGGGGACGCCTGCTCCCGGGCCGGCCAGCCCGCGTCCAGGGCCGCGATGGCCGGGTGCCGGGTGAGGGCCGGGCCGCGCAGCTCGACCGGCGTCTCCGACAGCCCGATGAGCGGGCCGGGCATCACGATGTCCTCGCCGGCGTCGTTGCGCAGCTGCGCCCGGAGCCCGATGGCCCGGACCTGCTCGTGGTCGAGCCAGTCCGCCGTGTGCCCGGCGGCGGCCGCCGGGCAGTCGGCGGCCTCCAGCGCGGCCAGGCACTCGGCGCGCGAGCGGGCGGCGAACGCCCGCTTGAGTTCCTCGGTGACCCAGCCGAGGTTCTCGCCCCGCCGGACCCGGCCGATGTCCCCGCCGATCCGGGGGTCGTCCAGGATCCAGCCGGCGCCGATCGCGGTGAAGCCGCGCCGGATGAAGGCGTTGGTGAAGGCGCCGAAGAACAGCCACTGGCCGTCCGCGCAGCGGTAGCAGCGGTAGTTCGCCAGGGTCCCGCCCGGCCCGCCGGGTCGGTGCTCGTGCGGCTCGGTGCGCGCGGCGGCGAAGCCGCCGGGGGAGACCAGCTCGGCGCCGTGCGCCCCGCCTGCCACCACCAGGGGCGCGACCTTCCGGCCGAATTGCCGGCCGGCCAGCAGCGCTACGGCCGTGATGGCGGCCCAGATGCCCTGCATGATCAGCGCCACCGGGAAGACGCAGTCGACCGGCACGTCGTCGTAGGACGCCTGGTTCCAGGCATGCCCGACCCAGGCGAACAGCAGGCCAGCGGATTCAGCCCCGCCCGCGCCACCCCCGCTCGCCCACGGCGTCTCGCCGAGCAGGTACGGCGGCATGACGATCCAGAACGCCGGCCGGCCGGGCGCGAGCCCGCGGGCGGTCAGCTCCGCGTGCCCGACCAGGCCGCCGGACGCGTCCGGGCCCATCAGCACGATGTCGGCCCGGCCGATCAGGTCCTCCAGCGCCGCCAGGTCGGCGGGGTCCGCCGGGTCAGCGACGGCGGACCGCTTGCCCCGGTCCCACATGTGCAGCCCCGGCACGTCCGGCGACGGGCCGCCGCCGGGCGGGTGGACCTTGATGACATCGGCGCCCAGGTCCGCCAGCAGCATCCCCGCGACCGGGCCGGCCAGCCCGGCCGTCAGGTCAACGACCCGGATCCCGTCCAGCGCCGCCGTCATCCAAGGACCTCCTCGCGTCAGGTGCAAAAGTCAGGCACAAAAGTCAGGCACAAAAGTCAGGTGCAAGAGCGAGCCGGGCCGCACCCGGCTACCGGAGCGACATGCCCCCGTCGACCGTGACGACCTGGCCGGTGACGAAGCCGGCCAGCACCAGTCCCATGATCGCCTCGGCGACGTCCTGCGGCAGCGCCGGGCGCTTCAGCGGCGCCTGGGCCGTGACCCGCTCGCGGGCGCCCGCCCAGTCGGCCGTCCAGGGCGTGTCCACCAGGCCCGGCGCCACCGCGTTGACGCGGATCTCGGGCCCGAGGACGTTAGCCAGGAGCCTCGTGAGGTGGTTGATGCCCGCCTTGGAGACCGCGTAGGGGATCGAACTCCCCGCCTGGCGCAGGCCCGCCACCGAGGTGACGTTGATGACCGACCCGGCCCCGCTGGCCTTCAGGGCCGGCACGCTGGAGCGCGTCATGTGCCAGGTGCCCATCAGGTTGGTCGACAGGATCTTGTCCCAGACCTCGTCAGTGGCCGCATCCAGGTCGGCGTGCGGGATCAGCTGGGTAGTGCCGGCGTTGTTGACCAGGATGTCCAGGCGGCCGTACTGGGCCAGGGTCGCGTCGACCAGCGCCTGGCACGCGGCCGCGTCGGCCACGCTGGCCTGGACGTAGACCGCCTCGGGCAGCGAGTCGGCGATCGCCTTCCCGGCCTCGACCGAGCTGGAGGAGTTGATCACCACCGCCGCGCCGGCCGCCGCCAGTGACCGGGCCGTCGCCTCCCCGATGCCGCTGGAGGACCCGGTGACCAGGGCGACCTTGCCCTCGAGGCTCACGCCTCCCCGCCACGGTGCAGGCACGGCCGGTGCTGGCCAGGGTTAGTAAAAGGGGCATAAGCCATGAGCTCAGTATGATCGCTAGGCACACGCCCGGCTAGGGGAGCGGCTGTGGCGCGGACCACCCCGTTTCGCCAAGGAGGGCGCGTGCCATGACGGATCTGCCGAGTTACTCCGAGCTTCCGCCCGCGCCCGGCGGGGGTCGCAGCGGCTGGGGCGTGTTCGGCGCGGACGACAACCTCGGCCTGGTCAACCTCATGACGCCGGAGCGGATCGCTGCGGCCGCGCGGCTGGTCGCCAAGGGCCAGGTCTTCCCGCTGGACATGCCGCTGGGCAGCATCGACCCCGGCCTCGCCCGGAACCGCGGCGTGCCCCGGCACCGGGTGCTGCACCGGCCGGGGACGTTCGGCTTCGATGACGTGTACGACAACTTCTACCCGCAGGCCTCCAGCCAGTGGGACTCGCTGGCCCACGTCGGGTACGCGCCCGACCAGATGTACAACGGCGCCACCGAGGCGGACGTGCTGGCCGGCCGCCGGAACACGATCGATCACTGGGCCCGGCATGGCATCGCCGGCCGCGCCGTCGTGCTGGACGTCGAGCGGGCCATGCGTGCCGCGGGGCGGCACTACGAGCCGGGCGAGGCCATCGCGCTGAGCGTCGATGACCTGGAACTGGCCCGGCGGCAGGCCGGGGCGGAGTACGCCGCCGGCGACACGATCCTGCTGCGGACCGGCTTTGCCGCCTGGTATCTCGAGCAGTCCCTGGGCACCCGGACGCGGCTGCACGGGAATGTCGTCGCGCCCGGCGTCGAGCAGAGCGAGGCCATGTGCGAGTACCTGTGGAATAGCCACGCGACGGCCATCGCCGCCGACACGTTCGCGGTCGAGGTGGTCCCCTTTAACATGCAGGCCGGGGCACCCCCCATGGGGTTTCTGCACCGGATACTGATCGGCCAGTTCGGGATGGCGCTCGGGGAGCTGTGGTGGCTGGACGACCTGGCCGCGGACTGCGCCGCGGACGGCGTCTACGAGGCGTTCTTGGTCAGTGCCCCGATGAACGCGCCGGGCGGGATCGGATCGACCGCCAACGCCGTGGCAATCAAGTAAGAACGAGCCGCGACGACTGCGGAGAGTAACGAGAGGTAATCATCGCGTTAGATGATTGCGTTCCCAGGTGGCCTGGAGCGCTGTGTCGCGGTCTGCGACCAATCGGGGCGGCCGTCGGCCCGTCGCCGGTACCCGAGCATCTGTACTGTTCAGAGCACCATTTTAGAACGTGAGCTGGGTAAGATCCGAACGTCAGCTGGCGATCCATTTACTGGCGCGTTAAAAAATTGTTTCAGGATCATTGCCCCGGATGTTCACATGACTTATGGTATGGGAAATCCAGGTCGTGAGGACCCCGCCCCCTCCCGAATGGAGAGCGCTCACGACAGCAATGCCGCTGGTCAAGGATGCTCAGCGGCAACCGTCAGCGGTGCCCGAAATACGGGCACCAAAGATCATTTATCCGCCCCGGTTTCTCTCCCCCGCTCGGAATCGCGCGGGCCGGCTCCTCCTCCGGTCCGGCCCGCGCGAGACCACATGCCTTTTTGGCGTGCAGACAGTTACGCAGGTAATGCCACCTGCGCCGCCGCGCTGGCCGCACAGTCGATCATTGTCATGGCGATTGATGCTGCCAGAAAACTGCCTTACCCGAAAGGATCGTAGTGCATGTTGCACGCACAGAGTAGTGCCAATGGCGCCCATGCGCAAAAGAGATTCTCCCGCCGTTTCCTGAGCACGACCGTCGTCGGCGCCGTCGCCGCGGCGGGGCTGGTGTCCTCCATTGCCGGCGCCATGCCGGCCGGCGCCACGGCCTCGACCGCTAGCTGCGCCGCGGTCCACATCATCGTGGCCCGCGCCTCCACCGAGGCCGCCGGCGACGGCGTCATCGGCGCCCTGGCCACCCTGATCCAGGGTGACGTCAACGCCACCGTCTCGCAGGAAGCCGTCGTCTACCCCGCGACGCTCACCAACTACGCGAGCAGCGTGGCCAAGGGCGACAGCGCGATGGCGGCCGACGTCGAGAAGGCCGTCTCGTCCTGCCCGGGCGAGAAGATCGTCCTGCTCGGCTACTCGCAGGGCGCCCAGGTCGTCGGTGACGTGCTCGCCGGCGGCGGCGGCGGCAGCCTCGGCGCGACGTCCGCGCCGATCCCCTCGGCCGACGCGGCCCAGGTCATCGCGGCCATCCAGTTCGGAGACCCGCGCCACCAGCCGAACCTCTCGCCGATCGACCTGGGCACCGACCCGGGCGCGCAGGGCATCTTCCCGGTCGGGAACGGCCAGTCCCGCGCGGCGTTCGGCGCCGTCCTGCGGTCCTGGTGTGACACCGGCGACCCGTTCTGCGCGGGGGGCAATAACCTCAACGCGCACCTGCAGTACACCAATAAGTACGACACCGCGGCGAACACGTTCGTCAAGGGTCGGCTCACCGCGGCGGGGATCAGCTAGCTCCGCCTGCAGCACGACGCGAGGCGCCCCGGTCCCAGCCGCCGGGGCGCCTCGCCATGCCCGGCCTATGAGCGGGCGCGCGGCCCCGGCAGGCCGACGTCGGCCAGCACCTCCTCGGTGGGCCGCGGCCGCGTCCGCACCCCGGCCGCGATGCCCCGCACCAGCGCTGACCGCAGGGCGCGCCGGTCGCGCGACTTCGCGAACGTGCGGGCCCACCGCCGCAGAGTCGACCCCCCGTACATAACGCGCTCTGCCGGGGCCAGGGCGGCTCCGCTGCGGAGCATCCAGATCTTGTTCCGGACCTCGTAGAAGAAGCGCGGCCCGGGATCGGCGTCGGTCCCGCCGAACGCCGCGGTCTTGTGCACCACCACGCTGGCCGGGCACAGCAGGCCGGCCTGGCCGCGCAGCAGCCGGGTGGTGAACTCGAAGTCGTCGTTCCAGAGGAAATAGTCCGCCTGGGGGAGGCCGCGGCGCGCGGCCACGCCGGCGTCGACCAGGACCGAGACGAACGACGCCGACCGGATCGGCTGGCACCCCGCGGCGGCGGCGGCGCGGCGCTCGGCCTGGCGGGCGAACGGCTTGACCCGCGGCGTGTTCATCGGGTGCGGCCGGCCGTCGGTCCAGACCACCCGGCTGGCGATCAGGGCCGGCGGGCCGCCGGGGTGCCGGTCGCGGGCGTCCAGCAGCGCGGCCAGCGCGCCGGGCTCGGGCACCGTGTCGTCGTCCATGAGCCAGATCAGGTCGGCGGCGCCGGCCAGGGCCAGCGCCATCCCGAAGGCGAACCCGCCCGCGCCGCCGGTGTTGCGGGCCAGCCGCTCCAGCGTCACGTCCGGGAACCGCTCGCGCACCGCGGCCGCGCTCTCGTCGGTCGACGCGTTGTCCACGACGATGACCGTGTCCGCCGGGCGGGCCTGCGCCTGCACCGCGGCCAGCGACTCCATCAGCAGCGGCCGCCGGTTATAGGTCACCACCACGGCGGCGACCCGGGGATCGGCCATGCTAGGAGTTTCTCCGGACCCGGCGGCGCTCGGTGGCCTGCCACACCCGCAGCCGCAGCTGGCGCACGGCCGGGTAGCGGCTGCTGAGCTCGCGCACTGTCCGCTTGAACTTGTCGGAGGACGCCACCTTGGACTCGACCCGGCTGACCAGGCTGCGGGCGGTGCTCGGGGCGCGCTGGGGGCGGACCGCGGGGTACAGCTTCTGGTAGTGATGCAGCACCGCGGCGGCGGCCGCCTCGGTAGCCGCGTCGAGCATCTCGCCGGCGGGCGTGTCGTCCGGCCGGACGGCCGGGGCCCCGGCCGGCCGCGGCCGCAGCTCGTCCAGGTCCCCGATGATGTCGTAGGGGGATTCCTTGAGCGCGGCGATCAGCCCCTCGGCCTGGTCGCCGGCCCACGCGGCCCGGTCCTCCGGGAGGACCAGGCGGGCCGTGCGCGGGCGCGCCGCCAGCGTCTGGTGGGCCAGCGTCTCCTTGACGTTCCACATGTAGAACCAGTCGGGGATCTCCGGGGACAGGGCCATGTTCAGCCGCCGCAGGAACTCGATCTCCGCCACTCCGAGCGACGCGTTCGGCCGGGCGCGGCTGGTGTCCGCGCTGGCCGGGTCGATGCCGAGCAGGCCGGCGAAGCGCTCCCACAGCAGCGCGTTCCCCGATCCCTGCGGCGGGACCGTGATCACGTGCACGTGCTCGGGCGGGACCAGCCGGGACCAGGCGGCCAGGATGGCCATCGTGTCGTGCACCCGCCAGAACCAGTACTCCCGGCGGTCGGGCGCCACCGACTCGGTGTCGATCACGTCGTGCAGCCAGTCCGTCCAGGTCCGGTCGTTGCGGTGCTTGACCGTTTCCTGCCACTCGGCCGGCAGCAGCGACCCCATGTCCCGCACGGTCAGCACGACGTGCACCTCGGCCGGCCGCAGGGACCTGACGGCCCGCTCGGCCTGGCCGGCGTCGGCGGCGCAGAACAGCTCGTGGGAGATGACCGAGACGCCGGGCGCCTCCCGGGCCTGCAGGGCCAGGACGTCCCACTCCGCCGCCCAGGAGCCCGCCGGGTCGGAGGGCAGCTTCTCGATGTCGCGCAGGTCGTTCTGCGCGCGGAAGTGATCCTGCGGGTGGTGGCCGGGCAGCAGGACGCCGGCCGCCGCCAGCTCGCCCCTGTTCCGCCACATGACCTGCTGCAGGAACGTGGTCCCGGTCTTGGGCTCGCCGATATGGACGATGACCCTGGCCCGTGCTGGGGAGGACTGGCGCGCCGTGACGTCGTGGTCGGTCAAGCGGACACCTCGCGGATTTGTGGCGGTGCTGGCCGGGGCGGTTTCGAGCTGTTCACCCGGCGATCGACGAAGTACAATATAACGCCTTGATCTGGTCGGGTATCCTCTGGCGTGACTCACCCGGTACGGCTGGCCACGAGGTGTTTACCCCTGGAAGGCGAATCCTGCGCATGCCCGAGCCCTTCTCGCTCCTGATCGCCGTATACGAGGGGGATCGGCCCGACTACGTACGCCGCGCGTTCCGCAGCGCGGTCTACGACCAGACGGTACGCCCGGACCAGGTGGTCATCGTCCGGGACGGGCCGGTCCGCGACGAGCTCGCGGCCTGCCTCGACGAGCTCCGGGCGGCCAGCCCGGTCCCGGTCACGTTCGTCCCGCTGGAGCGTAACCTCGGCCTCGGCCCGGCCCTCGACCGGGGACTGGCGGCGGCCTGGTTCGACGTGGTCGCCCGCATGGACGCCGACGACATCTCGATGCCCAACCGGTTCGCGGTGGAACTGCCGCTCATGCAGGACGCGGACATCGTGGGGAGCGGCCTGCTCGAGTTCGTGGCGGACACCGACGACGTCGTCGGGCAGCGGGTTCCGCCGATCGGAGCGGACCGGATCCGGCGCTACGCTCGCATTCATGATCCGTTCAACCACCCGACGGTGGTGTACCGGCGCAGCGCCGTCCGGGCCGCGGGCGGCTACGGCGACCTCCCGATGATGGAGGACTACGCCCTGTTCGCGCGCATGCTGGCGGCCGGGGCCCGCCCCGTCAACGTGCCGGAGCCGCTGATCTACTACCGGGTCGGCGCCGAGGCCTTCAAGCGGCGCGGCGGCGCCGGGCTGCTCCGCTCCGAGCTCCGGCTGCAGCGCGAGTTCCGGCGGCTGGGATTCACCTCCGAGGCCGAGTTCGCCCGCAATATCCTGATGCGCGGCGGGTACCGGCTGGTCCCGTGGTGGTTCCGGCGGGCGCTGTACCGCCCGATCGTGGCCCGGCGCGCCGAGCGCCTGAAGCAAGACCTGCCCGCGCCCGACTGGGGCGATGACGACTGGCCCGCGGGCCAGCGGCGTGAATCGGTGAACTCGTGAACTTTGACCTGGCCGTCGTCGGCTCCGGCTTCTTCGGGCTGACGATCGCGGAGCGCTGCGCCAAGGACCTGGGCCTGCGGGTCCTGGTCATCGAGCGGCGGCATCACATCGGCGGGAACGCCTACAGCGAGCCGGAGCCGCAGACCGGCATCGAGGTGCACCGCTACGGCGCGCACCTGTTCCATACCTCCAACGCGCGCGTGTGGGAGTACGTCAACCGGTTCACCGCCTTCACCGGCTACCAGCACCGGGTCTTCTCGATCTACTCCGGCCGGGTCTACCCCCTGCCGATCAACCTGGGCACCATCAGCGAGTACTTCGGGAAGGCGCTGTCGCCCGCCGAGGCGCGGGCGCTGATCGCCGAGCAGTCGGCCGAGGTGACCGAGGCGGCCAACCTGGAGCAGAAGGCCGTGTCGCTGATCGGGCGCCCGCTGTACGAGGCGTTCATCCGCGGCTACACCTTCAAGCAGTGGCAGACCGACCCGGTCGACCTGCCCGCGGAGATCATCACGCGGCTGCCGGTGCGCTACACCTTTGACAACCGCTACTTCAGCGACACCTTCGAGGGACTGCCGGTCGACGGGTACACCGCCTGGCTGGAGCGGATGGCCGATCACCCGAACATCGAGGTGCGGCTGAATACCGACTTTTCCGGCATGCGGTCGGAGCTGGCCGGTAACGTTCCGGTCGTGTACACCGGTCCCATCGACGCGTACTTCGACTACGCGGCGGGGGATCTGGGCTGGCGCACGCTCGACTTTGACCTCGAGGTCCTGCCGGTCGGCGACTTCCAGGGCACGCCGGTCATGAACTACGCGGACGCCGACGTCCCGTTCACCCGTATCCACGAGTTCCGGCACTTCCACCCGGAGCGCGACTGGTACCCGAAGGACAAGACTGTGATCATGCGGGAGTACTCGCGGTTCGCCGACCGCGGTGATGAGCCGTATTACCCGATCAACACCGCGACCGACCGGGAGCGGCTGCTGGCCTACCGCGAGCTGGCCGACCGCGAGCCGGGCGTGCTGTTCGGCGGCCGCCTGGGTACGTACAAGTACCTGGACATGCACATGGCCATCGGCTCGGCCCTGACCATGTACGAGAACCGCCTGCGCCCGTTCTTCGCCGAGCACCAGCCGCTGGCCAGCAGCCGAGGAGCAGCCCTGTGACTTCAGGCACGACTGAGACCACCGGAACCAAGGCGCTGCGGGTCCTGCAGCGGGTGGTCTTTCCCGGCGACGACCTGGACGTCGTCCCGCTCTACGTCGAGACCAACATGGACCGCGGGGCCTCGGAGCTGGCCTCGGAGCAGCTGACCGAGGCCCTGGTCGACAGCACGACGGTGGCCGGCGTGGCCGGCGCGACCGTGACCAACGCGCTGGCCGGCGAGGCGCAGGACAGCATCCGCTTCGGCAGCGCCCTGCCGTTCCGCCCGGACGAGTCGGTCGAGCTGCGCCGCAGCGCCGTGATCCGCGAGGGACGGCGCGTCTCGTTCGGGACGTACTTCAACGCGTTCCCGGCCAGCTACTGGCGCCGGTGGACCCACATCGACGCGGTCACGCTGCGGATCCGGCTGGCGGGCGAGTCGACCGTCGTCCTGTACCGCTCGACGGCCAAGGGCATCAGCCACCCGGTCGAGACCATCGCCGTCACCGGCAGCGAGCCGGAGACGATCGAGCGCACCCTGCCGCTCAAGCCGTTCATCGACGGCGGCTGGTACTGGTTCGACATCGTCGCCGGCGCCCGGGAGACGACGCTGATCGAGGCGGAGTGGCTCGGGCTGGCCGAGCCGGCGCCGTCCGGCCGGGTCAGCATCGGCATCACCACCGTCAACCGGCCCGAGTTCCTGCTCGACCTGGTGCGCACCCTGGGCGACGCGACGCCGCTGGTGACCGAGCGGCTCGACGCGGTCTACGTCGTCGACCAGGGCACCCGGCTGGTCACCGAGCAGCCCGACTTCGCCGACGCGGCCAAGAAGCTCGGCGACAAGCTGCACGTCATCGTCCAGGGCAACCTCGGCGGCTCGGGCGGGTTCTCCCGCTCCATGGACGAGACCGTGCGCGCCGGCACCAGCGACTACGTGCTGCTGCTCGACGATGACATCACCCTCGACCCCGAGTGCATCCTGCGCGCCGTCACCTTCGCCGACCTGACCCGCAAGCCGACCATCGTCGGCGGCCACATGTTCAGCCTGTACGACCGGTCGGTGCTGCATGCCTTCGGCGAGAGCGTCTTCCCGGTCAAGTGGTGGTGGGGCGCTGCCATCAACACCAAGACGCGGCACGACTTCGGCTCGCGGAACCTGCGGCACACCCCGTGGCTGCACCGCCGGGTCGACGTCGACTACAACGGCTGGTGGATGTGCCTGATCCCGACCCGCGTGATCCGGGAGCTGGGCCTGGCGCTGCCGGTCTTCATCAAGTGGGACGACGCCGAGTACGGGCTGCGCGCCCGCGAGGCCGGCTACCCGACGGTATCCATGCCCGGCGTGGCCGCGTGGCACGTGACCTGGCAGGACAAGAGCGACTCGGTGGACTGGCAGGCGTACTACCACATCCGGAACCGGATCGTCTCCGCGCTGCTGCACTCGCCGTTCGACCACGGCGGCCGCCTGGTCGCCGAGAGCGGCGAGATCCAGATCCTGCAACTGCTGTCGATGCAGTATTCCGCGGCCGAGCTGCGGCTGCGGGCCATTGAGGACGTCCTGTCCGGGCCCGGCCACCTGCACCGGGACCTGCCGACCCGGCTCGGCGAGCTGCAGGAGATCCGGCGCGGCTTCAGCGACGCGCAGCCGGTGCCCGACCTGGAGGAGTTTCCCCCGCCCCGGCACCGCAAGCCGCCCGCCAACCTGGAACCGCCGTCCAACAAGGTGCAGCTGTTCAAGATGGCGGGCGCCGCCGCGCTCCGGCAGCTGCGGACGGTCAAGAAGGAAGAGCAGGGCCGGCCGCTGGCCGTGCTGCCCTACCAGGACTCGGGCTGGTGGGTGGTGTCCACCCTGGACAGCGCGGTGGTCTCGGCCGCGGACGGCACCAGCGCGGCGTGGCTCAAGCGCGACCCCAAGCTGTACCGGTCGCTGCTGCGGCGCAGCACGCTGCTGCACGCCCGGCTGGCCAGGGAGTGGCCGCGGCTGCGCGACCAGTACCGGGCGGCCGCGCCGGAGTTCAACTCGCCCGAGCGCTGGCGGGAGACGTTCGAGTCGTCGGCGCGTGACCCGCATGGCCAGTCGTGAGCTGCGCGGCAGCCGGGCGGTAACCCCGCCGCCGGGCGCGTCAGCCCCGCCGCCGGACGCCGTGGCGGCTGACGTGCCGCCGGCCGCCCGGCCGCTGGCGCCGTCGTTCCTGCGCCGCTACTGGCCGGCGGCCATCGCGGCCGCGGCCATGCTCGCGCTGGGCCTGTGGGGCCTGGCCCGGGACTCGTCCATGGGCAACGACGAGGTCGCGACCCGGTGGGCCGCGTCGCTCAGCCTCGGGCAGCTCGCCCACCTGCTCCGGAACATCGACGCGGTGCACGGCGCGTACTACGTGCTGATGCACGCCTGGTTCGCGGTCGGGTCCAGCCCGGCCGCCCTGCGCGTGCCCTCGGTGATCGCCATGGCCGCGGCCGTGGCCCTGGTGGCGATCATCGGCCGCCAGCTGACCGGGTCCGGCTGGGCCGGGCTGTTCGCCGGCCTGGTCACCGCCACGACGCCGGCCATCAGCTACTACGCCCAGACGGCCCGCTCCTACGCGCTGGTCTTCGCCTGCGTCACTGCCTCGACCGTGATCCTGGTCAAGGCCCTGAGGACAGAGGCGGCGGGGTCCGGGGCGGCGGGGGCCGGGGCTAAGCCCTGGTGGCTGGCCTACGGCCTGCTGATCATGGTGAGCGGCTACCTGAACGAGCTGGCGCTGCTGGTCCTGACCGCCCACGCGGTCACTGTCCTGCTCGCCCGGCCCGGCTGGGCGGCCGCCCGGCGCTGGGCCGTCGCCGCGGCCGTCGGCGCCGTGCTGGTCGCCCCCGTCGTGGTGGTCAGCAGCCGGGAAGCGTCCGCCGTGACCTGGATCGCGCGCCCGGACCGGGCCAGCCTCACGCTCCAGTTCCACGACTACTTCGGCAACCGGCCGGAGATCTCGGCCGTCCTGATCATCTGCATCGTGATCGCCCTGCTCCCGCCGCTGCGGCGCGGGGGAGCGGCGCCGGCCTGGTGGCGCGGCGGGATCTCGGTGCAGTCCGTGGCCGCTCCGCTGATGATCCTCCCGGCCGCCCTGCTCATCGCCGAGTCCCTGGCCGCCCGCCCGTTCTACGTCGACCGCTACGTCCTCTACGGGGAGGCCGGCGCGGCCCTGCTGGCCGGCGCGGGCGCGTACCGGGTCGGCCAGTGGCTGCGCGCCGGGCTCCGCTGGCCGGCTCTCGTCGCCGTGCCGGGCGTGATCCTGGTCGTGTGCGCCCTGGTGTTCCAGCTCGGCGGCCAGCGGTTCGAGCGGACCCCGGCCAGCCGGATGTTCGACTTCGGCGGCTCGTCCCGTTTCGTCGGGGAGCACGCCCGCGCCGGGGACGGC
>Ga0193726_1002021_pt1 | contig 14428 bp, 20 predicted proteins | sample H2c1metaG_FD_144928 | JGI IMG/M metagenome (GOLD analysis project Ga0193726, IMG submission 144928) | Soil microbial communities from a riparian zone of the East river system, Colorado, United States - H2c1 | ecosystem: Environmental > Terrestrial > Soil > Riparian zone | place: USA: East River... | reverse complement strand
GAATATCCCGCCATGAACAGGGATGATATCGTTAGCCAGTTGCCTTCATTAAAAAAGAAATTCTTAACCTATAAGGACTTTGCTAATGCGGACATTCATGAAATGTTTACCGAAGACCAGATGAAGGATGCTCTTGTACTACATGCAAATAATTTCAGAAGTTGTTACATGGAAAATAAAGGGAATGGCAAATTCGAATTGCATCCATTGCCGGTTTTGGCTCAAATGGCGCCTTTAGACGGAATGGTGGTTGATGATTTTAATAATGACGGAAACCTGGATGTTGCTATTGCAGGAAACGATTATGGAAATGAAGTTGCGGATGGCAGGTACGATGCGATGAATGGCCTTGTGCTGTTAGGGGATGGGAAGGGGGATTTTTCAGCAGAATCAATTATGCAAAGCGGGCTGTTTTTTCCTGGTGATGCAAAAGCCTTGATAAAATTGAACGGCGCAAACAATACCCTTCTTCTGGCCTCAACACAAAACCGCGGCCCACTGAAAATATTTTCCCATAAAAATTCTACTGAAAAATTGGTGCCTTTACAACCAACCGATAAGGAAATGGTGATTACTTTTTCAAACGGGAAATCAAGAAAAGAAGAGATCTACTATGGGAATTCCTTTATGTCACAATCCAGCCGCTTTTTAAAAGTTGATCATAACATTAAGTCTGTGGCAATAAAAGATTTAACTGGTAATATCCGTAGAATTGATTTTTAATAAATTTATTGCTCAATAATGAAGCGGTCCATATTTTTTCTCCTGGCAGGCCTTTTAAGTATTGCAATAATATATTCTTGTAAAAACGACCAGAGAAACAATACTCATAAAGATGTTTCCCTGGCAAGCATCAAAAACGGTAAAATATTAGCAATTAAATATTGTCAATCTTGTCACTCACTGCCTGATCCCTCATTGCTTGATTCAAAAACCTGGGAGAAGGGAGTGTTGCCAAACATGGGTCCGAGGCTCGGCATTTTTTTTTATGGATCTGAAAAATATCCTTCTTCTAAAAATGACAAAGACATTGACCCAAATTATTATCCCTCTCAACCTGTTTTAGGATTCACTGAATGGCAAAACATTATTGATTATTATGTCGCGACTTCACCAGACACGCTCCCTAAGCAGGATCGGGTTGATTCAATTCAGGTGGGATCCTCTCTTTTTAAAGTTGAGTCTCCCAATGTTACATATAATTCTCCTGCTTCAGTATTTGTAAAGATCAATGCATCCGATTCCCTCGATCCGCTCATGGTGAGCGATGTATTAAAACGGAATATTTATTTTTTTAACAGGAAAATCGAAATGAATGATTCTGTTCATTGTAGCGGCCCGGTTGTAAATATGGACCTGGAAAAGAACCAAATGCTTGCGTGTAATATCGGGGTTTTGAATCCCAACAATGGAAAATTTGGGAAAGCACAGTTTATCAATACGGGGTCAAATGGAAAAAAGACCGAGGATGCAGTTCCTCTTTTCGATAGTTTAAGGAGGCCGGTCCAGGTTACTCCCGCAGACTTTAATAATGACGGTAAGACTGATTACCTGGTATGTGAATTTGGAAATTTAACGGGTTCCCTGTCATGGATGGAGAATTTAGGAAATAATAAATTTACCAGGCACGTAATAAGGGCTTTGCCCGGAGCGATCAAAGCGTATATAAATGATTATAATCACGATGGGTCCCCGGATATTTGGGTTCTTTTTGCCCAGGCAGAAGAAGGGATTTTCTTATTTACGAATGATGGACATGGAGCATTTAAGACTGAAGAGGTTCTTCGATTTCCCCCGGTGTATGGTTCCTCGTATTTTGAACTGGCGGACTTCAATCATGACGGCTATCCCGATATTGTTTACACCTGCGGGGACAACGCTGATTTCTCCGTAGTATTGAAACCCTATCATGGAGTTTATATTTTCTTAAACGATCAAACCAATCATTTCAAACAAAAATATTTCTTCCCGATAAATGGATGTTACAAGGCTATCGCAAGAGATTTTGATGGGGACGGTGATCTTGATATTGCCACCATTTCATTCTTTGCCGATTATGAGCACCAGCCTGAAGAAGGATTTATTTATTTGGAGAACAAGGGCAATTTTGATTTTCAGCCGCATAGTATTCCCGGCACAGAATCGGGCAGGTGGTTAACTATGGATGCCGGGGATATTGATGGGGACGGCAGGATAGATCTCGTATTGGGAAATTTTTCGATCGGCCCATCTTTCGTTAAGTCAAAATATGATTGGGAAAAAGGACCGCCATTTGTTATTTTAAAAAATACAGGCATAGCGAAATGAAAAATCATGTTTGAGAAAGGACTTCCCTTATGACCATGATATCACTGCAATATAAATGTAAAATGAAAAAAAATCCATTGTTATATTTCATTTTCCCGATATTGAATCTCATTTCATTTTTTGCTTCGCAGGAAACGGTTGCGCAATCGATCCCTCCCTTCAAGATAATGCTTTCAGATAATAAAATTTTCAAAGGGAGTGACGTTCCAAAAGGAAAACCAATGGTCCTTATTTATTTTGATCCTGAGTGTGACCATTGTCAAAAATTGATGGACGAGCTTTTTAAAAACATAGATAATTTTAAGAGAGCAGAAATTGTAATGGTAACCTATAAACCCGTTATCGAATTGACAGCATTTGAAAAAAAATACAATACTCAGAAATATACTAACATAAAAGTGGGAACAGAGGGTACAGCGTTTTATTTAAGAAAGTACTATGGTCTTGTTATTATGCCATTCACCGCCTTATATGATAAAGAAGGGAATCTAAATTATTCCTATAAATCAGGAACGCCTGTACCTGACCTGGTTGGCCGGTTGAAAAAGCTTAAATGACAAGGCGATTGATAAGATTGACGGGCAGCATTCATTTTTTAAATGACTTAAAAAGGTTTTGTATAGGGATAGAGCGCTTCCCTTTTTTTAATTCGTTGCTCAAATTGAGCTTCACTTTATTTGTGAAATTCTGTCTTGTATAGAGGCTGTACATATATACATCAACGGCGGTAAGGTTGTAGATGTTAGAATAGATCGTAAGATCTTCCTGGTGTGTTTGAGACAATATTTTTTGAACATTATGAGGTTCAGGACAAACTTAAAGCAACCCATTTCATAGATAATATATGGAACGCTGACTATAAACGAATAAGAATTGTGGCGACAAAAAATAACTTATTTGCCTAAACATTGGAGCAAGCCGTAACCGGTAGCGGCAAGCTTAAAGACGATTTGGATGGAAAATAATTTCAAATATATCGCAGAACAATATGAAGCCGTCCTGGGATCGAGGCAAGCGCTTCTTGAATACTGCAAAACAATTTCTCAACCAGACCTGGTAAGAGAAAATAGCTCATTTGGCAGGGGTGGCAGCATCAGGAACTTATTAGTACACATTGCCAATATTTATGAATTTTGGATTGCAAAAAACGCACTCAATAAAAATATTGCGTTTACAGAATATGGGGCGAAAGAAAGTATTACCGAGATAACTGCTTTGTTTCTCCAGGTTGACATTTTTATGAATGAGTTCATAGACTTATTTCAATTTCCGGAAGAAAAACAAATCTTTTATGAAATTAACGGCTCCCGGAACAGTGTGAGTAGGCTAAAGCTATTCACTCATACAATAACACATGAGTTTCACCATAAAGGACAAATCCTTTCCCTTAGCAGACACTTAGGATATGTACCAGTTGACACAGACATAATTAGGTAAATCTGGACGATAACATTCATTAGTAAAAGCAGAATGGAGAGGCCGGAATTCTATTCAACATTTGTATTATCTTCAACTTCAATAATTTTATTCAACGGTAGTTGCCGGGCGACATTTATATAATGCAAGCACAGCATCAAGCGGCAGAGATTGCCTGAAATATTATTGATAGAGTATGCGAAATAAAATCCCTGTAAGGTCTTTGCCGATTCAAGCAAGGTATTTTGTTTGTGGTATATTTAGAAAAGCTCTTAACCGACAAGATCGAAAGGAGGTTGAACCCCTTTCTAAGCTTTCTGTTGCACTGGAAAAACTAACGTTGCCCTTTACATCAATCATTGACAGAATATTGCCAAGCAAGAGAGACGTAATGTTATTAAAGTTTAACAGAGCGAGATAAATAACTGACATAGAAAAGAATGTGATAAATGGATAATAAGGATAGAGACACTCCCTTTCAAAAAACGCTTCATTTCTTTTTAACGAAGATTATTATTGGTATTGTTGTTATTGTAGGAGTAGTTGCTTTAGCTGAGTGGTTACGGAAGGTTTCACTTGACAAAACGAATTTAAGTGATAGCACAAAAAATATCGTTATAGCACTTGTAGATTCATTTTTAGCTGTATCAGTTTATATTCTTCTTTTCCGCGCCTATGAAAAAAGGAAAGTTAATGAATTAAGCGCGGCCATTTTTCTTAAGAATGCATTTTTTGGTTTTGCCATTGGACTTATACTCCAATCGCTTTTTATTTTTATTATTTACCTAGCCGGGACTTATTCGATAATTCATGTAAATTCAGTTTCAACACTTATAACCCCTTTTGCATTTGCGATGACAGCTGGATTTGTGGCGGAAATTTTAATACTAGGGGTTGTATTTCGTTTGTTGGAAGAACAATCGGGAACCCTCATAGCACTGGCTGTTTTTATTATACTGTTTGCCGTTTTGCATGTAAACACTAAAGGGGCAACATTTGTTTCTGTCGCTGCGACAGCCATGCAGGCAGGTTTTTTGCTTCCCGCTGCTTATGTGTTTGGTCGTAATTTATGGCTCCCTATCTTTTTACATTTTAGTTGGGATTTTGCAGAGCCCGGGATTTTTGGTGCAATAAATCCAAGCACTTCGGAAGCGCAGGGTCTGCTCGCAAGTCATATTTCGGGCAGCCCCCTAATTACCGGCGGACAAATGGGTCCACAAGATTCGATCCAGTCGCTTATACTTTGTTCCCTTACAGGGATCTTATTTTTATTATTGGCAAAACGAAAAAAGAATTTTATAAAATCAAAATGGCTGACGAGTTGAGAATTGCGAGTTATGAGTTCAGAGTTCTCAGCTTCGGGACTTTGTGATCTCTGTGTCTCTGTGGTATAAATTATTGAAAACCCTGTTGACGAGGACTTAGATACATTGAAAATACAATGGAATACGGATCAAAGGATTCCATGGAGAAACGCGGAGAGGAGATAGGGGGTTGGACCCAGCCAGGATGGACAATGGAACCTGCGTGTCGGTTGCCAGGGATTTTTAAGCTTAATATTTCCGCAATTTTTTAATTTTAGTATGTTATGGTCGACAACAATTCATTAGGTATCCGGCTCGAGAGTGTTGCTCCGATTCTCAACGTAAAAGATATGTCACAGAGCTTAGCATTTTATGTTGGCATTCTTGGTTTTAAAAATGCGGAATGGGGGGATGAAAATTTCACAGGCATTAATCGGGACAATATGGGAATCTATTTATGTAAAGGCGGTCAGGGTGTTCCAGGGACATGGATCTGGATGGGTTTCGACGGCGACATATTTTCATTGTATGAAAAACTCAAAACAGCAGGTGTAAGAATTAAGCTCCCGCCCACAAATTTTTCCTGGGCCTATGAAATGCAAATTGAAGATCCGGATGGACATATATTGAGATTCGGGACTGAGCCTAATGACAAAGAACCATTTGTTGACAGATGAAACTTTGATCATAGTCCGGTCATATTGTTCGATACTCGAATTGAATAAATTTTAATAACTCCAGATAGCACAACAAAATGCGACGAAACTTAATTTAATAACGCTTGGCGTTGACAACTTTGAAAAGTCACTAGACTTTTATGAAAAAGGGCTTGGGTGGAAAAAGTCCGATAAAAGCGTAGAAGGATTGGCTTTATTTCCATTGGGTGGGATTGTTTTGGCTTTGCATCCACGACAAGAACTTGCGGACGACACGACATTAAAATATCAGCCGACCGAATTTTCAGGACTGACAATTTCATATAACACAAAATCAGAAAAAGAGGTTGATGACATTTTGGAACAGGTTGCAAAACTTGGTGGGACAATCATAAAACCTGCACAAAAAGTATATTGGGGCGGTTATAGTGGGTACTTCAAAGACCTGGACGGACATTTGTTTGAAGTTGCATACAATCCGTTTTGGGAATTGGACGAAAATGATAATTTGAAACTGTAATAACAACTTCACAGAAAAGACAAAAAATAACTGCCACTAACATTGTGTTTGCTGGAAGGCTGGGTTAGCAACAAATATGCATGTGCAGTGAACGCAAAACATAACAGCCATATAGTTATTATGGGAAATGTATTTAAAATAGGCCGAATTTTCTTTGGCATATCAATCGCCGTACTGGGATTTCTGACTGTTTATTATCGCGATTTTCCTTATATGCTGGTACCTCCAAAACATTCCTGGATCGCGGACCTTGTAATACTCGCTTATATTTCTGGAGTCATGCTTATTTTGGCTGGGGCGTGTATTGTTTTTGTAAAGAAGATCAGATTAGCTTCTCTTCTTCTCGGGAGTGTACTCCTGGTGATATTTTGTTTTTATTTTATCCCATATGAATTTATGGTTAGCTCAAATTATATGCATTTGGCAGATTGGGAGAATGCAGAGAAAGAGTTGGCGTTAGCCGGAGGCGCATTTGTAATTGCTGGTTGCTTTTCAGCTAAAAATGAAAACTCCATTAACAGGTTTTTGGGAAAGATGACCCCCTTAGGATCGATTTTGTTTTCCATACCGATAATCAGTTTCGGTATTCTTCATTTTCTATATGCAAAAGATGTTGCAGATTATGTTCCATCATGGGTGCCCTACCGTTTATTCTGGGCTTATCTTGCTGGCGCAGGATTACTTGGGTCGGGCATTGCGATTATTTTGAAAATCAAGACCAAACTCGCTGCCACTCTTCTAGGCATAATGATCTTTATTTGGTTTGTCATTCTCCACATGCCCAGGGTTGTAGTTTCTCCGGCAGCAGATCTGGGAAGTGAAGTTACCAGCGCATTTATAGCGCTTGCATACAGCGGAATTGCATTTGTCATTGCTGGCGCTCACAACCGAAAAATGGGACAGATCTAAAATAAATTTAAAAGGGTGATAAAACAAGGAGATATAATTACAAATTCACGAACAGGGCAAACGATGCGTTTCCTCAAAACAGGTGCAGAAACCAAAGGTGAACTTTTGCAAATTGATTGCATCAGTCCCCCGACCTCTGTTAAAGAACCCGAACACATCCATCCATTTCAGGAAAATAAATTTGAAATTATTTCAGGAAACTGCAATTTTTCCATTGACGGTAATGAACATATTGCCAAGCCTGGAGAGGTAGTGAGTATCCCTCCTAATGTCAGACACCATTTTTGGAATGCCGGTGACACGGATGTTCATTACATACAGGAGTTTCGTCCTGCATTAAAAATTATGAATTTCTTTGAAACTTTATTTGCGCTGGCAAGGGACGGGAAACTTAATGAAAAAGGAATTCCCAATTTATTTCATATGTCAATAATTCTATTGGCGTATAAAAATGAAATTCGTGTAACAAAGCCTCCCTGGTCAGTTCAAAATATAACTTATAAGATTCTTGCTCCTATCGGAAAATTAAAGGGCTACAGTGCAGAGTATCAATAAAATAACATACTATTTTTTAGTTAAGGAAGGTTTATTCAATGTGATAGCTCACCAGTGTCCACGTTATTGCATGCTGGTAAATAATTAAAGACATATGAAAATTGCTATAATATCGTTTAACAAGCCCTACATTATCTGCAAGCCACTCCTCTATATTAAACATGGCATCTGGGAAGCCTGGATTACCCAATACACGAAATGCATTGTCAAAGCGATTTCCATTTACAACAATGTCTGCCACTGAATCAACAACCACATCATTTAGGGAACTCGTGGTATATTTCCAGGAATCGTGAAGATGTAAAGGAACAATATAACGTCTTATAAATGTGACCTGGGTCCCCTGGAGAACAGCGAAATTGATGGTATCGGCAGTAGGAAAAACATAATTAGTATCTCTGCCAGAAGGAGACTCGAAAACCCAAATATTGGCTTTGATGCCGCCAGGTAGCACGGTACTGTCCACTACTGAAACATTCATATCATATTCCTGAACGTTATCCACGTTGTCCAATTTATATGTTGTGTCGACAACATGATAAACCCATTTATCGCCTATTTTGTTTGGAAAAATATCCTGCCCTTTGTTGTTGTCGGTATCTTCATTACTTTTTTTGCATCCGAATATAAAAAGCAGCACTACACAACAGGTGATTGACCTTTTCATTTCTTTTTTATTAACTGACTTCGTATTTAGGGAAATCGTTGCACTGGACCCTGAAGGTAGCAATGCTTTGTAGAAGCGGCAAGGCACTGAAAAAATATTCAAAATTTTTTTGTGTAGTTAAATAACTACACGTATATTTGTAGTCAAATGACTACACAATGTTACTAAGAAGAGATGTTTTCCAGGCTATAGCCGACCCTACAAGAAGGGCGATACTCCTGTTGGTGGCGACACAATCCATGACTGCCGGGGCAATAGCCTCAAACTTTGACACCGCCAGGCCGACCGTTTCAAAACACCTGCAAATACTCACCGAATGCGAATTGCTTGAACATAAGCAAAACGGCAGGGAAATTTATTATCACTTCAATGCAAAAAAAATGAAAGAAGTAGCTGACTTTATTGAGCCATTCCGCAAAATGTGGGATGAAAGGTTTAACAAGATAGAAACCATCATGAAAAAATATAAAAGCAAATAAGATGGAACAGAAAACAAAGATTAATGCCGAAGACGGCAAGCAGGAAATCGTAATCACAAGGGAATTCGATCTTCCAGTGGATTTACTTTTTAAAGCGCATGCAGAGCCTGAAATCGTTGAGCAGTGGATGACTTCGAAAGTGGTAAAGCTTGAAAGTAAAAAACACGGCAGCTTTCAACTTGAAAAAAAGGACGACAAAGGAAATGTGGTGTTCCAGGCTAATGGAGTGATCCATGAATTTATCCCAAACAAGAAGATCACCAGGACATTTGAAATGCAGAATACACCTTATGGCGTTCAGCTTGAGGTCTATGAATTTGTAAAACTCAGTGACGACACGAGTAAACTCACGATGCACGTGATATATGAATCGGTTGCACAAAGGGACCAGGTGCTGCAGTTACCCTTTGCCCAGGGCCTGAACTGGGCCCACAACCGGTTACAGGAAATCGTAAAAAATTTAAAATAACTGATCATGACTAAGACACAACAGCCTGCCAGCAAGGCAAGAAAAATTACCTATTGGATTGCAAACATTTGGCTCGCATTAGGATTGGTGGCAACAGGACTGGGACAGTTGCTCAAAGCGAAAGCGGGACAGGGTGGGGTTGAAATGATTACACATCTTGGCTATCCTGTTTATTTATTGACCATCCTGGGTATCTGGAAAATTTTGGGAGTTATAGCATTGCTCATTCCGAAATTTCCCCTGCTAAAGGAGTGGACTTATGCGGGCATTTTCTTTTTGATATCAGGTGCGATGTATTCACATATCGCAATTGGTGATCCCATGAGTGCATTATTTCCTTCATTGCTGCTATTAATCCTGCTTGTGGTATCATGGTATTTCAGGCCTGCAGACAGAAAAATTCGTGCCTGAGGGTTTACCTGTCGAAGGCATGGGGGCAGGATTTTTGTTAATCATTAAATGAAATTATATGAATCCTAAAGTTGATTGGTTTTTTGATAAACCTACAAAGTGGCAGAAAGAGTATCAGAAATTGAGGACAATTCTTCTTGATTGCGGGCTGACAGAAGAATTGAAGTGGGGTTGCCCTTGTTATACGTTTGAAAAGAAAAACATTGTTTTAATCCATGGATTTAAAGACTATTGTGCGCTCCTGTTTTTTAAAGGCGTTTTGCTAAATGATGCCAATGGTATCCTGATCCAACAAACAAAAAATGTGCAGTCAGGCCGCCAGGTGCGCTTCACAAATCTTAAGGAAGTAGTTAGGTTGGAACCCATTTTGAAAGCATATACGTATGAAGCCATTGAAGTGGAAAGGGCATGTTTGAAAGTGAAATTAAAAAAGACTTCAGAATTAAAAATTCCTGTAGAATTTCAAAAGAAATTAGATAAAAGCGCTTTACTGAAAAAAGCTTTTGGTGCATTGACACCCGGGAGGCAACGAGCGTACATTTTTTATTTTTCTCAGGCTAAGCAACCCACGACCCGGGAGTCAAGGATTGAAAAATACACGAAATACATTCTCAGCGGAAAAGGATTAGATGATTAATAATCCCAGGTAAAGTTGAAAATTAAACAAGATTAATTATTACAAAAGAATAGTATATGCAAATTATCAACAAACTTACGATGCTCTATTTGCCAGTCAGCAATATGGGGAAAGCAAAAGAATTTTATGCTGATAAGCTCGGCTTAAAACTCATCCAGGATTACCGGCAAGACGATAACAACTGGTGGGTATCGCTTACACCTCCCGAAGGCGGTGTCACAATTACTCTTTCTACTCATCACGGAAACATGAAGCCTGGCAACATGACTATGTACTTTGCAACTTCAGATGTTGCCGCAGTCCATAAAGAGCTAAGCGGTAAAGATGTCAAAGTCAACGAAGTTAAAGACGACCTGTATGGTCCGGGATCTGGCGTAAAATGGTTTAACCTTGAAGATCCGGATGGAAATACAGTATTTCTAGCGCAAGCATAATTCCTAAATTACGAGCTTTGAGCTTTGAGCCACGAGTTACAAGTCTGCTTATGGCTCACAGCTCATAGCTCGCAGCTCACAAATCAACCAGTTATTTTCCTAATTTGGAATCTATGTCCAACGAAACAAAAAAGAACTTGCCTTCTGAACAACGTGAAGAGCTATACAAACTATTAAAATCACGTTTTGAGAAAAACATGAATCGTCATAAAGCCCTTGAATGGCCTGGAGTAAAAGCAAAGCTGGAAGTGAATGGGGAAAAGCTTTGGTCACTCAATGAAATGGAAAGAACTGGCGGTGAACCAGATGTTGTTGGTTACGATAAAAAGACGGATGAATACCTTTTTTATGATTGTTCAGGGGAAAGTCCAAAAGGCCGCAGAAGTGTTTGTTATGACCACGAAGCGCTGGAGGCAAGGAAAGAACATAAACCGGAAAATAGCGCAGTTGAGATGGCAGCTGAGATGGGGATCGAGCTGTTAACAGAAGAACAATATCAGGAATTGCAGAAACTTGGAAATTTCGATACGAAAACATCGAGCTGGATAACAACACCTTCTCGTATCAGGAAACTCGGTGGTGCCCTCTTTTGTGACCGTCGTTATGACACAGTCTTTCTGTATCACAACGGTGCAGATTCTTATTATGCTGCCAGGGGATTCCGTGGGTCGTTAAGGGTTTGATTTTTACACAACCTGCATTTGATGAAGGGATGAAATAATCAGTTATTCCCAGCCTCCTATTTCTTCGATAGGTAAGCCATTCTACAGTGGGTAAACCTGCAGGTATATATATTTTCATCTTTTGTATCTTTAATTGGCTTCAGTTCCAGTCTAAGGATTTTCAAATACCCAACTTTCGCAAAGCCTTAAACTTTTTGCTTCATTCTTAATTCAGATAATAAAATGAAAGCGGCAGTTCGTTCAAAATATGGTTTACCGGGAGTCTTAAGCATACAAGAGATTGCTAAACCAACTCCAAAAGAGGATGAAGTGCTGATAAGGGTACATGCAGCCAGCGTAAACAGAAGCGATAATCATGTACTTACCGGCAGGCCATTTCTTATGCGGTTGTTCACCGGTTTATTCAAACCTAAACTGGCAGTTACAGGATCAGATTTTGCAGGGCAAGTTGAAGCAACGGGTCCAGGTGTAAAATCTTTTAAGGCAGGTGATAAAGTGATGGGCTTTGGTGGTGGCTTTGGTATTGGCTCCCATGCACAATACGTAACAATTCGGGAAACCAAAAGAATTGTATTAATGCCTGACAATATAAATTATGAACAGGCAGCGGGTTGTTTAGAGGGGGCATACTATGCCGCTATGGGTATCCTCCAGGTAAAACCAACAGCAGGGCAAAAAGCATTGGTGTATGGTGCAACGGGCGCTATTGGTTCAGCCTATGTTCAGTTTTTTAAATATTATGGTACTTATGTTACTGCAGTTTGTGGTGGTGAAAACAGGGAATTGGTAAGGTCATGGGGAGCAGATAAAATAATTGACTATAAGACAGAGGATTTTACAAAAGATGAAGAACAATATGATTTTGTTTTTGATGCTGTCGGCAAAACCAGTTTTGTCAAATGCAAACGCCTGCTAAAAAAGAAGGGAATTTTTGCTTCATCCGGAGGAGCTGAGAACCTGTTCCTGGTGCTTATCACGCCACTGTTGGGTGGAAAAAAGGTTTTATTTCCTAAAAACAACAAGGGTATCATAGACCTTATCAAAGATCTGATTGAAAAAGGAAGTTTTAAACCGGTGATAGATAGAACGTACCCCATTGAAAAGATAGTTGAAGCATTTACATACGTAGCAACGGGTCAGAAAATAGGTAATGTTATTGTTACGATGGATGATTAATATGTTTGTTGAGGGATTCTTGCGGGCTATTTGGCAGCGAACCTGTTATTTTTAGCAATTCAACAATTTAACAGATAATTCCAATCCCTTTTTGTTATTAATTTCAATCATCAATAAGTTAAATATGGAAGTGCACCATCATCCTGATTTGCATCATAAAAACTGGAAAGAGTATCCTCTTGAATTCATCATGATTTTCCTCGCTGTAACCCTCGGTTTTTTTGCAGAAACAATCAGGGAAAATATTTCTGAAAAACATCGTGAAAAAAACTACATAATTGGATTGATAAACAATGTACAAAATGACACTTCGGAACTGGAAGGTTTAATCGTAAGAAATGACCAGGAATTGAAGGGAATTGATTCCCTAATGAGAATATCAAAAATTAATTTTACCAATATTGCTGTCCAGGATTCAATATTTTTTTATGCCTTGAAATATACGATCTCTTTGCACCTGTTTGAATTTAATGATTTGACCCTGGTCCAGCTAAGAAATGCGGGAGGATATAGTTTAATTAAGACTAACAAAGTTGCCGACAGTATTGCACTGTATGAGTCAAAAAATAACGATATCAAATTGCAGGAAAAATTTGTTACCGATTATTATGTACAAACCTGGAACGCATTTAAACAGATTTTTGATGGGAGCCTTACGAAATCTTTCTATGACTCATATGAGAAAACAAATAAAATACCTTCCGATTTATATGTTTTAATATCCAGAGATAAAGAAAGAATGGATGTTCTCTACAATAATTATTGGACTTTGGCTATCGTTCTCAAAGGCTATTTTAACCTATTGAAAGAACATCTTAAATATCTGAAGGAATTTTTGATTTTTTTGAAACGAAATTATAAATTAGAATAAGATTTTTTTGTGTGCTGCAATGTGCTTTACAACCTGGGAAATGAACTTTTATCAAAAAGAAATATTGAGAATAAGGGACAATCATTTACCTAAGCAATATCTCGTTGACAGGGTTGTTAAGGCCAAACAAACTATTGACAAACACTTTTGCTCAGAAATCGACCTGGATTTTATTTCACGCGAAGCATTTTTGTCAAAATTTCATCTGATCAGGCTTTTCAAAATTTGTTATGGTAAGACACCTTACCAGCTAATAACGGAGAAAAGAATCCACGAAGCTGAAACTTTATTAACCAAAGGGGCAAGTGTATCTGAAACCTGCTATCAATTGGGGTTTGAGAGCATGACGTCATTTTCTATTTACTTCAAAAAACACCGGGGATTATCTCCGAATAAGTTCAGAAAAAAAGCAATTTCTGATAACTCTGTATCGTGTTTAATTTTCAAATTTGGAGCTACATAAAAAGGAAATATGATAAAGATTAAGTTGACAAGCTTAACGGTTAAGGACCAGGAAAAAGCTTTAGAATTTTACACGAAGACTTTGGGTTTTGTAAAGAAAAATGACATCCCAATGGGAGCCCACAAGTGGCTCACTGTTGTATCCAAAGAAGAACAAAATGGTGTTGAATTAGTGCTGGAGCCCCTGGCATTTGAGCCTGCTAAAGTTTATCAGCAGGCATTATTTGAAGCGGGAATTCCTGCTACTGCTTTTTTAGTAGATGACATTGACAAAGAGTTGGAAAGACTAAAAAGTTTAGACGTTGTATTTTCAGTGCAACCCACTCAAATGGGGCCAACAAAACTTGCGGTTTTCAACGATACCTGTGGCAATAATATTCAAATATTTCAGATGTTATAAAAGGGAATTTCAGAACAATCCATTATCTATTCCAAATCCTCGCACAGCCATGATCGTTGGGCGTAATTTTTG
>Ga0193726_1002020_pt1 | contig 14433 bp, 14 predicted proteins | sample H2c1metaG_FD_144928 | JGI IMG/M metagenome (GOLD analysis project Ga0193726, IMG submission 144928) | Soil microbial communities from a riparian zone of the East river system, Colorado, United States - H2c1 | ecosystem: Environmental > Terrestrial > Soil > Riparian zone | place: USA: East River... | reverse complement strand
GCGCCAGGGAACAAGGACTTCATGCCGGCGGAGGGAAAGCCGGCATTGAGTGCGGCAGAAACCAAAGTCCTCGAACTGTGGATTGCTGCGGGAGCCACCACTCACCTGGCAGAGGCATCGATCCAGGGATTGCCTGCGTCCCCCGAAGAGGTCGCGCTTTCATCGCCCGTCACCGCAGACTATCGTCCGTATTTGAAGACGATTGCCGCCCTTGAATCGTCGCTCGGAGTACGTCTTGTACCGCGTTCGCAAACCCCGACCGACGGATTGATCCTTCGTACGGTGAGCGCGCCAGGGCGTTGCAACGACACAACGTTGACACAGCTTGCTCCCGTTGCCAACTTGATCGTGGACGCGGAACTCGCCCGTACGAAAGTGACCGATAGAGGCATGCAGGCAGTCGCAAACTTTTCCAATCTGAAATTCCTCGATCTTTCCGCGACAGCGGTGACCTCCGCCGGAGTGAAGGAACTCATGAAGCTCGAGAAGGTAGAGTCAGTCAACCTGACCCAGACCAGAGTCACTCGCAACGGGGTTGCCGAACTGCAAGCCAAACTCGGAACAAAGCGCCTCTATTTATTCGAGACCCACTGATCTGTTGGCGTCTATCCCAGAGAAAGCCTCAATGCGAGCTGGTCTCTACAGCAAACACCCTAGTCCCCGCAAAAAAATAAGTCCTGACCTTGACTTCGGGCCGGGCTATTGTTTTATTCTGGAAACTGCTCTTCCCTAGGGAAGGGACAATCCTAAAAACCTGAAAATGGAGATGGAGGAAAGTCCCTTGAAACTAAATGACACCATTACAACCTATGACATTGCCGAGGCTCTGCAAGGTGAGACCGGCAAGTTTGAAGTAACCAGCCCCAACGGAGAGCGCTATTTCGTTAACTGCCAACAGGGGCACTCCATTGTCAGCCTGGAATGGGCCGGCAATGAGCCAAATCTCCAGCCCTTCCTGGTCCGCAAGGTGGCTCAACCCATCGGGACCCTGGAGGGCCGAAGCAAGAGGTCCGCGGCCGCTTAACCTGGTTAGGCGACCCCAAGACAAAGCCCGGTCCTTGCGGACCGGGCTTTTTTGCTGGGTGCCGAACAGGTGGGAGAGAACTTGGGGGGAGTCCGCTGTTCAACCCTGGGAGGCGAAGGGCTAGAGAAGGGCAACGGCGCCGCCCAGAGGCGGGGCCTCAAGGAAGCGTGGATCCAGGGCGCGAACCGATGAACGGGAAACCGCCAGCCTTTTCCGCACGGCGGAGTTGGCCAGGGTGTTGGCTTCGGAGTTGTTTTCACGGCCAACGTGCGAAATCGAGAAATCAAGTGACCGGGCCAGCTTGTGGCAGATCCAGTTGAGTGAATAGAGGCTGCGGCTGCGGCATTTGTACTCGCCCGTCATCTGCTTTACTACGACCTGGGAGTCTGAATAGACGTGCAGGCGCTGCGCATTCAGCGACAGCGCGCATTGCAACGCTTCCACCAGGGCCACATATTCGGCGACGTTGCTGTCTTGGCGGCCAATCCATTTTGCGATTCGGATTGGGCCAGATGCGGAGCCATCAATCACCACTCCGACGCCAGACGGCCCAGGATTCCCGAAGGAGCCGCCGTCGATATATGCAACAAGATCCGGCATGGTCTGTCCCTTCTCACAACATGAGCGACGGGCGGCCCTCCGTCAAGACACTGACTTGGTTCCCCCGGTCCGGCTCACGCCATGTCCTGGCCGGCTCTAGGGGAGATGACGAAATTGAAGAGATCGTTTCGCTCGTCGACCGGGACTCGCTCCCGTGGAGGGCTTTCATGAGGACCCGATGAAACAGCATAGACTCAAAACCTCGATGCTCCTCCCATCGCATCGCTTTCGTGGATTACTGGCGGACTCCACCCGCACGGTGTCGCGACCCGTCGGTCAGCGACCAGTCTTTAGCGATGGAATGATCGGCTAGGTGAGCAGCCTAAATATCCACGGATGGCTTCACCTCCGAGTGACCTGTGTGGAGCATGTCACGTCTGCTCGCCCTGGCTGCCTGCTTGTCGCAAAAGGGCCGCTGCATCCACGCATGCAGCGGACGAGAAGCTTGGCCGGGGAAACTGGCTACTCGTCCCGTAGCGCTACGATCGGGTCCACGCGGGTTGCACGCCGCGCGGGTATGTAACACGCCAGGAGTGCGACAACCCCTAGCATCAAGCACACGGCAAGAAAAGTGACTGGATCTGTGGGACGAACTCCAAAGAGAATGCTTTGCAAGTATCGTGTCACGCCGAGTGCCGTCACTATTCCGACCAAGACTCCAAAGAAAACTAGCAACAAACCTTGGCTGACGACCATGCTCAAGACATCGCGCCGTTGCGCGCCTAGCGCCGCGCGGATGCCGATCTCTCTTCTGCGTCGTGCCACTTCGTATGACAGCAGGCCGTAAAGCCCGATGCACGTCAGCAGGAGCGCCAACAGACCGAACGTGGAAAAAAGATGCGCGACAAGGCGCTCGTTGAAGAGCAGGCGATCGATCGTCTGGGATTGTGTCCGCACCCCGAACACCGGGAGGTTGTTGTCCACCTCGCTCACGATGCGCCTCACTGCAGGAATGAGAGCACTCGTAGCAACCGTCGAACGCAATGCGAACGTCACCTCTCCATTTTTCAGAGGAATGTACGCTGTCGGTGCATCCTCACTCTGCAAGCGGTCATACTTCGTATCCGCCACCACACCGATGATTTCCCTAGGCTCATCGTGTTGTTCAAAATGGAGGCCAATCGGGTCCCTTGATTCCAGGAACCTGTGAACGAAAGCCTGATTTACAACCGCTACTGGCTGGGCCGAGTGCAGATCCGATTCTCGAAAGGTGCGGCCTCTGACCAGCGGGATTCGCATCGTTTCGAAGAAATCTGGCCCGGCAGCCAGCATCTGCGTTTTAAACGTACTTTTCTCGCTCTGCCCCTCGATGTGCACTCCCTCCGTCCACAGTCCCCCGTCCAAAAGTACGCCGGAGGAGTAGCTCGCAGACACCACACCCGGCAGCACCACGAGCCGACGGTCGATTTCGTCATACACTTGTTGGATGTTCTCTTCCTTGTAGCCCGCGAGCCTGGGATCAAGTGAAAACAACAAAACATTCCGCGTGTCGAATCCCGGATCAATGTTCCTCAGCCTGTCCAGTGTGCGCAACAAGAGACCCGCTCCAGTCAGTACCACGAGTGAGAGCGCCACCTGAGTGACCACGAGCGAACTCCCCAGTCCGAAACGCCTACTGCCTACATGTCCCGTGGCCGATAGGCTCCCAGAGTTTTGTTTGAGCGCGGGCGCAAGGTTGATGCCGGTTCCGCGGAACGCCGGTGCCAACCCAAAACCCATTGCCGTTAGCAATGCCACTACCATCGTGAAAATGAGCACAGTCACGTCAGGGTGCAAATCAATCTTCAACGGAGTATGCGAATTCGTTGAGAGAAACGCGCCCAGCCAGCCTCCGCCCCAGAAAGCCAGCAGCAGCCCCAGGCTTGCTCCTGCGAACGAAAGAAGCAAGCTCTCTGTTAAGAGTTGCTGAATGACCCGCCTGCGCCCTGCGCCAAGCGTCAGTCGTACCGCGATCTCCTTCTCCCGCGCCGTCGCGCGCGCCAGCATTAATCCCGCAACATTTGCGCACGCAATCAGGAGGACGATGCCAACTGCCGCCATGAGTAGATACAGTGGCTCTCCGAGATTTGCGCGGACTCCAGCCAGTCCTTTCTGCGCTGGCAAGAGAGTGACCTTGGGATCATCGGAATCTTTAAACGCACGCTTGCTACCATGTAGAGTCTGATTGCGGAACAGCAGACTCAAAGCGGCCTGAGCCTGTCCCAACGGCGTCCCCGGCTTCAGTCGTCCGACGAGGGTGAGCCACCAGTCTCCCGCGTCATTTTCCGGATCGCCTGAGCTAATACTGACGGGACCACTCCAGCGAATCCCGAGTCGTTGACCCAAAGTAAGCGGCAGCCACATGTCCAGTGACTGTCCCGGTGTCAATCTCGTAAAGCTTGGTTCCGTCACGCCGACAATGGTGAACGTCACGCGGTTCAACCGTACTGTCTCTCCGATTGCCCTGGCAGCACCGCCGAACGCGCTTTGCCAATACCCGTAGTTGAGCACCACCACTGGTGCCGCGCCCGGCAGTTCATCGGAAGGGTCAAGCGTCCTGCCCAGCGCAGCAGGAACGCCAAGCGTCTGAAAGTAATCTCCGGAAACAAGTTCTCCTCGAACGATGCTTGCAGGACCGCTCCCACTTAGGTCTAGTTGCGCCGGGCCGGCGAATGCGGCAACACTCGAAAAGAGACCCTGCTGGGCACGGATCTCATTGAACATGGGATATGAAAACGAACAGCCGTCGGAATTCGGTCCCGGTATTCCACGGTCGCTGCAGTCGCCAAAGCTGCTGGTGTCGGTATTCTCCGGCCGACTGTGGGCTGACCACCGGGGCACAACCAAGTCCTCGGGATTGCGCACCGGCAGGGATTGCAGCATGACGGCATTCACCAAGTTGAATATCGCTGTATTTGCGCCGATGCCGAGGGCCAGGGTCAATATGGCAACCATGGTGAACCCTGGATTCTTCGCCAGCATCCGCCAGCCGAAGCGAGTGTCTTGCCAGAATGTATGCACCGAATCCTCTTGGCGACAATAAGACGAAACCAAACCGATGGCTGGAAGTATAAGACTCCGTCCGAATTTTGGCAGTATTGTGCCCACTAACAAGCCAACCCCGTGAGTAATCCAGTCGCACCTAGGCTCGGAACGTCGCCCAGCCAAGACGGTTGTGATCAGGCGCGGCTGTTGAAAAAGGCCCTGCTCCCGGGTCGAGCGAACCAGTTCTCGGGCGGGAGGTGCACTCTTGAAGAGTGGGTCGCTCGTAGCCGCAAAGAGACTGCCAGCGTAACCGAACGCCAAACCGAGGACAGGCCTCCGCTCGCGATAGCCCTACAGCCCGCAACCCGCAAATTGGCGTGCGTTTCTGCTCCAGAATTCCAACTGCACCGCCAATCTCCCAGCTCGCGTCTGTGAATGATTCTGTGGAAAAGCGAGAACAATACTGAGCGTAGGTTCACCAAGCGCCAATAATTCAACAGATTGCACTTCCCGCCAACACGGATTTTGAATTTCAGTGTTGCACTGAAAAGCGGCATTGACAACTTCTCAGGAACTGTTTACCTTGGCACCCGTCGACGGCTGAAAAGGTTTGGCTTAAATAAAATTTTGCCGATCCGAAGTAGGCTGGGTGATTGGCTTGACCGGGTAACTTGTCGAGCGGCCAGAAACCGACGATACCGCAAGGAACGGTTGGAATTTGGAACTGCGAAAGCAGTGATCACACCGAAGGGCTGTGACGGTACATGCGTCCACGCTGTCGGCTCCTTCACGGGAGCAGGCGGCTAGAGCATAACCAATGTCACAGCCTTTAATTTTTTCCGCTGGATATCCAATCCTCAGGCGAGTTCCCGTCGGGCAAGAAACCGCTCGAACAACGCGCGTCGCAGATGCACAGAAACGGGTGTGCGATATTGCGACGCGGGAACGGGAATTCCAAAAAAAAGGCGTCTTTGGCCGCGATTCTGCGCGCCAGCAGAAATGGGGACGCGCTCGCCCAAACACGGACGGGGGCGGGACACGAGCAACGTCTCGACGTCCGATTTCAAGTCCTGAATTTTTCCGCGGCAGAGGCAAGTGCGACGAAATGAACCCACAGACGGCCGCACTCGACAAGATGGTTTTTGGAGAAAACCATTGCCCACACCGGCAGCACACCCCTGTTTCGCCGGACTGACCAGCGGTCCTTATTGCTCTCCTGTTTATGGCAATCCGTCCGTCCCCTTCTCTGGACCAGCGTGTGATTGTGATATAGATATAACAAATGAGATGACGGTACGAGGTCCAGGTGCCGCTCGGTAACTCCGGTTCCTTGCCTCCCAACAGTCCATCCAATCGGGAGCGATTTGAATCCGCCAGCACGCCGGGGAAGCCTCCGTCGTCGGCATCCGGTCGATCGACAACCTTACCACTCCGCAATTGAGGTTTTGCCGGGGCGCGGACTCAGGACCACCAAGCACTGGCCCGCGGGATACAAAGGTTTCTTCCGTCGTCCGCACAAATGCGCACCCGCCAGGATCCGCCGTCTGAGACCGATGGTGGTCCACAGGCGTGACGAATCGATAGGGACCGGCCGCAATCCTGCAACCAATGGCAGAAACCAATTTCATGCCGAGCGTGCTGCGCAACCTGTCGCGCGACGGGTGGCTTTTGTTCGTCACGCGATTTGCGCGCTTGTTCGCTTACGGATCGTTGTCGATCATTTTGGTTTCTTATTTGATTGGCCTCGGGCTCACCGAGAGCCAGGTTGGCCTGATTCTTACGCTGACCTTGGTCGGTGATGTCATCGTCTCCCTTTATCTCACCACCCGCGCGGATCGAATTGGGCGGCGGCGCACGTTAATCATCGGTTCAATTCTCATGGCCGCTGCGGGTTTGGCTTTCGCGTGCACCCGCAATCTGTTCCTTCTCGTGATCGCGGGAACCATCGGCGTCATCAGTCCAAGCGGCTATGAAGTTGGGCCGTTTCTTTCGATCGAACAAGCTGCGATGTCTCACATCATTCCGGCGAAGGCTCGCACCGAGATATTTGCCTGGTACACGCTGGTCGGTTCACTGGCGACCGCCTGTGGTGCTCTCTGTGGGGGGACTCTGACGCAGGCCCTGGAACACACCAGGATGACGCAGGTTCAGAGTTACCGCGCGGTGGTCTTTTTGTACGCTGCCTTGGGAATCGCGCTGCTGTTTCTGTTCACGCATCTGTCGGTCTTGGTGGAGGTGGGGGCTGTTCCAAATCGCCCGAGATCTTCGGCCAATGCCGCAAATGTTTTCGGAATCACCAAGTCACGAAATGTCGTCCTGAAACTATCGGCCCTTTTCGCGCTCGATTCTTTCGCCGGCGGGTTTGTGCTGCAGAGTTTTGCCGCCTATTGGTTCTATCTGCGCTTTGGGGTTGAGCCTGCCACACTCGGCGCGATTTTCTTTTGGGCGAATGTCTTTGCCGGAATCTCTTCCCTCCTGGCTTCCCGGCTTGCGGCGCGCATCGGTCTCGTGCGTACGATGGTGGTTACGCACCTGCCTTCCAACATCCTCCTGATTCTTGTGCCGCTGATGCCCAATCTCTCGCTGGCGGTGTTGGTGCTTCTCCTCCGTTTCAGCATCAGCCAAATGGATGTTCCCACCAGGCAGTCCTACACCATGGCCGTTGTCCCCGCCGAGGAACGGTCGGCGGCGGGCGGATTCACGGGAGTGGCTCGAACCACGGGCGCGGCCGTCAGTCCGCTCCTTGCGGGATTTCTGTTTGCGCGCCCCTCGTGGATCAACGCTCCGTTCTTTATCGCGGGGACGTTGAAAATCGTCTACGACCTGATTCTTTATTCTTCGTTTGGAAAACTACATCCTCCCGAAGAGCAGTAACCAGGCCGTACCGCCCGCGCGAAGGGGTTGTGAAAAGCGGCGTTGGATGAAGCGACCCGCAAGACTGACCCCGCCCCGAGGGGCTGGTGAGATGGTTCCAGTTGCGAGGCGAGATTCTGCGGGCTTGAGACCTCGTTGCCGCCCCGGTGCTTGATTTCGCTGGCGACCGCAAGCTTCCTTCGTAGCGCAGCGGTACCGTCCATTCGCGCCGGCGGCAGCGCCTCTTGGGGTCCTCGCGCTGCCTGATTGCGGGGGTGAATCACGTTCGTTCGACGGGTTGATCCCACGGCTAACCAGGCGATTGCCCGGGCCGTGGCATGTGTTCGGTGCGCTTGCGCCGAACGGTCACGCCGCCCGGCGGATTCCAAGAAGACGGGGCGCCGGGATGAATCCGACCTTGATGCCGGCCAGCCGCCTCAGACACCATGGTTTCAGAAACAACCCGCGAAGCGGTCTTACGAATGGCTATCGTGATCGCCGTAGCTTCCGGCGAGCCGGCGCTAGCGCGCTGCCGCCGACGCCACCCCGTATTTCTGCGTCGCATATCCCACAATCATTCCCACGATGCTTCCTGGCAGTACGATCTCCAGGTAGTAGCCATGCTGCATATACGCGACCAGGAACGCCAGCACGAAACCCACGGCCAGGCCGAACAGAATTCCGAGTGACACCGAATTTACGGTGCGCGCGAAGATGCCGGCTGCAACTCCGGCAATTAATCCCTTGATGGTCGAGCCCACGATGATCCCCGCCATCTGCGCGCGCACCGCGGGAGTGAACCAAGCGGTGCTTCCGTCGATGGCGCCAAGAACTGCACCCAGCAGCAAACCGAGCAGGATCTTGTTCATACTCGCAACCCTCCGTTTCCCCTAATGGAGTTCTTTACAACGGAATCTGGAATTCCTTTAAGTCAATGCTTGATCACCAGGAGCAATATCACGCGCACCAGTAAGTACGCGGCGATCAACAGGACAAAGAACCGGTACCGGCGGTAAAAACGGGCCAGCCGGTCCCAAATGCTTTCCTGATGCGCAGCCACTGCCAAGCCATCGAGGTATCGCGAAACGTCGGCCGTCAGCTCCTGCATCGCGGCGTATCGTCGCTCGCGGGCTGGCGCGCAGGCCTTTCGACAGATGGCCGCGAGGGCGTGATCCAGCCGCCGAGACGAGCGCACCGGTGGTCGGTCGCTGAGCAGATACCGCAGGAGTACTCCGAGAGAGAAGATATCACTGCGCGCGTCCAGCAATTCGATTTCCCCGCGTTCTTGTTCCGGAGACATGTACCCCGGCGTGCCCATCACGCTCCCATGGCCCGTGGTGGCCGAAACCATCATGCCATCTGCGCAATACGCACGGCTGTGCAAGGTGGAAGCGTCCGGTCCCATGGGTTCGGTCGGGAGTGCCTCCTCCAGGATTTTCGCGAGCCCCCAATCCACAACCAGGATTTCACCGAACGGGCCGACCATCACATTTCCCGGCTTGAGGTCCCGATGGAGCACCCCGCGCGCGTGTGCAAAAGCAACCGGATCGCAGATGCGCAAGAAGATACGCAAGCGATCCGGAGTTGAAGTCAGGGATTCGATGTATTCATCGAGCCGCTGCCCCTCGACAAATTTCATGGTGTAAAAGACGCGGCCATCGGCCAGCGTGCCAACGTCGTGCACCGGAACGATTCCCGGATGTTCCAGCCGGGCAAGCACCCGCGCCTCGCGCATCAACCGCTCCGCCAGGTCACTCTCGAAGCCGGGTGCTTCGAGCACTTTCATCGCGACCCGTCGTTGCAAGTGTTCGTCTTTCACCGCGTAAACGACGCCCATACCGCCACGCGCCACCTTCTCGATAAGGCTGTAGCGAGTGCCGCCAAGATCCGGAAGCGCACTCCCGTTGCGCAGGCGGGCGAGCGCATTGTCGGAAAGTTGCCTCATGGGAAGTTCGCAAGCCTACCCCAGCTTTTACCGCCGCGTGGCCCGCCTTAGCAGGTGCTGCGGCCGAATACTGCCCTGGTCTCGCGCTGGAATTCGCTATCGCTGCCGCAAATTTCCCGCAAGCGCTCCAGCGCAATCCTCCGAAACTCGCGGCGGGCCCAGGCGAGCGCGTTGGTCACATCGGTGACTGCGAGGCCGTGCTGCCGCGCGAGCTGCGCGTAGGAAAGTTTGTCGTCGCCCTCGAGATCGTACGCCTCAAAAAGCTGGAATGCCGAATCCCGCTCCCGCTTGGCGCAAAGCGCGCGCAAATCCTCAACGGCCAGTCCGAAGAGGCTGCGCACCCATTCCTTCTCGAAGAACGCCTCGAGCGATTCCGGAGAAGCGATGGCCGATGCATCGATCGTGCCGCTGGCGAACTCCTGTTCTGCACCGGCAAAATCGAGCGCCAGGTGCTGGATCTCCCCTCCACGCTTCTGGCGGCGCTCAGCTTTGTCTTCGTTCATCACGAAGCTATCCACGCACAGACGCAAATAGGTGCGCAAGCGGCTCTTGCCGGCATCGAAACGGTTCAATAATTCGCGTCCCAGCATTTCGGCAAAGAATCCCTGGGTGAGATCCTGCGCGTCCGGTGCGCTGCGGTTCCAGCGCAAGCGCACGTATTTATAAACCGGCTTCCAGTACGCCTCGCAGAGTCTGTCAAGCGCCCGCTCGCGCTCCGCCACATCCTCGCTGCGAACTCCCACAATGACTGACCAGCGGGTAGCAGGGAAGCGCTCATCGCCGCCAGTAAATTCGTCTTGAGCCATGAATGATCTTCGGAGGGAAAGCGTAAAGGGATTCTAGGCGGGACGGCGTGGAGTGACAAGCGGGAGTTGGAGTGACTGGCTAGTTGGAAGCTGGCGACCAGGGAAAAGGTGGTCCGGCGCGTCATGAGGGATATTGCCGCCTGCCATTCTTGTTCAGTTCCAAGACTAGGTCTTCGGAGCCGCGCTGAAGATCTCGACCAAACGCTCCGCGATCGTCCTGTCCTCGCCGTCCTTGAGCTGCCAGACCGCAAAGCCGAAACGATTCGGATCGATGGGATGGCCATGATGGCCGCCGTGATTGTCAGCGGCTGGCGTGTCCGGATTGCGTCCGCGCATGCCGCCCGCGCTGGCGGCAAGGCTGCCGATCCCGATGGGCCGGGTGTCCGCCAGCTTCTGCATGACCTCCGGTCCGGTGATGTTGAACTTTGACGAATCGATCTGCCAGCTGTAATGCGGCGTGACGTTGCCGAGAGCCTGAAGGTCGAACTGCCGAGGCAGCGCCGTCACTCCGAACTTTTTCAATGCATCGGTGATGACCTGAGCGCGTTCATCATACATTCTCAGGGTGGCGTCGAAGTCCTGATTGACGAAGATCTCGAGCGCCTTGAGCAGGCCGAAAATGGTCTCCTTGCCAACCTTGCAGCAGCGGCCGATGCGATCTTCCTGGGGGCTCATGTTCAGAAGGGCGTAGCGAATCAGATCTTCCTTGCCGATCAGAATCCCGGACGCCTGCGGTCCGCAGATATCCTTGCCGCCGCTGAAGGCGACCATGTCAAAGCCGATTCCCGGATATTCCCAAAGCCGCTCCTTCGGCGGCACGTCCGCGGAGGCGTCGTTGAAGGTGTAGAGGTTGTGAGCCCTGGCGATGGCCACGGTCTCGGGGCCACTGATTTTGCCGTTGCCGGACAGGATATTGGTGAAGTGGATCGCCACGGTCTTGGGATTGATGGCAGCAATCATCTCTTCGCGGGTCTCGACTTCGGTCAGTTTCGCGCCGGTCTGGCGAATCTGGTGGTCAAACGGAGATCGATGACTCTTCTGGATGATCACTTCGTTCCTGGGGAAGTTGCTCACGTCGGGGATGTCGTGCATGCGGGGCTCGAGGTCTTCGGTCATCATGCCGGCGTACCCCACCACCATGGCGGCCGCTGCACCGCCGGTCACCAGACCGGTGTAACCGGCGGGGGACTGGCACAGTTTTGCGATGAACTTACCGGCCGCGATCTCAAGCTCGTTGATCAAGACAAAGTGCTGGTTGCCTCTCCGGATCAGTTCCATGACCTGTGGCTTCATCACCGACCCGCCGATGACGGTTACCGTGCCGTTGATGTTGATGAGAGGCGTTACTCCAAGCTCGGCATAGATGTCGCCGGTGGAGCCAAGTCCGGTTGTGATGGGTACGATCGGGCTGCCGTCGACCGAGGGCATGGACGGCTTGCGCTTCTTGCCAAAGATGCGCGCGGCGCTCAACTCAGAGGGAGCGAACAGGCCGCCGCTGGCGGCTCCAAGCGCAGCAAGAAAAGAACGACGGCTCCAACCAAACTTCAAATTCACGCGTAGGGCTCCTTCCACATCTTTGGCGAAGTTATTGATCAGCAAGCGAGGTGGGCGGGGTGACGACCAATGCACTGCCGACGATCTCAAGCAGCGAATCGCCAGGAATCCATTGCACCGCCATGCAGGCGCGTGAGGGAGCCTTGCCCGGGGAGAAATAGGTTCCGTAGATCTTGTTCAATGCGTCGTACTGCGCCTTGTGCGCATCGAACCGTGCCTTGCCGGCGGGCGTGGGCGCGCTGTCAGCCAGAGGCAGACAGAGAAAGACCTCGAGATGGAGGATGCTGTCCATGGTGCAGCCTGCACCCTCGACAGACTTCTTGAGCGCGTCCATGGTTCGGGTGACGTGCTTTTCGAAGGGGTCAGTCACGAGCACATGATCGTCCTTGGGATAGCCGTCGTTGGAACCGGTGCCGGAGAAGTAGTAGATCCCGTTGTGGGTGTGGTTGCTGGCGCCGGAGCGACGAGGCGTATCCCTGCCCGGTGCGCCCAGGGGTGCTCCACCAGGCGGAGTCTGCTGCGCGAAGAGTTTTGGCGCACCGTTTACGAGCGCCGCGAGCGCCGCGATTTTGCCAAAGAAGTTGCGTCGAGTGTTGATTTCCATAGAATCTTGCCTTTCCGTCTTTCGCTTGGGGAGAAACAGACCTGGTAAAGAGCTAATGATAGCGCAGGGGAGTTATCCGTTGGAAAAACTTCGGGGGGAGCGAACTTCGCAATCGCCAGCGTTGTTCCAGAGATACATCGCGGCGTAAGCTCGCCAAGGTCGCCAGGCTTCGGCACGTTGCTCGAGTTCGCGAGAACTCCGAACACCCGAGGTGCGCAGAAGCCGGAGATCTCCGGATGGAAAGGCATCCGGTTCCCCGAGAGCTCGCATGGCGACGTACTGTGCCGTCCATTTTCCAATGCCAGGAATTTCACACAGGCGGATTAGGAAAGCGTCGGATACCACGATTCCCTCAAAGCTGAGCTGCCCGTCGCATACAGCACGGGCCAGAGCTCGGATCGTCTCCGCTCGTGCCTTGGGCAGGCCGACGTTATCAAACTTGGCATCGGCAAGCACCTCCGGCGAGGGAAAAAGATGAGTCAGGCTGGAAGCCGCGGAGAACTGCCGACCGAAAGTTCTTGCGATTCGGCCGGCAAGAGCCGTCGCACCTCTCGCGGTGGTCTGTTGCCCGAGAATCGCCCGCGTCGCCAGCTCGAAACCATTCCAGCAGCCCGGTACCCGCAATCCAGGATTGGCCACAACCCGGGATAACAATGCCGGGTCGCCTCTTAATCCCTGCACAATGGCCTCCCAATCTGCATTCAGATCAAACATGGAGCGTATTCGCTCGACAATGAAGAAGAGCGAGCGGGGATCGCCAAACTGAACCCGCACCGCCAGTGCGTTATTACCTTCGTCGAGTGACACCTCAAAATAGCCGTCACTGCCGTTTAAGGAAATCGAACGGCGGTAGCTTCCTTGCTCCACCAATTCGACGCCGGGGGTGGCGCGGGCTGCCAGAAATGACAACATGCCCTGCCAGTGATAGGGCGGGCGGAAGCGAAGTCGGAACAGGTACTGACTTTCCGGCTGGACCGCCTGGTGCCGCGCCAGACGCCGGACTTGAGTTGGAGTTCGAGAATAGACCTTCCGGATGCTGGCATTGAAGCGCCGTATGCAACCGAATCCTGAGGCCATGGCAATCTGGCTCATCGGCAGAGTCGTCTCGTCAATGAGCTTCTTCGCAAAGTGCAAGCGGCGTGTCTTGGCAATCGCGCTCGGAGTCGCTCCCAGGTGTTGGAGAAAGAGGCGGCGAAGGTGGCGCGAGCCAACGCCCACGCGTTCTGCAAGCACTTCGATGCCGCCCTCCTCCAGACTACCTTCACTGATCAGGCGCAAAGCTCGCGAAACTGTGCTTGGAGTTCCCCACCAGGCTGGAGTTCCCGGCGAGCACTCCGGGCGGCAGCGTAAACAGGGGCGAAAACCCGCCTCTGCGGCCGCGGCCGCGCTCGGAAAGTAACGGACATTCTTCTCTTTCGCCGTGGGTGCAGGACAAATCGGGCGACAGTAGACCCTGCTTCCGATCACGCCGATGAAGAACTTACCGTCGAAGCGCGCGTCGCGTGACAGGCGGGCCCTTGAACATACCTTCCAATCGAGATTCATATTTTTCGCGAATCTCCTTCGATGATAGTCGCCCCGGCCCCGACTCACCGGACGTTTTCGGACCGCAATCCACCTGATCAAAGGCCTGGAGCGACGTCCGCAAACGTCCAACGGGAGGCAGTGCACGAGGCTATCTTGATCAAGGCGTCCTATGGCTCGTCCCCGCTTTCGCCGCTGCGTCGAATGTCCAAGGTGCCACGTCCGGTATCTGATCGCCTTCAGTCCTTACCGCAATGGCTCATACCTTGTACCCGCGGTGGACGGCTCTTCGGATGTGTACACGCTGTATTGCTCCTGCAGGAAGCCACCCGTCCTCAGCCGCTGGAGTGGGAGCGAGATGAAGCTCTGCGATGTCTCCAAAGTTGCCCACGATCGTGGTTACGGAACCGCCAAGGAAATCGTGTTGGCGAGGCACGAGTACGCCAGGCGTGGTCATCGCACGGCACTCGATACCCGACTTGAAATCGATGGACATGGATAAGGAGAGTTACCCACGATGAACCCATCTGTTGGATGGCCGGCGGCCGTCATTGTTTTC
>Ga0193726_1002019_pt1 | contig 14437 bp, 11 predicted proteins | sample H2c1metaG_FD_144928 | JGI IMG/M metagenome (GOLD analysis project Ga0193726, IMG submission 144928) | Soil microbial communities from a riparian zone of the East river system, Colorado, United States - H2c1 | ecosystem: Environmental > Terrestrial > Soil > Riparian zone | place: USA: East River... | reverse complement strand
TTTGCTCCCGATAGGGTAGAAACCCTTGTCCCACTGGGAATCGCTCGTGTCATCGGCGCCGGTGATTTTACTGGGAGCGGCGGTCTACAGTCCGCCGTCTTGAAGTTCTGGGGCGATCTGCGATCGCCTGATGTTTGGTCGGCGCGCTGGCGTGCGCCGCTCCGAGTCAGCGCGCCACCTCTCTCAGCGAATTCGATTCTGGCAATTACGCCGGGCAAATTTCATCTTAACGCGATGGCGGAAGGGCTTACTCCGATGATGCAGCAGTACCAGCGGCTGCGAAAAAGCATCCCGCCGGACACTTTCCTGCTCTTTCGACTTGGCGACTTCTATGAGCTCTTTTTCGAGGACGCGAAAGAAGCGTCGTCGTTGCTTAATGTCGCTCTGACCCGGCGCAACGGCGTGCCCATGTGCGGCGTCCCGTACCACGCCGCCCCGGCTTATATCGCGAAACTCATCAAGGCCGGACGCCGCGTGGCGGTGTGCGATCAGACAAGCGAGGCGCAGCCGGGAAAAATCGTTTCCCGCGACATCACGCAGGTCATTACCGCGGGAACGGTGAGCGAACTGAATCTGCTGGAAGCGAACAAGGCCAATTACCTCGGCGCGGTTTACGCCAGCGATGGCTTGTTTGGATTCGCCTACGCTGACCTAACGACTGGTGAATTTCGCCTCATGCAGGCGGCCGACCATCAATCGCTCCTGGACGCCCTGGTTCGGGTGGGGCCGGCCGAGCTGCTCGTCAGTGAGGAACAACGTGAGCAGTTTGCGGCCTTGGAGAACGCGACCAGTTACGACAGTTACGCATTTCTTCCCGACCAGAGCAGTTTTGTTTTGTGCGAACACTTCAAGACGAAATCGCTCGACGGTTTTGGTTGTGCGGATATGCCGGCTGCGATTGGCGCCGCTGGCAGCATCGTTCATTACCTGAAACATCAGCTTCGTCGCAAAGTCAATCAGCTGAAAATCATCCGCGATTGCGAGCGGGCTGCAGGGCGATTGAGCCAGGCCTCCGGGAATGCGCGCGATCTCGTTTCACTGCGAGTTTCGCTGGAACAACTTCCCAAGCTTCGCGCTGAGATTCGCAAATTGAAGGAGCGCGTCGAATACGGCACCGGCGCCAAAGAGGCGGGCGATCCAACGGCGGCGACAAACGGGGCGCATCGAAAGATGATCGATCGCATCCATGAGGGAATTCACGAAATGCCGGAAGTTGCGGCGAAGCTGGCCGGCGCTCTTGCCGACGAGCCGCCGCTGGCCTTGAAGGAAGGCGGCATTTTTCGAGATGGCCACAATGCCGACCTCGACGAACTGCGCAGCGCGGCGCGCGAAGGTAAGAACTGGATCGGCGAGCTGCAGGAACGCGAGATCGCCGCTACCGGAATCAAATCGCTCAAGGTCCGATTCAATTCGGTGTTTGGCTATTTTATCGAAATCACAAAGTCGAATCTGGCTGAGGTCCCGCAGCATTACACCCGCAAGCAGACCACCGTCGGCGGTGAGCGATTCATTACTCCCGAGCTCAAGGACATCGAGGGCAAGATCCTCGGCGCGGAAGAACGAAGCCGGAATCTGGAATACCAGTTGTTCCAGCAATTGCGCGACGAAACGCTCCGCGAAATTCAATTCATCCAGGAAACGGCCTCGGCCATAGCAAACCTTGATGCCATTACGTCGCTGGCGGAGACGGCCCGGCTTTTTCATTATTGCCGCCCGCAGCTCGACGAAAGCCTCCGGCTTTCGATTCGCGACGGCCGGCATCCCGTGCTCGATCAGAGATTGATCGAGGAGAAATTCGTCCCTAACGACACTGAGCTCGATGGCGAAAAGGAACGGCTGGCGATTATCACCGGGCCAAACATGGCGGGAAAGTCGACTTACATCCGGCAGGTTGCCCTGATCGTTTTGATGGCACAGATGGGCAGCTTCGTTCCGGCAACCAGCGCGCAGATCGGTTTGGTCGACCGGATTTTCACGCGTGTCGGAGCTAACGACGATCTCTCGCGCGGGCAATCAACGTTCATGATCGAGATGAACGAGACGGCAAATATCGTGAACAACGCGACTGCCCGCAGCCTTGTCATCCTGGACGAGATCGGCCGCGGCACGTCGACCTTTGATGGATTGTCGATTGCGTGGAGCGTGGCCGAATTTCTTCACGACACAATCAAGGCGCGCACCCTTTTTGCGACTCACTATCACGAACTGACCAAACTGGCCGAGCAACGGAAGGGAATCTGCAATCTCAACGTCGCCGTCCGGGAATGGAACGATCAGATCATTTTTCTTCGGAAGATCGTTTCCGGAGGCGCTGATAAGAGTTATGGGATCCAGGTCGCGCGGCTGGCTGGATTGCCAAAGGAGCTTCTGGATCGGGAAATCCTCGCGCACATGGAGCAGCCGGACACCTCAGCGAGCCAGACCGGAAAGCCAAGGAAGAAAACCAAGAGCGGAATGCCCACGGCGGAAAAGCCGCAACTCGACCTGCTGTGACTGCGAGCACCGGCCACGGGCCTGCGCAGACTATCGAAATCCTGCTGTTTAAGCTCGCGCTCCTCTGGGTTAAATTAGGATAAAGACAGGCGACGATGGCGGTCACGACGGAAAAAGAACTCAGCGAAGCGCAACATGCGCATTGGCTCAAGGCGGTCGCAGCCATTGAGCTGCGCAATTTTGGCTATGCCATCTCGCTGCTGCAGGGAATTCTGCGCCATGCCCCGGAATTCCTGACCGGCCGGCAACTTCTGCGCCGCACGGAAGTGACACGCCTCAAGGCGGCCAAAAAAGCCTTCTTCAATATTTCGACCGCGGCGATCGCAGTCATGAAGGCGCAGCGCGAGATCAAGAAGGATCCGAAGAACGCTGTCCAAATGATCGAGAAGGTCCTGGAGGACGAGCCTTATAACAAACAGGCGAATCTTGTTCTGAAAGAAGCCGCCGTTGCCGCCGGCTGGCCCGAGACTGGAGTCTTCGCGCTTCGCACCTTGCTCGAGGAGCACCCGAAGGATGTGAAAATCCTGAACGAACTCGGCCGGCTTTATCACGAGATGGGACTGAGCAATGAAGAGGTCGAGATTTACAACGAGATCAGCGCGATTGATCCGCTCAACGCCGAAGCGTTGCGGCTCGGCAAGGATGCTTCCGCCCGCGCATCGATGACCTCCGGCGGCTGGACGCAGGCAGAGAGCTATCGTGATTTAATCAAGGACAAGAACCTGGCCGTCTCCCTCGAGCAACAAGGCCGGATGAAGTTGACCGGAGAATCGCTCGAACAACAAATTGCCGAAACTTACGCAAGTCACCAGGCGGAGCCGCAGAATGTGGATTTGGCGCGCAGACTCGGGGCCCTCAATGAGGAGAAGAATGATATCGATTCGGCGATCGCATGGTATCAATACGCCGCCGACCTAACGAGTGGAACCGACGCCGGCCTCGTCCGCCGGGTTTCGGATTTGAAAATGAAAAGCTCGGAGAAGGCGATCGGGGATCTGGAGGAACTCGTTGCCAGCCACTCACCGGACGCGCCCGATTATGCCGAGCGCGCGCAGGAACTCGAAGAAGCGCGCAAGAAGCGCTCGGAATTGCTCATCGAAGGGGCCAGGAAAAGGGTCGAACGCAACCCGACCGATCTGCAGTTTCGCTTCGAGCTCGGCGAAGTCCTGATCAACGCCGGGCACTACCGCGAAGCGTTGCCGGAGCTACAACGGGCCCGCCAAAACCCGAATGCGCGTTTGAAGGCGATGAATCTTCTCGGGCGTTGCTATCGCAACCTGGAGATGCTCGACCTGGCCATGAAACAACTGGAGGAAGCCTCGAAGGAAATCGTCTCGATGGACGCGATGAAGAAGGACATCGTTTACAATCTTGGCCTGGTCTACGAACAGATGGGGGACAGCGAAAAATCGCTCGCGGCCATGAAGCAGATTTACGAGGCGGATTACGGCTATCGCGATGTTGCCGAGCGGGTGGAAAGTTCCTATCGTCAGAAGTCGGTTCCTTCGTAAGGGAAACCGGGGGTTGGCTTCCTTCGGATAAAACGATAACTCTTTCACGTCCAACCGAATGGGAGGATGCGAATCTCAAGTGCCGGGAGAGCCGGCGAAACCTAATTCTTAAAAATCTATGAAAAACAGAACGAGCATATTAATACACGGAACAATCGCGGCCGCTGGTCTGGCCTTCGTTTGTTTGCCTGGTGAGGCCATTGCCCAGGGGCAGCCCGCCGAATCCAGCAGAATCATGCAGCGTCCGACCGCTGCGCCTTCCCCGTCCGCAGCAGCGGCAACGACGAAAGCTCCGGCGAAAGGTGGCGCGCTGAGTGCCCAGGACAGCCATTTTGTCAGCGAAGCTGCCAAAGGCGGGATGATGGAAGTCGCCGGCGGAAAGAACGCGGAAAAGCACGCGCAGAACGCCGATGTGAAGCAATTCGGCAACAGAATGGTGACGGACCATTCGAAGGCGAACAGCGAATTGAAAGCAATCGCCTCCAAAAAGGGCGTCAAACTGCCAGGAGGCTCTGAAGCGCCCAAGTGGAGCGGGGACAAGGCCTATATGGAAATGATGGTCCAGGATCACGAAAAAGATCTGGCTGAGTTCAAGACCGAGGCCAGCAAAGGGACTGACCCGGACCTGAAAGCGTTTGCCGGCAGAGAAGAAAAGATGATCTCCGAGCATCTGAAGATGGCGAAGCATCTCGACGGCACGCTGAAATAGATCGGTTCTTATTTTGATTACGACGGCGCGTCTTCGGACGCGCCGTCTTTCTTTTTTGGGCTTCGCAGGACTCTGCGCCAGCACTCACCCTCCCGCGCCTCTCAGCCGGCGCGGGACAAATGCTAACGTTGGAAGATCGCCTTGATTTTGCCTGCTCAGCCTGAATCGTCGGGCAAGGATGCGTAAGACGAAGATCATCTGCACGCTCGGGCCGGCGACCGAAAAACCCGAGACCATCGAAGCCATGATCGCTGCCGGGACGGATGTTTTTCGCCTGAACATGAGCCATGCGAGCCACGATTGGGTTCGCGAGATCGTTAGCCGAATCCGTTCGGCCGCCGAAGATTCGCCCAGGCCCATTGGCATTCTGCTCGACACCCAGGGACCGGCGATTCGCACAGGCGATCTCAAGACCGATTTGAAATTGCAGCCGGGAGACATCGTCGAATTCACCGTCCACGGAGCAAAGAGCGAGGAGAAATATTCAGTCGACGTAAACTACGCCGGACTCGTGGAGGACATCAGTGTCGGCGACACCGTACTGGTGGATAACGGGATGATCCGCTTCGAAGTCCTCGAGAAACACCGAAATCGTGTGCGCTGCCGAGTGATGACTCCCGGAACCCTCGGCTCACGACGCCATATCAATCTTCCCGGGGTGCGGGTAAATCTTCCGCCGCTGACTAAGAAGGACATCGCCGATGTCACGTTAGGCGCGGACCTCGGCGTCGATTTTGTCGCGCTCAGTTTTGTCCGGGAAGCAGGCGATATCGAGGAGCTGCGGCGCCTTCTGATCGAAAAGAGGAGCAGGGCCTGCATCGTCGCCAAGATTGAAGATCAATCGGCGGTGCGATCATTGGACGAAATCATCCATGCGGCCGACGCGATCATGGTGGCCCGGGGCGATCTCGGAATCGAATGCCCGATGGAGGAGCTGCCGATCATACAGCGGCGCATTGTGAAGATGAGCATTCGCCTCGGTAAACCGGTGGTGGTGGCGACGCACATGCTCGAATCGATGATTTCAAATCCGTTGCCCACACGCGCCGAGATCACGGACGTAGCCAACGCGGTCTTCGAACAGGCCGACGCGATCATGTTGAGTGGCGAAACCAGCGTTGGCCGTTACCCGGTCGAGTGCGTGCAGATTCTCAACCGGGTGGCTCTTCGAATTGAGCGGAGCGGCGGCGCCGGTTACGGGAAGAGCGCGGTCCTTGAGGATGACCGGCAAAAAACCGTGGCCTCGGCGGTGGTTCTGGCGAATTCGCTGCGAAAAGCGAAGCTGATTGTTTTCACGCGGCACGGCACCATGGGTCGAAATGTTTCCAATCTTCGCCCGGAGCACGCGCCCGTGTTCGCGTTTGCACCGACCGACGAAGTTTGCCGCCAGCTGGCGATCTGTTGGGGCTTGCTCGCGATCAGGATCGATTTCACCGAGGATCCAAATGCCTCTATCGAGGCTGCGGAAAAATATCTGCACCAACACAATCTTGCGAAGCCGGGCGATCCGCTCGTGATCATCAGCGATATTCTTGCCGAAGGCTCGCGCTTCGACTGCGTGCAATTGCGGACTGCGAAGTAGAGAGCCAACGCTCGCTTCCGTCTGTCATCCTGAACCGCGAAGACGGTGAAGGACCTCCTGACGGAGTGAGTATCTAATGGAGCGCTATGTGTGAGCAGGACCCGGAGACGATCGCTTCAGACGAATTGTTACCAACCATTCCGACCACTCCACAACTTACTTGGGTGATCAAAAGCTCCGGTTGAGAGATCCTTCGGCGCGCTCCGCCAGCCTCAGGATGACATGCGAGGGGCGTGCGCTCGTTTTGTGGTCCTGAACCGTCCCGGTGGGGGTGAAAGAAAAAACGCGCTGACTTTCGTCAGCGCGCTTTCCCGCAATCAAACAAAATTAACTCTGCCGCCGCCACTCACCTCCCGCGCCTCTCAGCCGGCGCGGGACAAATGTTAAACATTTAAAATACTTTTAGGCCTCGACGGGCAACTCGACGTCGACCGGACGCTCTTTCTTGCTCAGAGCCCGGCGCAATTTCGAGAGCGCGATGTTCTGAAGCTGCCGGATACGCTCACGCGTCACGCCAAACTTCTTGCCCACTTCCTCGAGTGTCTTCGGTTTGCCACCGTCGAGCCCGAAGCGCTGGAAGATGATCTTCTTCTCGCGGTCGTCGAGCACATCGAGCAAACCTCCGACTTCATTGCGCAGGTTCTTGTCGCGCAAGAGTTCGAAAGGAGTCTGAGCGTCCTCGTCGCCGACGATTTCGCCAAACTCGGTTGAATCGTCGTCGCTGATCGGAGCGTCGAGCGAAGCCGGTCGGATCGAAACGGTTTTCAGCTGCGAAACCTTGCCACTGGCAATACCGATTTCGTCGCCGAGCTCTTCGTCAGTCGGTTCGCGGCCGAGTTCCTCGCTCATCTGCAGCGAGACACGGCGCATCTTGGAAATTTTGTCCACCAGGTGCACGGGCAACCGGATCGTCTTGCTCTGGTTAGCCAAGGCCCGCTTGATTGACTGCTTGATCCACCATGCGGCGTAGGTGCTGAGCTTTCCGCCCTTCGCCGGGTCGAATCGCTCGACCGCCTTCATCAGGCCGATGTTGCCTTCCGAGATCAGGTCAAGCAGCGGCAATCCGAGGTTGGCGTAGTCGTGGGCGATCTTTACCACCAGACGCAGGTTGGAGCGGATCATGAGGGCGCGCGCTTCGCGATCGCCTTTCTTAATCTTGGCAGCAAGTTCGATCTCCTGCTCGGGAGTGAGCAGGGGAATCTGCCCAATCTCGCGCAAGTAAATCTTTATTCCTGTATCGCTATCTTCAGCGGCCATATAACTCTTTTTCATTAAACGGGTTGGGGGGGAAACCCGACAAGGGAAATGCCACGTGGGCGGGGGAACCTTTGTCGGGGTGATTTTGTAACATTCGAAACTTAGTTAACAAGGTTAAATATTCTGATTTTCGACAGTATACGGACGGCCGATGTTCAATCTTTCTCGCCTCTCCCTCCAACGAGGTAGGTACTCGCCGATTTCCCCTTCCATGAATCGCATCGCGAGCCGTTTGTGCGCGGATTCCAATTCGCCGGCGAAAATGCGTGATCAATCAGCCGATCAACCCGTTTGTAGTTGATCCAAAGGGAAAAGACCAGAATCTTTTTCGGCTCCTCAAATAGTGAGTCTGATTCCTGGAGGTGGTTGCGCTGACATCGCTCAGTGACATCTCTCTCTTTTGGCAAAGCGCGCTTGGAGTAGGCAATTGAGAGACTGACGATGCATCCGGTGAATGAATTCTGGGCTATCGGATCCGGGTTAGCCCATCACACTTTTCTCGCCGACGTCGGCGTTCCGATGATTTTTGTGCAATGGCCGCTGATGTTCTGCGCGCTGAAAAATTCGGCAAGGACGGTCGGATGATCTGCCGGTGGGAATTTAACAAGTTTGGTTATGTCTACGAGTGCGACATGCCGCCCGACGACCGGTTCTCATTCGATGAAAAAGGGCGATTGAAGCATTGGCATCAGGAGAAGCTGGATTACTGGGGTCATCCAGAGAAGTGACCGTTAAACAGGCGGCACTATTTTCCAGTGATTTGGCTCTTTTCGCGTAGGGCCGTATCTGGCAGCTTGCGTGGGCCATGCTGGCCAAAATTTACTCCGCCGCTGCCTACGGAGTTGAGGCGTATGAGGTCGAGATCGAGGTCAATGCCGGCCAGGGCAACGTCGACGTAGTCATCGTCGGCCTGCCCGATGCGGCTGTTAAAGAGAGTGAGGACCGCGTCAAGACTGCGATTGCCAATAGCGGCTATCGCTGGTCGCAGAAGCGGACCACGATCAATCTCGCGCCGGCCGACATTAAAAAAGAGGGGCCGAGTTTTGATTTGCCGATCGCGCTTGGAATGATCGCTGTCACCGAAGAGGTGTCCACCGAAGCGTTCGAGGGATTCACTTTTGTCGGCGAGCTCGCATTGTCCGGAGCGATCAGGCCGGTGAAAGGTGTGTTGCCGATTGCGCTAGAGGCGCGCAAGCGCGGGAAGCGTGGTCTCTTCGTTCCGGAAGCGAATGCGCGCGAAGCGGCCATGGTCAAAGGCCTCGATGTTTACGGTGTCAGCAATCTCCGCCAGACCTTTTCCTTTTTGTTAGGCGAACAGCCGATCGCGCCGACACGCGGTGATTGGACCAAATTCTTTTCCGCGCATCAGGATTACGACGTCGATTTCAGTGATGTCAAAGGCCAGGGACATGTGAAACGCGCGATCGAGGTCGCGGTCGCCGGCGGGCATAATGTGCTCATGATCGGTCCGCCGGGCTCGGGCAAATCAATGATTTCGAAACGGGTGCCGACGATAATCCCGCCGATGACACTCGAAGAAGCGATTGATGCAACCAAGGTCCATAGCATCGCCGGGTTGCTCGACGGACAACAATCCTTCGTCTCGACGCGTCCGTTTCGTTCGCCGCATCACACCATTAGCGATATTGGACTGCTCGGCGGCGGAACGTTTCCAAGCCCCGGCGAAGTCAGCCTGGCGCATAACGGTGTACTGTTTCTCGACGAGCTGCCGGAGTTCAAAAGATCCGCGCTCGAAGTGTTGCGCCAGCCGCTGGAAGACGGACGCGTAACGGTTTCGCGCGCGGCCGGCAGCGTGACGTTTCCGTCGGAGTTCATGCTCGTGGCTGCGATGAATCCCTGCCCCTGCGGATATTTTGGAGATATGAAGCGCGAATGCCGCTGCAGCCCGGTCCAGGTACAAAGATACCGCCAGCGAGTTTCCGGGCCTTTGCTCGATCGAATCGATCTGCATGTCGAAGTGCCGGCGGTGGAATATCGGGATGTTTCGAGTGAGCGCGCGGAGGAGAATTCGACCGCAATCCGTGAGCGAATCGCCGCCGCGCGTTCGCGGCAGCAGGAGCGGTATCAGGACAACGGGAAGACAAATTGCAACGCGCGCATGAACACCAAACAGATCAAGGCGCATTGCAAACTCGACGAAAACTGTCAGGAGCTGATTAAGGTGGCGATGACCGAACTCAACCTGAGCGCGCGGGCCTACGACCGGATCTTGAAGGTGTCGCGGACCATTGCCGATCTGGCTAACGAAGAGCAGATCAATGCCGATCACGTAAGCGAGGCCATCCAGTATCGGTCGTTCGATCGGACTTTGTGGGTGTGAGGCTGCCCCTCACCTCAATCTTCTCCCCGCCTTGCGGCCCTAGGAAGAAGACGATGTCGCCAACGTGTTCAACGCGCCTTTGATAATGGAGGGCGGAGCTCCTGCGACGCCGGGTGTGTGTGATCTCGCAGGAGCTCGGCCCTCCATTGGCCTCTGGTCTATTCAGACACGCTGTCTCTTTTCCCTCGGCCTTCTTGGAAGGGAGAGGGCTGTGTCCTTTGTTAGGCCAGCGCGGCGCGAAGGACGGCCGGATCAATATCGCTACCGTTCGCGAGAAGATTGAACGCTTCTTCCTGGGTCGAGCAGTTAAAGATGCGAACGCTGTTTTCGTAATGAAATCGCGACATGATTCCCAGCCCAATGTCCCGGCTGGGATCCGGAATGATCCTAATGATTTCGGCGATGCCGTGTTCCTGGCAGAGGTCCATCACGCGCTCGATCGAAGGTGCGCAGGCCACATCCATTGAGCTGAGCGTGCTCAGATCGGCCAGCAAGCGAAATTCCCGGACCAGGGCAGTCAGACATTTGGCTGCGTCGTCCACGCCCTTCTCGGCCTCTTCTTTTGTGACATTCCCGCTAAAGCGGACAAGCAAGAGCCTCAAATCGGGCTTGGCGTCATATTGAATCACAAGGATTGATCCGCCTCTTTCCGTGCTCCCGCAAATTCAGCGATTCGCTGGGATTCCTGCGCCCTTATGATTGACACCGCGGCGGAAACGCGGTTGAGAGAGACCAGTGACGAGGATTCTTATCGCGGACGATCAGCGGGATGTGCTCGAGGCTTTGCGCATCCTGCTCAAAGGCGAAGGCTACCAGACGGATGCGGTCACGTCGCTCGCGGGAGTGATCAATGCGCTCGAGAAAAAGGAGTACGCGCTCCTGATGATGGATCTGAATTACACGCGCGATACCACTTCGGGCCAGGAAGGTCTTGAGGTCATCCCAAAGATCCAGGAGATGGACAATACTCTGCCCATCGTGGTCATGACCGCGTGGGCCACGATCGATCTGGCGGTGGAAGCGATGAAACGTGGAGCGCGCGATTTCGTTCCCAAGCCATGGGACAACGACCGGCTGATGACTATCGTGCGCACGCAAATCGAGCTCGCCAGCGCGCTGCGCCGTGGCCGCAAGCTCGAGGCGGAGAATCAGCTGCTCCGCGGCAACGCGCCTAACATCATCGCCACTTCGGTTTCGATGCGGCCGGTCATGGAAATGATTTCGAGGGTCGCGCCATCGGACGCAAACATCCTGATTACCGGAGAGAACGGGACCGGCAAAGGACTGGTCGCACAGGCGCTGCACGCGCTCTCGCCGCGTTCGGCCAAATCGATGATCACGGTCAACATGGGCGGGCTCTCAGAGACACTCTTCGAGAGTGAACTCTTTGGACACGTGAAGGGCGCCTTCACTGATGCCAAAACCGATCGCGCCGGCCGATTCGAGCTGGCTGATGAAAGCACCCTGTTCATGGATGAGATCGCCAACATCCCGATGAACCAGCAGGCGAAACTTTTGCGCATGATCGAAACCGGGGAGTTCGAGCGAGTTGGTTCGTCACGCACGATGCACTCAAATGTCCGGATTATCTCGGCCACGAACTCCAACCTCACGGAGGAAGTCGCCGGCGGGCGTTTTCGCCAGGATCTGCTTTTTCGCCTCAACACGATCGAGATTTGCCTTCCGCCGCTTCGGGATCGGCGCGAAGACATCATGCCTCTCGCCCTCAGTTTCCTGAGTGCGCATTCGCAGCGTTATCGCAAAGATCTCGGCGGCTTCGATGAAACCGCGCGCGAACGCCTTATGTCCCACAGTTTCCCCGGGAACGTGCGCGAACTCGACCATGTGGTGGAACGCGCGGTTTTGATGTCGCAAGGCCGGCAGCTCAAGGCAGGCGACCTTGGCCTAACGGGTGGACGCGATGACTCCGGGCGCCTCGAGGAGATGAGCCTCGAGGAGGTGGAAGCCTTTCTGATCAAAAAGGCGCTGGCGCGCGCCGACGGGAACGCGCGCAAGGCGGCGGAAGCGCTTGGACTCAGCCGGAGCGCATTTTATCGACGGCTGCAGCATTATGGGTTGTGACCGGTTTTTTTCCGCGGCCCGGCTGATGCTGCTCGCAATTTCATGACCCCACCGCCGAAAGTTCGGCATCGATTGGCGCACGAAAATCGGCTGACCTGGCTTGTGCTGGGCGCTGTCATGCCCACGGCCATCGTTGTCTTTTGCATTCTTTGGTTCGGCAATTTCACGCCGAAAGTTCAATGGACGCTGACGATCATTATCGTCTTCACGTTCCTCAGCTTCATGGCCAGCGCGCGCGAGCATGTGGTCCATCCGTTGCGCACCATGACCAATCTTCTGGCCGCGCTCCGAGAGGGAGATTACTCGATTCGCGCGCGGGGCGCGCGGCCGGACGACGCGCTTGGTGAAGTTTTGCTCGAGATCAATTCGCTCGGCGAAACACTGCGCGTGCAGAGGCTTGGCGCCTTTGAAGCGACCGCGCTTCTTCGCACGATCATGGCGGAGATCGACGTCGCTGTTTTCACTTTTGATCCGGATCACCGTTTGCGTCTGGTAAATGCCGCCGGCGAGCGGTTGCTTGGGCAACCGATGGACAAACTGCTCGGGCGCCGCGCGCGCGAGCTCGGCCTCGCTTCGGCACTGGAGGCAAACGAGGACGCTCCGCTGACTCTGAGCTTTCCCGGCGGAGCCGGCCGCTGGGGTGTGCGCCGCAGCACTTTCCGCGAACGCGGTCTTCCGCATGAACTTCTTGTGCTGACCGATTTGAGTCGAACGTTGCGCGAGGAAGAGCGCCGCGCCTGGCAGCGTCTCGTCCGGGTGCTTGGTCACGAGATGAATAATTCCCTCGCACCGATCAAGTCGATTGCCGGAAGCCTCGAGAGTCTCCTGCGTCGCGAGCGTCCGCCGGACGATTGGAAAGATGATGCCCAGAGCGGGCTGAAATCGATTGCGTCCCGCGCCGAATCGTTAGGCCGATTCATGCAGGCATATGCCAGGCTGGCCAAGCTGCCGCCGCCGCAAAAGGATTACGTCGACCTGGGCGACCTTGTCCGCCGGGTAATCAGCCTCGAGCCAAGACTGGCTGTGAGGCTGCAGGCTGGTCCGGAGTTCAAGATTGTGGCCGATGCCGCGCAGATCGAACAATTGCTCATCAACCTGGTGCACAACGCGGTCGACGCCTCCCTGGAAACCAGCGGCGGGGTCATGATGACGTGGCGCGAAGCGAGCGATTGCGTGGAAGTGATCGTGGAAGACGAAGGCCCCGGCATCTTGAATCCGACAAATCTTTTCGTTCCGTTTTTCACGACCAAACCTGAAGGGTCCGGGATTGGTCTGGCCTTGAGCCGGCAGATTGCCGAGGCACATAACGGGTCGCTCAGCCTAACGAATCGACAGAACGTCCACGGCGCGCGCGCGACCCTGCGTTTGCCGCGCGGCTAAGGAAAACGCGGCAAAACAGCCGTCCCACTAGCGGGACGGCCATGTCCCAATAGTGTCGACCTTTCAGGACTACGGTTCTATCGATACTAATCATAAGTAGTTACAGGTGTGGTGGTTAAGACTTAAAAAAATCCGTTGGCACGGCCTTTGCAATAGGGAGTGGGGCAACCAAAAAACTTTTGAATCCGGTGACGAGGTTGAACGCATCTCACTGGAGAGAATAAAAATATGAAACCAACCACGAAGATGATCGAGAACGAAGGCAGCCACCGGGAAGGCCGGAAGCTTCCAAAGGTCGATCTCAACTTTCATGCAGTTACGACCGGCAGTTCCGGCGGATGCTGCGCTCGCCTGACGAGCCCGTCTTTCCGTAACATCAGCCGCGCGTATTTCGACACGGAAGCGAACCATTACTTTCTGGCGGAAGCATCCGTTTTTGCCGCGATCATGCTGACCTCTGCGGTGCCGTTGATTAACGGCGCGCACGCAGTCTTGAACCTGATCCGGCTCTGAGCCGGCGCTTAACCGAAAAGAATTCCATGGGAGCAACCGAAGCTAAGGCAGATAATACCATCGTGCGTCCGACCGGCTTCACGACGACCATGCCTTCCATGGATGTGCCACGGACCGGAGCTAAGGAGAAGAAGCGCAAACGCCGCATCATGTATGGATCCGGAATCGCCCTTGTGGTGATTCTCGCGACTGTCGGGCTGTCACGATTGAAGCCTGCTGTCCCGACGGTGGATCGTTCGACTGTCTGGGTCGACACAGTGAAACGCGGCCCGATGGTGCGCCAGGTCCGCGGGCTTGGTACTCTTGTTCCAGTGGAGTTCCGTTGGATCCCGACGACAACAGACGCGAGTGTCGAAAAAATTCTGATTTGGCCGGGAACTAAGGTCGGATCTGGCGACGTCATCCTGGAGCTAACCAGCCCGGAACTGGAACAGAGCGCGCAAGAAGCGGTGTCGAAGGCAAAGGCTGCGGAAGCGGACCTCCTGTCCCAGCGCGCGACTCTGCAGCGCGAATTGCTGGATCAGGAATCGAAAGCGACAAGTGCCCATTCGGCCTATGAACAGGCGACG
>Ga0193726_1002018_pt1 | contig 14444 bp, 14 predicted proteins | sample H2c1metaG_FD_144928 | JGI IMG/M metagenome (GOLD analysis project Ga0193726, IMG submission 144928) | Soil microbial communities from a riparian zone of the East river system, Colorado, United States - H2c1 | ecosystem: Environmental > Terrestrial > Soil > Riparian zone | place: USA: East River... | reverse complement strand
ATCGCGGAACGCGGCACGCACGCGGCGCTGCTGGCGCGGGATGGACTTTATGCGCGGTTGTGGGCGATGCAGGCCGACGAACCGGCACCGGCTCTGATTTGACCGGAACAGGAAAGCGACACGCATGACAGCAGGCCCCGAGCAGGAACCACCCGCCGAACTGAGCCTCGCCGGTTCGGTGGTGGACAAATCGATCGAGTACATGATGGGGCAGAACATACCGCCGGTGGCGATCGCCTCAGCGCTGCTGGGGGGCTCGATGGCGCTGCTCGCCCGGACATTGGGCGATGAAGCGATCATTGGGATTTTGAACAACGCCGTGGCCAGTGTTCGCTCCGGCGAGTTGCGCGGGGCCCGGCAGGGATGACGGATCGTTACGGTATTTGACTTTTGATCGGAGCTGAAATCCGGCTAAAGTCGTCCCGACGGCTCACGTGTCGAGTCCCGTGGGGTCGCCGTCCAAACGCGAAAGGAACGTGTCCCATGAACGTACGGGTTGCTTTGCCGCGACGACCGAGAGTGGTCAAAGTCGTGCTATTGGCTGGCCTCATCGCCGGTGGTTACTTCGCCGGCCGCGCCACCGCCGCGCAGCCGCACATGGTCAGCGCGCTGAATGCCCTGCAGACCGCGCGGGCCGAACTCGGGATGGCCGAGCGCGATAAGGGCGGCCATCTGCCGATCGCCATCGAGCGCGTCGATCAGGCGATCAACCAGGTTCGACTGGGCATGGCGGCCGCCGGCGGCTGACGTTTCCGCCCAGCCGGTCTAATCTCTAGGCGGTCTGCCCGCTACCGGACGGCCCGCCTCGGAGATCGGACTGATATGTCAATGAAAATGACCGCTTTGAGTTTCGCGAGATATGGCGCGCCGGCCGTTCTGTCGCTGATCGAATGCGACATTCCGGACCCCAAACATGGCGAAGTGCTGATCGAGGTCAAAGCCGCCGCAATCAACCCCAGCGACATCCGCATCGTCGAGGGCATGTTCCACTCGCCATTGCCGCGCGTTCCCGGGCGGGATTACGCGGGCACCGTGGTCGCCGGGGACGCGCCTTCGGGCCTCGACGTCTGGGGCAGCGGTCCCAGTTTCGGCATCGCCCGGGACGGAGCCCACGCTCAATACGCCGTGATCGGGTCGGACTGGGTGTCGGCGAAACCGGCTGGCCTGTCGATGCAACAGGCGGCCTCGGTTGGCGTGCCATTTATCACCGCGTGGTCGGCCCTGGTGACCCAGGGGCGGATCCAGGCGGGTGAGACCATTCTGATTATCGGCGCCGCCGGGGCCGTGGGCCGCGCCGCGACGCAGATCGCGCACTGGAAAGGCGCCCGGGTGATTCCGGCGATCCGGGCAAAGGGCGAGGTGCCCGCAGGCACGATAGACACGCTGACCCAGGACATTCCGAGTGCGGTGCGTGAACTGAATGGAGGCGAGGGTGTCGATCTGGTGCTCGATGGCGTGGGCGGCGCGCTGTTCGAGCCGGCGTTGACCTCGTTGCGTGAAGGCGGCCGGCATTTGGCGATCGTCAGCAAGGGGACGCGCCGGGTCAGTTTCAACCTGACCGACTTCTATCACAACAAATCCCATCTCATCGGGGTGGATTCGCTCAAACTGACCGGTCCCGAGATCGCCGCGATCATGGATCAGCTCCGGCCAGGCTTTGACGCCGGCGCGTTGCGGCCGTTCGACGTGACGGCCTGGCCGTTGGCCCGCGCGTCCGAGGCGTATGATGCGGCCGAACGGGATGGGGCGAACGCGAAGCATGTGCTGCTGCCGGCTTAGCTTGTAACCCCGCCGGTCGGTCATCCTCGGGCCTGACTCGCTGCCGAACCACGCGGCGTGTTCAACGCGTCCGGGGGAACGTCGCATCACCGGATGTTTGGGTCGATCACGCCGCCGGCCTCACCGAACCGTCTGACCGGTCTCACGCATCTGGGCGCGGATCATATCAGCCTCCCAACCGGTGAGTGCCTGCAGCGCCGCCGCCTCTTTCGCGTAACGGATCGGCAGGCTCGCTTTGTATTCGATCCCGGCGGGACAACTTGCCATGCCGGTGAACGGGTGGCGCATCACGTAGCGCGCCTGAAACGACTGATTGTCCCCCGTTTCGTGCAGCGTGAGATCTTCGGGAAACCGGTCGCGATCGTAACGGACATGCAGCCGGGTCACGAACGTCGCCGGCTGGCCGCGAGGTCCCGCCACCCAGGTCGCCCCGAGCGCCTCCAACTCCGCGGTTTCAAGCGGCGGCGCGGAGCATGGGTCGCAGGCGCCCAGGTCCCAGGCGTATTCGAGGAACGTGGCACCCGGGTTCCCGGTCACCTGGCGCGCGAACATGGCATCGTAGAACTCGCCGAAGCGTGCCTCGACGAACAGCGGGATCGGCTCGCCTGTGGGCACTCTCACCGTCGGGTAGTTGGTGGTTTCCAGGCGGCCCCTGCGGGTGAGCGCAAGCACGATCATGTCCTGCGGCCCATTGGCGTTGACCGTGCCGAGGCGGATCGGCAGCATGAATTTCGCCGATTGGTAGGTGACCTGGATCGGCCGCAGAAACCCGGTGGTATTGTCCTTCATCTTGGTCAGATTCACTTTGGCGAGAAAGAAATGCATGCCCTGCCGCAGATAGCTGCCGACGACGGTTTCCGCGCCCGGCGGAATCCGATAACCATGCGTATTGAGATACGCCACCAGATCGGCCGCCTTCGTCGCGGTCAGCACGATAATGTCGTATTCCTCAACCGAGTACTGCGCTTCGATCCGGACCGTTGAGCCAGGAGCGGCGTTGCCCCGCGTCACCGTCATTGGAACCGGCATCATCGAGGGCATTGGCCGTGGCGGCGCACAGGGATCGTCGTCGTAGTACTGCACCAGTCGCGGCTTTGTGTAATCGGCGAGGTGCTGCACGGTCCGAGGATTGAGCACCTTCACCTGCTCGCGTTTGATCACCGTCGGCACCGGAACGACGAGGCCGAACTCCTTGGGATCGCCCAGTACGTCGCTCGCCATCGTCACCAGTGTCGTGTCGCCGTCATGCGCCAGCACCACGCGGGAGGCTTTGTTGATCAGCGGCGTATCGGTCGTCGCCACGTAAAATCCGCAGAATGCCGCCGCGGCCTGACCGAACGCGAGCCAGGCCGCGAGCGTGACCGCCATGATCCGGGAGAGCGGCTGCATGCTTGTCATCCTCCTTACTTACCCGGCCCAACATAGCCCGGCCAGACGTACCGCGGTCCTGGGCAGAACCGGTCGATCAGCGGCGTGGTGCTGGATACCAGGATCAGAGCATAAAGCAGACCCTCGCGGATTTGATAGCGAAACAGCAACAAATGCCCGATCAGGGCAACAGCACCGCCGAACGCCAGCCGTCCCGCGCGGCTGTCGGGTGTGGAGCGCGGGTCGGTCAGCATGAACAGCGCGAAAATCAGCAGCGAACCGGATTGCATCTGATGCAACGGGATGGTCATCGGATCGCCCAGTGACCAGGCGCGGAACAGCAGCAGGGCGGCATGGGCGGCGAGGAACGCGCAGGCGAAATCCAGCCGCGCCACGCGCGAAAGGATCAGGCACCCCATCGATCCGGCCAGCGCCAGCAGCCAGAGCCGCGTGCCCCATTGTCCAGGCGACACCCAGACCTCCGGTGTGACCAGCAGCAGTGCGACGATGCCAAACGCGGATGGGTTGAACAGATGCTTCCCGTTGATCCGCAACACGAATTTCGAACCCATCGCGAGCACGCTCGCGCCGGCCCAGAGCAGGGGATTGTGGGTGCGCAGCAGCAGGCTCAGCGACAGGCCGGTGGACAGCGCGCTCTTCCAGTTCAGCGCGGTGCCGGAGACGCGGGCGCGCGCGGTCTCCATCAGCAGCGCCCCGGCGATGAGCACCGCCGCCTGCATGGGCGACGGCCCGAAATCGAGCCAGACCAGTTCCACGAGCAGCAACGTGCTCTGTGCCGCCATCTGGCCATAGCGTGGGTCGAACGCGAGCAACGGCCGATTGACCGCGGTCCATCCGGTGGCTGCCTGGGTCAGGCTCATTGGGACAGGATTGCCATGGTTGACGGTCGGTTTCCCCTCGCGGTCGCCGCGCCAGTGCCGATTTCCGCCACGGTCGGGCGAGCAAATTCGGCGGTTTCGTGACGCCATCCAGGTGAAATCCTGACACATGGCTTCCGACGCGCCAACCGGGTTGACCCGGCGCGTGAGAACGCCGCAGCGTCGGTGCCGGCGGTGCGGCGGCTGGAGCAGGCCCGGGGACCATGCGATGAACAAGGAACGGCTGACGGCCTTCAGTGATGGCGTGATCGCCATCATCATCACGATCATGGTGCTGGAACTGAAAGTCCCGCACGGCGCGACGGTCGCGGCGCTGTCGGGGATTTTGCCTGTGTTCCTCAGTTACGTGCTCAGTTTCGTTTTCGTGGCGATCTATTGGAACAACCATCACCATTTATTGCATGCGGCGCGGCGGGTGAACGGCGCCATCCTCTGGGCCAATATGCACTTGCTGTTCTGGCTGTCGCTGATCCCGTTCACCACGGGCTGGATGGGGGAGAACGACTTTTCCGAGTTGCCCGCCGCGATCTATGGCGTCTCGATGCTGATGCCGGCGATCGCGTATTTCGTGCTGCAGAAGTGCATCGTGCGGGCCAATGGCGCGGATCGCGGTTTGGCGCGGACCATGGAACGGGATGTCAAAGGGAAGGTCTCGTTTGTCCTTTGCGTGGCCGGGATCGCACTGGCGTTTGTGCATCCATGGCTGGCGTGTGGGGCTTATGTGCTGTTGGCGGCGCTGTGGCTGGTGCCGGACCGGCGGATCGAGCGGACGATCGAGGAAAGCTGACGGTCCGAGCTGACGAGATTTCGCCTGCCGAAATCGCGCTGTTGACGTCGCGCGGGCACCGATCAGGCCATCGCGTGTGACGGCGCATCGTATCCGGGATCCGCATAAAGCCAGATTTACACACAAGCGGCCGGCGCACGAAATCCATGCGAATGACCAGATCGATGGGTACTGCCTCGCCTGAGGTCACGTTGCATAAACGTTGCTCTCCTGCTACGGTACACGAATAAACCGAGGGGAGTGTAACGATGGCGAAACCAGACCGCTGCCTGTCCGCGGCGAAAATTCTGACCCGCCGCGGCGTTCTTTTCACTGGTGCGACGGCGCTTCCATTTATGCTCGCCGGCTGCGAAAGCGCGCTCCCGCGCGGGCAGGACGGGGTATTCCCCCCAACCTACGCGGATGGCGACGCGGCGCGATTTGAGGCCGCGCTTCAACCAGCCGCGCCGGCGCTGTACTATGTCACCGCGCCCGACTGCACCTGGTGCACCTGGTGGCATACCAGCTATCAACCTGGATTCGAACGATCGGCCGCCAGAAGTAAGTTGCGCTTCGTCACCTTGCACCAGTCGACCCTGAAGGGCGGCACCGGAAAGGATGAAGCGTGGCCGTTGAATTTGCGGTGGGTGCGCGATCGATTGCAGCGGGACAAACGGCCCGATGGGAAACCCGTGACGTCCTACTCTCCGGCCTGGGCACTGGTACGCGGCACCGATTACCTCGCGGGCGCGAGCGGAATATCCGGATGGGAATCGGTCATGTGGCCGGCGATCCAGCGCGAGACCGGATCAACATGACATGAGGAGAGTGTGTTCACTGATCGCGGCGGCTCTTACTTTGCTGTCTGGCTGTCAGGCGAAAGCGCAGTGCGTCGATGTTTCGCAAGTGGCTCCTCCTTATCCGCCGGTGCGGTTCTCGGCCGACGATCTGCGCGCCGCCGTCTCGCGCGACGTACTGACCTTGTGGCCCGGAACGGCCGCCGTGAAGCTCAATCAGGATTTCGGCCTCGATATCGCGTTCACTGATGGAACGAATTGCCACACCGCGCTGGCCGCGACGATCCCGTACGGCATCGCGGTCCGCTCCGGCACGCGGCGGATCCGGACGGTTGAAGCAGGCATCTGCGACGACAAAGAACAAATGTGCACGTCGGTGGTGCTCAATCTTGGCCGCTGACATTCGCCCGCGACCGGCGGTGGCGGAATGGCCGGCCGGTCCTGGCGTGCTCGCGGCTGCAACGTGTCGACCTCGGCTCCGCGTCGAACGGCGACATCTCCGGCGCGATCCGGATGTTCACGGGCCACGCGATGCCGCGGTTGATCTCGCCATCCCGATTGCCGGCCGCCACCTGGGGAGCCGCGCCCGCCACCGGGCGACTCAATGCTTGACCCAACGCCCGCCGTTCCCGCATGTTAACCCCCATGGCAACGCAGTATGCCCAGGCGCGAATTACCGTCCCGGCCGCTCACTGAGCGCCGGGAGCCTTGACGCGACCTGACCGCGGCTCAATACGCCGCACTCGAATGCCAATGGATCAGCCATGAACGACGCCCCGCCCGGGACCCCTCGCGATTACCGCGACACGGTCTTTTTGCCCCAGACCTCCTTCCTCATGCGTGGGGACCTGCCCAAGAAGGAACCCGCCATCCTCGCCCGCTGGGAGGCGATGGACCTGTGGGGCAAATTGCGCGCCACCGCCAAGGGACGCCCGCTGTTCATCCTGCACGACGGCCCGCCGTACGCGAACGGCCACCTGCACATCGGCACCGCGCTGAACAAAATTCTGAAAGACGTGGTCAATCGCACTCGCCAGATGGCCGGTTACGACGCCAACTATATCCCCGGCTGGGACTGTCACGGCCTGCCGATCGAGTGGCGAATCGAGGAAGACTACCGCGCCAAGAAGAAAGACAAGGACGCAGTTCCTGTCCTCGATTTCCGTGCCGAGTGCCGCGCCTACGCCGCCCACTGGATGGAAATCCAGGCCCGCGAATTCCGGCGCCTGGGCGTCGAGGGCGCCTGGCGCGACCGCTACGCCACCATGGACCTGGCGTCCGAGGGCGCCATCGCGCACGAAATCCTGAAGTTCCTGCTGAACGGTGCGTTGTATCGCGGTCTGCGGCCCGTGATGTGGTCGCCAGTGGAAAAGACCGCGCTCGCCGAGGCGGAGATCGAATACCACGACCACACCAGCACGACGATTTGGGTGCGGTTCCCGATCGTCCAGGCGCCGGTGAAAGAACTGGAAGGTGCATCGGTCGTGATCTGGACCACGACGCCCTGGACCATGCCCGGCAATCGCGCCGTCGCCGCCGGACCGGAAATCGACTACGCCCTGGTCCGCGTTGAAGGCACGGCGGAAGGTTCGCTCGCGCGGCATGGGGAAAAAATGCTGGTCGCGCTGCCGCTGTTGCCTCAGGTGTGCAAGGACGCCGGCATCACAACGCATCACATCCTGCACGTCTATAAGGGCGAAGCGCTGGCCGGAACGATCTGCGCCCACCCACTGCGTGGTCACGGCTACGACCAGGACACGCCGTTGCTGCTGGCGGATTTCGTTACCACCGATACTGGCACCGGTTTTGTCCATATCGCCCCCGGCCACGGCGAGGACGATTTTCTACTGGGCCGTGCCAATAATCTCGACATTCCGGAAACCGTCGGCGATGACGGCACGTTCAATTCCTGGGTGCCCTTGTTCGCCGGCCACCACGTTTACAAAGCCGCCGATGCCATCTGCGAGGCGTTGACGCAAGCCGGCGGCTTGCTCGCCCGCGGCAAAATCGTGCACTCGTATCCGCATTCCTGGCGGTCGCGGGCGCCGTTGATCTTCCGTGCCACTCCGCAATGGTTCATCCGCATGGACGGCCCGGAGCACATCCGCGAAAAGGCCACGCGCGCGCTCGATGCCACGGTGTTCGTCCCCGATCAGGGCCGTAACCGCATCGGCTCCATGGTCGCCGCTCGCCCCGACTGGTGCATCAGCCGCCAGCGTGCCTGGGGCGTGCCGATCCCGATCTTCGTGGAGAAGCGCACCGGCGAACCGCTGCGCGACCAGGCCGTCGTCGACCGTATCGTCGAGGTCTTTACCCGGGAGGGCGCCGACGCCTGGTATTCGTCGCCACCATCGCGGTTCCTCGGCAATGACCGCGACCCGGACGACTACGAACAAGTGCGCGATATCGTCGATGTTTGGTTCGAGTCCGGATCGACCCACGCCTTCGTGCTGGAGGGCCGGCATTTGCCCTGGCCCGCCGATCTGTACCTGGAAGGCTCCGACCAGCATCGCGGCTGGTTCCATTCTTCGCTCCTGGAATCGGTCGGCACACGCGGTGTGGCGCCGTTCAAGGCCATCCTTACCCACGGCTTCGTCAACGACGAGCACGGCCGCAAAATGTCCAAGTCACTGGGCAATGTCATCGCCCCGGATGAGGTCGCCGACAAATTCGGCGTCGATGTCCTGCGGCTTTGGGTGATGATGTCAGATACCACCGAGGATCTCCGGATTGGTCCGGAAATCCTCAAACAGCAGGCGGAACTGTACCGAAAGCTGCGCAACACGTTGCGCTGGGTGTTGGGATCGCTTGCCGGCTACACCGAGGCGGAGGCTGTGCCTGTCGCGGATATGCCGGAACTGGAACGTTACATCCTGCACCGGATGACCGAACTCGATGCCAGGCTCCGGGCGGCGGTGGAAAGCTACGGCTGGACCGGGGTGTACCCCGAGCTCCACAACTTCTGTGCCACCGATCTGTCGGCGTTTTATTTCGACATTCGCAAGGATGCCGTGTACTGCGACCGGCCCGACAGTCTTCGCCGCCGCGCCGCGCGCACCGTGCTGGATCATTTGCACCGCTGCCTGTGCACCTGGCTGGCGCCGGTGCTGTGCTTTACCGCCGAGGAAGCCTGGACCGCCCGCTTCGGCGAACAGGACAGCGTGCATCTGCATTTGTTTCCAACGCTGCCGCATGACTGGCGCGACGACCGCCTGGCGGCGAAGTGGGAGCAATTGCGCACGATCCGCCGCCGCATCACCGTCCCGCTGGAGGAAGCCCGCCGCGCCAACGTCATCGGCGCCTCGCTGCAGGCCGCCGTGACACTGAAACTCGCGCCCGACGAAGCCGAGTTGTTATCGCCCGCCGACTGGGCCGAACTCGCTATCGTATCGGATGTCCGCCTGGTGGCCGGTGTTGGCGACGATCCGGCGGACGTCGCCGTCGCGCCGGGCCGCAAGTGCGATCGTTGCTGGCGCGTATTGCCGGAGGTCGGGTCCAGCGCGGCGCACCCCACCCTGTGCCTGCGCTGCACCGCCGCGGTCGAGCCGAAATGACCCCAGCCATCGCCACGCGTCTGGGCGTTATCTCGGCGCTGATCGTGCTCGGCGCGGATCAGGGCAGCAAATACTGGGTCCTGAACGTGCTCGACCTGCCGGATCTGCGGCAGGTCGTGCTATTGCCGGTGCTCAATCTGACCATGGTGTGGAACCAGGGCGTCACCTTCGGCCTGCTGCACGGGCTCGGTTCGTGGAGCCACTTTATATTGGCGGCGATCGCGCTGCTGGTCGTCGCGGCTCTGGGCGTGTGGCTGCGGCGAGCGGAAAACGCGTTGGCCGCGCTGGCGATTGGCGCGATCGCCGGTGGTGCGATCGGCAACGTGATCGACCGGCTGCGCTACGGCGCGGTGGTGGATTTCATTCACGCCCACGTCGGCCAGTGGTCCTGGTATGTGTTCAACGTCGCCGACGCCGCGATAGTTTGCGGAGTCGCGGCGCTGATCCTGGAGAGCCAACTGCTGCGCCGCCCACGTGTGACCCGGCACGGACCGGCGTGATCGCCCTTCGCGGAGTGATCAGCAGGGTTCGGGAGCGACGAAATGCGTGCCGCCCCAAAGCGCCGGCCCAAGAACGTGCGGCCGCCGCGATTTGGCGCTTGAAGCATCCCCCAACGATCGGCGGCGCATCTGAAGGCCGGCCAGGGCAACGGCAAAAATTGCGATGGATGCAGGTTCAGGAACAGCAGAAATCGGGGCATTGCTGATGCCCAGACTCACCTCGACCGCGAAGCCTGGATTATCGGCGAGAAAACTCGGGTCGATCTCAATGTATGGATCAGCAAATACGCGGACCTCGCCAAAGCCAATCTGAAACGCGTTCACACCAAGGACGATTTGATAGGGAATATTCGCCTGCGCGGTGAGCGATAGCGTCCCTGACTGGACTTGGCTGGCAGGTGTATTCGGCCCAGCACGTAACCCGTTGACAACGCAGGTAAGGACAACACAACCTGGCCCAGAAAATAATCCAGTAAGTTCCTCGACCGTGAAAGCGTTTTGAGACTCAACAGCAGTTTCCGCGGTAGCCTGGAAGCCTCCAATTCCAAATGGAAGCAATGGATTTCCAAGGCCTACTATAGAAATACTATAGGATACGGAGATTGGAACCAGTGCGTTGGTTGGGCCAGAAATGTCGTAGAAGTACTCCAAGCTGGACGAGATGCTACTGCCGTTCAAGCTGCGAACGCTGACTGCGGGGACTGATGGATCGGCCATCGCAAATCCGTCTGATTGGCCTTGGGACGTTGAACCTCCTGGAAATTCGACTGAACCTGGCACGGTCACGGCGACGTAACCAGGTGCCTTCATTTCGAAAGTCGGATCCATTAGTGGCGTTGCGTCAGCTCCGTGCGAATTGGCCAATACAGCGATTGCAAATGCGACAATGGCCGGCCCTTTGGTTGCAAGTCCCATGTTGTTGACCTCCCCTGTTTTCACGAAATCTGACGCCTGCCGACGAGAAGGGCTTGAGGTTTGAAACGATTTCAATTTCAAAGAATCGTCGCGATTATGGTACGGTCCTTTGGCTTCCCTGTCAACAGCAAACGCGTCTTACCTGCACCGTCGATGGACGGAACCGCAGACCGTTCGCGGATCAACAAGATGCTCACGTCGCGAGGATGAATTACGCCAGCCATGTGTTCGCATCGCCGGAATGACCTGCCGGGCAAGGCCGGCCAAATTGGAGGGCAGGCCGCGTTGAAGCGGTCTCGGCCCATTCGTCTTCACCCGCGACCCCGCGCCGCCGCCCTCGCGGCCCGGAAGAAGGGGGGGCAGTTCACGACCCCGGCTCCCCGAATTTGCCGCTTGAAGCGAGACGCGTTGTCTTGTCTGATCTCCCCACGGTGCGCCTGTAGCTCAATTGGTCAGAGCCGGCGGCTCATAACCGCCTGGTTGTAGGTTCGAGTCCTACCAGGCGCACCAATAGGATCATCATACTACGGTCGCGGACCGCTACTCCCGGTCCCGGAGGCGCCCTAACCGTTGGCCGGCTTGGGCCCCGGATGTGTTTTGAGGGCTCTGCGTGGTGCCCGCCCACACGGTTTCGCCTCATCCGGAGTTCCGCAGTTGGTTGGGTTGAGCGGGTCAACCTTGTAGGCAGGAGGCGGCCCACCGCCCGGACCGGCAGTATAGGTGCCGGCCTTGGTTCCACTGTCGGATTGCGCGTAGGCAACCGGGAGCGATTGCGTGAGCGCCACAAGCGCCGCGATCCAGATCAGATGTCGCATTGTTACCACCTTCGTTAAGAGGCACCTGGGTTATTCGGTTTCGTACGTGGCTCGACCCGCTGTGCTTCGGCGGAGAAGCTGAACCGGCCGCGCCCCGATACCTCCCGCATGTTGGCCTGTTCTTGCCGTGTTTGGCAAATACACGGAATGGAAGTGGCGATCGGTGGCAATACTCTCATCGGGTACCATTGATATCTTTCGACTCTCCCGCGTCAACACGTCTGGCTGCCATGCTCGGCGTCATCGACAGATTGATCGCCAGACCAATCGACTGGACAGGACGATGACGCGCCCTTGGTTTTGCGCGACGAACAATCTGTCTTTCGCGGCCATCGACGCCCGGGTCGAATGACTCTGACGGTTGGATTGACCCGGGGGGTTGGCCGGCAGAATCGCCAAACCCCGTGATCAACGATAGTCACGGAAAATACCTACGAGGCCATCCCGCCGGTCGCTGATCATAGCAGCCCGCTGTTGCCTCACGGCACCAGCACCGCCGCCCCCTCAAACCGTCCGGCACGCAAATCCGCGAGCGCTTCATTCGCCTGATCCAAGCAGTACCGTGTCGTGCTCGTCACGATCCCGATCTTTGGCGCCAGCGTCAGGAAATCCAGCCCATCGCGCCGCGTCAGATTGGCGACCGAAACGATCTGCCGTTCCTCCCACAACAGCCGATACGGGAAGCTCGGAATATCGCTCATGTGGATGCCCGCGCAGACCACTCGGCCGCCCTTGCGCACCGCCCGCAGTGCCGCCGGCACCAGCCCGCCCACCGCGGCGAATATGATCGCGGCGTCGAGCGGTTCCGGCGGCGATTCATCCGACCCCCCGGCCCACACCGCGCCAAGGCCGCGGGCGAAATTCTGGCCGGCGGTGTCTCCTGGCCGCGTGAACGCGAACACCGAACGGCCCTGGAATTTCGCCACCTGCGCCAAGATATGCGCCGCCGCGCCGAACCCATAGAGGCCCAGGTTCCGGCCCTCACCGGCGATCACCAGCGAGCGCCAGCCGATCAAGCCCGCGCACAGCAGCGGCGCGAGCGCCACGTCGTCGCCCGCCTCACCGAGCGGAAACGCGAAGCGGGCATCGGCGATCGTTGCCGTGGCGAACCCACCGTCGCGCGTGTAGCCGTTGAACAGCGGGCGATCGCAAAGATTTTCTTGCCCGCTGGTGCAAAACCTGCAAACACCGCAGGTGTGGCCCAGCCATGGCAGGCCGACGCGTTGGCCGAGATGCAGGCCCTCGACGCCGGTGCCGAGCGCATCGATCCGGCCGACGATTTCGTGGCCGGGGATGATCGGCAGCGGCTGGTCCGGCAGTTCGCCATCGAGGACATGCAGATCGGTGCGGCAGACTCCGCAGGCGGCGACGCGCACCCGGATTTCGCCAGGCCTGGGCTGACGGTCCGCCAGCTCGGTCCATTCCAGAGCGGCCCCGGAGGTCTTCAATACCATCGCTTGCACGGTCTTCGGTTCCTCGGCTGAACGACGTGACGTGCACCCGGCACGATGGTGGTCTACAAGTCAAACGCAATGCCACTCCCCATTATCTCGACCGGCACGGTCATCTCGGTGCGCGGCGCCGTCGTGGATGTGCGGTTCGACGGCACCGCGCTGCCGCCGATCGACAGCGCGCTGCTTGTCGCATGGGACCGGCCCGATCCGTTGCTGCTGGAGGTGCACAGTCACGCCGATGCCGCCACGGTCCGCGCCATCGCGCTGCGGGCGACCGCCGGGTTGGCGCGCGGCACGTTGGTGCACGCGACCGGGGCGCCGATTTCGGTCCCGGTCGGCGATGCGGTTCTGGGCCGCTTACTCGACGTCATCGGGACGGTGCGGGACGCCGGTCCGCCGCTGCCGGCCGATACGCCTCGGCGCGCCATCCATGCGGCGCCGCCCGCGCTAAAGGATGAAACCTCGGCCAGCGCGGTGTTCGAAACCGGGATCAAGGTGATCGACCTGCTCGCGCCGCTGGCCCAGGGCGGGAAGGCGGCGATGTTCGGCGGCGCGGGGGTCGGCAAGACAGTGCTGGTGATGGAACTGATCCACGCGATGGTCGAGAAATATCGGGGGATTTCGGTCTTCGCCGGCATCGGCGAGCGGTCCCGCGAGGGGCATGAACTGCTCAACGACATGAAAAGTTCCGGCGTGCTGGCCCGCACCGTGCTGATATTTGGACAAATGAACGAACCACCCGGCGCCCGTTGGCGTGTGCCGCTGACCGCGCTGACCACCGCCGAATATTTCCGCGACCAAAAGCATCAGAACGTGCTGCTGTTGATGGACAATGTCTACCGTTTCGTGCAGGCGGGCGCCGAACTGTCGAGCCTGCTCGGCCGTCTGCCGTCGCGCGTCGGTTACCAACCGACCCTGGCCACCGAGGTGGCCTTGTTGCAGGAGCGTATCGCCTCCGTCGCGGGCGCGGCGGTCACCGCCATCCAGGCCGTCTATGTTCCCGCCGACGACTTCACCGACCCGGCGGTGACCGCGATCTCCAGCCACATGGACAGCATCATCATGCTGTCGCGCACCTTGGCGGCCGAGGGGTTCTATCCGGCCATCGATCCGCTCGCCTCATCGTCGGTGCTGCTCGATCCCCTGGTGGTCGGCGACGAGCATTATGCCCTTGCCGAACGCGCGCGCGAGGCACTCGCCCGGTTCAAGGATCTGCAGGACATCATCGCTTTGCTCGGCGTGGAGGAACTCAGCGCGAGCGATCGGCTGATCGTCAGACGCGCCCGCCGGTTGCAACGTTTTCTTAGTCAACCGTTCGTGGTAACGGAGGCGTTCACCGGCACGCCTGGCCGCAGCGTGAGCCGTGCCGACACGCTTGCCGGCTGCCGTGCCATCCTCGACGGCGAGACCGACGACTGGGCTGAAAGTTCACTGTATATGGTTGGCACTTTGGACGATGCGCGGGCAAAGGAGACGGCCGCGGTGAAGCCGGCATGAGGTTGCGTATCACCACGCCGCTCTCCGTTGTCGTCGATGTGGATGGAGTCCGTGCGTTGCGTGCCGACGATGCCTCGGGAAGTTTCGGAATTCTGCCGGG
>Ga0193726_1002017_pt1 | contig 14444 bp, 18 predicted proteins | sample H2c1metaG_FD_144928 | JGI IMG/M metagenome (GOLD analysis project Ga0193726, IMG submission 144928) | Soil microbial communities from a riparian zone of the East river system, Colorado, United States - H2c1 | ecosystem: Environmental > Terrestrial > Soil > Riparian zone | place: USA: East River... | reverse complement strand
AACAGAATGTTGCCCGGCTTGATGTCTCGGTGCAGGATGCCGTGTTCATGGGCGTAATGGACAGTCCGCGCGACTTTTGCGATGAGCTCTGCCGCCTGCCGAATGGACATCGAGCCGCGCTCGATTACTTCATCGAGACAATCTCCTTCGACGAACCGCATACTGAAGTAGTACGTGCCGTCGTGTTCACCGACTTCGTAGATCGGAACGATCCCCGGGTGATTTAGTTTTGCTGCCGCTTCCGCTTCCCGGCGAAGGCGTTTCAAGTGCGCGCTGGTCGTCAACCGACCAATGTCAATGAGCTTTACCGCGACTGTGCGGTTGAGACTCTTTTGCCAGGCGCGAAATACTACGCCTTGACCACCGCGACCGATCTCCTCCAACAATTCGTAATCGCCGAACTCTCGGGGCATCTCCGCTTGTGGCGGTCCTTGTTCACCGTGCGACTCGACATTCGCATCCACGCTGCGATAAGTAAAAAAAGCGCTCCAATCTTAAGCCCGTGTGGCCGTGGCGTCCAATACGTGTCTTGCCATGCCGCGGAGGACGACGCGGACGATTTCACGGAATTCCAAATTTTGCCGTTTACGAACTGATGTTGGAGCGTTTCAATTACGCCGTGACCGGAAAGAAGATTTTTGGAACAGATGGCGTACGCGGTGTGGCGAACGTTGAGCCGGTCACTGCTGAGACCGCGCTGAAATTGGGACGCGCAGCAGCGTACGTTTTCACACAGCTAAACCCCCGCAAGACTCCAGCAGGTGCACGGCCCAAGATCGTCCTTGGCAAAGACACTCGGCTTTCCGGTTACATGCTCGAAAACGCGCTGGTAGCCGGGATCACTTCACTCGGAGTCGATGTCCTTGTCATCGGACCGTTGCCTACGCCCGGTGTGGCTTACATCACGCGATCGCTGCGTGCCGACGCCGGCATTGTGCTGTCGGCTTCCCATAATCCTTATCAGGACAACGGGATCAAATTTTTCCGTCACGATGGTTACAAGCTGGATGATCAGATCGAGGAGAAAATCGAGCAGCTTGTTTTTACCGGTGAAATCGATTCGATCCGGCCAACCGCCAACAACATCGGACGCGCGACGCGCATCGATGATGCGCTTGGTCGCTACGTTGAATTCGCCAAGGCGAGTTTTCCGCGTGGAATGTCACTCGAGGAAATGCGAGTGGCGGTGGACGTCGCAAATGGCGCCGCTTACAAATCGACGCCGTGCATTCTGCGCGAACTTGGCGCGGACGTTGCCGTGGCACACAACCAGCCAAACGGTATTAACATCAACGACGGCTGCGGCAGTATTCATCCCGAGGAAATCCAGCGCATGGTGAAGATGAGCGGCGCGGACGTTGGCATTACGCATGACGGCGATGCCGATCGCGTCCTGTTGTGTGACGAAAATGGCGATATTGTTGACGGCGACGAGATTCTGGCCATTGCAGCCCTGGATCTCTTGAACGCTGGCCGGCTCGAGCAAAACACGGTCGTTGCCACCGTCATGAGCAATTTTGGCCTGGATGAAACGCTCGCAGCCAAGGGCGGAAAAGTAGTGCGGACGAAGGTCGGCGATCGCTATGTGATTGAAGAGATGACGCAGAAAAAACTCAATCTCGGTGGCGAACAAAGCGGACACGTCATCTTCCGGGATTTCACTACTACCGGTGATGGCATCATCAGCGCGCTCCAGATTCTGCGTATCATGCACAAGAGCGGCCAACCGTTAAGTAAATTGAAGGCGTGTTTGGAAAAATATCCGCAGGCTCAACGAAATTTGATGGTGAAAGAAAAGCGTCCTCTGGCCGAGTTGAACACGGTGATGAAGCTCGTAAGCGAAGCTGAGAAAGAGCTCTCCGGCAAAGGCCGCGTGCTCCTCCGGTATTCGGGTACCGAGCCAAAAATTCGTTTGCTCATTGAAGGCCGCGAGCTCGAAAAGATCGACAAACAAGCAGACCGCATCGCAGATGCGATACAAAGCGCTATAGGAGCATAGGACATTACGATACATGACCTTGTCCCGAGTAATTGAGGCGCTTCTATTTGGGGCGCAGAAACCGCTTTCAGTTCGTGAACTGACGGAAGCGATCAGGAGCGCGGGTGCCAAGGATGAATTTTCGCCTAACGAGTTTGCGCGGGTGCGCGAAGCAGAGGTTGCCGCCGCACTGGAGCAACTGAAAATCGAGAATATCGAACAACAGCGGGCGTTTCAGCTTAACGAAAAGGCGGAGGGCTGGCAGCTGGCTAGCGACCCCAAATACGCCCAGTGGGTACGACAGCTCTTTCCGGCACCAAAACCGGCGCGTCTGAGTGCGCCTGCGCTCGAGACCCTCGCGATCATTGCCTATCGCCAGCCGATCACCCGCGCGGATGTCGAAGCAGTGCGCGGCGTAAACATCGACGGTGTGCTGCAAACATTAATGGAGCGCGGGCTCGTTAAAATCGCTGGGCGCGCTGAAATCCCCGGGCGTCCGCTCCTTTACGAAACTACTCAATTTTTCCTGGATCATTTTGGGCTTCGGAATCTGGACGAATTGCCGAATGTGGAAGAGTTGCGTACCCGCCATTTGCCGAAGGCACCGCAATCAACGGCTGAAACTGCTACCTCAACGTCCTCTGAAACTGCAGATTCTGGGTAGTGCACGCCTCTGGCGTCTTGGCTTCGGCGTCGTGCCGAAACAATCTTCCTTAAGGCAACACCGTGTGAGTAGTACAGCGCCACAGCGAAGTCCGGGATCGCGAAGACGCGCTCGCCAGTATGTTTGCCACAGCGAATCCGTACCGACGTACAGCGGGCGGACGCGACACATGCGCTATCCGATCCATTTCGCGATCGCACTTGCTCTGTCATCGACTTCTGCAAAAGCCGAGATCCAGGCCGCCGATTGCGCGGGCGCCGCGAAATATTCGGAGAGCAAACGCGGTGTTTCCATGCTGGTCATACAAAATGGCCGAACAATTTTTGAGCATTACGCCAATGGCGGGTCGGCTCGCAGAAAGTGGCCAATCTTCAGTGGAACAAAAAGCTTCTGGGGGATCGCTGCGCTCGCCGCCGCGCGCGAAGGATTGTTCAAACTCGACGATCCTGTTTCGGATACGATCACGGAATGGAAGAGCGACCCGCGCAAATCGCAGATCACCATCCGGGAATTGCTCAACCAGACCGACGGGATTGAAGGTGCTTCGCGTCTTCAACGCGCGTCGATCCGCGATCGCAACGCCATGGCAATTCGACTATCAACTGCTGCCCAACCTGGATCGGCTTTTATTTATGGCCCGAGCCATCTGCAAATCTTTTCCGAGCTGTTGCGCCGAAAACTAAGAGGGGGCGACGTAATCAGCTACTTCGAAGGACATGTGTCCAACCGGCTTGGACTGGGCCGGCTCAATTACAAAAAAGACGCTCGCGATAATCCGCTGCCCGCGACAGGATTTGAGCTGACTGCCCGGGAATGGGCGCGACTGGGCGAGCTTGTTCTCGGACACGGTAGTTATCACGGGCGACAAATTGTTCCGCCAGCTATTTTGCGAGAGGCATTCACTGGTTCGCAGGCAAACCCGTCCTACGGCCTCACATTTTGGTTGAACGACCAAGCGTCAAACGGGCGCGAGGCAGACATGGAACGAATGTTGGACTTACCGTGGCAAAATGCGCATTGGAGCAATGTTTGTATTTGCAGGGATGCACCTGCAGACATGGTAGTGGCACTTGGCTCAGGCGATCAACGGCTGTTCGTTATTCCGTCGCTGGAGGCCATCATCGTGCGGCAAGGATCAAGCGCGAAATTTTCTGATGCGCATTTCTTACGACTGTTGCTTGGCCGCACCGAGTAACCCATATGCAGGATTGACTTACTTGTCTGTCTGGCAAACGATCAGACGTTGATGAAACAATACTCGGAGAATGAGCAGGCGCTCATTGAGATCCAGCACGACTGGGCAAAAGCGCGCATCAAAGGGATTGCTCATATACCCGGCGACTCGAGGCGGAAAATTGCACAGTTGTGTGGCCTGACGGCAGCATCGTGAACAAACGGGAAGACTTGAAAAGCATGACAGGCGACATCGGTTTCACTGAATTCCAAATCGATGATCTCCAAGTGCGTTTGTATGGAGACGCCGGAGTCATCGTGGGCCAGGGCACGATCAAGGCGCACGAGGGCAAACAAAATCTTCTTGGCGGGAAATTCGTCTGGACGGATACCTTTGTAAAACAGGATGGCGCATGGAAAGTGGTCGCGTCACAAGTGACTCCAGTCTTAAAGAAATAACCTTAAAGATCGTCAAAACTCCTTATGAGCAAATTCACATTGGGTTGCGGGGTGTTCTTCGCAATCCTGCTTTTTATTGTCGTTATTGCGGCCCTGGCGCTGGGCGGCAGTTATAACCGTCTCGTCCGTTTGCAGCAGACCGTCGATCAAAGTTGGGCGCAGGTACAAAACGTCTATCAGCGGCGCGCAGATTTGATTCCAAATCTCGTAAACACCGTTTCCGGCGCGGCGAATTTCGAGAAATCGACCCTTACTGAAGTAACAAATGCGCGTGCCAGCGTTGGTCGTGTGCAGCTTGATCCAAACAAAGCGCCTACCGATGCTGCGCAACTTGAGCAATTCCAGGCTGCGCAAGGACAGTTGAGCAACGCGCTTTCGCGCCTCTTGGTGGTCGTGGAGCGGTATCCAGAGTTAAAAGCTAATCAGAATTTTCTGGGTCTACAGGCGCAACTGGAGGGCACGGAGAACCGGATCTCGGTCGAGCGGGGTAACTTCAATACAGCCGTACAAAACTACAACGTCGCGGTGCGCAGTTTTCCGACAAATTTGATCGCGGGAATGCTTGGTTTTCCACCGCGACCATTTTTCGCCGCGCAAGCCGGCGCGGAGAAACCGCCTCCTGTGCAATTTAATTTTGGCCCTGCGCCTACGCCGGCCGCGAATTTGAATCACGGCTCTGCGCCTACGCCTGCGACAGCCGCGTCGCCATAAGGTGATTCTCAATCTTGCGGTAGTAGCGGGCGGGCGGCCCGCGATCCGGTGGCCGACACGGCTGCCGCTGCAAATCTTGCGCGCCAAAGGAGTCGCTCTGCTGGTCGCAGCATTGTTTGCATTGCTGGCGACGAAGTCCCACGCCGCGGAGGTGATTCCAGCAAAACCGGATCGGTATTTCAATGATTACGCTGGCGTCGTCTCCAAAACCGCAGCGCTGCGCTTCAATGAAGAGCTTGCCCGATTTGAGCGCGAAACGTCGGACCAGGTCGTGGTCGCGATCTTCCCGAAGATGCAGAGCGACTCGGATATCGCAGATTACACACAGCGTGTGGCCCAGGCATGGGGAGTTGGCCAAAAGGAACGTCGCAATGGCGTCGTCCTTTTCGTGTTCGTTCAAGACCGTAAGGTGTTTATCCAGGTTGGTTACGGCTTGGAAGGCGCGCTACCCGACATCACTGCGTTCGATATCACCGAATACAAAATGAAGCCGCGGTTTCGCAGTGGCGATTACGAAGGCGGAATCGCCACCGGGATCGAGAGTATTTTCAAAGCAATTCGCGGCGAGTACAAGGGATCGGGAAACACCGTTGCGGAACGACATCGTCGCGGTGGCGGTGCTCCAAGCTTCTTATTTTTCATTATTTTTCTGATCGCACTGATCGTCATTTCGAGAATCGTGCGGCGACTTGGTGGTTACGGTTATTCATCGCGCGGAGGAGGTCCGATATTTTTTCCCGGGGGCGGTGGCGGCGGCGGTTGGTCATCTGGCGGTGGTGGCGGCGGGTTCAGCGGTGGCGGCGGGAGTTTTGGCGGCGGAGGCGCGGGATCGAGTTGGTGACCGATGCGAACGAGAGACTTTCTCAGCAGGCTTGAACATGCACGAATTGTGAGCGCGATTCGTGAAGCGGAATCGAAAACCTCCGGCGAAATTCGCGTTCATATTCAGCGCGGCAAATTCGACACCGATCCGGTGATGGTTGCGCAGAAGAAATTTGAGCGTCTCGCAATGTACAAGACTCGCGAGCGCAACGCCGTGCTTATTTTCGTAGCGCCGAGGGCCCACAAGTTCGCCGTTGTCGGCGACAAAGCGATTCACGAAAAATGCGGCGAACAATTCTGGCAGCACGTTGTCGATGGAATGCGGGTTCATTTTCGGGATGAAAAATTCAGCCACGCGCTGACAGAAGCGATTAACGAAGTCGGCAAGGTGCTGGCGACGTATTTTCCGAGAACATCGGCAAACGCAAATGAGTTGCCGGATGAGATTGTTGAAAGCTGAACAACAGGCCGATTTCAGGGCGGACTAACAGCCGGCCGGGGAGGAACGATATTGGCATGCCGCGCGATTTGCTGCCACCGTCCGCCTTGTTTCATCCAGACGGCTGTGAACCGGAGATTTTCGCTTTTGCCGGCATTTGGCATCTTACCGCCCCAAACGACGACTTCTCGGCCAGCCACAACCACGACATCGCCGTAGACCCGGAGGTACTCGATTTGCCGGTCGAAAGATGTGATGACGAGAAAGCCGGAATCAACCATTCCCAAAACCTGCTGCTTCGTAACAAGCTTGTTCAGCGGGTTAGTCACGACGAAATCGTCCGACCACAGACGCGCCATGGCCGCCCGATCGTTTTTCAAAAAAGCATCGACTTCTTCCGCGTTCAGCCGTCGAATCCCCCCTTCAGCGCTGTCGGAACTTGTATTCGCAACAGTTACCCCGCGTGAAGTTAGTAAGAGCAGTGCCAGGGCGATGGAGGCCGCGAGGATTTTCATGCGCGAATGTGTGGACGATCCCGGCAAAGTCCAGCTCCAACCCGCATTTGGCGCTTGCAAAATCGCGGATTTTGCTTTTATTCCATCCTCCGCAGCGAGTTTTGTAATTACGCCGTTGGTCCCTGGGTCTCCGTCGCTGGACGTGAAACCGCACTCGCCAGGGGGAACCCGGTGAACGAAGGAACTTAGCGATTTGGCGATTTAATGATCAGGGGATTTGTCTCTGGCAAAATCACTGAATCACTTATTCGTTTTAATCGCTAACTAACAAACATGCCAATCCGTTACGGTCGTTTTGAGATGCCGAAAGCTCTCGCCAAAGACGAGAGCACAGCCACAGATACTTACGCCAAATTCACCGCCGAGCCATTTGAGGCCGGTTATGGGCACACCGTAGGGAATTCCCTCCGGCGCGTCCTGCTTTCCTCTTTGGAAGGCGCTGCCATCACTGCAGCAAAAATCACGGGCGCACAACATGAATTCGCCACCCTTCCGGGCGTGGTCGAAGACGTGACCGACATCGTCCTCAACCTCAAGAAGGTAAAATTCAAGCTCGATGGCCAGGATCACGAGCCGAAGAAACTTTCCCTAATTGTAAACAAAGAAGGCGAAGTCACTGCCGGCGACATTCAAACCATTCAGGGTTACGAAGTGCTCAATCCCAAGCAGGTCATTTGCACTCTGGACAAGAAACACAAATTCGACGCCGAGTTCGATGTGCGCGTCGGTCGCGGTTTTGCCACTGGCGAGGAAAACAAGCGCGCAGACCAGCCGATCGGTCTGATCCCGATCGATTCCATCTTTTCTCCGGTCACGCGCGTGAAGTACGCTGTGGAAAATACTCGAGTTGGTCAGCGCACCGATTACGACAAGCTCGTTCTTGAAATCTGGACCGACGGCCGCTTAACGCCGGACGAGGCGTTGCTCCAGGCCTCGGCGATTTTGCGACACCACCTCGACGTGTTCGTGAACTTCAACGAAGAAGTGATCGAATTCGATCAAACGCCCGCCGGCGTGAGCGAAGAAAACGTGAAGCTCAAGAAACTGCTCAACATGAGCGTCAACGAAATCGAGCTCAGCGTGCGCGCGGCGAATTGCTTGAATAACGCGAACATCACTTCGGTAGGTCAGCTTGCCCAAAAGACGGAAGCCGAAATGCTGAAGTATCGTAATTTCGGCAAAAAATCGTTGAACGAAATTAAGGACAAGCTACAACAGCTCGGCTTGAGCCTGGGTATGAAATTCGAGCCCGGCCTCCTGGATGCTCCGGTGAGCGGCGATGGCGCTAGCCCGAGCGGAGCAGCTGGCGAAGAGTAAGCGTCCGCTCTGGAATCACATTTGCTGTGTCATGAGACATCAAAAAAAGACAATCAAGCTGGGTCGCACTGCTGAGCACCGCAAAGCGCTGCTTGCTAATCAGGTTTGTTCCCTGATTGAACATCAACGCATCAAGACCACGCTGGCGAAGGCGAAGGCAGTTCGTCCCCTCGCTGAACGGATGGTCACTCTGGGAAAAAACGGCTCGATTCACGCTCGTCGCACTGCTCTGGCGACGCTGCGCCAGAAGAGTGCCGTGAAGAAATTGTTTAACGACGTCGCGCCGAGATCGGCGGAGCGCAATGGTGGATACACGCGCATCGTAAAGCTTGGTCAACGCAAGAGTGATTCCGCTCCCATGGCATTCATCGAGTGGGTTGATATGGCGGTAGTGGTCGAGGAAAAGCCGACGGAGGAGAAAAAAGCGAAGCGGAAACAGGCTGAAGCCAAGCCAACCAAAGCAGAATCAGAAACGGTCACGCCAGAAAAAGAGGAGCCGGTTGCGCAGCAAGAGAAGCCGGCCGAAGCGTCGGTCCCTTCGGAAGAACCGCAACCGAAGAAGCGACGTTGGTTCGGTCGAAAGTCCGACGACGACAAATCATAGAGGGCTCGGGAATTCGAGCTCAACCTTCCACGGTATCGGGATCTGGCGGGTCCTAAAACCGACCAACTAGGCGCTTGTCATTCCGAGCGAAGTCGAGACTTCTCTCGATCAACGGCAAGACATTCCTCGACTCCGTTACGCTTCGCTCGGAATGGCAATGGGTTCATAAAAGTACAGACTTGGCAGCTGTACTTTCCGGGCGAATTTGATTCCAACCGCATGAAGCCGAATCCCTATATGTTCATCGTCATTTTCATTGGCGTAGCGCTGGTCTTTCCTTTGATCCCGCTCGGCCTCGCCTGGCTGTGGCGGCGAATTTTTCAGCCGCCGAAACCAGGCCCACAAAAAAACGCAATTTACGAATGCGGCGTCGAATCGCTTGGTGAAGCACAAATCCAGTTCCGCTCGCAGTACTATTTGTACGCGATCATTTTCCTTATATTTGATGTGGAAGCGATCTTTCTGGTGCCATTCGCAGTGGCTTTCACTGGTTTGCCAGTCGGCGCGTTCATCGCGATATTGGTTTTCCTGTTGCTCCTGATTGAAGGGCTCGTTTGGGCTTGGAGTAAAGGGTGTTTGCAATGGGAACGATAACGCGTTGAACAGTCGAAACGTTAGAGTGGAGCAATGAACGAAGGAATCGACGAAGGCTTGCGCAGCCAACTACAGCAACAGGGGGTCTGGGTGACTTCGATGCAGGAGCTTTACAACTGGGGACGCAAGAATTCGATCTGGCCTCTCCAGTTCGGACTCGCTTGTTGCGCGATTGAGATGATCGCAACGGCCGCGTCGCGCTATGACATCGCGCGTTTTGGTGGAGAAGTTTTTCGGCCATCACCGCGTCAGGCGGACCTGATGATTGTGGCAGGCACCGTGACCAAAAAAATGGCGCCACAGATTGTGCGTCTTTACAATCAAATGGCCGATCCGAAATACGTGATTGCAATGGGCGCGTGCGCCATTTCCGGCGGCCCATTTAAGCAAGGCTACAACGTCCTCAAAGGAATCGACCGTTATATTCCGGTCGATGTTTTTATCCCGGGTTGCCCGCCGCGTCCGGAAGCGCTTTTACACGCATTCATGGAACTTCAGCGCAAAATCGACGAGCAAAAATTGAGCGGCGCGAACAAGGCGGCTCATCTCGATTCAGAGCAACCAAGCGAATTCCCCGTGCCCGCATTTGGAAAGCACGATCTCGAGCCACCGGCGAATCCAAACGTATTTCGTCCGCCGGCGATCGAACGCGCCTAACGAATGGAAGGTTTGGAGCAAATCAAAGCGCGGGTCGAAGCCGCTGTGCCTGGCGCGAATATCCAAATCGTGCAGAATGCGAGCCCATCGCAGCAGTATTCGCTTAAGATCGACAATGAACATGCGCGCGATATAGCGAAGTTTCTGCGCGATGATCCTGTGCTGCGCTTGGATTTTTGCTCAAATGTCACCGGCGTCGATTGGCTAGACCGCACCTTAAAGAAAACGGTGAAGGTAAAAAAAGTCGTCGATGGAGAAGAGAAGGAAGTCGATGAAGCGACCGAGGAAAAAATTCCCGGCTTCCTCGAAGCTGTTTATCACCTCTACTCGATGACGCACAAACACGGACCGGTCATCATTCGAATGCAGACCGCAGACCGTGCAGAGAATGCTTGCCTGCCCTCTCTCACGCCGGTCTGGCGGAGTGCAGAATTTCAGGAGCGCGAGATTTTCGATCTCTACGGAGTCCGGTTCGACGGCCATCCCGATTTGCGCCGGATTTTGATGTGGGACGAGTTCGAAGATCATCCGATGCGTAAGGATTATCGAGAACCGGATGATTACGAATACGAGCCGACTCCGCACGACGATGTGCTGGCGAAAGCGAAGGAACATTATGCGTCCCGACCCCAGAGCGACGGAGCTGAAGGCATCGTTGAAGGGTTGAAGCAGGTATGACTGCGACCGTTCAAACACTCGAAGCGATGGAGCGACCACCTGTCAGCATGGGCTCGCGACTTGAGGGTGAGCTGCTCGAAGTCTCGATGGGGCCGCAGCATCCATCCACGCATGGCGTTTTCCGCATGAACGTCGCACTGGAAGGCGAGATCGTGCGCAAGCTCAAGCCGGTCTTCGGATATCTGCATCGCAATCATGAAAAGATTGGCGAGAACGTGAGCTATCTGGGCTCGATGCCGTACACCGATCGGCTCGATTATTTCTGCTCGATGACTAACAACTGGGCCTATGCGCTCAGCGTGGAAAAATTGGCCGGAATCGAAGTTCCCGAGCGCGCTGAATATCTTCGCATTATTCTTGCAGAGCTGACGCGGCTCCAAAATCACGTGTCGCTGCTGGGATTTTTGCTAAACGACATGGGCGCGTGGGGAACGCCGCTCATGTACGCTTTCCGCGAGCGTGAAAAAATCCTCGATCTGTTCGAATCACTTTCGGGTTCGCGCATGATGTGCGACTACATGCGCTTCGGCGGCTGCCGGGTCGATGCCAGTCCCGAGTGGCTCGCCCGTGCGAAGAAAATTGTCGATCTTTTTCCGCGTTTCGTTGCCGAACTGGAACAATTGATCGTCGGCAATGAAGTTGTGATCGCGCGGACGCACAACGTCGGCAAACTTTCGCCCGAGCTCGCGATTAGTGCCGGTATCACCGGTCCGATGCTTCGCGCGTGTGGCGTCAATTATGATGTACGAAAAGTGGACGGTTATGGATTCTATCCGCGCTTCAGGTTCCGGATTCCGTTAGGCGAACACGGTGACACTTACGATCGACTAATGATGCGCGTGTTAGAGATGCACGAGAGTGTCGGAATCTTGAAGCAGGCATTCGAACAAGTTCCTGCCGGCCCGATTATCAACCCGAAGGTGAAAATCCGCGCCTTTCGTCCGCCTGTTGGCGAAGCTTATGGGCGCATTGAAGGTCCCAAGGGTGAGCTCGGTTTCTACTTGATCAGTGACGGCACACCGAACCCGTATCGCTATCGTGTGCGCCCGCCGAGTTTCATCAATCTGACCGTACTCGAGGACCTCTGCCTCGGCCATACTGTGGCCGATGTGATGGTAATTCTCGGCAGCATCGATATTGTGATGGGAGAAGTGGATCGATAACGACAAATCGCTTGAACGCTTCAACGAACAGATGATCGGCACTGGCATACTCAAGGGAATGGCGGTTACCGCGCGCAACTTTTTCGGAAGTTATTTCGACAAGGAACGGCTGATTACGGTGCAGTACCCGGAGGAACGGAATCCGCTGCCGGAGAATTATCGGAATTTTCCCTTCCTTGTTTATGACATGGATCCGCAAGCGGGGTTGCGGTGTGTGGCGTGCAAGATTTGTGAGAAGGAATGCCCGCCACAATGCATTTACATCGTTAAAAGCGAAGACAAGAAACCCGATTACATGGGTAAACCGCAGTTTTACCCGAAAATCTTCGACATCGATATTTCTGTGTGCATGAGCTGCCAGATTTGCGTCGAAGTTTGCCCGTTTGAGGCGATTAAGATGGACAAAGACTTCGAGCTTAGTCGTCGCGAACGCTTCGATGCGTTGTTGATGCGCAAGGAGGATCTGGCGAAGTCTAACGACTATTATCGCCGGATCTCGCCAACCGATGCGGTTGAAGTCGATACAAAACTAGCCGCTGCAGCCGAAGCCGCCGCAAAAAAGAAAGCGGCGGCCCCTGCAGCAGCGAAACCTGCTACACCTGCCACGTCGCCCGTCTCAGCTCGCGCTTCATCATAGCAGGGATTACCAACGCTGAGCGGGAATTACTTTGGTAAAGGCGGGGGTCTCCAACATTTGTTTTGACGTCCAACAAATAAAACGGCAAAAGCGCAACCAAACAGAGGAATCAGAAAGATGAAAAAGACACTTCTATTTACGAATATCTTTGTCGTGATCTTGTCGCTGGGCTTGATGTGGGGATGCCAGAGTACCGCCGTCGGGCCCAGCGCGGAATCTCAAAAGGAAAACCTGCTGGTGCGAGCCGGATTCAAAGCAAAAACTGTGACCACGCCCAAACAGCAGCAACGAATGAGCGCGCTACCACCCGGCCAGGTTTCCACCGTCGGATACAAAGGAAAATTGTATTACGTATATCCAACTGCGACCAAAGATAGAATCCTGGTTGGCAATCAAACGCAGTACAACGTCTATAAGCAGTCCGTTGTAGCGTATGGACTGACCACCAGTCCTTCGTTTGTGGATGTAACGCATGGCCAGCATCGCGTTCTCATTCAGCAATTCGATGGCTTCGGTCCCCTCGGAGAGTGATCCGGAAATTCGGGAAAGCGCAGGATCGTCGGCTGCCTATAGACCGTTCCCCGGGAGGCCCCCGCGTCATTTGCAATCGCTAACCGTGTGGTCGGTAATTCGCTGTTAAGCGTAGCTCTCCCATGGGAACCGAAAAATCCGGCCGGCTTCGACGTGTCTTGGGCTTGGGTTTCGGTCTTGCCGTAAGCGTGGGCGCCACAATCGGCGTGGGTATTCTTCGTACACCAGGTGTAGTCGCCGGCCAGGTTCACACGCCGTCCACGATTGTTTTCTTGTGGACCGCTGCAGGGTTGTACACGCTGCTGGGCGCAAGCTGCCTGAGTGAGTTAGGCACCATGTTGCCGCAAGACGGCGGGTATTACGTTTATGTCCGCCACGCTTTCGGCGACACGGCGGGATTTGCCGTAGGCTGGACCGACTGGCTCACATACTGTTCGGTTCTCGCCTATATCTCCATCGCGATTGCCGAGTTCATAGCAGTCTTTGCGCCACTGATCAGTAGCGCCGTGCGATTCGTCGCCATTGGCATTCTTATAGGTATCGTGGCGTTGCAGTGGATGGGAATCCGCATCAGCAGTCAATTTCAAGAGATAACGACATTGCTGAAATGCGTGGCGTTTGTCGCTCTCATTGTGGCGTGTCTGTTAGTGCCTGCCCGTCAGCACCCAACGGAAGGTAGCATAGCATCATCGATGACGTTCAGCGGAGTCGTCATCGCTTTGCAAGCGATCGTGATCACCTACGGCGGCTGGCAAAGTCCGTTGTATTTCACCGAGGAAGATCGGGATCCGTCGCGCAATCTTCCTCGAACGATGGTGGGGGGTGTGTTTTCGGTGATTGTGATTTACTTGTTGGTCAACATTGCTCTGCTAAACACGCTATCCATGTCTGGGCTTGCTAGCGCGACCTTACCTGCGGCCGACGCAGCGCACGTCATTGCAGGGCCACACGGCCGTGATTTCATTACCGCATTATCAGTGATCTCGCTCGTGCCTGTCTTAAATGCCGTCATGATGATTGGGGCGCGCGTTATCTTCGCAATGGGACGTGATCGGCTGTTTTGGTCACGTACCTCGACTGTCAACGCCGGTGGTACACCGCAGACCGCTATGCTGTTGACCGCTACGATTGCTGCCGGCCTTATCGCAACCGGGACATTTCAACGACTTATCGCGATGACCTCATTCTTTCTGGCAGCGAACTACTGCCTTTGTTGCCTTGCGCTAATCACACTGCGCTATCGAGAACCCGAGGCACGGCGACCGTACCGGGCTTGGGCGTATCCGTGGTCGGCCTGGATCGTCGCAGCTGGTGCTGTGATTTTTTTGGTTGGAACCATGGTGGGAGACACGCTTAACGGGCTTGCAGCGATTGGATTGTGTGCGGTTGGCCTCGTCGGACGCGCGGCGCTCATCTCCAGGACCATTTCTTCTTCAGGTAGTTTTCGTTGCTGAATGTGCGTGGCGAGTTGCTCCGCGCCTGCGGGCGGTGATCTTGTGTCC
>Ga0193726_1002016_pt1 | contig 14452 bp, 12 predicted proteins | sample H2c1metaG_FD_144928 | JGI IMG/M metagenome (GOLD analysis project Ga0193726, IMG submission 144928) | Soil microbial communities from a riparian zone of the East river system, Colorado, United States - H2c1 | ecosystem: Environmental > Terrestrial > Soil > Riparian zone | place: USA: East River... | reverse complement strand
GACGGCCACCGGCGCGCCGCTAACCGCGCAGCTGCCACAGCAGGAAGGCGTAGGTGTCGGCGGCCTCGCGGTCCTGCTGCGAGCGGGTCGAGCCGATGCCATGTCCGGCGTCGTAGTCGACACGCAGCAGGACGGGCTTGCCGGAATTCGACGCCGCCTGCAGCCGTGCCGTCATTTTGGCGACGTGAAATGGCGCGACGCGCGGATCGGTGACGCCGGTGGTCAAGAGCACCGCGGGATACGCGGTGCGGTCCTGCACCGCCTGATAGCTGTCGATGCTCTTCAGGGCGCGATAACCCGCCGGATCACTGATGGCGCCCCATTCGGGCTCTTCGCCGTAGCCGTTCTGCTCGACCACGTAGCGCAGCGGGTTCGACCAGCCGACGCCGTCGATCACGGCGGCGAACAGGTCGGGCCGTTCGGTCATCGCCCGGCCCACCGTGATGCCGCCCGCCGAGCGGCCGCCGATGGCGAGATGCTGCGGCGAGGTGTATTGCTTCGCGCACAACTCCTCGCACACCGCGATCAGGTCGCGCCAGGTGTTCGGCTTGTTGGTGAGCTGCCCGGCCTTGTGCCATTCGCGGCCGTATTCGCCGCCGCCGCGCACATTGGCGTAGCCGACGATGGCGCCGGCATCGATGAGCGCCAGCGAGCGGCCGGCGAAGGCCGGCGTGTAGGCGGCGGACCCATAGGAGCCGTAGGCAGAAATCCAGGTCGGCGCGCGGCCGTCGAGCTTCAGGCCCTTGCGATAGATGAGGGTGTAAGGAATCTGGGTGCCGTCCTTGGCAGCGGCGAATGAACGCTTCACTTCATAAGAGCTGACATCGATGGCCGGCCGCGGAGTGATGCCGGTATCGGCCACCCGGCCGCCGCTGTCGACGGCGTAGATGCCCGTCGGGGTGAGCCAGCCGCTCAGCGACAGCAGCGCGCCGTCCTCGCTGGGCACGGCATAGACCGCGCCGATGGTGCCGTCGAAGGGCAGCGCGATGTCGCTGACTCCGCCGTCGCGCCGCAGGCGCCGCAGGCGGCTGATGCCGCCGTCCATGATGCGCAGGTAAATGCCGTCGCGCGCCCGCACGGTATTCTGGATCACGTCGCTGCCCTGCGGCACCACTTCGGCGGCCGTGGCAATGCTCGGCGCCGTGGCCGAGGTCTTGAGCAGACGGCCGCGCGGCGTGCCCTTGTTGACCAGCAGGTACAAGTCCTCGCCGTCGAGTTCGACATCGGTGACCTCGTCCTCGAAGCCCGCGAACGCGGTCCAGCGGGCGCGGCCCGCGACCGCATCGGCGAGCGGCGCGATGAAGCCGCGCGACTCGGGGCGCACGTCGCTGAGCAGCAGTAAGGCGTGGGCGGACCCTGGGTAGGTGATGACATAGGGCGATTGGATGGTGTCGTACTCGATCCCGGCGACGAGCCCGCGCTTCATGAGCACGGGATCGGCATCGGGATGGGTGCCGAGTCGATGGAAGCGTGCCTGGCTGTCGAGATAGCGTTCGGGGGTGCCGACCGCGCCGGTGAGCTGATTGTAGAAAAAGCCGCTGCCGTCCTCGAGCCAGTGCGGGTTGGCGTCCTCGGTATTGGCGATGCGTTCGGGCAGCGAGCTGCCGTCGGCGACGGCGAGCACGTGCAGCATCGAATCTTCGCTGCCGTTCTTCGACAGTCCGTACACCACATAGCGGCCGTCCGGCGAGGCGCGCCACCAGTCGAGCGACACATGGCCCGCCTTGCCGTTGCCTGCCTGGATAGGATCGATGAGCACACGGTCGCGGCCGGCGCCATAGCCCTGACGCACGAACAGCTTGTAGTTGTCGGCGCCGAGCGGCCGCTGCGCGAAGAAAATCAAACCGCCGGCGCGCTGCACGCGGCTGGTGGCGACGGTGTCTCCCGACAGCTGCTGAATGCGTTTCAGCAGGCGGCGCCGGGTCGGCAGGGCATCGAGCACCGCGCGGGTGCGGTCGTTCTGCGCCTTCAAGTAGGGCAGCCACGCGGGATCCTTGGAATTTTCCATCCAGCGATAGGGATCGCTCAGGGTCTCGCCGAAGTAGGTGTCGTGCACCACCTCGATCCGCGCCACCGGCGCGGGCGGCACATTGGGCGGGCCGGGCAGGGCGGCGGCACCGGGCGCGGAGGCGGGCAGGGCGTTGGCCAGCAAGCTCCTGCAGGTCAGGGCCAGCGATAAAGCGCCGCTGCTGCCGGCGAGAAATTGCCGGCGGTCGATTGGATTCTTCATGAATGTCTCCCCGTCCTTAACTGGTGCCGGCCGTGCCGAGCGGCAGCGTGCCCAAGAGCTCAGCGGCGCCGTTCCACAATACTTGGATGCCGATGCAGAACAATAGAAACGCCGACAGCCGCACCACGATGGTGGTGCCGGTCGCGCCCATCCAGCCCGCGAGGCGCGCCGAGTGCCGGTAGAAAAGGTACACCAGCGCCGACAACAGCACGACCGCGGCGAGCGTCTCGACGAAGAATTCCAGGGTCGCGGGGTGGAAGCCGCGGGGGCGGTTGGCGCCCAGGGATATCGCCACTGAAATCGTGCCGGGGCCGGTGGTCAGCGGCATGGTCAGGGGATAGAAGGCCAGGCGGCTCGGCGGCACGTCCATGGAGCGCGGGCTCGGCGTCTCGCTGCGCCGTTGTTCGGTGGCATCGGGCTCGTTCAACATCCGCCAGCCGGACATGGCGACCACGATGCCGCCGGCCACCCGCAGCACTGGGATGGAAATGCCGAAGAAGCTCAGCACATAGGCGCCGACGTACAGCGACACGGTGACGATGCAGAAGGCGTAAATCGCCACCCAGCGCGCCACCTGGCGCCGCACCCGCGGATCGAGTTCACGGGTGGCGCCGAAGAAAATGAAGACGCCGGACATCGGGTTGACGATGGAGAACAGCGCGCCGAAGGCCAGCAGAAACGTGGTCACTCAAGGCTCCTTAAGGGTGGCGCGGGCTCATGCGCCGTCTCGTTCGCGCAGGTTATGGCTGTCCTCGGCCGCCAGGTCAAGTCCATAGACGCGGCGCAGCTGCGCGATCTTCTCCAGGGTGGGGCGCTTGAAGGGCGGCTTGTTCTCGAGCGCATGCAGGGCGATGCCCTCGAGCAGATCGCCGAGCGACAGGTCGAGGTACTCGGCCAGGCCTTTGAGCACCTTGAGCAGGCGCTTCTCCAGGCGCACGCCGGTCTGGATTCTGTCGACGGCGCGCGGCGCCGCAGCGGGTTTATGTACCATGGTACCATTGTACCAAACAGGAGAGTGCCATGCCAACCCAGCCCCGCAGCCGGACCGACACGTTTCATCTCGATGCACCGCGCGCGCGGGTGTTCCCCTTGTTCACCGCCCAAGGCGAGCGCGAATGGGCGCCGGGCTGGGATCCTAAGATCTTGAGCGGCGATGTCGAGCGCGGCAGCGCCTTCGAGACTTGCCGCAACGGCCAGCGGACCACGTGGATCGTGGTGGACTATCGTCCGGCCGCGGGCCGCGCGAGCTACGCGCGGCTGGCGCAGGGCTCCCACATCGGACTGGTGGATGTGGTGTGCACGGACCACGAGGGCGGCGGCACTCAAGTCAGCGTTGCATATACCCTGACCCCGCTCAACGACGCCGCGGCTGCCGGCGTCGAGGATTTCCTCGAGCCGCGGAAGTACGCGGGCATGATGGAGGAATGGCGCGCGGCGACCGCGGCGGCGCTGGCTCGGCTCACGCCGCCGGTGCGGGCTCCCGCGTGAAGTTCCACGCGAGCAGCAGCGCGAGCAGCAGCAGCGGCACGAAGGCGGCGAACACCCAGAAGGCGGCGGCCTTGGCCGCCGCAACGGAGATACCCGCCGCGAGTCCGGAGAGATTGGCGGCGATGCCGACGGCGGCGGCGCCCACGGCATAGCCGATGCGTTGGATGGTTTCCGGCGAGGTCACGGCCAGCGGCCGTTCGGCCTCCGCGGATAATTGCGCCATGCGATGCACGATGGACGGCCAGCACAGGCCGAAACCGAAACCCTGCAGCAGCGCGCACAACACCATGCCGTCGAGCAGGCCCGCCGGCACCGCCAGCGCGAAGCCGGCCGCGCCGAGCGCCACCATGCTCACCCCGACGCGAATCAGCCACCAACCCGTGGAGGGGTGAGCTTTCGACACCGCCAGGGTGGCGAGACTCCACGCCACGGCTTCGCCGGCGAGGATGTAGCCGGAGACCAAGGGCGGTGTGTCGAAGAGGATTTTCAGGATGAGGGGACCGTAGGCCCAGAAGCCGGTGGTCGCCACCGACAGCAGGAATACCATCAGCAGCCCGGCGCCGATGGGGTGTCGAAAGTCCAGCACCTGGGCCGGAAACAGGCGCGAGCCTGCGCGGCGGTCCAAGCGCGCGGACAGCAACAGCAGGCCGGCGCCTACCGCGGCGCCGAGCACCGACAACGAGACGGCGCTCGCCAGGCTGCTCTGCGCAATCAGCAGGGTCGCCGCCGTCAGCACCAGCAGCGGCAGCAGCGGCCACGGCTTGGCGGCGGGCAGCGGCGGCGGCGACGTTGGCGGCGGCGAGTTGGGCGGCAGCGGGCTTTGCGGTGACGGCGAGGGCAGCCACAGCGAGGCCATGATCCACAGGACTGCTGCCTGGGCGGCAAAGCTGGTGAAGGTCATGCGCCAGGCGTGCAGCCCGGCGAACACGCCGCCGATCAAGGGGCCCAGCAGCGAGCCTGCGCCCCAGATCAACGCCACGATGCCGAACAGCCGGCTCCACCAGGCCACGGTGAACCATTGCTGAATCGCGAGATAGCAAAGCGACAGGAGGATGCCGCCGCCGAGTCCCTGCGCGAGCCGGCCGGCGAGCAGCACCGCCATGGACGGCGCCAGCGTGCCGATGAGGCAGCCGCCGCCATAGATGAGCGCGGCCAGCTGCAGCAGGCGTTTGATGCCGATGCGTTGGCACAGCATGGGCGCCGCGGCGCCGCCGACGATGGCGCCGACCTCGTACAGCATGATGGTCCAATTGATGTAGGCGACGCCGCCGATGTCATCGACGATGGCCGGCGCAATGGTGGCGGTGACCAGGGTGTCCGCGGCATGCAGCCAGATGCCGAGGCAGAGCACGATGAAGCGCGAGAGCTGGCCGCTCGCGTACAAGCTGCGCCAGGTCTCGCTGCGGTCGGCGTGAATCAAGATCGGTCGGCGTGGCGCAAGATCGCGCGATGCTACAGGTCGCCGGCCTGGTAGACCAGTTGGTAGCGGCCCGGCTCGGCGCGCTCGAGCAGCGGCAAGATTGTCGCGCGGTGCGCGGCGAATTCCGGGCTCTCGGAGAACCGCTGGAAGTCTTGCTGCGTCTCGAACACGCTCACCATCACGGCCTTGCTGTCATCGTCGGCGCGAAACAGCCGGCTGCCGCGCGCACCGGCAGTGCCGGCGCGCAACTTGGGCAGGGCGGCGATCTGCAGCGCGAGAAAATCATCCAGTGCTTGGGGCTTGGGGGTGAAGACGTTGATGACCACCAGGGGTCCGGTTCGAGTATTCATGCGTGGCTCCGTTGTTGAAAATTGCGTCAGTGTGACTTTGCGTTCGGGGGTAAAATACAACCTCAACTTAACTTGAGGTCAAGGGAGCGGGCATGGGCACGAAATCGAGCAGCGGCGGCGTTCGCCTGACCTTGAGTGTCGGTGAGGTCGCGGCGCGCAGCGGGGTGGCGGTGTCCGCCATTCATTTCTATGAGGCCAAGGGGTTGATCCGCAGCCGGCGAAATCCGGGCAATCAGCGCCGCTATCCGCGCGGCATCCTGCGGCGGGTGGCGGTGATCAAGGCGGCGCAGCGGATCGGCCTGCCGCTGGCCACCATACACAATGCCCTCGCCAGTTTGCCCGACGATCGCAGCCCGACGGCGGTGGAATGGCGCCGTCTGAGCGGACACTGGAAGCAGGAACTCGACGAACGGATCGCGCGCCTGATGCGGCTGCGCGATTCCCTCACCGGATGTATCGGCTGCGGCTGTTTGTCGCTGAAAGTATGTCCGCTGCGCAATCCCGCCGATGTGCTCGGCGGCGAGGGGCCGGGTCCGCGGTTGCTGGAACCTTAAGATCGATACGCCCGGCGTGGCGGCCGGCCGGCGACACGGTGCTTGCGGTCGGCGCGCCGCTCGCGCAAGCTTGGGCTCCGTGACGTTCACCTCTGCGCAAGAATAATGATTGAGACCGCGCGTCCGCTGCGGCGAATTCTGGGACTGGGTTTTGGGCTGGCCATGGTGTTTGGCGGTACCGTCGGCACCGGCATTCTGCGGCTGCCCGGAACTTTGGCGGCGGCGCTGGGTGATTCGCGCCTGGTGGTGCTGTTTTGGATCCTGGGCGGCGTGTATGCGCTGCTCGGCGCCATGGCCGTCGCCGAACTTGCCGCCATGCTGCCCGAGGCGGGCGGATTCTATGTGTATACCCGGCGGGCCTTCGGCCAGGGCGCGGGGTTCGTCGTGGGCTGGGCCGATTGGGTCAATCAGACGGCGGCGATCGCCTATGCCGCGCTCACTGCCTCGGTATTCTTGGGCACGCTGTGGCCGGCCACGGCGGCGGCGCCGAAGGCGGTGGCCATCGGCGTCATCGCCTTGTTCACCGCGCTGCATTGGGCCGGCCTGCAGTTGAGCAGCACCATTACCCGCGTCATCAGTCTGGCCGTCGGACTCATGCTGCTGGTGCTGGTGGTCGGCTGCTTTCTGTCGCCGTCGGCCGCGGTGTCGAACGCGCCGCCGCCCGTGACTTCGGCCGCCGCTCTGCCGCTGCTGTCCTTTGGGATGCTGACGGCGGTGGTGACGGCGCTGCGCGCGGTGTTCGTCACCTATGACGGCTGGTATTCGCCGATTTATCTGTCGGAGGAGAGCACGCAACCCAGCCGCATGCTGCCGCGCGCGCTGATCGGCGGCACCATTTTGGTGGCCGCCATGTATGTGATCATCAACGTCGCCATCCTGCGTGTGCTGCCGCTGCCGGTGCTGGCCGCCTCGCAATTGCCGGCGACCGACGCCGCGCGGGTGGTGCTGCCGCAGGGCGGCGCCACCCTCGTCACCATCATTTCGCTCACCACGGTCCTGAGCCTGGTCAATGCCACGTTGATGATGGCGCCGCGCATCTTGCTGGCCGTCGGCCGCGACGGGTTCTTCACCAAGAAGGCGGCCGTGGTCAGCGAGAGCGGCACGCCGCGCCTGGCGCTCGCAGTCACGGGCTTCGGCGCCGCGGCGCTCATCATGAGCGGCTCGTTCGAACAGATCATCGCGGTGGCCTCGGTGCTGTTTCTGCTCATGTATGTCTCGGCCTACTCCGCGCTGTTCGTGCTGCGCCGGCGCGAACCCGATATGCCGCGGCCGTACCGCGCCTTCGGTTTCCCGTTCACCACGGCCATCGTGCTGCTCGGCTGTGTGCTGCTGTTCGTGGCGGCCATCGAGGAGGACCATCGATCCGCCCTGGTGGCGGCCGTGCTGATGGTCGCCAGCGCACCGGTGTACTTATGGCTGGCACGCCGCCGACGCCTGCGGGAAGCGGCCGCGGCGTGAAAGGTCTGGTGCTGTGGGTGATCGCGGCGGCCGCCGTGGCGGCGGGCGCGACGGACGCGACGGGCGCAGCGGCCGCGCCGCGCCCCGATCAGCTGGAATTCCGCGAGCTGTACCGTGAACTCATCGAGACCAACACCAGCCACTCCGTCGGCAGCTGCACATTGGCGGCGGACAAAATGGCGGCGCGCCTGGTGGCGGCGGGTTTTGCGCCGGCCGAGCTGCATCCCTTCGCCGTCGCCGAGCATCCGAAGGACGGCGGCTTGGTGGCGGTGCTGCCGGGCAGCGCCCCCCGGTTGAAGGCGGTACTGCTGCTGGCGCATCTGGATGTGGTGGAGGCGCGGCGCGAGGACTGGACCCGGGATCCCTTCACCCTGGTCGAGGAAGGCGGCTATTTCTACGGCCGCGGCACCTTCGATGACAAATCCATGGCGGCCGTCTGGGTGGACACGCTGGTGCGGCTGCGCAAGCAGGGCTACCGGCCGAAACGGACCGTCAAGATGGCGCTCACCTGCGGCGAGGAGGCAGGCTCGGCGTTCGAGGGCGCGGACTATCTGGTGAAGCACGAGCGGGCGTTGATCGATGCCGCGTTCGCGCTCAACGAATTTGCCTACGGCGTGCTGGACGATCAGGGCCGCCGCGTAGTCATGGAAATCGAGGCCGGTGAAAAGACCGATCAGGACTACGGCCTCGAGGTGGTGAATCCGGGCGGCCACAGCTCGCGCCCGGTCAAGGACAACGCCATCTATCATCTGGCCGCGGGACTCACGCGCCTGGGCGAATACGACTTTCCCGTGCAGATGAACGCCACCACGCGGGCGTACTTTACCCGGATGTCGGGGATCGTCGGCGGTGAGATGGGCGCCGCCATGAAAGCCATCGTGAAGGATGCGGCGGACACGACGGCGGCGGCGGCGCTGTCGCAGGATCCGCGCTTGAACGCCATGCTGCGCACCACCTGTGTGGCGACGCTGATGAACGCGGGCCACGCCACCAATGCGCTGCCGCAGCGGGCGCGCGCCAATGTCAATTGCCGCATTTTTCCCGGCGTGCCGGTCGAGGAGGTGCGTCAATCCCTGGCGCGAATCCTGGCGGATCCGAAGATCAGTGTGACCACGGTCGAGCCCTCGGATCCGCTGGTGCTGCCGCCGCCGCTGACGCCGGCCATCATGGGGCCGATCGAGCAGGTGACACGGCAATTCTATCCTGGCATCGAGGTGGTGCCGGTGCTGCAGGCGGCCGGCACCGATGCGATCTATCTGGCCGAGTCGGGAATTCCCACCTACGGCCTGAGCGGCATGTTCGTGGATCCCGACCTCAGCAACATTCATGGATTGAATGAACGCATCCGCGTGCAGTCGCTGTATGACGGCCGAGATTTTCTGTTCGCGCTGGTGAAGCGCTACGCCGAGCAGGCGCGCTGAGGGAATTGAAGACCGTTATTCGCTTGTTGAATTTACCGTCACTGCGTTTCCACGCCGTTCCAGCTCAGCAATCTAGCGGGAAGGCTCGGCGGCCGGCGGGAACATTCTCAGGGGCGACCCGCAGGCGGAATGGGCGCCAGTGAATCCAGTTTTGTTGCCACACTCCGGCACGCAACTACTAGATCTGCCACAAGGCGCTCATCCACATTAAGATCGCCTTAATCCCGCGAATTCCTTCGCGTCAGGCGCTTCCTTTTGAAGCGATTTACCAGGACCACTCAAATTTTCAAGCGGCGAGGCCACGACCCTCTCCGATCACCCACAGTTTTGACTGCGCCAGCACGCGCTTGACGAAGGCATTATCGTAGCGAATCCGTTTGTCAATTTCGGTGGGCGAATACAAGGCTGAGTTTACGGTTCGCTGCAGCCGCGTCGTTGCAGGTTCAAGCGCCGCAAACAGATCGGCATACGTAACCTTCTCGCTTATTACCATGAGATCGATATCGCTAGTCGCGGTATCCTTACCCTTCGCTACGGAACCGTATATAAATGCTTGATCGATCTGCGCCGCTAACGGCGCGAGAGCTGCTCGCAAAACGTCTACCAGGCCCGATGTCTTCAATACCAAACCACGTAGTTCCTCGAAAATAGGCGCCGATGCATTGGCTTGATAGTGTTTCTGATTGCCCACGCGCCTGACGGTAACTAGCTCCGCGGCCTCGAGCTGGGCGAGTTCCCGCTGAACTGCACCGGACCCGGAGCATGCCAAGGCGATCAGCTCATTTGCGTAGAAACTACGTGCATGATTTCCAAACAATACAGCCAAGACCCGCTGCTGTACCTTCGTAAACAATGCGTCGGCGACGCCGGAGCTTACCGGTGCGTGACTAGTGGGTTTTCGCTTCTTAATACCCATTTTGGGTATCTTACTACCCAATTTGGGTATTTGCCAGGGAGGTGCCGGCGACTTTCACCGCAGGGCGCCCAAGATCGCCTTGAGCAGCGGCTGCGGTTGATAGTGATTGCTCGACGGCGTCAACCCTAGGCGCACGACGACGAGATGCTGCGAAGGAATGATGGCGGTGCTCTGCCCGTCGTGGCCTTCCATCCAGAACGCATCGGCAGGAATGCCGAAGGCGGCATCGGGATTCTGGCCCGCCGTGACGGCGCTGGAACCCCACAGCCACACCAATCCCCGCCCGTACTCGCCGCGGGATGGCGCGGCCGGCGAGGCCATCGTCGCCACGTAACCCGGCGGCAGAAATTCTTGTCCGCGCCACACGCCGCCTTGAGCCAGGAATAATCCATACCGAGCCCAGTCCCGAGCGGAGGCGTACATATAGGACGAACCGACGAGAGTGCCGTATTCATCGGTCTCGATGATGGCGCTGGTCATCCCCAAGGGCATGAACAGGCGCTCGGCCGGATAAGCTGCGCCGAGCGGCCCCGCGGCGTCCTGCACGATGCGCGACAGAATATTGGCGCTGCCGCTGGAATAGCTCCAATACTCGCCCGGCGGATGCAGGAGCGGCTGGTCGCGCGCGAATCCCGCCATGTCCGGCTGCAAGTACAGCATGCGGGTGATGTCCGACACGGTGCCGTAGCCTTCGTTGAAGCGCAGACCGCTCGACATGGCGAGCAGGTCGGCGATGCGAATTCGCGCGCGGTCGCCGGTGGCGGGCCAGCCGGCGGATTGCTCGAGCGTGAGGCGGCCGTCCTTCACCAGCATGCCGACCAGGCCGGCGACGACGCTCTTGGCCATGGACCACCCGAGCAGCGGGGTCGAGGCGGAAAATCCTAAAGCATAGCGCTCGGCGACGATGCGCCCGTCGTGCACCACGACGATGGCGCGCATGCCGGGTCCGGCGAGCGCGTCGTCGGCGAGAATGCGATCGAGGGCGGGCGTGGTGGTCACGCTGTTGCCCTCGGGCCAGGGCGCGACGGACGCCGCCGCAACCGTCTCGTGCGGTTGAACACTCAAGTGCTCGGCGAAATGCAGATTCCCGTCGGGCACCACGGAGCAGCCCATGCCCGGCCGCGCCACCGCGAGTCCATTGCCGATGAACCCTAAGAGCCCGGCGCGCACCACATGCTGCTCGCGATCGACGGACACGCGCATGAGACGCAGCAGCGCGATGCCGGGTGCCTGCACGTCGGTGCGCAGCACCTCCTGCGGATCGCGGCCGGCGAGAAACACATTGGAGCAGACAATCTTGGCGGAGTAGTTGGCGCCGACTCTCAGCAAGTCCGGCGGCCTCAGCCAGAGTGCACCTATCAGTAGCAGCAGCAACAGGATGAGGCCAAGCGCGATGCGGGCGAGAACCCGGCGAAGCGTCGACGCGGCGGGCGTGGCGGCGGGACTAGTGGCGGGCACAGGGTCAGGCATGGGCAGCTACCAGTTGAGCTCGGCCAGCATGGCGGCGTAGCTCTGGATGCCGTCCCAAAGATTTTGCAGTCGGAGGTTTTCGTTCGCTGCGTGCTGATTGTTGTCGTGGTTGACGATGGGCAGGCCGATCACCGGTACTTTGAGCACCTCGGCGATTTGATACAGGGGCACGCTGCCGCCCATCATGGGAAACACCACCACCGGGCTCGCCGCGGGTTTGCTCGCGGCGGCGATGACCGCCTTGCTGGTGGGCGCGGACAAATCGGTGCGCAGCGCGGGGTAGCCAGCGTCCCATTGCAGGCGGATGAGGCGTTGGGACTTGAGCCGCGTGGCAAGGTCGGGCTCATCCGCGACGAGGGTCCAGCCGTGCGCTTGCAGGAAGCGCTCGATCGCGGCGCGCACCGCCGGCGGCGACTGATCCGGCACCAGCCGAAAATCGAAGGAAATCTCGGCGGTAGTGGGAATAGCGTTGGCCGCGGCGTCGCCGACCTGGCCCGAGCGAATGCCGCGGATGTTGAGCGCCGGACGCATCAGGCTGGCGGCCAACCCTTCGTTGCCTTCGGTGCGCCCAATGCCGAACTGACGCTTCAGTTCATCGTCGATCGGCGGCAAGCTGTCGATGGCCTGCTGCTCGGCGGGCGTCAGGGCGCGCACGCCGTCAGCAAATCCGGGAATCAAGATGCGGCCGTCGTCGGCGCGCATTTGCGCAATCAGAGTCGCCGCCATGGCGGCGGGATTGGGAACCCAATTGCCGTAGTGGCCATCGTGCAGGGCGTGGAGCGGGCCGTAGATGGTGGCTTCCAGACCCATGACGCCGCGCGCGCCGAAATAAATCATGGGGCGGCGCGATTGATGCACCGGGCCGTCGCCGATGAGGATGAGATCGGCCGCGAGCAGCGCGCGATTGCTGCGCAGGGTGTCGGCCAGATGCGCCGAGCCGGCCTCTTCTTCACCCTCCCACAGCACCTTGAGATTCACCGAGGGCTTGCGGCCCGAGGCCGCGAGCGCATCGAAGGCCGCCAGGAAGGCGACGATCGACGCCTTGTCGTCGCTCGCCGCGCGGGCATAGAGCCGCCACTCGGGATCGAAGGGGCCGCTGAAGTGCTGCCAATCGATCGTATGCTCGCCGGTATTCAAGGGGCCGCTGCGCATCACGGGAACGAACGGATCGGAGGACCATTGCGCGGGGGTCACCGGCTGACCGTCGTAGTGGGCATAAAAAATCACGGTGCGTTTGGCGCCCGCGACTTTCAGTCTGCCGAAGACGGCGGGCGGCGCGCCGTCGGCCTGGCCCAGCAGCGAGGTGTCGAAGCCGCGCTGCTGTAGTTGCTTCTGCAAGAGGTCAGCGGCGGCACGCAGACCGGCCGGATCCGCGGCGACGCTTTTAAGACGCGCGAGTTCATCGAGCCGGCCGACGATGACGGCTTCGTGCGTGGTGCGGTACTCCTCGATCTGCGCGCGCAGGTCCGCGGCGCCGGCGTCGAGCCGGCACAGAAGCAGCGCGGCGCCCAGGGCGGCCAGGGCAGCGTTGCGGCTGGGAGTCTTACGGTGGCGGCAGGCAGTCATGCCTTTCAGTTTAACCTAACCCTATGAGCGGCTGGACGAGGGCACGGGATTTGGCCGACACTAGGCCATGAACAAAAATCAATGCTTTCGCTTGGCCTGCATCCTGACCGGTGTTTTCTGTGCGTCCGCTGCCTGGGCGGCTGCAGCCACGCCGACACCCAAGGCGGCGGATACCGAATTCGGACAGCTGGTCGATGATTTCGTGTTCGGTACGCTGGCGCTGGAACCGACGACGGCAACGGGCCAGGGCTACCACATGCATCACGGCGTGTCTTTGGACGACATGCTGGATGATTACAGTCCGGCCGGAATAGCCGCCTCGAAGGCATTGGTGCACGACATTGACGCGCGGATCGCCCGGCTCGATGCGAGCTCGCTCGACTCCGAGCAGCGCGCCGACGTCGATATAATGCGCGATGCACTGGGGGCAGCGCGCCTCGAACTCGACGAGATCCAAAGCTACAAGCACAATCCCACCACCTATGTGGAGCTGCTGGGTAACGGTCTGTATTCGCCCTATGTACTGCACTACGCAGAGGCGCCTGAGCGCTACCGGCACATCATCAACCGGCTGAACAAGGTGCCGGAGCTGATCCGCCAAGCCGAAGCGAATTTGCAGGACTCCCCCGAGGTGTGGAACCAGGTCGCGCGCGAAGAAAATGCCGGCAACATCGGCCTGATCGACACCACGCTGCGCGCCGATTGTCCGGCCAGCGAGCGCATGCGCTACGACCAGGCGGCAGCCACGGCGATTGCGGCCATGCAGGGATTCAACCACTGGTTGGAAGATCACTTGGGCGAGCGGGTGAGCGATTGGCGGCTGGGCAAGGAACGCTACGCCAAGAAATTCCAGTATGTGCTGGAGACCGGCAAGACTCCCGAGGCGCTGCTGGCCGAGGCTGAAGCGGACCTCATCAAGACGCGAGCCGAGATCGCGCGCCTGGCCGCACCCAAAACGGTGGAGCAAGCGCTGGCGGATGTGGCGCGCCAGCATGCCAGCGTTGCGACCTACATGACGTCGGCGAAGCAGGCGCTGCAGACCGCCACGGCCTTCGTCAAAGCCAAGGACTTGTTGACCCTGCCGCCCAACGCAAATCTGGAGGTCATCGATACGCCGGTGTTCATGCGCGGCAGCTACGGCGTGGGCGGCTTCAATCCGGCGCCGCCGCTGGAGCCCAAGTTGGGTGCGTTCTTCTGGGTGACGCCGATCCCGACCACCTGGCCGCAGGCGCGCATCGATTCGAAGCTGCGTGAATACAACGACTCGGGCATACAGCATCTGACGGTGCACGAGGCCATGCCGGGTCACTATGTCCAAGGCGAGTACGCGAATGAACTGCAGCCGCGTTCGCGCCGTCTGCTGCGCAACGTATTCGGCAACGGCCCCTACGTGGAAGGCTGGGCGGTGTACACCCAGCAATTGATGGCCGACCAAGGGTATCTCGCCGATTCGCCGGGCTATCGGCTGACGCTGCAAAAGCAATTGCTGCGGGTGCTGGCTAACACCATTCTGGACGTGCGGCTGCAAACCATGGGTATGACCGACGCGCAGGCCCTCGACCTCATGACCAAGGACACC
>Ga0193726_1002015_pt1 | contig 14457 bp, 13 predicted proteins | sample H2c1metaG_FD_144928 | JGI IMG/M metagenome (GOLD analysis project Ga0193726, IMG submission 144928) | Soil microbial communities from a riparian zone of the East river system, Colorado, United States - H2c1 | ecosystem: Environmental > Terrestrial > Soil > Riparian zone | place: USA: East River... | reverse complement strand
ACAGTGCCGGATGTGACATAAGCCCCCGGACTGATATTTTTTAATCCCATTTTACCACTGAACGGTGCCCGTATTTCAGTTTTTGTAATGTCTGCATTTGTAACATCAATATCTGCCCTGATATTGCTTACATTCAGAAGACTTGCATCATAGTCAGATTTACTGATGCCCTGGATCTTCAACAACTGTGAAGAACGTTCCTCGTTTGATTTTGCGATGTCTAATTGAACCTGGAGCTTTTTTAACTGCGCCTGGAGATCACCATCATAGATCTTAGCAAGCAATGCGCCTTTTGTTACAAATTTTCCTTCGGCAACATTAAGGTTCACCAGCCTGCCTGAAATTTCGGGATGAATGTCCGTAGCCTCATTGGCGATAAGGGATCCCGGGACATCGATCCTTTCGCTGATACTTACCGGTTTTACCACAAAGGCATCAACTTTTAAGGTCATTTGCCTCCCCCCGGTACCTCCCGGGCGGCTTGTATCGGGTTTGGAAGAATTTCCGCAGGAGGACAAAAGGATCAAAACAAAACCTATAAAATAAAGTTTGAAAAGCGTGGCTTTAAATTTCACTTTGGTCAATTATGGTTAAGCAATAAAATAAAAATAAAAGAAAATCAGCATTATAGACGTCAAACGAATTCAATTCTTGCTTGCTATAGAGTACTGATTATAAACGGTTCCTCTTTCGGATAAAAGGAAAATTTATGATTTTGCTATTAAAGTTCTTTTTACTTTGTTTGATTTATACAAAAGATCCTGCTTCTCCCGGCTGATTATAGTAACGTGGCCCATCTTCCTTCCAGGTTTTGTTTGTTTCTTCCCATATAAATGCACAAAAGCATTTTCCATTTTTAGAATCTCATCAAGACCTTCATATATCACCTCCCCATTATATCCTTCTGCACCTAAAATATTGATCATTATAGACGGAAGAATGGTATTTGTATTTCCCAGCGGATATCCCAATACAATCCTCCATAACATATCAAACTGGGAACTGTAATTTGCTTCTATGGTATGATGCCCGCTGTTGTGAACCCGCGGAGCTGTTTCATTTACAAAAACATCCCCGTTTTTATTCACAAACATTTCAACTGCAAAGATACCGGGTGATTTGAAATTCCGCACCACCGCTAATGCAATGGCTTCTATCTTCCATAAAATTTTTATGTCCATTTCTGCAGGGCACAATTGGTAACTAAGTAAGTTCAGTACGGGGTCAAAAAGCATTTCAACGGGAGGATAAATCGCCGTTTCTCCTTTTTCATTTACAGCAATGATCTGGGCGATTTCCTTATGTATGTGAATTAATTTTTCCAGGACCGCCGGTTTATCAAATCCTTTTCCAATATCATCAATATTATTCAGGACCTGTACGCCACGCCCATCATATCCTCCTTCGCCCAATTTATGCACGGCAGGTAAAAAATTTTTTCTTGAATCCAGTTCCTCCAAATTCTGAGTGACAATAAATTCCGCCGTAGGAATTTCAAACTGGCTATAATATTGTTTTTGAAGAATCTTGTTTTTAATTGTTTTCAGTACACCGGGTGATGGGAAAATCTTTACACCTTCCTGCCCTAGTTTTTCCAATGCCTCCACGTTCACATTTTCTATTTCTATAGTCAAAGCATCAAGGCCTTTCCCAAAATTATAAACGGCATCAAAATCTTTAATATCACCGCAGGTGAAATGGTGGCAAAGATGTGCCGCAGGACATTGTGGGTCATTTTCAAGAACGAATGTTTCTACAGGATAATTAGCTGCCGCCTGTAGCAACATCCTTCCAAGCTGGCCGCCGCCAAGAATGCCTGTTTTTTGCATGGCGCAAAGATAGGTATGAAACCACTGAATGTTGCCTGGGATTGCCCTAAAGAATGAGCGTACTATATTGATTAACTTTTTTTTATCCTTCGCCTGGCCGGTGAAGGATTATGGGTACCACCTATGCTAAATAATCATATTTTTTTGCAGGAAATTTCCAGCGTAGCAGATCTCCTTATAAGCAGATCTTCACTTTCTCAAACTTTTTTCTCCATTTTTTTACCGATAAAATAACCTATAAATACGCCTGCTAATGTTGATGGGATTATTATTTTATAATTGACACCACCTGCAGAAAAAGATAACAGCAGACCCAAAATACCCAACAATAAGGCCCATATGATTCTTCCCTTTACTCTTTGGCGCGTCGGAATGTCTGCGGGTTTATGATAAGGATGTCCGGGCCTTTTTCTGCTTTCAGGCATTAGGTTTTGTTTATTTATAATTAAATAAGAGATGCTAAACTAAGGTTTTGTTTCTTACCTGGGTTATTCCGCCAAAAGGCAGCCAGGAAAGTCCGATTGGACCGGATTAAAAAAAAATGGAGAGAAAGGGGAGGGGGATTGATTGATTGTTGCTATACGTTTTGAGATAACTATTTATTGACTCTTCCCACCCAGGTCACTTATATAATTCGCCATTAAGATATTTCAATCCCGAATCGACAATTATGGTAACAATTTTTTTTCCGGGTCCAATAATTCTTGCTCGTTGAATAGCCGCCCACACATTTGCACCAGAAGTGGTGCCACCGAATATTCCTTCCTCCCTCGCTAATCTTCTTGCAGTCTTATAAGCATCTTCGTCCGATACCGCAATGATTTCATCAGCCAGGTCGAGCCTGCAGATGGAAGGCACAAATCCAGTTCCTATTCCTTCCAATTTGTGAGAGCCAGATATGTCGCCACCTGAAAGGGAACGGACATGAAGTGGTTCAATAGCAATGCAACGAATGTTTGGATTCTCTTTTTTAAAAACTTCAGAATTTCCGGAAAAACAACCACCGGTACCTACTCCCATAATAAATTCGTCAAAATTATTTCCCAGGGCGGCAATGATCTCTCTTGCCATGGCATGATAAGCGTTCCTGTTATCTACATTGTTGAACTGGTCGGTCCAGAATGTGTTGGGTTGCGTGCTTAATTCCTTTGCCCTGACTACCATGGAATCAATAAGAGCCGCCGTTATTTTACCTGTTTCACTTGGAAAAATTTCAAGCTCCGCCCCGAAAGCCTTCATGGTTTGAAGTTTTTCTTTTGCAAAAGCATCTGAAGAAACGAAGTATGCTTTGTAACCTTTCGTAGCACAAACCATTGCCAAAGAACTACCGGTGCTTCCCCCGGTATAATCAACAACTCTTCCCCCGGGCTTGAGCTGCCCTCTTTTTTCCGCTCCTTCAATCATGGAAAGAGCCATGCGGTCCTTCATACTTCCGGTTGCATTGGCCCCTTCATACTTTACAAATATTTCGGCGCTTCCCGGTTCAGTCAACCGCTCTAATTTTATTAAAGGTGTGTTTCCTATTGCTTTCATTTGCCAGCCCAATTAGATTTTTGTTTTTAATAAAAATGCAAATTAATTATTTTACCAGGTCTAATTTTTTATAAATTTTATATCTGAGGCTTCCATAAAATAATTGTTCAGGCAACTGAGCGTTTTGTCATTAATAATCAGGAGATCAATTCCTTTAAAACTAACCTGCTCCAGGGATGGATTAAGCGTTAGGGTAAATCGGTTGTTCTCGTTTTTTTCATCTTTTACAAGCGTTGGAATATCGGGGTATAAACTATGCAACACAAGGATCGTATCACATTTCGCAAAATCAACAGTCGCTTCTCCGTTACTGTCAGTATAGGCTTCCTGCTGCTTTCCTTCCACAATAAAAATGCAAAGAATATTTTTTACCAGGTATTTGTTTGGATCATTAAAGGTGAGCTTGTACCCGCTTGCAGCCTTTGATTGGCCGGTTATAGTAAAATCTTTGCCGGGTTCTTTATCACTTTTTAATTTTAAGGAATCGCCCTCTACCTTAAAGCTTCCGGTAGCATTGCGGTCCACCGCACCGTACGCATAAAAGAACTGGAAAGTGCCATCTTTGGAAAAATTAAAACCCGAAGCCATTTCCATTTTTCTGAAATAATATTCTCCCTCAATATTTATCTGTGCCATAACTTTTTGATTTATGAAGAGGGGTATCAGGAGAAACATATTTTTCAACCGCCAATGTATCATTTTGAAAATAATTTTGAGCAATCGTTGGTTCCCCTTTTATTTATTTTTTTATGGCTACTCAAATTTATTTTGAAGCCCCGGGACCTGCGTTTCAATGAAGATAACAATATCCTTCTTTTTATGAGTAGCGGAAATTATTTAAGAAATGATTTTCCTTTACTTGAAGGTTACAATTACCGGGACGTGGTCGCTGTATGATTTCCAATAATCGTAGTCGCCAATTTCGACGGACTCTAATTTTTTTGCCAGGTCCCCGGAAGCAAAGCAATAATCGAGATGATAAGGTTTGTCCTTGTGCTTATATAAATAAAATGTTGGATGCTGCTCCTCACCTTGTTTTTGATCAAAGTGGGAATGGTATACACTGTGGATCCCCTTTTTTGCAAGGTGTTCTACAACGGAGGAATGATTTCCTTCACGTCGGGGTCTATCCCAGATTGTATTGCTGTTAAAGTCTCCTATCAAAATGGTCTGTTTGTTTTTTAGGAAGGAATCATAGTGATGGAGTGCCTTCCAGACCTGTGTTACATACTGACCATCAGTATCAGAAGGATTATTGGCCCAAATAGCATATAAAGTAAAATTGAATTGCTTTCCGGATACCGCAATTGGAACGATCATTCTTAACCGGGGATTGTGTGTTTTTAATAAGGAAAACCTGGATCCGCAATAAGAAAATATTCCAAGACCTTTATTTTTATTTTTCCCGAACCAAAGGATATCAGTGGGTTTAGGTGTGTTGTCACTAAATTTTAGTTTTTCGGGGTTTTCACACTCAGGGACGATCAAAATATCCGGCTTATACTCCAGGATGATATCCGCTTTTTTTCTAAAAGCCATATTGCAATTCCAGGTGATGATCCGCATGAAGGGAAATTAAAAATTAAAAATGAAAAATATTCGCTCATGGCTCGCAGCTCATAGCTAGTATTGACTCTGAACTCGAAACTCGTATCTCTGAACTAATTCATTTCACGCAAAGTCCTAATACAAGGATCTTTTGTTTCCGAAAATATAACTTTAAGAAAAAAGCTCCCGCAGCTAAAACCATTATGGCAAATGGAAGTTGGATTCCATCGCAAAGTCTGGTTCTGGTTGCTTTTATGTTACCGATTGGGACAGTAAACTGAGCCCGTATAGTAGAGTAAACACAAATATGTAACCAGGCGAGGAAGCTTTTTTCTAAAAATTAAAGTAATGAGCAAAGAAACAAAAAACAAAACAAAACGAGCCTCATCATTATCCTTGCCTGTAGTAAACCCGGATGCTGCCGGCATTGATGTTTCTGCCACTATGCATATGGTAGCTGTGCCGGCTGGCAGAGACACCGGGCAGGTTAAACAATTTGGAGCGTTTACAGAGGATTTGCATGCTATAGCACGATGGTTGCAAACCTGTAACGTTAGCACCGTAGCTATGGAAAGTACTGGTGTATACTGGAAACAGTTATACCTGGTGTTGATGGAATATGGCTTTAAAGTCTCTTTGGTCAATGCAAGGCATGTGAAAAATGTTACGGGTCGTAAAACCGACATGGATGATGCGCAGTGGATCCAAAAGCTTCATAGCTGCGGATTACTCAACAGTTGCTTTTTACCCGATGATATGACCGAAAGTCTTCGGTCATTGGTACGCCACCGCAAATCATTATTAGAAGACAGCAGTAAGTATGTCCTGCGGATGCAAAAATCACTGGAGCTCATGAATATTAAAGTCCAGGGTGTTCTCTCCGATGTGATGGGCAAAACAGGTTCGGCTATAATAAAGGCGATTATAGATGGTCACCGGGAGCCGGAATATTTTTTGCAATTTGTGGACGCACGCGTGAAAGCAGATAGAGCCACTATTGTCAAGTCTCTTACCGGAAACTGGCGGGACGACCAGCTGTTTTTATTGGAAGAGAATTATGCGTTGTACCAGCTTCTGAAACAACGAGTAGACAACTGTGACAGAAAGATCGAATCTTTTTTACAACTACAGGCAGCACCAAACATCGACGGGATTATCGAAGTTGCCGAACCTGCAACTAAAAAAAAGAAGAAGAGTAAAAATGAACCATCTTTTGATGTTAGCTCCTATTTGCTTCGCATCCACCAGGTAGATGTCACCAGCATTTATGGAATTAGTAATGCCACAGCTTTGCAAATTCTATCTGAAACAGGCCCGGATTTGTCCAAATGGGAAACTGATAAACATTTTATATCCTGGCTGAACCTTTGTCCAAATAATAAAATTACCGGGGGAAAACTGATCAGCAGTTCGGTGATGAAAAAGAAAGCGGGAAATGCGACACAGGCATTTAGATCTGCTGCTAACACAATACAAAAAAGCGATCACTGGCTGGGAGATTATTTTAGAAGAATGAAATCCAAAGGAGGAAATAAATATGCTATCATAGCTACCGCAAGAAAACTGGCCATCATATATTACAACATGGTTCGTTTTAAAAAAGACTTTGAACCATTGAATACAGAGGAATACAGGGAAAAATACAAAACAGCCAAGATCGCCTACCTTGAAAAACAACTCTTGAAACTCAAGGCAGTGGGGTAAGTTCTATAGTAGGGGCGTAAGGAGCAAAGACGCAAAGAGAAATGAAAAATTAAAAATGAAAAATTTGCCCTCCCAACTCTAAACTCGTCACTCGCAACTTGTATTGACTCCCGACTCTGAACTCCTGACTTGTATTGACTCTAAACTCGCCACTCATCGCTCAAAGCTCGCAGCTCTCACTCAACTCTCAACTAATTCATTTCTCGCAAAAACTTATTCGGCTGTTTATGAGAAGCAAAGTAAATTCGCATCATATGCCAGAAAGTTTATCCCACCAGCAATTAATTGATATCGCAAATGAATTTGGAACTCCTTGCTATGTCTATCATGCCGAAAAGATAAAAGAGCAATACGAAAGATTAAAAGCAGCTTTTTCAGTAACGGACACAAAATTTTTTTATGCCTGTAAAGCATTAACCAATATCAATGTTCTAAAATATATCAACGCTCTTGGTGCCGGTATTGATTGCAGCAGTATCAACGAAGTAAAACTGGCGCTTCATGCGGGTGTGCCACCCGAAAAAATTCTTTATACTTCCAATGGTATTTCATTCGGGGAGATAGAAGAAGCCGCTACCAGCGGGGTTCATGTAAATATTGACAGCCTTTCTAATATTGAAAAATTCGGAAAAAAATTCGGGGCCAATTATCCCATCGGTGTAAGAATAAGACCAAACATCCTTGCAGGAGGCAATCTCAAGATTTCAACTGGCCATGAAAAAAGTAAATTCGGAATACCTGTTGATTCTCTTGACCAGCTAATAAATATTGTCGATAAATATAAGATACAGGTAAAAGCATTGCACATTCATACAGGAAGCGATATCAAAGATGCGGACGTATTTGTACATGGGGTCAAAATTTTGTCAGAGCTCGTTCCTCATTTTCCTCATCTCAATGTGATCGACCTTGGCGGCGGCTTCAAAGTGCCTTACGAACCGGGTGATGAAGAAACCGATATTGGTTTGATCGCACGTAAACTAAAAACATATCTCGATTCACATCTTTTTGTAAATGGGAAAAAATTTCAATTATGGTTTGAACCAGGGAAATATTTAGTAAGTGAATGTGGTTATTTGATCACGCAGGTAAATGTTACAAAAGATAACGGACACCAGGTTTTTGTGGGGGTGAATAGCGGCCTCAATCATTTAATTCGCCCTATGATGTATGATGCCTATCACCATATTGACAATATCTCCAACCCGGATGGACAGGAAAAAGTATATACCGTTACCGGGTACATTTGCGAGACCGATACCTTTGCGGCAGACCGCTTGTTACATGAAGTACGCGAGGAGGACCTCCTGGTTTTTTACAATGCAGGCGCCTATGGCTTTGAGATGTCTTCTTATTATAATTCAAGATTAAGACCTGCTGAAGTTATGGTAAAAGAAGGCAAAGCATTTTTGATAAGAAAACCGGACACATTTGAAGATCTGCTGAAGAACCAGGTTAGTTAAATTGTCAATAAAAAAATATTAAAATGAAAAAGAGCATCTTGTTGTTTGCCATGATAACCAGTTCTGTGATCATGTTTTCCCAGGACCTTGCGAATTTTAAATTGTATACTCCGGGAGAGAATGCGGAGCAGGAGATCGGGAAAGCAGTGAAAGAAGCAAAAGCGCAGGGAAAACATGTATTCATCCAGGTAGGTGGTAATTGGTGCATCTGGTGCGCGCGGTTCTATGATTTTGTCACCAACGACAAAAAGATCGATTCCATCCTGAAGTCAAGCTATATTGTTTATCATCTTAATTACAGCAAGGAAAACTACAATGCAAAATTGCTTGCGAAATATAGTTTCCCGCAACGTTTTGGATTTCCTGTTTTTCTCATCCTCAATGCCGATGGTAAATTGATTCACACACAAAGCTCCTGGTATCTTGAAGACGGCAAGAAAAGTTATGACCATGATAAAGCCGTTGAATTTTTTGCAGATTGGACCCCTACCGCCCTGGATCCGAAACAATACAACGAACAGTAATGAATCCGAATACTTCAGCTTTTATTCGATCGCTGAATCATCCTTTCAAGTTCAGGATGTACTTGCTGTTAAAATTACCCAATGCGTTTTTTGCGGGCATTCGAATGAAGGGAATAAATGAAAACAGGTGCTCGGTTACGGTTCCTTACAAATGGTTCACCAAAAATCCTTTCCGCTCCACTTACTTTGCCTGTCTCAGTATGGCTGCAGAGATGAGCACCGGCGCTTTGTGCATGGTACATTTGTATAAGATAAGACCTGCTGTTTCTATGCTGGTAGTAAAAGTGGAATCCGAATATTTTAAGAAAGCGACTTCAAGGACCAAGTTCACCTGTGAAGATGGTATGTTGATCCAGGAGACTATCCAGGAAGCTATTCAGACCGGGGAGTCAAAGAAAGTAAGAGCGTTATCAACAGGCAGAAATCATGATGGGGCGGTCATTGCAGAGTTTTACATTACATGGTCATTTAAGGTTAAAAAAAATCAGTAAATATGAAGATTGCATTTCATGGTGCAGCCAGGACCGTAACCGGTTCCAAGCATTTGGTTACTCTGAAGAACGGGAAAAAAGTTTTACTTGACTGTGGTATGTTCCAGGGAATGGGACAGGAAACTGATGCGTTGAATCGCACGTTGGGTTTCGATGCTTCAACGGTTGATGTGATGGTACTATCTCATGCACATGTTGATCACTGCGGTCTTATTCCAAAACTTGTAAAAGAAGGTTTCCAGGGAAAAATATTCTGTACTCCAGCCACCCTCGAGCTTACAAAAGTTTTATTGGAGGATTCGGCCGAAATACAGGAAGATGATATAAAATATGAGAATAAAAGAAGGGCCGCAGCAGGCCAGCCTTATTTACGACCGCTCTATACAAAAGATGATGCTCAAAAATCATTCGATCATTTTGTCCTGGCAGACTACGGAAAATGGTTTGATATAATGGAAGGGGTTCAGGCCATGTTCACAGATGCGGGCCATATTATTGGTAGTGCCTGTGTTCATTTAAAGATCATGGAAGATGGCAAAGAAAGGCGGATCACCTTCAGCGGGGATGTAGGTCGTTACCGGGATGTGATCCTGAAATCTCCGGAAGTATTTTCCCAGGCGGAATACATCCTGATCGAATCAACGTATGGGAATAGTTTGCATGATCTGAATTTTACTACTCCGCAAATGATACTGGATTGGATCCAAAAAACATGCATTGAAAAAAAGGGGAAATTAATAATGCCAGCATTCAGCGTAGGAAGAACACAAGAAATCCTGTTTACACTGAACCAACTCGAATTGGATAATCGTTTGCCTGATCTCGATTATTTCCTGGACAGCCCCTTGAGTATTGAAGCAACCGATATCGTTAAGAAATTTCCCCAATATTTTAATAAGACCATTCAGAAAATCCTTGAAACAGACAATGATCCCTTTTCATTCAAAGGATTAAAATATGTAAAGACGGTCGACCAGTCAAAGCTTCTCAACTATCGGAATGAACCTTGTGTCATCATTTCTGCGAGCGGGATGGCTGATGCGGGAAGGGTCAAGCATCATATAAGTAATAATATAGAAAATAGCCGGAACTCAATATTGCTCACTGGCTACTGTGAACCAAATTCATTGGGTGGCCGATTGATGGCAGGGGCAAAGGAAGTAGGGATCTATGGCGTACGTCATGAGGTGCATGCCGAAATTGGCGCCATCAGGAGTATGAGCGCACACGGAGATTATGAGGATCTCAGCCAGTGGCTCGCCTGCCAGGATCCGAAGCAGGTAAAAACGTTATTTCTTGTTCATGGAGATTATAATGTTCAGCAGGATTTTCAACAACGCCTGATGAAAAAAGGATTTTTGGATGTGCAGATCCCGGAAAGACATTTCGAAACGGGACTTCCTTAAACTTTGAGGATTAATACCAGTCGAACTTTTCGGATTAAAGTAGGGATTTGACCACACCAAGAGCATTGCTTATGACCAGGAAAATTTTTATTGTTTTTGTTGGGATGGTCCTGGTCGTATGTCAGAGTTTTCAATGTGGTAAGAATCTTCCCAATTCATGTAATGCATACAAGCAGGACACAGTGTTGTTGAATGCCTCCGTACCAAACAGCAATCCTGTTTATCACCCCGGAGATACAATTTGGATCAATAGCAGTGTTTCAGATATTCTAGTGCCCTCCTCAGGTTTAGGATCATTCACAGTTAATTTAGACCAGCTCTACCTGAACGTACAACCTTTTTCAGTTGTCTCCACTTCAACTGTTCCGCAATTGCAATTTGCCAATATTGAATTTAATCCAGTGGTTATGGAAGGATCCTTGCAAAATTCAGCTTATTCAGGATACAATTTTTTATATAATCGTGCAAATGCGCTGAATAGCCTGAAGGTTGGTTTTGTGGCAGGGAGAACTGGTTTATATATTATGGAATCCACGAATCACAGGTATTTCACGGGCGACGTTGCCAGTTTTATTAAACCGGGGGATCCATGCACAACTTATTACGGAATTTCATCTTTTTCTGAAGCGGAACAAAATAAAAACTACTGGAACGCCCTCGGTATGACTACAATTTCCCTACCTCCCAACTATGGATCTCTCTCAATTTCAAAAGACATGAAAAACTATTTCATTTTTGAGATTGTCCCCTGATTGATATCATTTCTTCTATATGTATTCTCAAATTTTTCCTGAATTCTTTCAAATTTTCACAATGCTTTAGTAAGCGCAGCAGGATTTTTTCCGTTTAATAACTGTTATTATTTGAATTCACTAAAAATAGACTTATGAAAACTACAAGATGGAGATCAATCGGAAGTATTGCAGTAGCGGCATTGATGATTGCCGGATGTTCGGCCCCTGTACATGTGGAAAAAGATGATAATGCTGATTTTAGTAGCTATAAAACATTTGCATGGGTTGATAAAGATGGTGCTGGAAAGAAAGATCAAAATAAAAAGAATGACCTGATGGAGCAAAAGTTTAAAGAGGCGGTGACAAAAGAATTGGATAAGCAGGGTTGGAGGACAGACAACAAGCGACCAGATGTCCTGGTAAGTTACGACGTCCTCGTGGAAAGAGGGAGCCGCAGGCAGAACGACCCCGTTTACAGTCAGCCATTTACACGCAGTTTTTTTAATCCTTACTCGCGCCGTTTTTACAACGTGTATTATCCTTCTCAATTTATGGGTTATGATGATTATTCGGAAGCTATTCGGGAAGGCACAGTGACCATCACCGTAACTGATTCTAAAACGGAGAAGGCGGTTTGGCAGGGATGGACTACAGGCGAAGTGAACAGCCACAATCTCACGAGCAAAGAAATTAATAGTGCTGTTAAATCAATTTTCCGAAAATTTGATGTTGCAAAAAGGTAGAAATACAAGCTATGAGCTACGAGCCGCGAGCATTTCCTCACAGCTCGTAGCTCAAAGCTCTTGGCTCACAGCTCAAACCTCGCACCTTAAAAAATCAAAGTAGAAATCGAATGCGGCAGACTCGTAGTTTCAACCGCTTTTTTTCCGACGTACATCCTATAGGAAAATTTTTCTTTTGTTGGGTTCATAACAATTACAACCAGTTTGCCGTTTGTGTTCATAAACGCTGTTGAAAGCAATTGGGCCCTGTTTGTGGAACTGATAATTCTCTTTGCACCCGGCCTGATAAATTTTGAGAACTGCCCGATGTAATAATATGAATTCATGTAATGCAACGTTCCATCTTTTGTTTTTGCATGGATGGGTGCAAAGCAAAAATTACCCACATGGTTCGGTCCACCGGTTTCATCAAGCAATACATTCCAGTCGGTCCAGGCAACTGCACCATTATTAAAATCATGAAGCATATTTAATCCATACTCCTCACCCCATTTCCAGTCATTAAGATCCTTCCAGTTAAAAGGAGAGTTGCAACCCTCGGTCAGCAATAATTTTTTGTCGGGAAAGCTTTCATTAACCCTTTGTACATTTTCAAATTGCAATCCGCCATTCCAGCTTTCATACCAGTGAAATCCAATACCCCAAATGTATTTAGCGGTTTCGGGATCATTAAGCAATGTGGAGGCTCTTTGGTAAAGAAGGTCCCGGTTATGATCCCAGGCAATGAGTTTTTTATTGCTGAAATTATTTTTCTGAAGGGTGGGACCAAGATAGCCCCTGATAAAATTTCTTTCCTCTTCTGCTGTATACATACATGATTCCCAGGTTTGCTTTGCCATGGGTTCATTTTGTACGGTCAGTCCCCAGATAGGAATACCCTGTTTTTCCAATGCTTTAATATATTTCACATAATAATTGGCCCATGATTGATAAAACTCTGTTTTTAATTTACCTCCGTGCAGCATATCATTATTATCCTTCATCCATGCCGGAGGGCTCCAGGGGCTTATAAAAAAATTCAACTTGCCACCCGATGTTTCCATGGCTTTCTTAATAAATGGGATCTTAAATTTTTCATCATGGGAAATATTAAACGATTTGAGTTCTTTATCTCCATCCGTTACATAAGTGTAAGAGTCACTGGAGAAATCACAACTATTCATATTTATTCTTCCAATCGTATAACCAATGCCTTTGTCCGCATCAAAATAGTCCCTGAGTATTTCAGTTTGCTTGTCGGCGGGTAATTTGGCAAAAGTTTCCGCTGAAGCATCGGTTAGCGCGCCCCCGATACCTAAAAATGTTTGAAAGGTATGAGAGGGGTCAACAAATATGCTTGGCTGTGTTTCTACCGGTTGATCAAAATCCGAAAAGGACAATGTATCCGTTAGCGTTAGCCTCAGATCACTATTGTCCGCCGTAGTATAAACGATCACTTTTTTACCGTCGGTTGAAAAATGACCCTTTTGGGGGGATGCTTGCTTTTGTGCATTGAGCCCGCAAGTGCCGGCAAGCAAAAGAATAAAACTACAAGTAAGAATTTTTCTCATAATTGTGGGTTTAAAAAATATCATCAATCAATTAATCTTTTTGCAAAAAAAGCCAATATTATACTATTAAAATAACTTTATTGCCTATCATCAAATAAAAGGAAAGCAAAGGTCTCTTTTTTTTAACTTTCATGGAATAAAATAAAATTATGCGCCGAATCAAATTTTTACTGCCGTTTTTAACCATCCTCGCTTTTTCGATTGCTGCGAAAGCGCAGAATTTATACATGCCAAGGGATGTAAAACAAGCATATAAAAAAGAAACCAGGTCGATGGATGGAAAGCCAGGGAAAAATTACTGGCAAAACCATGCTGTTTATAATATTACGATAACGGCGATGCCACCCGACCGGAATATAAAAGGAACAGAAACCATCACCTATATTAATAACAGCCCTGACACCTTGCGCAATCCCAATCTGAAGCTATTCCTGAATATTCATAAACCAGGAGCGCCAAGAGAAGCAGGCGCTGTAGAAGATTATCTCACTTCGGGCGTGCATATTGATGACTGCAAAATGAACGGGCAAAAGGTGCAGTTTAGAACTGATGCTTTTGTCTTTACAAACCTTGGGCTTCGGATTCCCAAATCAATATTTCCTCATGACACGGTGCAGTTTTCCTTTGACTGGCACTACCAGATCTCTTTGCAGAGTGGGCGTGAAGGAATGATCGATTCCACAACATATTTTCTTGCGTATTTCTATCCCCGCATCGCTGTTTTTGATGATTACAATGGTTGGGATCGAATGCCTTTTGTTGATTCACATGAATTTTACAGCGATTTCAATGATTATAATGTAACGATAAATGTACCTCGCAATTATATTGTCTGGGGAACAGGCACACTTCAACATCCTGAAACTTTATTGCAGCCCACATTCTTAAAGCGGTTCCAGGCATCACTGACTTCGGACCAGCTAATTAATGTG
>Ga0193726_1002014_pt1 | contig 14461 bp, 16 predicted proteins | sample H2c1metaG_FD_144928 | JGI IMG/M metagenome (GOLD analysis project Ga0193726, IMG submission 144928) | Soil microbial communities from a riparian zone of the East river system, Colorado, United States - H2c1 | ecosystem: Environmental > Terrestrial > Soil > Riparian zone | place: USA: East River... | reverse complement strand
CGCTTCCCGACGAAACGCGCTCTGACCTGGTTTAATGTCGTCCGTAGAGGCTGGTCGGACGTCTGAGACGCGACGAGGGGGCTCGATCATCCTCGGCCGGCTGGCGTCCGGAAGCGCGGCGCTGCCCGGTCCAAAGGCGCGCTGCGCCGGGCGGGCGTCCTTAGCATGGTCGCGTGGCTGACCCCCTGCTGGACGAGAACCGGCCCGACGACGCGCACACCGGCGCCCGGCTGGCCGCCGAGCCCGTCATCTGGCTGGGGACGGCCGGCCCGGAAGCCCGCCCGCATCAGGTTCCCGTGTGGTTCTGCTGGCGCGATCCGGAGGTCCTCATCTTCTCGATGCCGGCCACCGTGAAGGCCCGCCACCTGCACCGCAACCCGCAGGTGGCGCTGGCCCTCGATTCGGCCGCCGGCGGGCAGGACATCGTGCTGGCCGAGGGCCGGGCCCGCCTGGGCTCGGCCGCCCGCGTGGAGCAGCTCGCCCCGCTGTTCGCCAGCAAGTACGCCGCCATGCTCGGGACCGGGTCCAGCCTGGAGCAGTGGCGGAGCACGTTCTCGCTGCCGGTCCTGGTCACGGTGTCCAGGATCGTGGCCTGGACCCGGCAGGACGGCCAGCTCCGGTACCGCTCCGTTCCGTGAGACCGGCCGGCCTCACAGCGGCAGGGTGTACTTCAGGATGAAGTTCAGGGCGACGGCGAAGACGAGGTACATCAGCCATGCGCCGGTGCCCAGGTGAAAGAAGCCGAGCGCCCGGCCGCCGGGACGGCTGAGCCGGGGCGCGTCCGGCCCGAGCGTGGCGAAGAACTCCGCGACGTACACGCAGGCCAGGCCGATGAACACGCCCGCGACCGGGTTGTCGTGGGCCTTGAAGAACACGACGATGCCCAGGACCGAGATCACCAGGAACGCGACCGTCATCCCGATATTGGCCCGCGCGTCGGCGCGGTGCAGGCGGATCCAGCCCAGGGCGAACCAGTGCACGCCGTAGGCGGTGAACGCCAGCGCCGCCATGTACAGCGACGGGGTTTTGAACGTGTTGAACAGCGTCAGCCCGAGGAAGAGGATCGTGCCGGCGAGGAACTGCATGAACCCCGGCATCCAGATGCCCCAGATCCCCGTCGCCCGGTCGACCTGCTCGTCACGCTTGGGGTACCCGAACAGCTCCTGAGCCCCGTAGATCAGGTAGCCGGTGCCGAGGCCGAAGAACCCGACGGCCAGCGGCGGGAACGGCGAGACCGGCAGGGAAACGCTGGCGGCGTCCACGAGAGTCATCTCCGTCTCCTCAGCGTGCGACTAGCTCAGGATGATGGTCACGCCCTTCACTCTCGGCGCGGCCGCCGCACGCCACATCACCAGGGTGACTAGGCCGGCGATCGCCTGGGGACCTACAAGGAGCACAGCGACAGCAGCCAGGGAGGCACCACTTGGGCACGATCACCACCACTGATGGCACCGAGATCTTCTACAAGGACTGGGGAACCGGCCAGCCCATCGTGTTCAGCCACGGCTGGCCCCTGTCGGCCGACGACTGGGACACCCAGATGATGTTCTTCCTCCAGCGCGGCTTCCGCGTCATCGCCCATGACCGGCGCGGCCACGGGCGGTCCACCCAGACCAGCGACGGCCACGACATGGACCACTATGCCGACGACCTGGCCGCGGTGACGGCCCACCTCGATCTCCGGAACGCCGTGCACGTCGGTCACTCGACGGGCGGCGGCGAGGTGGCGCGCTACCTGGGCCGGCACGGCGAGAGCCGGGTCGCGAAGGCCGTGCTGATCAGCTCGGTGCCGCCGCTCATGGTCCAGACCGCGGCCAATCCGGGCGGCCTGCCCCGGGAGGTGTTCGACGGATTCCAGGCCCAGGTCGCGGCCGGCCGCTCGCAGTTCTACCGGGACCTGGCCTCGGGGCCGTTTTACGGGTTCAACCGGCCCGGCGCGAAAGCATCGGAGGCGATCATCGGGAACTGGTGGCGCCAGGGCATGATGGGCGGCGCGAAGGCGCACTACGACGGCATCGTGGCCTTCTCGCAGACCGACTTCACCGAGGACCTGAAGAAGATCACCGTCCCGATGCTGGTGATGCACGGCGACGACGACCAGATCGTTCCGTACGCCGACTCGGGACCGCTGACGGCCAAGCTCGTCCGGAATGCGACGCTGAAGACGTATCACGGCTTCCCGCACGGCATGCCCACCACGCAGGCGGAGACCATCAACGCCGACCTGCTGGCCTTCCTGAAGACCTGACCTCGGGCGCCCGGGGGATGCATTTCACCCCGTCCGGGCGAGGCGCGCGAGGGCGCCGGGCAGGACATTGGCTCTTCCAGGCCCTGGAAGGAGTCGAGTCGATGTCAACGACGGCGTGGCGGTTCACGGGCACCGAGGGGGCCGATGAGGCCGTCCTGCGGCTCAAGCAGCTAGACGCTCAGGAACTGATCGACGTGCAGGACGTCGCCGTGCTCCGCTGGCCGCACTACGCCTCGCAGCCCACGGCGCAGGAGCACGTGACCGACGAAGCCAGCCGGGTCTCCTCGCTGGTCAGCAAGCTCCGGCACGCCAGCATCGACGGCTCGATGATCGAGACCGTGAAGGGCGACATGGTTCCCGGCACCTCCGTCCTCATGCTGCTCAGCTCCGACGCCGCGGTGGACACCGTGGCCCGGGCCTTCGAGGGGCAGGCCATGGAACTGGTCCGCTCCGACCTGTCGGTGCAGCAGCAGGACCGGCTGCGAGCGGCCTTCGGCGATCCGGCGGCCCCCGGCCGCGGCACCGGGCCGGGCCAGCCGTGACCAGGGAACCAGCCGTGACAACGGAAGGAGTTGCGATGAGCGACCGGACACCCATGGCCAGGGGTGATTCACCCGCCGGATTCCAGTTCGCTACAGGACCCCTCGTCGTCAGCGCGGCGCTGGTGGGGGCGGGCGCCATCCTCGCGATAGCGGGTTTCGCGATCGGCGGGATGACGCTGATAGCGGCGACGCGGCGGCGGGTCCAGGAGATGGAGCAGCCGCCCGCCGAGGTTCTCCGGCAGTCGTGGGAGAAGACGAAGGCCGCGACGGCCGCGGGGGTGTCGGCCTGGCACGACGGCGACCCGGCGCGGCACTGACCTGATCGCGGGCATTGCCCTCCTTGGCCGCGTGCGTAATCACCCGGACCGGATGAAGTCGCGACCCCTGCTTCCGGGGATGTCCCGAGCACGTGCAACGCCAGAGAGGATGCAATGGAAATTCAGCAGAATATGGCACCGGCCAAATTTCAGCTCAACGGTGCGCCGATGGTCGTCGGCGCCGTCCTGATCGGCGTCGGAGGCCTGATCGGGATGAGCGGCCTCATCGTGGGCGGTACCGCCCTGATGTCCGCCACCCGCCGGTGGTTCCGTGAGCTCGAGATGCCGCCGAGCGAGGCCGTCAAGCACAAGCTGGGCGCGACCAGGGCGGCCACGGTCGCCGGCGCCACCGCCTGGCACCACCACAACGGCGCCCAGCCGGCCCACGCCTGACCCGGGCCGCCGCGAACTTCCCGGGTGGTCCGCCGTCCAGGGCCACCCGGGAGCGGCGGGCCAGGCCCGGTCCCCGCCCGCACTATTACTGGTAGTGTTTACCTCATTACTGTCAGCTTTGTTCCAGCTCGTGGCGCCGTCCGCCAGCGCCGCTCCTGGGTCAGGCAGGACGCCAGGGCCAGCACGTAACCGGGGGGTGTCGTGCCGGACGTTGAAGGGCGGCCAGGTTCGCCTGGCGCGCAGGCCCGCAGGCCGGCGGGGCCGCCGCGAGTGCCGGGCCCGGCGCTCCCTACTGCTGCGGCGGGCCGGATGGCGCCCTCGACCGCCCAGCTCGGCGAGCTGGTGCAGGCCCTGTCCCGGACCGAGAGCGCGGACGAGGTGGCCAGGGTCGTCGCGGAGAAGGGCGCCGTGGCGGCGGGGGCCGCTTTCGCCAACATCGCCGTCCTGCACCCGGCCGCGGATACGCCGGCCCGGTTCTACCATGCCTCCGTCATGCGCAAGGACATCGCGGAGCGATATCCGACCATCCCGGCCGACGAATCCACCCCGGTCGGCTCGGCCCTGCTATCCGGGGGCGAGGTCTGGCTCCCGTCGCTGACCGAGATCGCGGCCCGGTACCCGGCCCTGGTCGATGACACCATCCGGGCCGGGGCAGCGTGCACCGCCGCCCTGGCGCTGACCGACCGGCATCAGCGCGTCATCGGCGCGATGGGCGTGGCCTGGGCGAAGCCCCAGGCCTTCACCGAGGCCCAGAAGGGCGAGGTCCGGGTCGTGGCCCGGCTGGCCGCGGATGCCATGGGCCGCGCCCAGCAGCTCGAGGCCGAGCGGGCGGCCCGGCAGCGCACCGAGGGGCTGCAGCGGATGATGACCGCGCTGGTGGCCTCCGTGTCGCTGGCGGAGGTGACCGGATCGGTCTTCCAGCACGGGCTGCTGCCGTTCGGGGCGTCGGCGGCGCGGCTGCTGCTGGTCGATCACCAGCAGCCCGGCCACGTGGAGACCGTGACGGCCGTCGGACTGGCCGAGCCGGCCATGACGGCGTGGCGGGAGCTGCCGCTGTCCGCGTACTCCCCGTCCCGGAAGGCACTCGACACGTCGGCGATCGTCTACGTGCCGACCCCGGAGGACATGGCGGCGGAGTTCCCCGACGCCCTCCTGATTCATTCCAGCCCCGGCCAGAAAGCCTGGGCGGCCGTGCCGCTGCGCAGCGGCGGGCGCACGCTGGGCGTGCTGACGCTCATCTTCGCCCGGCCGCACGCGCTCGACGAGGGCCGCGACCAGCTCGCCCTCACCGCGCTGGGCTCGGCCATTGCCGACGCCCTGAGCCGCGCGGTCCAGCACGACAGCGACCGCGACCTGGTCGTCTCCGTGCAGGACAGCCTGCTGGCCAGCACGCTGCCGGAGCTCCCCGCCGTGCGCCTGGGCGCCAGCTACATGCCGGCCGAGTCCCGTTACGGCATCGGCGGCGACTGGTACGACGCCATACCGCTGGCCGACGGCCGGATGATGATGATCGTCGGTGATGTCGCCGGGCACGGCCTGGAGGCCGCGATGACCATGGGCCAGGTGCGCAGCGCCGCCCGGGCCCTCGCCCCCGCCAACCAGCCCGCGGAACTGCTCGCCGCACTGGACCAGTTCATCTGCAGCACATTCAAGGAACCGCTGGCCACGGCCGCGGCGGCCGTCATCGACCCGGCCGACCGGTCACTGCGCTACTGCCTGGCCGGACACCCGCCGCCGCTGCTGCGCGAGCCGGACGGCTCGGTCCGGACGCTAGACGAGGCGGGCGGGGTGCTGCTCGGGCTGGATACCCGCGACCGCCCCGAGCAGGTGATCAGCTTCGCCCCGGGCAGCTGCCTCGCGCTGTTCACCGACGGGCTGGTCGAGCGCCGCGACATGGGCATTGATGACGGCATCGCCTGGCTGGCAGACACGCTCAAGGCCGCCCTGCCGCCCGACCCGGCGCAGCTGTGCGACTCCCTCGTCCGGCAGTCCGTGGCTCGCAACGGGCGCGACGACGACACGGCCGTGCTGTGCGCCTTCCTCACCTGATGCCGGATGCCGGATGCCCGACGGCGGAGACCAGGGGCGGCCGGCTTACGGGGCAGTACGGTCCGGGCCGCCGGGCGCCCAGTCCAGCAGGACGATGGCCGCGTCGTCGGAGAGCCGGCCGTCCTGGAAATCGAGGATGACCCGGTCCAGGCGGCGCAGGACCTCCGGGGCGGGCAGCCCGGTCGCGGTGCTGCGGATGATGAAGTCGCTGAGGCGCTCGAGGCCGAACAGGCTTCGGTCGGCGCCGCGGCCCTCGGTGACGCCGTCGGTGTAGAGCAAGATCCTGTCGCCCGGCTGGAGCTGCTCGCGGTACGGAAGCGGCGGCCCGTCCGAGTGGCCGGCGCCGGGCGCGCCCCGGTACTGGCCGAGGCCGAGCGGCAGCCACGGCTCGCATGCCAGCTCCTTGATCACCTTGCCGTCGCGGATGAGCAGGGGCGGCGGGTGACCGCACGGAATCCACGTGAACTCGCCCGTCGAGGTGTTCAGCTCGCCCAGCAGGGCGGTGGCGAACCGCAGGCCATCGAACTGAGCGGCGATAACGCGGTCGGCGTGCCGGGCCATGTCGGCGAGGCTGCCGCCGGAGCGGCGGGTGCTGCGGCAGGCGGCTAGCGCGACGCTGGCGACCAGGCCGGCGATCAGGTCGTGCCCGGCCGCGTCGAGCACGGAGACCTGCATCCGGTCACCGAGCAAGCTGTAGTCGAACGCGTCGCCGCCCACCTCGTAGGCGGGCTCCAGGATCGCCGAGACGCTCACCTTCGCGGTGGCGAACGACGGCGGGGCCGTGAACGCGTGCGCCAGCTCCGCCTGCAGGGCCACCGGCTGGGTGCGCCGGGTCCGGGCGTAGGCGTCGCTGCAGCCGCTCTTGCTGGCCACGAGCAGGCCGGCCAGCGACCCGAGCGCCTGGCACTGCGCCGCCATCGACGGCCCGGCGTCCTCGGCGATGACTTCCAGTACCCCCAGGCGCTCCGCGCCGTTCCCGAGCGGCACCCACAGCTGGGCCGGCCCTTTGGCGTCATCCGCGCGCCCGGCACCGGGGCCGGCACCATTCGGCCCGGCCGGGGCATGCTGGATGATAGCGGTCTGGTAGGCACGGCCGGCCAGCGTGGAGTCGATCGCCAGGACCCGGGCCGCCGGTCCCGTCCGGCCGGCCAGCGGGTAGAGGTGCCGCTGCTGGATGTCCGCGAGGTAGATCCGGACTGCGCTGATGCCGATCGGGCGGCTCTCCGCGGCCAGCAGGTCGCCCAGCGCTTCCGGCTCCGCCAGGCCCGCCTGCGCCAGCACGCCCGCCAGCACTGCGCCGAGCCCGGGGGACGTCGGTGGTGCCACGCCACTCCCCCTTAGCATGCCGGGAACGCGTGCTGCCGCCGGCGCAGAGTTCCCCCTGCCCAGCTAGGTACCCCCAGTACCGGGCCGGAACCCGCCGGCCGGGAGGCCGGCCGGCGGCGAAAGGGCTTCCCCGGCTAGGGCTTGCGGGCAGCGCCCGCCCACATGGGCACCGGGACGATGCCGCCGGGGCTGGTCGGCCGCCACTGGGCGGTCTGCACCACGCCGGGCTCCAGCAGCTCCAGCCCGCTGAAGAACCGCGTGACCTCCGCCTGCGAGCGGCGCTGCTGGCCGGCGGGCACCTGCGCGTTGTACCGGCGCGCCACCTCCGCCACCGCCTCGGCGTCGATGTCCGACGCCGGGTGGCTCAGCACGAGGTAGCTGCCCGGCGCGATGGCGTCGACCAGCCGGGCCACGATCGCCTGCGGGTCGTCGGCGTCGGGGATGTGGTGCAGGATCGCGATCAGCATGACGGCGACCGGCTGGTCCAGGTCGAGTGTCTTGCGGGCCTCCATGAGCACCCGCTCGGTGTCGCGCAGGTCCGCGTCCACGTAGGCGGTGACGCCTTCGGGCGAGCTGGTCAGCAGGGCCCGCGCGTGCGCGAGCACGATCGGGTCGTTGTCGGCGTAGACCACGCGGGCCTCGGGCGCGACGGACTGGGCGACCTCGTGGGTGTTGTCGGCTGACGGCAGGCCGGTGCCGATGTCCAGGAACTGCCGGATCCCGGCCTCGGCCGCCAGGTACCGGACCGCGCGCCCGAGGAACGCCCGGTTGGCCCGGACGTCGGCCCGGATGGTCGGCCGGACGGCGATGACCTGCTCAGCTGCCTCCCGGTCGGCCGCGAAGTTGTCCTTGCCGCCGAGCCAGTAGTCATACACCCGCGCCGAGTGCGCGACTCCCGTGTTGAACCGGGCCGAAATGTCGTCCTCGGGAGCTAGCTCCCCCGGCTGCTGACTGGTCATCGCCAGTCCCCTCCCGTCACGAACCGCGGCTCTCTCCGCGCGCCGCGGACAACCCACCAGATCACCTGACGCAGCACCGGATTTCCGGCGCTGGGCGGTGCTGCGCAACCTACCGCATGGCGTGACGGCCCGGTTACTTCGGCAGGCCTTCGAGATCGGCCGGGCACGTCTGAAAGTGGCCTGCCTGGGAACCGGGTCTACTGTGAGCCGGCAGACAAGATCGGCCCGCCGGCCGACACGGCGGAAGCCACGGGGAAGGAGCAGCTGAGATGCCTGACGAGAGGCGCCACGAGTCCGCTGATCTCGAGGACTACGACGTGCGGGACCCGGCCGACACGCTGGACGGAGAGCCGGGGGACGACCCGCTCGACCGGGGAGTCGCCCCGCCGGAGCGCTGGTCGGCCGCCATGAGATCCGGCACGACGGCGGCCGAGCAGGAGGACGGCGAGTCCCTCGATGAGCGCCTCGCCGAGGAGGAGCCGGACAGCCTGGAGCTCGACGGCGATCCGGATCCCCGGGCAGGCCGGCTGGTGGCGGAGGAGCCGGAGGACGAGACGGCCGACGCGAGCGAGGAGGACGATCTCGAGGCGCGCGACACCGGGATCGACGGCGGCGCGGCGACCGCGGAAGAGGCCGCGGTCCACGTGGTGGACGACGACCTCGGCTCCGGAGACTGACCGCGGCTCGCCGCCGGCACCCTGATCCGGGTCAGCTCGCGCCGGGGCCAGGGCGCTCACCGGCTGTTGACGAGGACGGCGGCGCCGTCGAAGCGACCGGCCTTGAGGTCCTGCAGGGCCTGCTGGGCCTGCGCCATGGGGTACTCGTGGATCGTCGCGCGCACGCGGTAGCGGAGGGCCAGCGCGAGGAACTCCCGGCCGTCGCGGCGGGTGTTGGAGGTGACGCTGCGCAGTTCCTTCTCGTAGAACAGCTCAGTCTCGTAGGTCAGCGGCGGGATGTCGCTGAGGTGGATCCCGGCCACGGCGAGGACGCCGCCGCGGTCCAGGGCCCGCATGGCGACGGGCACGAGATCCCCGACGGGCGCGAACAGGATGGCGCTGTCCAGCGGCTCCGGCGGGGAGTCGTAGGCGCCCCCGGCGGACGCGGCGCCGAGCTCGAGCGCCAGCCGCTGGGACGCCTCGCCGCGGGTCAGGGCGTGCACGGTCGCGCCCTGCGCCAGCGCCACCTGGGCGCACAGGTGGGCGCTGTCGCCGAACCCGTACAGCCCGAGGCGGCCGTGCTCGGGCAGCGACGCGCGCAGCAGCGCCCGGTAGCCGATGATCCCGGCGCACATCAGCGGCGCCAGCTCCACCGCGGGGACGTCGGCGGGCAGCCGGTAGGCGAACGCCGCCGGAACGGTGATGTACTCCGCGTATCCGCCGTCCGCGTCCCACCCGGTGTAGCGGGAGCTGGGGCACAGGTTCTCGTTGCCGCGACGGCAGTAGGCGCAGGTCCCGTCGGTGTGCCGGAGCCAGGCGACGCCGACCCGGTCCCCGGCCGCGTAGTCGGTGACGCCCTCGCCCAGGGCCGCCACGGTGCCCACGACCATATGACCGGGCGTGACATGCTCCCGGTGGACCGGCAGGTCGCCCTCGCTGACATGCAGGTCCGTGCGGCAGACGGCGCAGGCGAGAACCTGGACCAGCAGCTCGCCCGGGGCCGGCGCCGGCACGGGCTTCTCCTGGTAGGCCAGCGGGCCGGCCTCGATCGGCCCGGGCTGGCGGACGACCCACGCCTGCATGGTCTCCGGGATCCCCGCGGTCATCGGCTTACCTCCGTGGCGGCTCAGTACGGCACGTCGCCGGGACGCGCCGGCTCGGGCGAGGCGATGACCCAGTCTGCGCCGCTGTCACGAAGCCGGCCGGCATTGAGGGCGGGTGTCGGCGAAACTTGGCGGCCGGGCGGGCGGCCGGCGGGCGACCCGGGCGGGCAGCGCCCCGTTTCGTATGTGTTGGGCCATCCCCGTGATGACACCGCCTCATGCCTCAGCGGGTGGCGTGCCGGACCGCGCGATGGTGAACGCGGCCGAGAGCATGGCGCGGTCCCTTCCGTTATCGGCGGCGCTACGCGGCGCTGAGCACCGTCGCGTTGCCATTGGCGGAAGACACCCGCACGGTGCTGGCGCTCTGGCGGTCATCGGGCACCGCGGAGCGCGCCGTCCCGGTGCCGGTCGTGACCAGGACGCGGTACCGGTGGTCGGCGGCCGGCACCCTGGCCGTGGCGTTCCCGGTCCCGCACCTGACCTCGGCGGCCCGCGGCGCGGCCGCGAACCCGATGTCCGCGTCGCCCTGGCCTGACGTCGCGCGGACGGTCGGCGAGCGGAGGCCCGACGCGGTGATGTTCCCCGAGCCGGTGCTGATCTTGAGCGGGCCCGAGGTGCCGCTGACCCGCACCTGCCCGCTGTCATCGTCGATGACGACGGAGCCCGCCAGGCCGGACACGGTGTCGTCGCCGGCTGACGAGTGCACGGTCACCGGCAGGTCGGCCGGCACTGCGACCTGGAACCGGGAGCCGCAGGAAAAGACCAGCCCGGAGCAGCTGATGTCGAGGCGCAGCGTCTGGCCGCGGAGCGTCCACGACGCGTGGCCCGGCTGGGCGGCCGTCCCGCTCAGCCACCGCTGGACCTCGATGCCGGAGCCGCTGCCGGGCACCAGCCGGAGGTCGGATTGGGGATCGTCAATGGTCAGGCGAGTGCCGTGAAAGGTGAACGCCTGCTGGTCGTGGACGATGCGGGAGCTTCCGCAGGCGCTCAGGGCAAGCAATGCCGCGGCGCCGGCCACGGCCAGCCGCAATAGTCGGTGGGGCCGCACAGTAATGGCCTTTCAGCTCGGTGATTCGCGTTCCGCCAGGCAATCAGCCGGCCGGGCGGGCGGCACTACCACCAGGCACCGGAACGTGGAGCTAGGCATACCCGGCGGCTATGGTCAGCCCCATCGGCCCTGGCCCCAACTCGGGCTACCGTGATGAGCATGCGCACGGGCAGCCCGCGGACCGCGCTGGAGGCGCTCGCCCGGCGCCGGCTGCTGGTCAGTTCCTGGCCGTGGCGGTCGGCGGGCTACTTGCTCACGACGCTGCCCGCGGCGCTGGCGGCGCAGGCCGGGCTGGCCATTCCCTGGCTGGTACTGGCGGCGCGGCTGAAGTCAGGCAGCAACCAGGCCACCCCGATCGTGATCCTGATCCTGCTCGGGGCCGGCCTGACCGCCGGGCTCGGGCCGGTCATCGCGGTGCCGCTGGCAGGACTCGAGCGCTGGCGCCTGCGCATGGTCGACACGCGCCCGTCCGGCCCCGCCCTCCGCGCAGCGCCGGCCGCCGGCCCGGCGCGGTGGCTGTCCGCCCGCTACCGTGACCCGGCCGCCTGGCGCGAGGTCGGCTACGCCTGGCTGCTGGCCACCGTGGCCCCGGCGCTGGCCATCGCCGCGCTGGCCGCCGCGCTGCTGACCGGGACCCTTATCGCCAGCCCGTTCCTGGTCCTGGCGCAGCGGCCGGGCGGCGGCCCGGTGTCACTGGCCGTCGGCGAGGCCGCGACCGTCGGCCAGGCCGTGCCCTATGCGATCGCCGGCGTCCTGCTGCTCCCGCTGGTTCCCTACCTGCTGACGCTGCTGGCGGGCGGGCAGGCCGCCCTAGCCCGGGCCCTGCTGCTGGGCGGGTCGGGTGAGCAGTTGCGCGCCGAGCTGATCGAGGTGTCGCGGTCTCGCGCCCGGCTGGCGGACGCCTTCGAGGCCGAGCGCCGCCGGATCGAGCGCGACTTGCACGACGGCGCTCAGCAGCGGCTGGTCAGCCTCACCCTGCAGCTCGGGCTGGCCCGGCTCGACCTGCCGCCCGGCTCGCCCGCCGCCCAGACCGTCACCGCCGCGCACGAGCAGGCCAAGCAGCTGATGGCCGAGCTGCGCGAGCTCATCCACGGCATCCAGCCGCAGGTCCTGACCGACCTGGGCCTGCCCGCCGCCCTAGGTGAGCTCGCCGACCAGTCCCCTGTGCCGGTGGCCGTCGACGCTAACCTGGCTGGCCGGCTGCCGGGTCAGATCGAGAGCACGGCCTACTTCGTGGTGGCTGAGGCGCTCACCAACATGGCCAAGCACAGCGGCGCCACCAGCGCGACCGTGTCCGCCCGCCAGCGCGATAGCGTGCTCACTGTCGAGATCAGCGACAACGGCCGCGGCGGAGCCGACACCGGCCTGACCGGGCTGGCCGACCGCGTCGCGGTGACCGGCGGCCGGATGCTGCTGTCCAGCCCGGCCGGCGGCCCGACCCTCGTTCGCGTGGAGGTGCCGTGCGGCCCGACCCGCCCGCCATCCGGGTAGTCCTGGCCGAGGACGGGGTCCTGCTGCGCGAGGGCCTGGCCGGGCTGCTGGACAGGTTCGGGTTCCGGATCGTCGCCGTCGCGGGCGACGCCCAGGCCCTCAAGGCTGCCGTCGCCGAGCACTCCCCCGACCTGGTCATCACCGATATCCGGATGCCCCCCGGCTACGCCGACGAGGGCCTGCGGGCGGCCGTGGAGCTGCGCCGCGCCAATCCCGCGCTGGCCGTCGTCGCGCTCAGCCAGTACGTCCAGCACAGCTACGCCGCCGACCTGCTGGACTCCGGCGGCGGCCGCGGCGTCGGCTACCTGCTCAAGGACAGGGTGGCCGACGTCGAGGACTTCATCGCGGCGGTGCGCCGCGTGGCCGCGGGCGGGACTGTCGTCGACCCCCAGGTCATCAGCCAGCTGCTACGCCGGCGGCGCGATCCGCTGTCCGCCCTGTCGCCGCGCGAGCGCGAGGTCCTGGCCCTCATCGCCGAAGGACATTCCAACGCCGCGATCGCCCGGCAGCTGGTCGTCTCCGAGGCCGCCGTGGGCAAGCACGTCGGCAATATCCTCGCCAAGCTCCGTCTCCCCCAGACCGACGACACGAACCGCCGGGTCCTGGCCGTCCTGGCCTACCTCAGAAGCACGGAGCGCTAAGCGCGGGCCAACCGGGCTCAGTTCGCGGCCAGCGCGGTCAGCAGGACCAGGATCAGGGTCGCGACGGCCAGCACGCCGTGGCCGATGACGACCGAGACCGGGAAGTTCCGCTCCGGCGGCACCGCGAGCTCGCCCCGGGGCGAGGCCGGGCCGCCGGCTGCGGCCGCGATCCTCATCTGGGTCACGGCGCGGTACATGTAGATCCAGCGGACGGCCATGACCATGCCCAGGCTGGCGACCACGACCAGGACGACAACGGCGGCCCAGGCCAGCCGGACGTTGCCAATGATCAGGTAGGTTCCCCACACGGCCAGGCCGCCGACCGCGAGCAGCACGTGCGCGCAGATCACCGGAACGGGCAGGCGGCTGCTGGCCGCGCCCTGGAACTCGCGGTCGTACTCGATCAGCCAGACGGCCAGCAGGTAGAGCCCGCCGCAGGCGGCCAGCACCCAGGTAAACAAGGCCACAATGCTCATTTGCTGCTCCCCCCGGCCGCTTCCGCCCTGGTCAAGATCACCGCAGGACGGGCGGCCACCGACTTGGCTGAGCTTCCCGCCCATATACTGCCAACCACTATCTGACATCGCGAAAAGCCGCTCGCGCTGCGAAAGCCGGAAATTCCGGGTTATCCGACACGCACACCGTGCTGGCCATGCTGGTCGGCAGGACCAGCCGGGTGGCGAGCCCGTTGCCGGGTCAACTCCTGACGACCGGCTTGTCTCGCCCGTCGCGATGCGGGCCGGGTATGCCATCGCCAGAACCGTGGCGGCCTCAATCTGAAACGCCGCCCCCGCTGAATTGGCCGCTGCGCTTCCCGTAATGCCGGTGACGTTCGTCATTGGTTCCGCGGGCTCGATTGTGCGGGCGAGGTGATGACACCCGAATCTGGCGGCGCACGCTGCTATCCGCGATTGTTTAGCGCGTGGCGACCGCATCGAGGAGGAACCAGCATGATGCCTTACTCCGAGTATCAGATTTATGAGGCGGACCGGGCCAAGAGCGCCGTCGAGCTCTGCCAGGCCGATTACCGGCGGGGCATGCTGGCGGCGGCGGCGACGCGGCGCCGGCGGAACGCCGCCCGGCTCCTGCGCGCGCTGCTCAGGCACCGGACCGGGCCCTACCGCGCCGCCCCGCGCCCGGATCCCGACCCCGGCGCAGGCGGGGCCGGGATCGCCTGACCGGGTGCCCCTTACCTCCCTTGCCCATCGGGACGATTGACTTCCCGGACACGGCTGGTTTCCCGCCGGTAGTGTCCGCTGTGATGGAAATCCGAACGCCAGCCAGGGGGTCCGGGCCCGGCGCGCCGGCCGTCCCCTTCGGCACCGTCACCTGCTGGCTGGCCTTACGCTGCAATGTGCCCTTGCCGCCGCCCACCGCCCCGTCCGACTTCCGCGCCGCCCGCCGAGGCGCCCGCGGAGCATCCCGCCCGGCTGGCCAGCGGGGGCCCGGATGACCCCCGACGCCCGGACCACGCCGGGCGCCTCGCCCCCGGCGCAGGCCGCTGACCCGCCCGGCGGGCCGCCTGCCGACCTGGCCGGCCGGCTGCTGCGGTGGCTGACCGTGCTGCCGGCCCTGCTGGCCGTGGCGTGGCTGCTGGCCGGGCTGCCGCTGCTGCTGCTCGGCGCGTTCACCCCCGTGCTGATGCTGGTCATCTCCGCGCCGCTGGCCGCGGTGCTGGCCGTGCTCGC
>Ga0193726_1002013_pt1 | contig 14465 bp, 11 predicted proteins | sample H2c1metaG_FD_144928 | JGI IMG/M metagenome (GOLD analysis project Ga0193726, IMG submission 144928) | Soil microbial communities from a riparian zone of the East river system, Colorado, United States - H2c1 | ecosystem: Environmental > Terrestrial > Soil > Riparian zone | place: USA: East River... | reverse complement strand
CGCGGACCTGCGCGAGCGCCAACGCGAGTACCTCCAGAAACGGCTGCCGCATCTGCTTGAGCGCGTGCACTGGCTGGACCGCCCGCCCGAGCAGCCTTTCGAGGGAATCATAGTGGCGAATGAGGTGCTGGATGCTCTGCCGGTGGCGCGCTTTCGATGGCATGCGAGTACGCCCGAGGAGATGGGCGTGGCCTGCGCGGATGGGCGGTTTCATTGGGCCGCACGCCAGGCGAGCGGCGCCATGACGCAAATTTGCCGGGAGCTGGCCGCAACGGGCGGCGGCTGGGAGGACGGCTACGTGTCGGAATATTGCCCGCGTCTCCCGGCGTGGATTGCTGCCGTTACGCAAGCGCTGCGCAGCGGCGCGGTTTTGTGGTTCGACTACGGCCTGCCGCGGGCGCAGTATTATTTGCCGGAGCGGCATGACGGCACGCTGCTGTGCCATTTTCGCCATCAGTTGAGCGCCGATCCATTCGCCAATATCGGCCTGCAGGACATTACAGCCTGGGTGGACTTCACGCGGGTCGCCGAGGCCTGCAGCGCTGCCGAGGCCCGCGGCAGCGCCGCGCTCGAGGTGGCCGGCTTCACGACTCAGGCGCATTTTCTCGCGGCCCTCGAAATCGATAAGGAAATGCAGCTCGCCGCCGGCGGCGATGAGAATTTGTTCGCGCGCCTTGCCAACCAGGCGCGGCAATTGATGTTGCCCGGTGAAATGGGCGAACGCTTCAAGGCCATGGCTTGTTTGCGCGGCATCGACATGCCGTTGTCGGGCTTCAGTCTTTTGGACTTGCGTCACACGCTATAGGAGAGAGCATGGGTATCAAAATAGCGGTATTGGACGACTATCAGGGCGTCGCGTTGAAAATGGCGGACTGGTCCGCCGTCGCCGCGCGCTCGCAACTCGATATCTATGATGACCATCTCGCCGATGCCGACGCCGTGGTCACGCGCTTGCTTCCGTATGACGTCGTCTGCGTCATGCGCGAGCGAACGCCGTTGCGGCGCGCCGTCATCGAGCGGCTGCCCAATTTGAAATTGATCGCGTCGACCGGCCCGCGCAATGCCTCGATTGATCTCGAGGCCGCGGCCGCCCGCGGCATCCAAGTCGCGCACACCGGTTATTTCGGCAGCCCCACGCTCGAATTGACTTGGGCGCTGATTCTGGCGAGCGCGCGCCATATCGTCGCGGAATCCAACGCCGTGCGCGGCGGCGGCTGGCAGCACACCATCGGCGACGATCTGGCCGGCAAGACGCTGGGCCTCATCGGCTTGGGAAACCTCGGCGCCCAGGTTGCCAAGATCGGATTGGCGTTCGGTATGCAGGTCATTGCATGGAGTCAAAATCTCAGCGGTGAAAAAGCCGGCCTCGCGGGCGCGGCGCTGGTGAGCAAAGAGCAGCTGCTGCGGCGATCCGACATCGTCTCAATCCATCTGGTGTTGAGCGAGCGCACTCGCGGGCTGATCGCAGCGGGCGAGTTGGCGCTGATGAAGCCGACCGCGCGCTTGGTCAACACCTCGCGCGGACCCATTGTGGCGGAGGCGGCGCTCATCGCGGCGTTGAACGCGCGGCAGATCGCCGGCGCGGCGATCGATGTCTACGACACCGAACCGCTGCCGCCGGATCATCCCTACCGCAAGCTCCCGCACCTGATCGCGACGCCTCATATCGGCTATGTGTCGCGCGCACTGTATGAACGCTTCTACCGCGATAGCGTGTCAAACATCCTTGCCTGGCTCGATACTCGAGGTTAGCTCGGTGATGGCCTTAAGCCGCCGCTGATGCACGCGCTCCGCGATCAAGGGTCCGGCCTTGTCCGCAATGTCTTCGGGCGTCGGTTTGACCGTGGCAGCCGCGTCGCGGGCGGCTTGCAGGTACTGACGCTGCGGATAGGGATTCTTCTCGAGCCCCAATCGGCCGCGTGAGTCCGCCTCGCATGCGAGCAGCGCCTGAGTAAATCGCTGCGGACGGCGAAACGCGTCGATCTTTTCGAAAATACCCAGAATCGTATTGGGCCGCAGCTCGAACGCGCGATGCACGTTGCCGTGGTAGCGCGCCACGATGATGCTGAGGTCGCGATATTCGCTGGGGATCTTCAAGCGGTCGCACAAAGCTTCGATGAGCGCGACGCTGCGTTCCTCGTGACCTCTGTGGCCCGGCCATTCCGCATGCGGCGTGGTGGCCTTGCCGAGGTCGTGCACCAGAGCCGCGAAGCGCACCTTGGTTTCGGCGCTCAACAATGCCGCTTGGTCGAGGACCATCAAAGTGTGCACGCCGGTATCGATTTCCGGATGCCACTTTTCGGGTTGCGGCACTCCGAACAACGCGTTGATCTCCGGGTAAACGACTTTCAATGCGCCGCAATCGCGCAGCACTTGAAAAAACACGCTGGCGCCCGGTTCACGCAGCGCCTTTTCCGTCTCCTGCCAGACGCGCTCCGCCACCAACGCGTCGACTTCGCCGCGCTCCACCATTTCGCGCATGAGCGCGAGGGTTTCCGGCGCCACGCTGAAGCCCAGCGGCGCAAAGCGCGCGGCGAAACGCGCCAGGCGCAGGACGCGGACCGGGTCTTCGATGAATGCCGGCGATACGTGCCGCAGCACGCGGGCCTGCAGGTCGCGCCGGCCGCCGTAAGGATCGACCAGTGATCCGTCCTCGGCCTGGGCGATGGCGTTGATGGTGAGATCGCGGCGGGCAAGATCTTCCTCGAGAGTGACTTCGGGTCCGAACTCCACCGCAAAGCCGCGATAGCCGGGCGCGGTTTTACGCTCCAGGCGCGCAAGTGCGTATTCCTCATGCGAGTCGGGATGCAAGAACACCGGGAAGTCGCGTCCGACTTCGCGATATTTCAAGCTCGCCAATTCATCCCGGGTGCTGCCGACCACGACCCAGTCGCGTTCCTTGACGGGTAAACCGAGCAGAGCGTCTCGAACGGCGCCGCCAACCAGATACACTTGCATGCGTGAATATTAACAGCATCGCCGTCACAATCCGCGCTGCCGCGGCGATTGCAGTGGTCGCCGCTTTGAGCGGCGGATGCTATCTGCTGCAAAGCGCCCAAGGCCAGTTGGCGCTGATGTCCAAACGAAAACCCATCGACAAGGTCATCGATGCGCCTGCGACGCCGCCCAAACTGCGCGCGCAACTCAAGTCGGTCACCGCCATACGTGATTTCGCCAGTCATGAGCTCGGCCTGCCGGACAACGGCAGCTATCGAAAGTACGCGGATATCGGCCGCCCCTACGTGGTGTGGAATGTGGTCGCCGCGCCCGAGTTTTCCGTCGATCCGAAGCGCTGGTGTTTTCCGATCGTCGGCTGCGTGGCTTACCGAGGATACTTTGTGGAAGCGCGAGCGCGGCGCTTCGCCGCCGGCCTGCACGCCCAGGGCTTCGATGTGGTCGTGGGCGGCGTGGCCGCGTATTCCACGCTGGGCCATTTCGACGACCCGATCTTGAGCACCATGGTCAGCTGGAACGACGTGGAACTGGCGTCAATCATCTTCCACGAACTGACGCACCAGCTGCTCTATGTCAGCAATGACGCCGCCTTCAACGAGGCGCTCGCGACCACCGTGGAAGAAGAGGGGGTCAAGCGTTGGCTGCAGCAGCAGGGCCGCCATCAGGATCTAGCCGAACACCTGCTCGAACAACAGCGCTATCTCGAGGTGATCGCGCTCATGAGCGGGACTCGCGGGCAGTTGGCCGCGCTGTACGCCTCGGGCTTGCCGCCACCGCTGATGCGCGAGCGCAAGCGCGAGGCATTCGAACAGCTGCGCGAAGCCTACAGCGCGCTTCGAGCTCAGTGGGGCGGCCATGCGCCGTTCGACGCCTGGTTCGCGCAGGACATCAACAATGCGCATCTGGCATCCATTGCCACGTACTTCGCGTGCGTGCCGGGATTCGAACGCGAGTTGCAGGCAGTAGGCGGAGACCTGCCTGCCTTCTACCGCCGCGTTCGAGCCCTGGCAAAGCTCGATCAAGAGCAACGCGATTCCTTGCTGTGCGGTCCATTGCCGAGCCCTTAGATGTTCACCAGCGAGAATTGCACCGCCACGGCGATCGCCGAGACGATGGTGACCGCGAGAATCCCCTGGACCAGTCTTGCGACAAAGAATAAATCGTTCATGATATGCGCTCCGTTGTGAATTGAACCTAGAGTGCATAGGTTGTGCCCTGCGCCTTTTCCGAACAAATTCAATCGCTGATCACATGTTAAGGAAACCTTAAGGTGCCATGCGCATACGATCGATTGCCGTTGGGATCCTTGCGGGTTTTTGAGGCGGTGGCGGCGCACTTGAGCTTTTCCGAAGCCGCCGATGCGCTCAATGTCACGCCCGCCGCGGTGAGTCAGCAAATCAAAACGCTGGAGGCGTATATCCAAGTGCCGCTGTTTCGGCGCAGCGGGAGGCGCGTCGAAATCACGGAAGAGGGCCTGGAACTTCTGCCGGAAGTCAGATTGGGCTTGGAGAAGCTCGAGACGGCCCTGCAGCAAATGAGGCATCACCGCCGCGCGGGACCGCTGCAGGTCAGCCTATTGTCCTCGTTTCTGCAGATCTGGCTGTTGCCGCGCATTCGCTCATTCCGGCGCAAGTATCCCGATATCGAATTGCGGTTTCATACTTCGCGCGACCTTGTGGATTTCTCGCGCAGCGCGAATCACATCGCGATACGCTTCGGGCGCGGCAACTATCCGAACATGCACAGCGAGAAGTTGTTCGACGATTGGCTGGTGCCCGTGGCAAGCCCGGACCTCATCAAGCAGCACGGCATGATCGAGCGCGGTGCCGCGTTGAGCAAGTATCCGCTGCTGGAAAGCGGCGATGAGCCGTGGCATATGTGGGCGCAGGCCGATCAGGAGGCCGCCTGGCATTCCAGGCCGCCCAGCATCGAGGATTCCGCCGGACTGCTGGCAGCCGCCGAGGAGGGCTTGGGATACGCGCTCGGCCGCTGGACCTTGGTGTCGCGGGCCCTGCAGAAAGGCACGCTCAAGCTCGCCGGCAAAGGCGCTCTGCCGTACGCGTCGGCTTATTATTTCGTCTGTCCCAAGAGCTTTCTCGCCCTGCCGAAGGTGGCGCAGTTTCGCGAATGGATCCTGGCCGCGGCCGCCGCTTTTCCCGGACCTCCCGGACGGGATTCTTGAGCGCGCGCCACCGCGGCGGGTGGCTTGCGGCAGCGTTGATGTGCTGCGCCGGATGTTCTTCCGCCGCGCGCGATCCTGCGCCGCAAATCGACCTGTTGATGCGTCCCTATCAAGGCACCTCACCGGGGGCCGGCGTTCTCGTGCTGCGCAACGGCGAGGCGATTTTTCGACACGCCTATGGCCTGTCGAATCTCGAGTCAAAGGTCGCGGCCGCGCCGGCAACCAACTACCGCCTGGCGTCGATGACCAAGCAGTTCACGGCGACTGCGATTCTGCTGCTGGCTGAGGACGGACGCTTGACGCTCGATGATCCGGTGCGCAAATGGCTGCCCACGCTTCCAGCGGCGGCGGACGGGATCACCATCCGGCACCTGCTCACGCACACCTCCGGATTGATCGATTACGAGGATGTGATGGCGGCGCAGACGACGCGGCAATTGCACGATTCGGACGTGCTGCATTTGCTGGAAACGCAAAATCGCAGCTACTTCGCGCCCGGAACGCAATACCGCTACAGCAACAGCGGTTACTCCTTGCTCGCGCTGATTGTAGGGCGCGCCTCGGGCAGCGATTTCGCGTCGTTCCTGCATGAGCGGATTGTCACTCCGCTGGGCATGCAGAACTCGGTGGCCTTCGAGGAAGGGATTTCGAGCGTAGCCAATCGCGCCTATGGCTACAGTTACCTCAACAAGTCGTGGATCCGGACCGATCAAAGCCTGACCAGCGCCGTGCTGGGTGACGGCGGCATTTATTCCTCGATCGATGATCTGGCGAAGTGGGACGCCGCGCTCTACGACAACCGCTTGCTGCGCAGCGAGTCGCTGCGTTCGGCCTTCGCGCCGGCTACAAAAACCGACGATCCGGCAGTTCAATACGGCTTCGGCTGGCGCATCACGGGCGAATCGCTGTGGCATTCCGGCGAGACCATGGGCTTTCGCAACGTCATCGTGCGCTTTCCCAGCCATCGATTGACGGTGATCGTATTGACCAACCGCGACGAGCCGGAGCCGTATTTTCTTGCGCTGGCAATTGCGAAGTTGTATTTGCCGAGCGCGGATGCCGTGCACGCGGCGAAGGCCGCGAGCGGACCCGACTCGGACGCTCACCCGGAAGCCAAAAACCCGGCGCCTGAGAATTAAGGCGCGGACTTGGCCCGGCCGGCGGCGGCGCGATTTTGACTCAAGCGCGCATTGTCCTCTTGCGCGCCGAGAAACAGCCGCGCGGACGCGCCCATCGATTTCGGCTTGATGCCTAATTTCGAGAAACCGTCTTCCCGGCACACGCTATCGACGCCAAGGGTGCGGTAGTTATCGCCGGAAAAAGGCCGGCCCGGCACGAAGTTCATGAAAAACGCCTGAATGCGCCCCAGGAAATTCGGCAGGCCCACTATCCAGCGGCGGCGGCGGGTCAAGGTTGCAACCAGGCCGACAATCTCGCGCAAGGTGTACATCTGCGGGCCGCCGAGCTCGTAGGTTTGGCGGCTGCTTGCGCCGCCATGCAGGCAACGCAACAGCGCGTCGACAACATCGTCCACCCACACCGGCTGCAGCCGCGCATCGGCCCTGGCCAAGGGAAAGACGAAAGGAATCGCCGCCAGTAATCCCGCGAAGCGATTGAGAAACGAATCACCCGGGCCGAACATCACCGACGGCTGAAAGATGCTCCAGTCCAGCGCGGTGCTTTGATCGCGAATGAGCTTTTCGGCTTCGCCTTTGGTGCGCAGGTAGTAGCTTGGCGCATCGGTCGAGGCCTTCAAGGCGGATACCTGCAGCAGGCGAGCGACGCCGGCCGAGCGGGCGGCCAGCAGCACGTGCTGCGTCAGTTCGGTATGAGCGCGGCGGAAACCTGCGCCGCCGAAGCCGCGTTCGTTGCGGATGCCGACGAGATTGATCACCACATCCTTGCCGCGGAAGCGCTCACTCAGCTGCGGTTCCTGATACACATCGCAGTTCTCGAGCGCCAGGCCCGGCAGAACCAGCAGATGTTTGTGCCGCTCGCGATCCCGCGACAGCACGGTAACCTGGTGGCCGTCCTTGATCAGGCGCGCTACCAAGCGGGTCCCCAGGAATCCGGTGCCGCCGAGAACGACTATAGAGAGCAGGCGCATAGTCAGCGAACCGGCAGCAGCAGCGTGTCATTGCCCCGGCGGACCTTCAGCACGATCACCGACGCACCTTTGACCGCTTCGCGAAATGACTTCAGGTTGGTTACCGGCGTTCGGCCCACGCCGACAATGACGTCGTTGGCGCGAATACCGGCCTGCGATGCGGCGCTCGCCTCTTGCACCTTGTTGACCAGAACGCCGCCGCCGTCCGGCGCGTCGGCCAACTCGGCGCCGTCGAGCCCCCGATTGATGTCGGCGGCGCTGGCAGAATCCACTTCTCCGCGCTCCGCGATCAACGCCGTGACCTTGCGCGGCTTACCGTCGCGCAGCAGGCCCAACTCCACCTTGTCGCCGATATGCAGCATGCCGATGGCATTGCGCAATTCACCGGAGCTTTTCATGGAGACGCCGTTGAGCGATGTAATGATGTCGCCCGTCTTGATGCCGGCTTGCTCCGCCGCGGACCCTTGCACCACACCCGCAACCAACGCGCCCGTCGTCTCAGCCAGGCCGAATTCCTTGGCTATGTCCGCAGTGACGCTGTAGAGCTGCACCCCGAGAACGCCGCGTTTGACCTGGCCATACTTGATGAGCTGATCCATGACGCTGCGGACCATATTGACGGGAATGGCAAAGCCGATGCCGATGTTGCCGCCGGTGCGCGACAGGATGGCGGAGTTGATGCCGATCAGCTCGCCGCGCAGATTGACCAGCGCGCCGCCCGAATTACCCGGATTGATGGACGCGTCGGTCTGAATGAAGTCTTCATAACCGTTAGCCTCCGGATTGATGTTGCTGCGCCCCAGCGCGCTGACGATGCCGGCGGTCACGGTGTGCTGCAAACCGAAGGGATTGCCGATGGCCACCACATAGTCGCCGACTTCGAGTTTGGCCGAGTCGCCGAGCGGCATGGCCACCAAATTCGGCTGCTTTGCCTGCAATACCGCGACGTCAGCGCCTTCGTCGGTGCCGATGACCTTGGCGCTGAATGTGCGGTTGTCGAGCAGCGTGATGGTGATTTCGCTGGCGTTCTCGACGACATGGTGATTGGTAATGATGTAGCCGTTCTTGGCATCAACAATGACCCCGGAACCCGCGCTCTGGAATTGTCTCTCGCGGGGCTTGGAGTCCGGCGGCGCGTCGAAGAAGCGGCGAAAGAAAGGATCATCCAACAATGGATTGCGGCCGGGCTGCTCCTTGATGGTGCCGCGCGTGGCGATGTTGACCACCGAAGGCGAGACGCGCTTGACCATGGGGGCCAGCGTCGGCATGGGAGCCGCATCGGCGGCCGGTGCGGCAGCGTAAGCCGGGGCGCTGACGGCCGCCACGGCCAAAGCCGCTGCAAAGTTGAGACGCAGATTCATGCGCAGTCCTTCGGGATCTTCAGCCGGCGAGTAAAGCGAGGCCGGACCTAACGTCCGGCCTGCTCGCCAGTATCGACGCGATATTACACGGAAGGACGCGCCGGGCGGATCCCCCTAGGCTGCTTCGACCGCGATCTTGTGCGGCTGCACTTGCGCCAGCTTGGGAATTGAGACCTCGAGCACACCGTTGGCGACCTTCGCCTTGATGTTCTGCGCATCCGCGCTCTCCGGGAGGCTGAAACGGCGCTGGAATTCGCCGCTGATGCGCTCCACGCGGCGGAAGCCCTCTCGAGACTCCTTGCGACTGTCCTCGCGCTGTCCGCGAATGGTCAACACGCCTTGATCGGAGGTGATTTCCACAGCCTTCGGATCGACCCCCGGCAGGTCCACATGCAGTACGAACTGACTGGCTTCCTCATGGATATCCACGGGCGGCAACCAGGCTCCGGAATCGGCTGCCGTGGTCAACGGCGCGCCAAATAAACGATCAACTTCTTTCTGCAGCCGGCTGACGAGTGCCCACGGCTCATAACGTATGACGGTCATGTCTTAGAACTCCTGATATAGAGAATAAATTTGGGTGAATATTTCCTGTGAATCGAAACTCACGCGCGTGAGTCAGGAAATTGGGCCGGTGCTCTGCTTTTCAACTCGGCGACGGATCCGAGTGATAAGCAACGTCTACTACGAGCGGCGGAAAAGTGTGACGCAGTTCAAAGTCAATGGAACATAATGTGGATAACGTGTGCAAACACAATATCTTGCGATTTGCACTTTTTCCTCTTGACCTGCGCCACTAAAAGGGTAATCAGGCGATTTGTGCGGACAATTCTCTAACTATTTGATATATCAGTATTTTTTTGACCAAAAATACTGCAAAAAATGTCTTGACGATGATTGCCATCGCGCCGTACCCTCTCGCCTTAAACACAAGATGTAGTGTTCGTAACAGTCCGTCGAGTCCCTTCAGCCTTCTGTTAAGTCACCAGCGTTTTTTTTTGCGCGAACACCGCCATTTGTGTTCAGGTTTAGCTCGATAATTATAACGGAGCGGCGTAGATACCCATGAATACGGTGGTCAAAATACAGCCCAAAGATGTAGGCAGCATCCCTTATCAAGAAGCCTCCTTCGACATCTGGGATAAGAAATATCGCCTGACTTCGAAGGATGGTTCGCCCGTCGACAAGTCGATGGACGATACCTATAAGCGCGTCGCGCGCGCGCTGGCCGATGTGGAGAGCGAGCAAAATCGCGAGCAGTGGTACGAGTCTTTCTTATGGGCTCTGCGCCACGGCGCGATTCCGGCCGGGCGCGTGACTTCGAATGCCGGCGCGCTGGAACACAAGCCGGCGACCTCGACGATCAATTGCACGGTTTCGGGAACGATCCGCGACTCCATGGACGACATCTTGAAGAAGGTCCATGAGGCGGGTCTGACGCTCAAGGCCGGCTGCGGCATCGGCTATGAGTTTTCAACCTTGCGGCCGCGCGGCGCGTATGTGTCGGGCGCGGGCGCATACACTTCCGGCCCGCTGTCGTTCATGGATATTTACGACAAGATGTGCTTCACCGTGTCCTCGGCCGGCGGCCGGCGCGGCGCGCAAATGGGCACATTCGACATCGGGCATCCGGATGCCCTGGAATTCATCCGCGCCAAACGCGAGAACGGCCGCTTGCGGCAATTCAATTTGTCCCTGCTGGTGACCGACGAGTTCATGAAGGCGGTGAAGAGCGACGCCGATTGGACGCTGGCTTTCCCCATCGGCCGCCAGGAATTCGAGGCGGAGCAGCCGGATCTTTCCGACAGCGCGAAGTTCGTGTGGCGCGAATGGCCGTATACAGAAGGCTACGTGGCGAACGAGGAAGGGCTGGTCGCCTGCAAGATCTATAAAACCTTGCCGGCGCGGCGCGTGTGGGACGTGATCATGACGTCCACCTACGATTTTGCCGAGCCGGGCTTCATTCTCATCGATAAGGTGAACGAGATGAACAACAATTGGTGGACGGAAAATGTCCGTGCCACCAATCCGTGCGGCGAGCAGCCGCTGCCCGCTTACGGTTCCTGCCTGCTGGGCTCGGTGAATCTCACCAAGTTCGTGGTCGATCCGTTCACCGACGACGCGCGCTTCGACTGGGAGACCTATCGCAAAGTCGTGAAGGTCTTTACCCGCATGCTCGACAACGTGGTCGAGGTCAACGGCTTGCCCCTGGCGCAGCAGCGCGATGAAATCATGCGCAAGCGCCGCCATGGCATGGGGTTCCTGGGCTTGGGTTCGACCATCACCATGCTGTGCATGAAGTATGGCTCGAAGAAATCGGTGGCATTCACGCAAAACGTGTCGCGCGAGATGGCGGTGGCAGGCTGGGAGGCTGCTCTGGATCTTGCCAAAGAGAAGGGGCCTGCGCCCATCATGAACGAAGAGTTCACTGTGACCCGCGAAATGCTGCGCAAGCGACCCGAAATGGTCAAGGATGGCTGGCGAGCCGGCGCGCGGGTGCCCGGACGGGTATTGCATGCGCGCTACAGCCGCTACATGCAGCGCATTGCGGAAGCCTCGCCGGAACTCGTCGATGAGCTCGCGGAAGTCGGCGCGCGCTTCACGCACCACACTTCGATCGCGCCCACCGGCACGATTTCCCTGTCTCTCGCGAACAATGCTTCGAACGGCATAGAGCCTTCGTTCGCGCACCACTATTTCCGTAACGTGTTGCGCGAGGGCAAGAAGTCGAAGGAAAAGGTCGATGTGTTTTCCTTCGAGTTGCTGGCCTACCGTGAATTGATCAACTCACGCGCCATGCCGAATTCACAACTCCCCGCTGAGAAGCTGCCGGACTACTTTATTTCCGCGGATGACATCGGACCGAAGGAGCACGTCGACATCCAGGCGGCCGCGCAATTGTGGATCGATTCCTCGATTTCGAAGACGGCGAATGTGCCCACCGACTACAAGTATGAGGATTTCAAGAACATTTACATGTACGCCTACGATCAGGGGCTCAAGGGCTGCACCACCTTCCGCTTCAACCCGGAGGCTTTCCAGGGGGTTCTGGTCAAGGAAGAGGACTTGAAGAACACCACCTACGTCTTCACCTTGGAAGATGGCAGCGAAGTTGAGGCAAGAGGCGATCAGGAGATCGAATACGACGGCGAGATGCACACCGCCGCGAATCTCTTCGATGCGCTCAAAGAAGGCTATTACGGGAAGTTCTGATCATGGCTCACATCAAAATCGGCAAGAAGATCGCCAAGTACCGGGTGCAGAAGCCCGAATCGAAGGAGACGGCTGCGCCTGCGCCCAAGGAAGCGTTGAAGGCCCAGGACAACGTCATCTGGATGCACGAGAAGCTCGAGCGGCCCGAAGTCCTGATCGGCTCGACCTATAAGATAAAGACGCCCGTGTCCGATCATGCGATGTACGTGACCATCAACGACATCATTCTCAACGAGGGAACGCCGCATGAGCAGCGCCGCCCCTTCGAAGTGTTCATCAATTCCAAAAACCTCGATCATTTCCAATGGATCGTGGCGCTGACCCGGGTCATTTCTGCGGTGTTCCGCAAAGGCGGCGATACCACATTCCTGGTGGATGAACTCAAAGCAGTGTTCGATCCGAAGGGCGGCTATTGGCAGCCGGGCGGCAAGTTCATGCCTTCGACCATTGCTGAATTGGGCTACGTCATAGAACGGCACCTGCAGTCCATCGGCCTGCTGAAGAAGCCGGAGCTCGATATCCATCAGCGCAAATTGGTGGAGGAGAAGCGCGCGGAGTTCGAGGCTCGCACCAAGCAGACCGACGCTTTCTCAAAATCCCATTTTCCCGAGGGCGCGCAATTGTGCGCGAAATGCAGCACCGCCGCGGTGGTGATGATGGATGGCTGCAACACCTGTTTGAATTGCGGCGATTCGAAGTGCGGATAGCAGCGGCGGCTGCCGCCGCTTAGCAAACGTAGCGGTCGTCTACGGCGCCGCCATCTGCCGCGCCAAGCTGGTCTTGATGTTTCCCGGCCCCAGGCTGTCGGCGTAGTTCAGCGCCGCTTGCGCAAAGCGCGTGCGAGCCGCGGCTACATCACCTTGGGCAGCCAGCACCTTACCCTCGACCACGAGTGCGTCGCCTATGCAGGCGGACAGGATATTCTTGCCGAAGGTGCTGTCGTAGACCGCTAAAGCGTGCTGCGCATCGGACCTGGCCGCATCCAAGCGTCCATGGCGCAATTCAAACTGCGCATGCTGCAGCAGTACTATCGGAAAATAATAAGCGGGCGGCGAGTTCTCGTTGTAGATAGCCACGGCTTCGTCAGCCAGGCGTTGCGCCTTGGCTGCATCGCCCGCGTGCTCGGCCAGCAGCGCCGAGTCCATGCGCAAAACGCCGAAGAAGAAATGCGTCGCTGGAAATATCTTATGCAGGTATCGCTCGGTCGGCGTCAGCAACGAGGCGGCGCGCGCGTACTGACCATCCTCGATCAGCGTCGACACCAATTCGGGAGCCGCGCCGCTCTCGGCCGTGTTGTCGTGCAATTCGCGGGCATGCGCCAGGGCCTTCTCGTAAGCGGTCAGCGCGGCTGAGTTGTCGCCGAGTTGCCTCTTGATCCGCGCCTGCAGCAGCAGCGCCAAGGGCCCGACATCGGTTTCGCCGCGCTTTCGTTCCATTTCCAGGGAACGATCCAGGCTGGCGCGCGCCTCCAATGGCCGGCCGATCTTCCAGAGAAACGTGCCTTGATTGGCGTAGTGCACGATTTCCGGTTGTTGGGAGTCGCGTCCGCCAAAGGATTTCTCTTCAGCCGCATACGCTTCCTTGGCTTCCGCGACCCGCATGCCGCGCGCGTAGCCGTTGGCCAGAAGATAGGCAACTCGTCCTGCCGCGAGGGAGTCGGGCGGCACGACGTCGGGCAAGTTGCGTCGAGCCGCCTCCGCTTCCTCAAGCCCCGACAAGCCCACTCCTTGGAGCGAAATGGATTTCGCGACATAGCAGTCGATGCGCGCGCTCGCGAAGTTCTTGTCCGCGGGGATGCTTGCCAGGCCCTGCTCCACCTTGGCGAGCCCTTGCTCCACGCGGCCCAGGGTCACCTCTGCATATCCGCTGCGGCAGAGGGCAGTGCCGACGGCGTCCGCCTCCTTGGACTCGATGGCCAAGGCCGTGGACTCCGTGTACAGCTGGAAGGCCGCTTCGTAGTCGCGGAGTTCCTCCAGTTGATCGCCCAACAGACCGAGCATGATGGCGCGCCGGCCCGGCGGGATGTCCGTCGATGCGCGCCTGGCCTCGGCTGCCTTGAGCAAGATCAGCCTCGCATTCTTGAGGCTGACCTGCGGCATGGTCTCGGTAAGCAGATAGTTGGAAAGTTGAGTCGCGTCCTGCGCCAAAAACGTGCCGTACACGGCTCGATCCCGCTGCACGATCGCCGCAGCCGCCTCCCGATCGGCGCGACCTCGTTCGGCGATCGCCTGGACCGCTGCCCGCTCCGCGCGCCGCGCTTGAAGGGTGGCCGCAAGCACGCTGGCGCTCAACGCCACAACGGCGATGCAGACCAAGGCCGTGCCGACGGTGTGCCGTTTGACGAACTTGGAAACGCGATAATAGGCGGTGTCAGGCCGCGCTTGAACCGGTTCGTCCGACAGAAATCGCTGCAGATCGTCGGCAAACGCATCGACCGAGGCGTAGCGTTCCGCCGGATCCTTCTTGATGGCCTTGTGCAATATATTGTCCAGATCACCTTCGAGCGATCGGGAGCGAACGGCCGCGATTTTTGCGACGCTGGAAGCCCGCGGCGGCTCCTCAGTCAGCACCGCTTGCATCAGTGCCGCGCTCGAGCGCGTGCCCTGCGGCACCGGGTGCTCGCCCGTCAACAGCAGGTACAGCAGCA
>Ga0193726_1002012_pt1 | contig 14467 bp, 20 predicted proteins | sample H2c1metaG_FD_144928 | JGI IMG/M metagenome (GOLD analysis project Ga0193726, IMG submission 144928) | Soil microbial communities from a riparian zone of the East river system, Colorado, United States - H2c1 | ecosystem: Environmental > Terrestrial > Soil > Riparian zone | place: USA: East River... | reverse complement strand
CTTCAAGGACGGCGAGCAGTTCCGTTTCATATTCAGCAACGCCACGATCAGCTTCAAGGAAACAAGTGATCGGTTTCCCGATCTGCTCATCGCTAAGCTGAACGCAACGTCTCTGCTCAGACAGGCGTACAAATTGTGATCGACACCAAAATCGATATTACAACAGCGACCATTGCTCGGATTGTCCGCAGTTTTCGGTTCTACATCGCCGGAGCCTGCTTGGCACGGGCATTGATCGGCCAGGCCGTCCTCGACCGTCTCGGGATCGCCTCAGAACTCGTGGCCGGTAGTCTGCTGTATCGGGTTGGAAAGCATCGCAGACGTGATACGTGGCGCCTCGCACTGCCCGACATCAATCTGGGCGGTATGTTCGACGGCTATATCCGAGGTCATGTCTGGATCGAAGTTGGGGAGGACATCGTAGATTTCTCATCCGGCGACTGGATCGTTGATGCGAACAACATGTATGAGGCGGACACCACCGGGGAGGAACAGAAACTTGGTAGGATCGACTGGCTTGTGCAACCGCCTAATTATATTTGGACATCGAAACAAAAACTGACCTCCGGTTGGAAACGAATTGGCTTTCCCAAGCTGGGGGAAATCTGGTACGGTGACTGGATTGGTCGGGAAAAGATCGATCTCTCTGTCTACGATCCTCTCGTTGATCGGACGATGGAGTACGTTGGCATGATGTTGGAAGGTCGCCTGAACCCTGAATGCGAGATTGTGATACCACTCGCTTGATGTCAGCCACTCAAGGTAGTTACGGCGTTCCCGCCGGGCTATGATATCATGGCGCCGATCATGGGGGAGTGAATATGCCGCTCACAATTTCAGCGAAACGCTGCCAAGATATCCGGCGGCGCTTAATCGAGGCGAGATTGCAGAAGCTGGTCACGAATACGATCAACGAACCCGGCGAAACTACGTTTGGAAGCGTTGATCAGTTCTTCGAGCACCTGGATGCGTTGACATCCCGACCAACAGATCGTCCGCCACGTTCAGCGAAGAAGGGCCTCTGAACGTCGGCTCCCGGTCCGACCGATCATGGCGTCTATGCCGCCAGCCTCTCCGTGGTGCTCTCCATCATGCGTCGGATGTTCATCACGCTGCCAGGGCTGACCTTATGCTTGCGAGCGGTGGGTCGAATTCCAGCGCCGCTTTTGAGTGACACCTGGATACAGGTCACAACACCTTGCGGGATCGAAGGGCGCCCTGGTGGTCTTCGACCGTTGGCAACGGCACGCTTCTGACCGTGCCGGATGGCCTGTGAGACTTTCGCCATGCGATATGCGGCGATCAGATCGAGGACCGCCGCCGCACCATCGCCGGTATCGATCCTTTCACGATGCAGCCGCAGGCTGATCCCGTAATCCTGGAAGGTGCCAAGAATTTTGAGAAGATCGTTGATCCCCGTACCGGGAATATCGCCAGCGCAAGACATGCTGACTTGATTGGCAACATTCAGGTTGGCCAGGAGTGCCCGCCAGCCAGAGAATTTTCCCCGACCGGTGAGGGAGCCGTCATCCTGGTAAGCGGCGATCACCATGTCGCCATGGTGCTCCACCGTCCGTCGAAGCTCTGCTTCGAGACCGGCTTGGCCGGTAGACAGCCGTGTGTAGATAAGGGTGCGCTTTTTCATAAGCAGAGTGGACTACAAATTGCGGTTTTGTCAACTTACATTATATGGATGGCGGATCGTTCTTCAGACGACAGGTTCTCATGCTTTCCAATTCAGCCCCGCAGAGGGGTTCTTAGTGGCTCAACACCTTCTGGGCTGTCACAGGTCATCTTTCCTCCTGGACGCCTCACCGATGCTTTCTGGGGTTTCTTGAACAGGCTCTGGCCACGACCGGCGGTCGGCAACTGACAGCAAGGTGGAGGATCGCTTCCTGGTCCTCACTCGCAGCGGCCTGGACATGGGGCAGCCGTGACTGATCGGGCGGCGTAGCAGGAGCACGAGGTTTGCCGTGAACACCCGGTTCGAACACGGACCGTGCCCAGGCTTCTAAGCGGGCAATTTTCTCGGGCGACGATCCGGTGCCGACTGACCAATGTGGTAGTCCCACCATTCAGCGATATCAGGGGGCGCAGCGACGGCGTTCCGTCCCCAGTACCAGAATGGATCGAAGATCAAGGCGTTCCGTCCCCTACGGTCGGTCGCTTGGCTCTGATCATCAGGGTGGTACTTCCGGTGAAGATTGTGGAGAAGCTCTGAGCCATCGGCATCATAGCCGTGCAGCCGATAGAGAGCATCCGTGCGCTTGGCGAAGCGGCTCCCATACTCGCCCAGCGTCATGATCTCTGAGACCTTACCGACCCATGCCACAAGGCCCCGGCGAACCGTGGCCGACACAAAGCCGATCACCCAATCGCCCTTGCAAGCCGCCTTCCTGATGTCAGGCTTGCAGCATGTGAGCGTCAGGATGTTCTGATCGACGCATGGCGCCAGCCCGGTGTCATGGACCAAAGAATATCGCCAGATGCGGCTCATGTGATCCGCTCTTCGATCAATGCTTTCAGCCATTCGACGGCCACTCCATCCTGCTGGACAACCGTTACGAATTCCTGCCCACGAGCGGCGATACTCACAGTACCGTCATCGCCCCATCGGTGCGGCGGATGATACGTCATCCCCGATCCATGTCGTAGGGGATGCAGCCAGTCTGGTACCCGCCAGGTCGAAACATTGGCGCCAGGTTCAGAAAGGCGATACCCGCTCTTGAGCACCCCGTAACCCGGCATGGAAGACTGATGAGAACCGAGGGTCAATTCCCGACATCCAATATATAGGACATTGGTGGCACCCCATCCCGCTCTGGTATGCGGATGATCGTTCAACCATGGCCGTTCATTGACAGCGTGAGAGCCGTCCGGGCCGAGGTCAAGGATGTCGGCCACCTGAAGCCAGCCCCAAATTCGGTGCTCAGGCTTTCCTACGAATTTCCAGCGTCCGTGGTTTTCGGCGGGGCGAAACAGACCCCAGAAGATGAACAGGTCTCCGGGTTGAACGCCTTGGCGGACGAGATGCCCTTGAGCAGCGGCCACCTGGCCCAAAGCGCCACGCCAGTTTGGTTGTCGTGACAGGACGCCCTCGGTGATGTCGGGATCGAGATGGCACCAATCGTTCTCCGTCAACCTATTTTTCGTGAGATCGGTGACCAGCCTGCCATATGGGCCATGCAGATCGCCAAACCTTTTGGCGGTCGGCTGATCAGTCGGGATCGGCAGGGAAACGGGATGTGCGTCGATGATGGGGCTTGGACAACCACCAGCGGCGCTGTCGAAGCCCTTTCGACTGAAAATTACCTTCACGTTATCCCCCTACGGCGGCGCCACGCTGGGCCGCATCCGATCCCGGATGGGCCGTTCGGACCGGCTTTCATGGCGGATGTATCACCTACTTCGGATTGCTAAATAGCTACCAAAGGAACAACGATAATGAACGAAGTTGAAGAGTCCATCTGGGCCACCAAAACCCACCCTTATGTCGCAGCCGTGATCATCGACCCCGTGGATTGGTCAAGGTTCGAGGCGGTTCATGAAGACCGACCTGAGGTCAAAATCCGAAAGGTTGATCGCAGCCAGCCGGACTGGTGGACGGTTCACATCGCCTGCGCCAGCCGAGCGATGCGGGAACTGATCGAAGCCAGTTGGTGAACCGCTTCCGGTACCTATCGACTTCAAGATAACCGACCCGTTCTGGTATCGATCCGATCACCGGTTGCCACTAATACGCTCAGAACGGCGACGCATCGAGGTGGAATGTATGATGGTCTGGCGGAAAATCTGCTTGTCGCCGCCGAGTTATGAGAACCAAACCGGTTGGCCATCGGTTGCCGACTTAATCGACAGCCAGGTCGGCGGCGCTCATCGTCCCCGACGCCGTCGCCATAATGCAAGGAAGTGCCCGGCTTCGTAATGGGATTGATCCGAGTCGCTCTGAAACGACTTGGCGGACGATGGCAGCCACACTCGCCCATAAACCCTCATGGGGATCAAGAGGCGTAGCCATCGTCACGATTGCGTTTCCGCTGCGAGGGATGGTTAAAAAAACCGGGATGTTTAGTCCAGCCTCTCGTAGTTTGCTGCCGACTTCCCCGGCGATAACGTCAAGTTTTCCTCTGATGATCTCCCGTTGATATTCAATCCGATCATTCGTTAATGGTTCTCTGGTTATGCCCATAATGTTGTTCTTTCTCGTGTTGGGTTATGCTGGTATTTATCATTTTCAACGGGGCCGTGCGTTCTGTGATCAGCGATTTGGATCGACCAACTGGCTTCTGACGACTAATGAAGATTTCGCTGACTTTCACAGCCTCAATGATCTGACTGCGTTCAGGGAAGATTTCTACGTTTTCATTCCGCAGTTCTCTCAACCCGAGCGAAAATCGGCACGGCGGTCTCAATTCCTCGGCCATAGCGATAACGCCTTGATCGACCCTCCGGTGCGGCTACGGCGAAACTATCAGATTGAAGCGACCATCCCTTTGGACATCACACGCTTCACCTGACTGACCTTCGCAGCACTGACTTTCAGGAGCCGGGCGGTCTCACGAACACCACGACCTTCGTCCAGGGCATCCCGGATGCGCTGCATCCTGATCGGTGTCGTCGGTGGTCTTCCAAGGCGCTTTCCCTCGACGTGGCGTGCTCGGTGAAGGCCAGCCATTACTCGATCCCTGATCATCGCTCTCTCAAATTCTGAGAACACCGACAACATGCCGAACAACATTCTGCCAGATGGCGTTGATGTATCGAGCGCCTGTTGGTGCAGATACAGGTCGATGTCACGAGCCTTAAGCTCATCCAGGAGACCGATCAAATCCGCCAGTGATCGTCCGAGCCGACATACCGACCACGCCGCCACCAGATCGAACTCACGGCGAGCGACACCCTTCAACAAATCATCCAAGCCAGGTCGCTTCTCCCGGCCCTTGGTGCCGCTGATCCCTTCGTCCCGATAGATCGCCTCGACCGTCCATCCGAGTCGCCTGGCGGCGTCCTGGAGCGGCTGCAACTGGTTCTCGATGGTTTGGCCCTTGTCGCTGGTCGAAACCCGGACGTAGAGGGCTGCTCGCTTTGCCGATGTGATCATGAGGAAAGACTCGCAGAAAGTTCTCTTCTGTCAACGAGTTTTATCGCCACCAGCACAACATCTCGCACACGGTCGCCAACGTGAAGGCGCAGTCCACATGACTACCCGCCTGACCATGATGATCGCCATCACATTGGCGGCGTGATCGGGTCGTCAGAGGCTCGATGCGAGGTCATCACAAACAGGCGCAGCCCGCCTTCTCGTTCCACCAATAGATCGAGCAGGATCATCCGTGCTCGATGTCGGCCACGCCGACCGACCTGACCACGGTGCCGGTCAGACACGTCACCTCGGTCATGGTGTCGCCACGGCTCATGATCGCTGGATGGTGGCCAGTTGGATCAGATCGTCATGGATCAACACCAGGAACCGGCCTGACAACCCGATCCATGGCGCCGGGCAGGCCGGTCACCTCGGTCATGGTCACGATGTCGGCACGGATCATGATCTCAGGACGAAGGTCACCCTGGATCGAGCCGCCGCTTCATCCGTTGAACTCAGTGAAGTGCTCATCCCGGCCATGGCGCCGGTCATGATCGTGGTGTTGGTGTCGCCACGGCTCATGATCGCTGGGTCGTGGTCGGCTGGAACAGATCGCCATGGACCGGCACCAGCACCTGGAACCTGCATGACCGACCGACCCCACGGCGCCGGTCAGGTCATCACCTGGACACCATGGCCAGCCCGGTCACGACGGATTATCAGGTGTACCCGAATTCAGATGGTTTCGGGTACGGTCTGCATGAGGGTGGAAACCACCGTTGGCAGCCACCTTTCAGCAACAGCCAGCGAGGAGGATTTCTGAACACCGACATAAGGTGACCACCATGACCACGCCAACGATCTGGCTGGTCAACACGGTCGAGGTGGACATCAGGCCGTCAGGCGACACGAAACCGGCCTTTTCATTGCACTGGAAGGTGCTACACTTAGTCCACGGACCCTCAGATGACTTAGGGGTGTCGCAGCAGCCGATTTTGGGAAGCGAATGCCAGGAAGAGAAAATGACCGACGAAAATCCAGTCAACGATAGAATCCGAAACGAGTTCGTTGCAAAGCATGATCGGTTCTCGTTGGACACCTTCCCGCATGTCGTACCTGTTGGTAAGAACTTGATGGATAAAGGCAGTGGTATTGACTTCTACACGACCGCAGCCTGGATAAATGCAAATGTGTCTGGAAAATGGTCTGTAAACGTATCATTCCCCTCAGATTTTGGCCTCGGTCTATGGAATTTTTCATTTGAACAAGACGACGATGCAAGTGCTTTTCGTGCGACGCTCCCCACGGTTCACTGAGCATTGCTGCTATCATACCTTTCATCGTTGTCCGATAAGAAGGATTGACCCCTCCAACCCAGGAGTTATTTGGAAATGAACCGGGTTCTACTCGCTGCCATCTTGATTGTGAACCTGGTGACGCCAGCCATGGCTCAAACCGAAATATCTGCTCGCCGTGCCTATATTCTATGCCAGCAAGAAGACCCGCAGTGTGCGAATATCATCCACGGAGCGTACGAGAGCATCATAGCCAATCCGACTACAAGAGAGTACTCCAGCGGGTTGGTTCTGAACTGCTCTCAGTTTGTTAAAAATCTTGATAATCCGAGCCTGACGCCGAAACTGACAGTAGATATAGTCTACGTGAGGTTCATGGAATTGATGCGGATGGGGCAGATCAGCGATCCGTATGTAAATGATCCTGATGGAGTTTTTAGAGGCCATCAAATCCATGTGTCGGTCAGGTACGGGTTGATAACTGCGATTACCACGTTGGGGAACAACTGTTCGCTACCGGACTCTTTCTACAAACAACAAGAGGCGGGCAGACAAGCCCAATGGAAAAGAGACGAGTGCATGCAAGCACATCCCAATTCGTCATTGCCCAGATACTCGCCAGCTTATGACCACTCTTGCGACTATCTGAAACACTGAATACCTCATCGTTCAATCGCAACAGGTGATGTGATTTGCCAAAGTGTGCTGACCGCAGTGTCACTGATCCAGACCTGGGATGACGGGGCGAGAGATGCACTTGCAGCCTTCATCCTGCCCCGGCATCACCAGTCGGCCATTCATGAGCATCCCTTTGGCGATCTCGTATCGCTTTCCGTTGGACGCCCTGTGTGCAGTATCCTGGCGAATATCCTTGGCGGAAGGCTTTTTTGGGTTCACTTGGCATGGCGCTCCACTATAAACCCAGATAGCATACTTTATGCCAGCCGACACCCGCTGGTCTCGTTCCATCAGTGCCGACGCCTTGTTATTTAGACTAATAGAAATCTCGCTGGCCCGCCGCTTCGTCATATCAGGTAAGTTCAATTCCATGATAGAGTTAAACAGAATAGCAGCGTCTCCACCTTTGGAAATCGACCGCAATGCGGAGTCGTAGATTTTGGTGAAATTAGATACATCAAACTCCCTGATCTCTTTAATATTCTTCGCAAGATCGGATTTAACGGCCTCGGTCACCCGATTAGGATCGAACTTGACAGTCGGAATGCCATCGACTCGTTCCATGGTCCAGTCGGGGGCGGTGGTCGATCCGGCTTCGCTGCTTCTTCTGATTAGTGCAACGAGTTTCGAGAATATTGCCACGGTTCTTCCCCTTCCAGTAGTCGGTGCGGGTGTTTTGCACCATTGGCCAACCCACTCATTTTGGGTGGATTTCGGCTGACGATGCCAGAAGTTTCAACGCATCCTTGAGGCACGACGACTCAATTTTTTGACACATATGGCTGATGTCACCCAGGTTTATTTTAATGGCACCATCACCTATGGTCTTTGTATCAACGCAAATCCTAAACTCCTTCTGGTATTCAAATCGTATTTGCTTCATAAATGGAATCTCTCGTTCTTCGATCTCTCCATTGAATGTCTTATCATCGTAATATTCCACGAGCTTCCATTTGTGCCGATGACCTTGACGGATCATCTCTTGCTTTAGATGTTCAAGAAACGGTCTACCAGAAACGATAACCGCAAATTTGCCGAACTTTAGGCATCGTTCATCAAAAGAAATTTGTCTGTTTAATTCCAGAAAGTCTCTCTCAGTTCCCTTAAGCATCCTACCAGTAAAGGCGTATCCACTTGTGTAAATCGCATACATACAAAATACGTGCCAATCACTATGACGCCCCGAGCCTACGGAGATCGGTGCCGCCAGGTCTTTTTCGGTTATCTCCGTTTGTAAGCCCAGGCTTGGAACACTCAGTTTTATTATCATGCCATTTGGTTGCCACCACATAGCGACAGCCTCGTTTTCATCTGCCCGGCCATCTTCACATTCACTCTCGATATTCTGAAAATAAGACAGTCGGTTTAGGTGCAGTTCCCCTCCAATGAATCGATCAGCGTATTCCTCTACCGTAAAGAATTTCACCAATCCCCATATGGTTCTATCCGCCATGCTACCAATCTCCGAATTCGTGGCGTGATTAAATGCTGTTCTTGCGTGCGATCCTCTGCATCATTCTGTTGGCAGTATGCCGATCCGCTTTCCGGCAATGGCAGCCACGATTTCTTCGGCGGTCAACGTCGTGTCCGATTGCACTGAGGGAGCAGCATAGCAGCGCAAGTTTCCATGTCCACCTCGACCGTGTTGACCAGCCAGATCGTTGGCGTGGTCATGGTGGTCACCTTATGTCGGTGTTCAGAAATCCCCTTCGCTGACCATCGCTGAAAGCTGGCGATCAACGGTGGTTTCCACCCTCATGCAGACCGTACCCGAAACCATCTGTTTTCGTTGACACCCAGCAAAGCCCCCGTGACCGGGATGGCCATGGCGTCCAGGTGCTGACCGGCGCCGTGGGGCTGGGTGGTCAGGCCCGGTTCCAGGTGCTGTTGCTGGTCCATGGCGACCTGTTCCAACTGGCCACCCAAAGATCGTGGGCGTGGCCTTATCATGACCATGACCGGCGCTATGGCCGGGATGAGCATGTCACTGAGTTCAACGGATGAACCGGTGACTCGATCCAAGCTGACCTTGGCCATGAAATCAGCAGACGTGGTGAACCACGACGGACGACGACCACGACCGACGTGACCGGCGCCGTGGATCGTTGACCACCACCCAGAGATCATGAGCCGTGCCGACACCACGACCATAGCCACGACCATAGCCACGACCGTGCCTGGCCTGACCCGGTGATCGCCAGGATCGGATTGGTACGTCGCTGAGTTCGACGGATGATCGGCGGCTTGATCCAGGCTGACCCCGGCCTTGAGATCGTCAGCGTGGCGACACCATGCCCTTGAACGGCCTGACCGGTGCCGTGGATCGGGTTGTCATGCCGGTGCCAGAGCCGATCCATAACGATCTAATCCAAGCTGACCGTGGCCCAGCGATCATAAGCCGTGCGGGCACCATGACCATGATCATGACCTGCACCGTGGTCAGGTCTGTCGGTGTGACCGACATCGAACACGAATGGTCCCGCTCGATCTATCAGGGGAACGAAAAGGCACGGTAGTGCCTGTTTGTGATGCTTTCGCATCGAACCTCTGACGACCTGATCACGCCGCCTCCCGCCGATCATCACTGCCACTGGCACTCAAATTCTATAAACGCTCGCTCTGCCGATCCCAAGCCTGGTGGCGATCTCAGTAGGCGTCACGCCTTGTTCCTTGAGCCTGATGATCTCAGCAGCCCGCCGCCGCACCGTTTGCACACGGCCTCGATACGCTGAGCCTTGGCAATGCCCTCACGCTGCCGCTCCCGCATGGTCTTACGTTCGGCCTGGCCAACAGCGCCAATCACTGCAAGCATCAAACGACCGGTCGCTGTGGCGGTATCCAGGGGCTGTGATCCCGACATGGACAACACCCGCACGACTGGGCTCGGTCCCACAGGGCTGAGACCGACGACGAATACCATATCCACCGGGCGGCGGATATGCACACGGCCCAACAGAACGGGGCCTGCTGCACGCCGCCGCCGGAGGCACGAGCGTCCTGTGCGTCTACGCCGCCTCACCCAGTTTGAGCAGTGTGTAGGACTGGATAACCTGCCCTTTCAGGTTCCGCCGTTCGACGGGTTTACCGTCCTTGTCTTTCACGACATCGGCTGCGACGGCCTTTTTGATCCGATAACCGAGTTCTCGGTTCACGTCCTTTAGCGGATTTCCGTGGGCATACGGGTCGCCGCCACCGATATGTGCAATGTAATCCCTGCGGAAAGCATCATCGTCCATCGCACGTTGGAAGACATGCAATGTGATGTCCTCTGAGAACTCAAACTTTTTTTTCATCGTGACAGCGATCTCCACCACCTTTTGAATGAGGCGGTCGAGGCGCTGCAAACGGGCCTTCTCTTCGGATGAAAGCACGGGCGGATTGGCTTCGGTTATCGCCTTGATCACCATCATCCTGATGTAATCCACGGGATCATAGCCGTTTCGGTGAGCAAGTTTGGTCCAGGCAGCCCAATGAACGGCGTCCCATCGCATCGAAATCTTCTCATCCTTCTCGGAAGGAGTGGGAGTAGTTGGTGGCACTGTGATCGCTCCTATGTGAGATCGACCGCAGATATACGTCCGACATCACCCCACGTCAAGTGTGATGTCGGACATCGCCCAAGCCCTCTTGCGCCGACACCATCCGTTGTATTCCTTCGTCGAGGTAATATGCGATTATTAGTGCGATTTAATGACCATGATATCGGTGAAATACCAGCGATATAAAGAGTTTGGTCTCGTATACGTCCCCTCCAATCGGGGACGCCAATTATTTAGTCACAATACCAGTAGGAGGGGCAAAACTGTCGCGGACGCCGCGGCTTACGCGTCAGGAGCCTGTTTCCACGATTTTCAGACCTTGATCCACTGATTTTGTTCCGTATACGATACAGAAAGGCACGAATTAACACGGATTTCACGGAACTCCACCAGACCGTCCGCGACACCAAGGTTCACGCATCCAAAGCTCCGATACTATGCGCCCCGGAGCGGCCGCACGGCTTGTAATCCGTGCCCTTAGTCCGTGCAATCCGTGTTAACACCTTGCTTTTTCGAACCGACAACGCGGTCGTCGGTCATGGGAGAGAAATTTCCCATGGTTTTGCCCCTATTACGAAACAACCTATTTTTGATCATCATGTTTTCATATATCTCCATGATTGGTCGAACCCAACCGGTATACAAGCTTCCGATCGGATGGCCCGGCCAGCGTCTCATACCTGCGCCAAACAGGATTCGATCGCTGGGCGCAACGTACATCGCCGGTGCCGGATCGCTGTAAGCAACGTTCTACGGCTTTCGCGGGGGCATGTGCCCGATCCGGCGCTGAGCGATCCAGCACATAATGTGATGATCAGCATCAAATCCGGTACGGCTTTCCAGAAAACAGCTTAACCATAACGACTCGCAAGTCAAATGAACCCTTGCAAAATCGACCTCGCGTTTGCGATAATGCCGTGTGTCGGATCGGACCATTAAGCCCGTCGGAAGTTCCCGACCGCGAATGCGGAGAGAGTAGGCTATCATGAATGATACCGGGAGCAATACGCGGCTTGATATCGATCTCGCGTTTTACCGGTCCCAGAATGCCGACCTTGATGTGCTGACAGACGATCAACTTGTTCAACACTATCACCTGTTTGGCGAGGAAGAGGGCCGTGTCGCCTCACCACTTTGCATTCGGGATTTCTTGTTATCCGAAATCAAAGCGTCGGATGTCCTGGAGATAGGGCCTTATTGTCAGCCGACAATTCGAGGGCCAAACGTCAGGTATTTCGAAGTCTTAGACAGCGCGGGTCTGGTGGCACGAGCAGCATCATTGGGCTTTCACGGCGCGGTCGCGCCATACATCGACTATGTGTCTCCAACCGGAGATTTGTCGATTGTCGAAGACAGCGCCTTTGATTTTGTATTCAGCAGCCATTGCATCGAGCATCAACCCGACCTGATCCGCCACCTAAATCAGGTGGCTCGCATACTGCGGCCCAACGGTCGGTACATTCTTATTATCCCGGATAAGCGCTATTGTTTGGACCATTATATCGCACCTTCAACTGTAGCGGATGTTATTCAGGCTGGCCATGAGCGCAGAATTACGCATACGCTCGGAAGCATTGTTACGGAGTCGTCATTGTTGACGCACAACGACACCGAGCGGCACTGGGCCGGCGATCACGGAACGCCGCATGTTTTCGAAGACCCGGGAGTGATCACCAATGCGATAAATCGATACCACGAGGCTTGCGGTGGTTATATTGACACCCATGCCTGGAGATTCACGCCACGCAGTTTTCGTGATATTGTTACACAGTTGCTCGCGGTGAATCTCATTACGCTCAGTCCATATCGCGTTTTGGGTACCTGCCGAAATACAAACTCATTTATTGCCATACTGATACCTGTTGCTTCATAGTTCTCGAAAATAACTTTGCGCGTCCCAATCTCCATGCCGGCTAATTATCTGAACCAAAGCCAATAATGATGTTAATGGACATCCACCAAAATCGCCGCCGGAAACGCAATGTCGGCGAGATCGTCGTGCCGGCCGGCGAACTCCGCTGCCGGACGTCACGGTGGCGGGCTCACCATCCAACTCGTTCACGCACGGAGTGAGCCGCTTCAGAACAACTCAATGGCGACACTTTGACGCGGGACGGCGGATTGTCCGGCCGCCGGCTCGCGGTCGTCGTGCAATTCATTGACGGCGAACCGCACCATTTCCTCCAACTCCCGGTCGATCATGGAACCCATTCGCTCCGGCGAAATACCGTCCGGACTCGCCATGCCGCCGGTGGCACTCTGGACAGCCTCGGAAATCTTGTCGAAGCAGTGGACGATCGCCTGAAGCCGTCGCTTCATCACGTCCTGCGACTGAATGGCGCCGATCATTTGCATGATCGGATCCGCCAACCGTTCGTTCTCGTACTGCACCTTGGTCAACGTGTCGCGTTGGTGGCTCAGCAGCTTCTGCAGGTTATCGGTCAACTCGCTGACCGCCTCGGAAATATCGTTGAAGCCGCTGGACTCCTTGGCGATCCGGTCGCCAACGATGGTATTTAAACTCGCCTGCACCACCTGATCCAGCTTATCGATCCCGGCGCCAATTTCGATCGCCGCACGCTCGGACTGATTGGACAGATCCTTGACCTCCGACGCGACAACCGCGAAGCCACGGCCGGCATCGCCGGCCCGCGCCGCTTCAATCGTGGCGTTGAGCGCCAGCATGCGGGTCTGGCGTGACAGCGCGCGAACCGCCTCGACCATCCGTCCGAGATCGCTCACCACCTTGCCGATATCGCCGATGGCGGCTTTGACGTTGATGGCGTCCTTGGCGCGTTCGCTGGTGAACTCCGCGATCAACGTGTGACTGTGCGCCAACTGCGATTCCGTGCGTTCGATGATCTGCACGACGCGCCCACTGGAGTCGGTGCCGTTCAGAAACGTCAGCAGCCCTTCCAGTCCGTCTTCGACAATCCGCAGTTCCCCCATCAGGCGTACGGCGTTCTCATCGGAGTCCGCGATGACCCGCTCGGTCTCACCTTTGAGAACGCTCGAAACGTCGTGGAAGCGCAGCAGCTTCGCGGCAACGCTTGTGGCGAACCAGGCCGGATCGGGTCGGAAGGCAGCCGCGTCCTCGGCGTCGGGCGGCGTCTCGGCGACGAGCGGCGGCGCGACCGGGTCCGCTTCCCCCGAGGCACCCTGACGCCGGAGCAAAACCACCAACAGACCGGCACCAGCCGTGGCAACCGCGATACGGGCAACTCCGCTCCACACATCCGAGCCGATCGGCGACAAGGCGATCACGATCTCGGCCAGCACGAGGACGCCCAGAAGTCCGGCCAGAAATCTCCACCCGACAGCAACGGTCGCGCCGTGCCCGATCGAGGAAGGATCTGAGATGCGATCCATGTTCATCACTTGGTCACCCTGATCGACAGTGCTCCGTCAAACCGGAAATCGCGGAAAATAATCGTCCGGACGCACCGGTCATTCGCCCTCATGCGCGCGGTTCCACGCGCGGTCCGACAATTTCGATCCGTGATCCCGGCGCGGCGCCGTAGGTCCCGACCTCGCGTCCACCGCCGTCGGCAATCGCCGCGGCATCCACCATGGGCAACAGGATGGTGAACACGGCGCCTCTCTCCGGCCGATTGCGCGCGGAGATGTCACCACCCCAGGATCGTACGATCCCCTGCACGATCGACAGCCCCAACCCGGTGCCCTCGCCGATTTCCTTGGTGGTGAAAAACGGCTCGAACACACGCTCGAGCAGAGCGGGCGGCACCCCGGGTCCATTGTCGGCGAAGGCGAGACGTCCATAGCGCCCGGAGGAAATTCGCAGACCCACCGCCTGTGCGTCGGTCACCGGCAATTCATCGACCGTGACCGTCAATTCGCCGCGGCCCGCCATG
>Ga0193726_1002011_pt1 | contig 14471 bp, 11 predicted proteins | sample H2c1metaG_FD_144928 | JGI IMG/M metagenome (GOLD analysis project Ga0193726, IMG submission 144928) | Soil microbial communities from a riparian zone of the East river system, Colorado, United States - H2c1 | ecosystem: Environmental > Terrestrial > Soil > Riparian zone | place: USA: East River... | reverse complement strand
GTAGGCGAAGGTCCCGAGTCCCGGCCCGTGCTCGGCTCGCGCATCCGCCACTACATTCACGATGTCCGAGGCGTATTTCAATTGATTGAGTTTATCGAGCGTCAAAAAACTGGTTCCGGCAAAATTCGCTTCTTCTCCCAGCACGCGATCCAGTTCAATCGGGTGTCCAATGGATTCATGGATCTGGAGTCCCAACTGGCTGCTGCCGAGGACCAGCGTCCCGGTCGTCTCTGGACATTGCGCCGCCTTGTGCAACACGGCGGCCTGTTCTGCCAGAACCGGCGCGTGCTTTAAAAGCTCCAGCCACTCAATCACTCATAACCCTGCAGCGCGTGCTGTCCGCCAAAACTATTCGGATACGATCTTTTCTGGATTTCCTCTCCCTGAAACGACGTGGCCGCAATCCCGCCGCCGGAAATCACTTTTCGCTGATGAATGCGCGATCCGCTGGTCGAGGCAAACCAGGAATCAATTTTGCGGAACTGCATGTCGGTTTCCGTCAGGGTGATGCCCTTCACCCGGCGCATCTCGGCATCGGCAGCCAGCAACAAAGCAATCTGGGTATCCAGCGGAATTTCAAATGGATCTTTCAGGCAAGGGCTCTGCCAGCTGTCGACAAACGTCCCTTCCGGCGCCATCCGCACTTCTTTGCGCTTGGCAATCGCCGACGCTTTGGCAATCGCCACTGCCTGTGCCGCACAAGCCGCCACTCCCTCGCGCGTCAACCGGTCGGTTGAGGCAAATCCCCAGGCCCCGCTCGCTAGGACGCGAATGCCCAAGCCAATCGACTCCGACTGGGCGAGGGTACCCACTTGCCCGTTCTTGGTCGTCAGGTCGCGCTGCCGCATGTGCATGGCGCGCACGTCGGCATAGGTCGCTCCCCGCAGCCGGGCCGTATCAATTGCATTCGCACAAAAATCCCACATGCTCGATCCGTCTCCCACAATGGGCCGCAGACAAAACTAGGGGCGCAGCAGCGCTGCGCCCCTAGTACGATATCATGGTCAAACCAACCCGCCTGCTTCGTCCGTCCTACGTACCTTCCTGCCACGAAGCCAGGTAGTGTTCCTGTTCCGGCGTCAGCTTATCCAGCGTGTGACCCATGGATTGCAGCTTGAGCCGCGCAATGTCCTTGTCCAGATTTTCGGGAACGACGTAAACCTCGGGCTTCAAACTCTTGTAGTTCGCGCGCAGGTATTCTGCAGAAAGCGCCTGGTTGGCAAAACTCATATCCATCACCGAAGCCGGATGCCCTTCGGCTGTAGCCAGATTGACCAGTCGTCCTTCGGCCAGTACATAAACCTTGCGCCCGCCGCTGATCACGAATTCATCGACCAAGGGACGAACTTCGCGCTTGCTCGTGGACATTTTATCGAGCGCCGGCAAATCGATTTCCACGTTGAAGTGGCCGGAATTGCAGACAATCGCGCCGGTCTTCATTTTTTCAAAATGCTCGCCGCGGATCACGTTCTTGTTTCCGGTCACCGTGATGTACACGTCGCCTTCCTTCACCGCTTCCGACATCGGCATCACGCGGAACCCGTCCATCACCGCTTCAATGCCCTTGACCGGATCGATTTCCGTCACGATGACGTCGGCGCCCAGGCCTTTGGCGCGCATGGCCACACCGCGACCGCACCAGCCGTAACCGGCCACAACTACTTTCAATCCCGCCAGCAAAACGTTGGTCGCGCGAATCACGCCGTCAATCGTGGACTGCCCCGTGCCATACCGGTTGTCAAAGAAATGCTTGGTCATCGCGTCGTTCACCGCGATGATCGGATATTTCAGGGTTCCATCCTTGGCCATTGCGCGCAAACGAATTACGCCGGTGGTGGTCTCTTCCGTTCCAGCAATCACGTCGCTGACCAAATCAGTGCGCTTGGTGAGCAGCATCGTCACCAGGTCCGCACCATCGTCCATTGTGAATTGCGGCTTGTGATCGAGCGCTGCGCGCAGGTGCGAATAGTACGTTTCGTTGTCTTCGCCTTTAATCGCATAGGTCGGAATGTTGTAGTCGCGGTTCAGGGAAGCTGCCACTTCATCCTGCGTTGAAAGAGGATTGGACGCGCAAAGTACGGCGTCGGCTCCGCCGTCGCGCAAGGCAATCATCAGGTTGGCCGTTTCACTCGTCACGTGCAGACAAGCGGAAACGCGCAATCCCTTGAGTGGCTGCTCTTTTACAAAACGCTTGCGGATCGATTCAAGTACCGGCATCTGCTGCCCGGCCCACTCAATCTTGCGCTTGCCGGCATCCGCCAGCGCCAGGTCTCGTACATCGCCCTTTTTCAGTTCTGCTGTCGCCAAAGTCGTGCTCCTCTATTCAAAATTTCGCGCGAACATAAAGTTCGCCCGTGCCCGGGGACCAACCAAATCAATCGATATACCAACGTCTGAGCCGTGAATTCGAATCAGCGGCGCGCCGCAACTTCAACCGGTGCGCCAAGGCCCGCGGCCTTGCGCAAGGCATCGGCGCGGTCGGTCTTTTCCCAGGTGAAGCCCGCTCCCGTGCGGCCAAAGTGGCCGTAGGCAGCGGTCGGCTTGTAAATGGGACGCCGCAAATCGAGTGTCTCGATGATGGCTTTCGGGGTCAGCTTGAAATACTCGCGAACCAGTTCGGTAATCTTCTCTTCCGGCACGGTCGCCGTTCCAAAGGAATCGACCATCACCGAGACCGGTTCCGCCACACCAATCGCGTAAGCCAGCTGCACTTCCGCCTTCGTTGCAAGTCCAGCCGCTACCACGTTCTTTGCAATGTAACGCGCCATGTAGCAAGCCGAGCGATCCACCTTCGAGGGATCCTTGCCAGAAAACGCTCCGCCGCCGTGACGGCTATACCCGCCGTAGGTGTCGACAATAATCTTGCGGCCCGTGAGCCCAGCATCTCCCATCGGTCCGCCGACCACAAAACGGCCCGTCGGATTGATGTGATACTTGGTCTTCACGTCCAGCATGGACGCCGGAATCGTCGGCCTGATCACGTACTCCATGATGGCGTCCTGCAAATCCTTGTTGGAAACTTTCTCGCTGTGCTGCGTGGAGATAACCACGGTATCGACACGGACCGGGCGTCCGTTTTTGTACTCAATACTGACTTGCGACTTTCCATCCGGCCGCAGGAAATCCACTTTCTTGGTTTTGCGAATTTCCGACAGCTTATGGGTTAGCTGATGCGCCATTTGGATTGGCATGGGCATCAGTTCCGGGGTCTCATCGCAGGCAAACCCGAACATCAATCCCTGATCGCCGGCTCCTCCGGTATCCACGCCCATCGCGATATCCGGCGATTGCCGCTTCACGGTGCACATCACCGCGCAGGTGAAGCCGTCGTAGCCGTACGTCGCATCGTCGTAGCCGACGTTGCGAATCGTTTCGCGTACCAGCTCGTCGTAATCCACGTGCGCGGAAGTTGTAATTTCTCCCGCCACCACCGCCAGTCCGGTGGTGACCAAAGTCTCGCAAGCAACGCGGCCCTTCGGGTCCGTCTTCATGACCTCGTCGAGCACCGCATCTGAAATCTGATCTGCAATCTTGTCCGGGTGACCTTCTGTCACGGACTCTGAGGTGAACAGGTAATTCCGTAGGGCTTCGCTCAAAACAGACTCTCCTTCATGGTTTGCGCGGGCGGGACTCAGCCGCGGCGCACTACGACACTCTTATACGATGCTCGTAACCCTCCCAAGTTAACATCCCCCCGCCCGAGAATCAATTCATTGAATTCAAATGGCTTAGATAAAGGCTGAACGGTAGCTAGGCGGGTGTGAACGGAGGGAAATGCCGCTCTGCTTAAAAGTCCGGGTGCGTGCGCTCCACCGAAGGCCGCCGGCCGCTTTCCCGTAAATTGCTTCACCACCGGCACGCGAATAGAATACCCAGTGTGAGGAATCAGAATGCGTAGCAGGAAGGCTTCTGTCTTTGCTCAAACTACTCTTATCACCGCGCTCGGCTTGGGCGCATGCATCGCGATAACCACAGGGCCCTCGGCTGCGGCTCCGCAAACCGCTGGCAAAGATCCCGGTGTTGAACGCGGGCGTAAACAATTCCTGGAGTCCTGCGGTTTCTGCCACGGACCGGACGCAACCGGCGCCCGCGGGCCCGACCTGCTCCGCTCCACCCTCGTCGCGCACGACGTGAAAGGCGACAAAATTGGCGAAGTCATCCTCAATGGCCGCCCCGATAAAGGCATGCCCGCCCAGCCCCTCGGCGAACAGCAGATTGCCGATATTGCCGCGTATCTACATGATCGCGCCCAGGAAGTCTTCGACTCCTCCGGCTTGCCGAGCGTCTATCCGGTCGAAAAACTGCTCACCGGAAATGCCCGGAACGGGCAGAAGTATTTTGAAGAAGCCGGCGGCTGCAAAAATTGCCATTCCGTCACAGGCGATCTGGCGGGCGTCTCAAGGAAGTATCAACCCTTGGAACTTCAGGCGCGCATGCTGTACCCCGAGGGCCGCAAAACCACAGTCGTCGCGGTCGTTACCACGGAATCCGGAAAACAAATTACCGGCCCGGTAAAGCACGTAGACGATTTTGTGATTACCCTGCACGATGCCAGTGGACAGTACCACTCCTTCGCGCGCGACCGCGTAAAACTGGAACTGCGCGATCCTCTGGCGGCCCACCGGCAACTGCTTGAAAAAATCACGCAGGCGGACATGCACAACCTTTTTGCCTATCTGGAATCTCTAAAATAAAATCATGAAAAATTTCATTGCTCGCTCGATTTCTACCGGCTTCGTCCTGTTGCTTCTTGCGGCGGCCAGCACCCTCGCTCAGGGGCTCGATCCTGCCGCGCTGCTGAAACCACCCACCGATACCTGGCCGACGTACAACGGCGATTACTCGGGCCGACGTTTCAGCACGCTCGACCAGATCAATGCGAGCAACGTCAGCTCCCTGGCCCTGGCTTGGGTCTTCCATCCCCGTTTCAACATAAAATCCACTCCTCTTGAAGTGAACGGTATTCTCTATTTCACTTCGCCCGATCATGTCTGGGCTGTTGACGCGCGCTTTGGCAAGGAAATCTGGCACTATTACCGCCATTCGGATGGCGATCACATCGGCAATCGCGGTGTCGGGATGTATAAGGACTGGCTGTTTTTCTGCACGCCCGACGCACATCTCGTTTCGCTTAACGCCAAAGACGGCACCGTGCGCTGGATTGTCGAACTCGCGGATCCGAAACTCGGCTATTTTTCCACCATGTCGCCACTCGTGATACGCAACCACGTTCTTGTCGGCGTTTCCGGCGACGTTACCGACATTCGCGGCTTTCTTGAATCCATCGACCCGGAAACCGGAAAAATCCAATGGCGCTGGTACACCACCCCGGCTCCCGGCGAGCCCGGCTCGGAAACCTGGCCCAAAGATTCAGACTCCATACTCCACGGCGGCGGAATGCCCTGGATGACCGGAACCTACGACCCTGAACTCAATCTCACTTACTGGGGCATCGGCAATCCCAATCCCGTTCTCGCCGGCGCGGGACGTCTTGGCCACAACCTGTACACCTGCTCGATCGTCGCCCTGAACCCCGATACCGGAAAGCTTTCCTGGTATTTCCAGCCCTCTCCGCACGATCTGCACGATTGGGATGCCGTGCAAACTCCCGTGCTCTTCGATGCTGAGTTTCACGGCAAACCGCGCAAGCTGCTCGCCCAGGCGAGCCGCAACTCATTTTTCTTTGTTTTGGACCGAGCGACGGGCGAGCATCTGCTCACCGCGCCGTATATAGACCAGACCTGGGCTTCTGGAATCGATGCGAGCGGAATTCCTGTCGCCAAACCCGATGTCGCTCCGACGCCCGACGGCGCGCTTGTTGAACCCGGCAGCGACGGTGGCACAAACTGGATGGCTCCGAGCTTCAGCCCCGCTACCGGCCTTTTCTACGTCAATGCCCGCCGGATTTTTAGCGTTTTCTACAGAACCACGGAGGGCAAGGCGGAAGGCTGGAGCGGCCGGGACCGCATTCTCTATACGAATTCGACGTTCCGGGCCATCGATTATCAAACCGGAAAAATTGCCTGGAATCACGAAGCAGGAGAAGGCACGAGTCTGGCAGGAATTTTAACCACGGCCGGGCAAGTGCTGTTTACCCAGGACAATTCGCAGAATCTACTCGCGCTCGATCCGCGCACCGGCAAAACCCTGTGGCATCTCAACGTCGGCGGCGATCTGGTCTCTTCCCCGATGACCTACCAGCTGGAGGGCCGTCAATATCTTCTGGTGCCTGTTGAAGACACGGTTTACGCCTTCGCGCTGCCTGTGAAATAGGTCTTATTCCACATCGTCGTCGGGCTCAGCCGTCAATTTGCCCCGGGTCTTTTTGGCCATCAAATACGACCGGATAAAGGGATCGATATCTCCGTCCAGCACCCGGTCGACGTCGCCAACTTCAAATTTTGTGCGGTGATCTTTGATCATCCGGTACGGTTGCATCACATAGGAACGAATCTGGCTGCCGAAGGAAATATCCATCTTTGTTTCGTCGAGCTTGTCGGTTTCCGCTTGGCGCTTGCGCACTTCCAGGTCGTAAAGTTTTGATCGCAGCATCTTCATCGCCAAGTCACGATTCTTGTGCTGGCTTCGCTCGATCTGGCAGGCCACAACCGTATTGGTCGGAATGTGCGTGATGCGGACCGCGGTTTCCACCTTGTTGACGTTTTGCCCGCCGGCGCCGCCGGAACGGAACGTATCCACCCGCAAATCTTCCGGCTTGATATTGATCTCAATCCTGTCGTCAATTTCCGGAATCACAAACACCGACGCAAAGGAAGTGTGCCGCCGCGCCGCTTGATCAAAAGGAGAAATCCTGACCAGCCGGTGCACGCCAGTCTCTCCGTTCAAGAGCCCCATCGCATTTTCGCCCACAAACTGAATCGTTGCGGATTTGATCCCCGCTTCTTCCCCGGGTGTTTCATCCAGCACCGAAGCGGAAAATCCCCGCCGCTCCGCCCAGCGCAGATACATTCGCAGCAAAATCGACGCCCAATCCTGCGATTCGGTTCCGCCGGCTCCCGGCTTGATGGTCATGATCGCGTTGAGGTGGTCATTCTCGCCGGAAAGCAGTGTCTGCGTTTCCAGTTCGCTGATGTAGGCGTCGGCGGAGTTCAGTTCCTTATCGAGTTCTTTGAGCAGGTCGTTTTTCTGTTCCGCGTTGGTCTCTTCTTTGGCAAGTCCGATATAGGCCTCGATGTCCCCTTCAAAGGCGTCCATCTTGTCGGCCGCGCCAACCTGTTCTTCCGCGCGCTTCCGCTCGCGCAGCACCGCTTGCGCGGCCTCCTGATTGCTCCAAAAGTTGGGGTCCGCGACGCGCTCTTCGAGGCCTTTCAGCTTCGCGCGATACTGCGGAACGTCAAAGAAAACTCCGGACAAGGGAAATTCGCTGCTTGATTCCTTCGTAACGATGCTGCAGATCTTCAAGGATCATACGTAGAGAGCAGACACCTGCAAACCCCGGGTGTCAGCTGGCCTTTCGCAAAGTTGTGAGCAACAGAATAGCGGAAATCAGTACGGACAGCCAGGCGGCCCAATCCCCAAACCGCGTGTAGATCGTCGTATCTGTTCGAAAATCGTATGGCAAATCGACCGCGGCGCGGACGTCTCGCGGCACCGGACTTTGAATCCTTCCGTACGGATCAATGGACGCCGTAATGCCGCTGTTCGTTGAACGAAGGATCCAGCGGCGGTTTTCGACCGCCCGCACCCGCGCCATGCGGATATGCTGCTCGGCGGCCGCCGACTTCCCAAACCATCCGTCGTTTGAAATATTGATGAACAGATTCGCTCCCGTTTTCGCAAATTCCCGAATCTCGCCCGGAAAAATCGCTTCATAGCAGATGAACGCCGCAACGTTCTGATCGCCCAATTGCCCAACGTTGTGCTGCGTCCCCTTGTGAAATCCTCCCACTTCACTTGAAACACTCGACACCACCTGATGAATCAGGGGAAAAGGTTCATACTCGCCGAACGGCACCAAATGCACCTTGTCGTAGGAAAACGCCCGCCGGCCGTGTGCATCCAGCAGCAAGGCGCTGTTGTACGGGGCAAACCGCGTCTGCGCATTCGCCGTCGCTTGCGGCTGCTTCCATTCAATGGTCCCGAATAAAAAGGGATGTCCAAAGGCGACCGCAATGCCCGAAGCTTGCTGGGCGAACGCCACGTTCTGAAAGGAAAACGGCGCGGGGGCTTCCGGCCAGATCAACAAATCCGGTTGGGCCGCCGAGCGCGCCAGACTGAGCGCCACAATTTCCTGCAGGTCCGCGCGGTGCTCGCCGAACCAGTCCTGAACAATGCCTTCGGTCTCCGGCAGATTGAGCTGCACCGACCGCGCCGTGTGACTCGCCGCTGCCCGGGGCACCCAGCTCGGCCCCGCAAAATAGATTCCCAGCAGCGTCGCGGCTGCCGCGCCGAGCGGCCCAACACGCCACCGCAACGCCGGGCCTTTTGCAAACAGCACCCAGACCAGCAACGCATTCCATCCCGCCACCACCAGTGACAATCCCCAGATCCCGGTAACCGCAGTCAGCTGCAAAAAAGCCAGATTGTAGCTCGCCGGATATCCCAGCAAGTTCCAGGGAAAGCCAATCTCCGGCAAGTGCGTCCGCACAAACTCCCAGGCCACCCACAAAAATGGCGCGCCCGCACACGCCAGGCTCAGGGATTGTCGCGCCAACCGGTTCACGCACCAGCAGAATCCACCCGACAACATTCCCCACGCGGTGCCAAACAGCAGCAACAAGGCAAATCCGCCCGCTTTGGACAATCCGCCGTGCAGCGCGAGAACGTCTCCGATCCATGACAGCGATGTCAGGACAAAAAAGAGTCCGTGCAGGAATCCGCAACTGTAGGCGGCCGACGGACCCGCCGACAACACCGCCAGCAGCAGCAACGCTACGGAAATCCAGGAAAAAATGCTGAGGTAATATCCGGTATAGGAAAGGGATAGCACAGCGCCCGACGCGGCCCCCACCAGCAGCCGGATGTAGGTTAGATTTTTGCGATTCGATGGCGAATGCAACGAAGCGAGCCAGGCTGGCATGGACATCAGTGTTTTACGATGGCTTTGAAGCCGGCGCTTTCAAGCCCTTTGCGCGCTGCTTCGGCGGATTGTTGGTCGGTATAGGGCCCCACCTGCACCCGGTAGTATTTGTCCGCCTGCGCCGAAATTACAAACGCCGGAAATTTTTTCTTCTGCAAGCGGGTGGCCACGTCGAGCGCGTCGGATTGTTTTGTCAGCGCGGCCACTTGCAACATGTACGAGCCATGTGGAATCAACGGCGCATTGAGCGATTTTGCTCCCGGCGAATTGGTCTTCGGCGCTACCGGAGTGCCGTGAACCGGTACAGTTTTTGCAGGACGCAGGCGTTCTTCTTCCGGCTGGGAATTTTTCGAGTCATAAAATTCCCAGCCACCCTGGCCGGATTGCGTGGCTGGATCAATCGCCGCAGGATCCGCCGCTGGAGCTTCCACCACCGGCTTCCGAAGTGTTTCCTTTTTCCGAGAGACCAGGGCATCACCCACGCCGCGAGGGCCGTTCGCGGCTCGTACCTGTCCCTCGAGTTGGTTCCGTCCCATGACGTAACCCAACGTGAAGAACAACCCGGAAAACAGCAGCATCAGCATGAACAATCCGATGACGTGCTTGCTTTCGAGTACTCGTTCTCCAACTCCTCGGCGTTTGCTTCCGGATGCCATGCCTACTTGTGTTGCCCTCCGAGATTCCTAGTCCACTGATTAATGATATCGATGGGCAGAGGAAACACAATCGTTGTGTTCTTCTCGACACCTATTTCGGTCAAAGTCTGCAAATAGCGCAGTTGAATCGCCGAAGGCTGGGTCTCGAGGACCTTCGCTGCATCCGCCAGTTTCTGCGACGCTTCGAACTCGCCTTCGGCATGAATAATCTTCGCCCGGCGTTCCCGTTCCGCTTCCGCCTGTTTGGCAATCGCCCGCTGCATCTGCTCGGGAATATCCACCTGCTTCACTTCAACCTTGGAGACCTTAATGCCCCAGGGCTCGGTGTCGGTATCCAGAATAATCTGCAGCTTGGCGTTCACCTTATCGCGCTGGGACAAAATCTCGTCCAGTTCGAATTGCCCTACCACGCTTCGAATCGTCGTCTGCGCCAGCTGCGAGGTGGCATATTGATAGTTCTGCACCTGCGACAACGCCATATTCGCATTCACTACGCGGAAGTAGCAAACCGCATTCACTTTCACCGAGACGTTGTCTCGCGTAATGATGTCCTGCGGCGGCACGTCTAATGTCTCAATGCGCAGAGGAATTCGATACAGGGTTTCAATGGGCCAAAAAACCAAATTCAATCCAGCCGTCTTGGCCTCGGGAGCCAATTTTCCCAAACGCAAGACCACGCCGCGTTCCCATTCCTTAATGATGTATACCGATTTGGAAAACCAAATCAGGCCCACTGCTGCAATCACCACGATCCCCAGAAACGGAATTTCCATTTACGCCTCCTGAACGCTCCCGCAACCTATTGCTTAAAAGTCGTACTGTTCGCCGGCCCGGAACCTTCCACCGGCGTCACATGCAACTTCAATCCATCCACCTTCAGCACCTTCACCATCGCGCCTTCCGGCGCCGGCGCCGGGGACGTCGCCCGCCACAATTCGCCGTGCACCCGAATCATGCCCTCCAGGCCCGCCCCCAGGGCATTGATGACCGTGCCCTGCTCTCCAATCATCTCTTCGGTACCGGTGGTTAGCTTCCAACTCCGCGAACCGAGCACCAGCCGCATCAAAAATACCGTAATCAGGGCAAACGGCAACGTCACCGAAACCGCGAGCCAGAAACTGACGCCCCCATTGGTCAGGGGAGAGCGAATCAGAAACATCGCTCCCAGCAGCATCGCTACAATACCACCCGCCGCAAGCACTCCGTGACTTGTAACTTTCGCCTCCAGCACAAACATCGCCAGCGCCAGCCCCAGCAGCAGCAGTCCCGCCACGTTTACCGGCAGCAAGTGCATCGCGTACAACGCCAGCAGCGCGCAGATTCCTCCCAGTACGCCCGGAACAACCAGGCCCGGATGCGTAAATTCCGCATAGAGGCCCAAAGTCCCCACAATCAAAAGAACAAAAAACAGGTCCGGCTCGACGATGCGCGCGAGAAAACTTTGCCGCAGCGACAATTGAAACGGCAGGCGTGTCGCGTTGCTCAGCCGAAGAACGACCTCGGTCCCGTCAAACCGTTTTATTTTTCTGCCATTCAGCTGCTGGATCAAATCTTCCGGGCTAGACGCGATCAAATCGATCAGCTTCCCGTCGAGCGCCTCTTTTTCGGTGAAGGCCTTGGCATCGGTTACGGCGGTTTCCGCCAGAGTCGGGTTTCGGCCCCGCTTCTCGGAAAAGCTGCGCAGGAAGGCGGTCGCGTCATTCATGATCTTTCGCCGCATCGTTTCATCCAGCGTAACGGGAAAAAATCCAATATTCACGACCGGCGAAGCCGCGCCGGTATGTGTTGCCGGAGCCATGGCGGCAACGTCGGCGGAAAGTAAAATAAAAAATCCTGCCGAAGCTCCGCGTGCTCCGGTCGGCGTCACATACACCGCCACCGGCACCGGCGAAGCCAGGATGTGCTGAATCATATCCGTCATCGACGAGCTCAGCCCGCCCGGCGTGTCCATGCTGATCAGCACGAGCGAGGCATGCCGCTCGGCCGCATCCGCCAGCCCTTCGGCGATGTACGTCGCCAGCACCGGTCCCACTTCCCGGTCCAGTTTCAGTTCGAGAACTGTCGGGTTAGCAGGTTCATCGGCGCCGGCCGCCGGGGCCAGAAACAAGAGGAAAAAACCGCTGACGGCACAAAGCATGGAAATCACACTCGACTGGGTCCGGTTCATCGCGCCCCTCCGGCTGGTTTTGCACCGTTCAAGCGCTCCAGCAAAGTCTTTGCTTCGGCATAATTGGGCGCCAGTTTTAGCGCTTTTTCCGCTTCGCTGCGCGCCAGATCCGGTTTCTTCTGCTCCAGATAGACACGCGCCAGAATGGTTCGCACCACGGCCGAATCCCGCGTCACCAGCGATGCCTGCAGTTCTTTGACCGCTTCATCCAGCCGGCCCCTGCGCCTGGCAATTTCTCCTAGGCTCCGGTGCGCCGTGGCGTTGGCAGCATCGGTCGCGAGCACCGCGTGAAATTCCGTCTCCGCCGCGTCCAGTCGCCCGGCCGCGAAGTCCTGCCTCCCGCTGCGCAAATGGCTCGCTGCGGTGTTGGCGGCGGCCGACGCCACCGCGCTTGCCGGAACCATTCCCGCCTGCAGATCCAGTCGCAGCGCAGTAATATCCAGCTCGCTTTTGATGCGGTCGAGCCGCGCCAGCACTTCGCCTTTGCCGTCGAATTTGATGGTGGGTAAGCCATTCGGCCCGAACGTCTCGACCGCCGACTCGCGTTCTTCATCCGCCTCGGCCTTTTTCCCGCTCCGTTCCAGCGAATAAATCGAAAGCGCCCGATCCTCTGCGTTTTCCGGTTCCTGCTCGGCGGCTTTGTGAAAATATCCGGCCGCGGAGGAAAAATCTCCGCCGCGAAGCGCTAACAATCCCAAATTGAAATAGTAATCGTCTTCGTCCGGATCGATTTCCGACGCCCGCCGCAGGTCCGCCTGGGCCGCCGGAGTTTTTCCCTGACGGGCTCGCGCAATCGCCAGGTCGTTCAAAATTTCCGGCAAGTCCGCTCCCGCGACGATGCTGTCGACGCGAGTTCCTCCGGTGTCTCCATGCCGCAACGTCTCCTGCAGGGACGTAAAAATTTCTTCCGAGCGTTCCGGCTGATTCATCTGCAAGCGGCAAACGCCGGTTGAAAACAGTGCCTCAACATATTTCTCATGGGTTTTCGGCACGCGCGCAAACCAGGGAATCGCTGAATCGCAATCCCGCCGCGCAAAATAAACTTCCCCCAGCGCGAAGTCCGGATCGGCCCATTGCGGCTCCAGCCGGGCCGCTTCGCGCATCTCGCGGATGCGCGCTTCATCTTCATTTGCCAGGCGGCCCCGCACATAGTGTTCAAAGGCATCGAGTCGCAGGGGGCTCTGCCGCTTGGAAAAATCGGCAAGCGGGGTGTGAAACTTCGCGTCGTTCGCACTCAACAGTTTCCAGACGAGCCGGGTCTGCAAGTCCATCAAGGAATCAAGCGTGCCACTCTCTTTTTGCGGACCCAGCAGTTCGGTCGGCGTCACCCGCAAGATACGAGCTGTGATTGCCAGCGTGTGTCCGTCCGATGAATACGATCCCAGCATGACAAAATCGGCGTCCAGATCCTGCGCCACGCGCAACATCGACGCATGGCTCAGCTTGGCCGCAGGCGGTAAGCCGTAGCGGTCCAATTCATTGGCCCGGCCATCATGCGAATAAACCTGTTGTCCGGCGCTCAAGAGCCGCTGAATCGCCAGCTCTTCCAGCCCTTCACCAATCCAGTCGAGTCGCGGCGATGAATCCAAATTTTCAAAGGGAAATACCAGATAGATTCCCGGCCCGCTGCCGGCGCTCGCAGCAGAACTTCGTAGTCCTTCCTGAGCATTTGTAAATGGGGAAGCCGTCAGATAACCGGCGAGAAGAATGAAAATAACCAAAAGGCGCGATATGAAGACCTGCGGAACCATTCCGGCTTGATTGTAGCAGAGCAATGGATTGCACACCCGTACTACACTGCGAGAACTCGAGAACTTTTTCTTGCGTTTAGTGATCTGCGTTGCGCGGCTTGGCTGCCAGCACATCCTGAACTTCAGGGGCCATGAGTACTGCCGAAAATGCCGGATCCGTCTTCACCTGACCGATGGCCGCATACCCCTCTTCTTTGGCCTTGCGCAGATAAACAATGCAACGCGCATAATTTCCGGCCTCGGCATAGGACTTTGCCAGCAAAAAGTAGAAAGCGCCGCGGTCGCTCACCGAGCGGTCCTGAAGGATGGAACCACCACGTCCGGAGTTGTGCTCGAACAATTGCGGATCGAGAGCAATCGCCTGCCGGAATTCACCAATCGATTCCTCAAGCTTCTTTTGCCCAAAATAGGCATACGCCAAATTACTGTGCAGCACCGCCATATCACTTCGCAGTGCAATCGCTTTCTTGTATGCGCGGATGGCCTTGCTGAATTTCTTGCGCTGATACCAGATCGTCCCAATATTGTTCTGCGCGTCGGCATACAGAGGATCAGCCTTGGTCGCGCGCTCGTAATATTTCATGGCAATGTTCAGCGCGGTCTGCTGGTGATAGGCGATGCCGAGTTTATTGAGGTATACGGGGTTTTTCGGGTTCTCGTCGGCGATCTTCTTGTACACTTCGACCGCTTCCCGAAAATCCTTGCGAACCATATACAGATCGCCCAACTGCTCGTTCGTTAATTCCGGCTTCACCACGATCACCGGTGGATTCTGCGGAATGGCAGTCTGTGACTGGGACTGCATCATCCGGGAATCTAGCGACGCGTCGTTGTCGGAATCGAAATTCTGGCCTGCA
>Ga0193726_1002010_pt1 | contig 14476 bp, 15 predicted proteins | sample H2c1metaG_FD_144928 | JGI IMG/M metagenome (GOLD analysis project Ga0193726, IMG submission 144928) | Soil microbial communities from a riparian zone of the East river system, Colorado, United States - H2c1 | ecosystem: Environmental > Terrestrial > Soil > Riparian zone | place: USA: East River... | reverse complement strand
TCCGAGTAAGGACGGCCCGGCCGCTCCGGCCCGCCCCGCCGTCACCACCCTGCCACGACCAGCCCCCAGGGCCCGGAGCGGACGCAACGGTCCGAGGTGTGCCGCAGTTCACACGGGGTTCATATCTGTGGTCTCAATTGTGCATCAGCGCAACATCGACACCGGTTTCCGTCTTTCGCGCGACATCTTGCGCAGCTAGCCTTCGGGCATCCCCATGGGGATAAGCCCGACACGGCCGTCCTGGTCAGGGGGGGCTGGTCACGTCGCAGGTTCGACTAGCAGCGCTGGCTGCCATGACCTTGGAGGTTCGGTGAGAGCGACATTTAAGTTGGTCGCGGCGGTGGGCGCGGCCGCTCTGCTGGCCGCCTGCGGTTCGGCGACCAACGCCCCGAGCTCGGGCTCGGGCACGCCCAAGTCGTCCTCGAGCACGGCCTCCACGGCCGGCAAGTTCCTGGGCTGCATGGTGACCGACACCGGCGGCATCGACGACCGCTCGTTCAACGCCTCGTCGTGGCAGGGCATGCAGCAGGCGGCGGCGGCCGACTCGAGCATCTCGGTCAAGTACCTGCAGTCGCAGTCGAGCAGCGACTACACGCCGAACATCAACGCGTTCATCCAGCAGAAGTGCGGGATCGTCGTCACCGTCGGGTTCCTGATGGGCGACAACACCCAGACCGCGGCCAAGGCCAACCCGAACACCAAGTTCGCGATCGTGGACTTCAACTACTCCCCGGTCGTCCCGAACATCGACTCGCTGGTCTTCAACACGGTCCAGGACGGCTTCCTCGGCGGCTACCTGGCGGCCGCGGAGTCCAAGACGCACAAGGTGGCCACCTTCGGCGGGCAGAAGCTGCCCACCGTGACCATCTACATGGACGGCTTCTGGGACGGCGTGCAGTACTACAACCAGCAGCACCACGCGAACGTCCAGGTGCTCGGCTGGAACGAGAAGACCCAGAACGGCAGCTTCACCGGCAACTTCACCGACCAGACGGCCGGGCAGACGCTGACCCAGACCTTCATCAGCTCCGGCGCTGACGTGATCTTCCCGGTGGCCGGCAACGTCGGGCTGGGCGCGGCCAAGGCCGTCCAGAACGCCGACACGGCGGCCGGGTCGACCAAGGTCACCATGCTCTGGGTCGACACCGACGGCTGCGTGAGCGCGGCCCAGTACTGCAAGTACTTCCTGTCCAGCGTGACCAAGGGCATCCAGGCCTCGGTCAAGGCGGCGGTCCTGTCGGCGGCGCAGAGCAGCTTCAAGGGCGGCGACTACATCGGCACCCTGGCCAACGGCGGCGCGGTGCTCTCGCCGTTCCACGACTTCTCGAGCCAGGTGCCCGCGTCCGTGCAGTCGGAGCTGGCCAAGATCAAGCAGATGATCATCAGCGGCCAGATCACGCCGGCCACCAAGAGCCCGGCGACCTAGAACAGCTCGGCAGCACACGCGCCAGGGCGGCCCGACGGCCGCCCTGGCCTGCTGCGATTCGGGGTGGGAGGGCGGGCGCGAGGAAGGGGAGGAGGTAGCTCAGTGCGGCTCGAACTGCGGGGCGTGACCAAGCGGTACGGCGCCCTCGTGGCCAACGACGGGATCGACCTGACCGTCGAGCCGGGCCAGATCCACGCGCTGCTCGGCGAGAACGGCGCGGGCAAGACCACGCTGATGAACGTCCTGTACGGGCTGACCCAGCCCGACGAGGGCGAGATCCTGGCCGACGGCCAGCCGGTCACCCTGCGCTCCCCCAAGGACGCCATCAAGGCCGGCTTCGGCATGGTCCACCAGCACTTCATGCTGGTGCCGGTGTTCACCGTGGCGGAGAACGTGACGCTGGGCGCGGAGCGGACCCGGCGGTTCGGCCTGCTGAACCGCCGTTCCATGCGAGACGAGGTGCGGGCGGAGTCCGAGCGCTACGGGCTGCGCGTCGACCCGGACGCGCTCGTCGAGGAGCTTCCCGTCGGGGTCCAGCAGCGGGTCGAGATCATCAAGGCCCTGGTCCGCGACGCGCGGGTGCTGATCCTCGACGAGCCCACGTCGGTGCTCACGCCGGGCGAGACCGAGGAGCTTTTCACGATCATGCGCCAGCTCCGGGCGGGCGGGCGGTCCATCATCTTCATCTCGCACAAGCTCCGCGAAGTCCAGGCCATCGCCGACGTCATCACCGTCATCCGGCGGGGCAAGGTGATGGGCCAGCGGCCGCCCACCGCCACCGACGAGGAGCTGGCCGCCCTGATGGTCGGCCGCCAGGTGGTACTCCAGGTCAGCAAGTCCCCGGCCGTCCCCGGCGAGGTCGTCCTGCAGGTCGAGGACCTGCACGTGCCCGACGACCACGGCCAGGACGCGGTGGCCGGGGTGAGCTTCGAGGTCCGGGCGGGCGAGATCCTCGGCGTGGCCGGGGTGCAGGGCAACGGGCAGACCGAGCTGTGCGAGGCGCTGATGGGCCTGCGGCCGGCCCGCGCCGGGACGGTGCGGCTGTCGGGGCAGGACATCACCACGGCCACGCCGCGGCAGCGGATCCGGGACGGCATCGGCTACGTCCCCGAGGACCGCCAGGCCGACGGGATGGTGGCCTCCTTCTCGGTGGCCGACAACATGGTGCTCGACGTGTACGACCAGCCGCCCTACGCGAACTCGGCCGGGAGCTGAAGGTGCTGCTGGCCAGCCAGCCGACCCGCGGCCTCGACGTGGGCTCGATCGAGTTCGTGCACAAGCGGATCATCTCCGAGCGCGACAAGGGCCTGGCCGTGGTCATCATCTCGGCCGAGCTGGACGAGATCTACGCCCTGGCCGACCGGATCGCGGTCATGTACGAGGGCCGGATCACGGGCATCCGGCCGCCGTCGGTCCCGGTCGAGGAACTCGGCCTGCTGATGGCCGGCGCGTCCGGCCCGGGCGACACGGTGCCCGCGGACATGAGCCTCACCGGAACCGGGGCCGCGCCGGGCGTCCCCGGCCCGGAAACCCGCGATCCTGGCGAAACGGAGGCCGGCGGCGCCGGTGCCCCCGAGCCGGACGCAGCCGGGGGGGACGAATGAGCGACCAGCCCGAGACGGCCGGGCCGCCGCCCGAGGCCGCCGCCACCGAGGCCGCCGCGACCGTGCCCGCCGCCGACGCCGCCACCGAGGCCGCGGCCCCCGCGCCCGGCGCCGAGGCCGCCCCCTCCGGGCCGGAGGGCGAGCGGGAGCGGCCCCGTTTCGGAAGGGTCCTGATCGAGTCGATCGTCGAGGGCAACTCGATCGTCGTCACGGTCCTGGCCATCGCGGTCGCCATCGTGGTCGGCGGCCTGCTGATCGCGTTCACCGACCCGGTCGTGCTGCACGTGTGGGGCAGCTTCTTCGCCGAGCCGGGCACGGCCGTCGCCACGGCCTGGGACTCGGCGGCCGGCGCCTACAGCGCGATGTTCGAGGGGTCGATCTTCAACCCGCACACCGTGGCCGCCATCTTCCAGCAGCAGTCGATCGGCACCGCGTTCAGCGACGGCACCGTCAGCCAGGTGTTCAGCCCGATCTCGGAGACCGCCGTCAACGCGACGCCGCTCATCCTGGCCGGCCTGTCCGTGGCGCTGGCCTTCCGCGCCGGGCTGTTCAACATCGGCGCGCAGAGCCAGTTCATCGGCGGCGCGCTGGTGGGGACCTACCTCGGCTTCGGGGTCAGCCTGCCGCCCGTCATCCATGTCATCGTCTGCGTGCTCGGCGCGTTCGCCGGCGGCGCGGTGATCGGCTGGCTGGTCGGCGTGCTGAAGGCGACCACCGGCGCGCACGAGGTGATCGTGACGATCATGCTCAACTACGTGCTGGCGGACTTCCTGTCCTGGATCCTGGGCACCCCCGCGATGCAGCGGCCGGGCCGCTCGGACCTGGTCAGCCCGCTGATCGCCGGCAACGCCCACCTGCCGCTGCTGCTCGGCTCGCACCTGCGGGTCAACGCGGGCTTCCTGCTCGCCCTGGCCTGCGCCGTCGGCGTCTGGTGGCTGCTGACCCGCAGCACCATCGGCTTCGAGTTCCGCAGCGTCGGGGCCAACCCGAGCGCCGCGCGCAGCGCGGGCATGAGCGTCAGCCGGACCTGGATCCTGGTCATGCTGATCTCCGGCGGGCTGGCCGGGCTGGCCGCCAGCACGGTCATCCAGGGCACGGACTTCACCCTGACCTTCCAGAGCTACGGGACCTACGGGATCGACGCGATCACCGTCGCCCTGCTGGGCCGGGCCCGGCCGCTGGGCGTCGTGCTGGCCGCGCTGCTGTTCGGCGCGCTGCACGCGGGCGGCATCGCCATGCAGGCCAGCACGTCCACGCCGGAGACCATCACCACGGTCATCCAGTCGCTGGTGGTCCTGTTCGTCGCGGCGCCGCCGCTGATCCGGGGCATGTTCCGGATGCACAAGGCCACGGCCCGCGACGGCGGCCCGTCTCTCGCCAAGGGGTGGAACGGGTGACCGCTCTCGCCATGCCTGCGGGCCGCACGGCCCGCATCGATCGCCGGGTCGTCGCCGCGGGCGCCTGCTTCCTGTTCGCGCTGATCGACATCGTGGGCTTCGGGCTGTACGCCAAGCACGGGGACGCGGAGTTCGTGTTCTCCACCGAGTTCGCGAAGGTCACGATCCCCAACCTCGGGCTGCCCGCAGCGGCCACGGCCTTCGTGTGCGGCGGGATCACGCTCGCGGTCGGCCTGCTGCGCGGGCTCGTCCCGCTGGGCGCGGTGGCCCGCCGGGCCTGCATCGGCGTGGTCCTGTTCGCGTTCGTGCTCGCGCTGCTGTGCTGGGCCGACGCCGGCCAGTCGAACCCGCTGAGCGTCATCAACCTGCTGCAGGGCACGCTGGCGTCGTCCATCCCGCTGATCCTCGGCGCGCTGGCCGGGTGCCTGTGCGAGCGGTCGGGCGTGATCAACATCGCGATCGAGGGCCAGCTGCTGTTCGGCGCGTTCGCCGCGGCGGTCGCGGCCAGCTTCTTCGGAGTGCTGTGGCTCGGGCTCATCGTCGGCTCGGTGGGCGGGGCGCTGCTCGGCGCCCTGCTGGCCGTGTTCGCCATCCGCTACGTGGTCGACCAGGTGGTCCTCGGCGTCGTGCTCAACGTGTTCGCCGCCGGGCTGACCGGCTTCCTGTACGACCGCGCGCTGGTCCCGTACCAGAACACGCTGAACTCGCCGGCCACCTACCTGCCGGTGAAGGTCCCGCTGCTGGGCGACATCCCGATTATCGGCCCGGTGCTGTTCGACTCGACGATCTTCCTGTACATCACCTACGTGCTGCTCATCCTGGTCCAGGTCGGGCTGTTCAGCACCCGGTGGGGGCTGCGGGTCCGGGCCGTCGGGGAGCACCCGGCGGCGGCCGACACGGTCGGCATCCGGGTGCTGGGCACCCGGTACGGGTCGGTCCTGCTGGGCGGGCTGATCGCCGGCATCGGCGGCGCGTACCTGACCATCGGGTCGGCGGGCAACTTCAGCCCCAACATCTCCTCCGGCATGGGCTACATTGCCCTGGCGGCCCTGATCTTCGGCCGGTGGACGCCGCTCGGCGCGCTGGCCGCGGCCCTGCTGTTCGGGTTCACGTCCGAGCTGCAGGCGGTGCTGTCGACCATCAACGTCCCCATCCCGTCGGACATCCTGCTGATGGCCCCGTACGCCGCGACGATCATCGCGGTGGCCGGGCTCGTCGGCCGGGTGCGGGCTCCGGCGGCCGACGGAAAGCCCTATCTGACTTCATGACCGACCCTTACGCGGCCGCCGCGGCCAGCGCCGCCCGGCTCGCCGAGCGGACCGACTGCGCGGAGCACGACGCCGCCGTGATCCTCGGCTCGGGCTGGCTGCCCGCGGCCGACGCCCTCGGGGCCCCCGACGCCGCGGTCGCCACGGCCGAGCTGGGCGGGTTCGCCCAGCCGACGGTGGCCGGGCACGCCCCGGTGATCCGCTCGGTCACGGTCGGCGGCCGGCGGGTGCTGGTCTTCCTGGGCCGCACCCACCTGTACGAGGGGCTCCCGGTGGACGCCGTGGTGCACGGCGTCCGGACGGCCATCGCGGCCGGCTGCCGGGTGGTGGTGCTGACCAACGCCGCGGGCGGGATCCGGGCCGACCTGCAGCCGGGCCAGCCCGTGCTGATCAGCGACCACCTCAACCTGACCGGGCGCTCGCCGCTGGCCGGGCCGCCGCCGCCCGCCGGGTACCCGCCCCGCTTCACCGACCTGTCCGACCTGTACGCGGCGCGGCTGCGCGCGATCGCCCGCGCCGCCGACCCCGGCCTGGTGCAGGGCGTGTACGCGGCGCTGCCAGGACCGCACTACGAGACGCCGGCCGAGATCCGGATGCTGCGCTCGGCTGGCGCCGACCTGGTCGGCATGTCGACCGCGCTGGAGGCCATCGCCGCCCGGCACCTGGGCGCCGAGGTGCTGGGCCTGTCCCTGGTCACGAACATCGCGGCCGGCCTGTCAGACCAGCCGCTCGACCACGCCGAGGTGCTGGCCACCGGGCAGGCGGCGGCGGCCCGGATGGGCGCCCTGCTGGCCCGGATCCTGCCGGGGACCGGGCCGGCATGATCGGCCCCGAGCTGCGGTCCCGGGTCACCGGGTGGATCGCCGACGACCCCGACGAGCGGGACCGGGCCGAGCTCGAGCTGCTGCTCCAGGCGGCGGACCGCGAGCCCGGCGGGGCCAGCCCCGGCAGCGCGACCGCGGAGCTGACCGACCGGTTCGCGGGGCGGCTGGAGTTCGGGACGGCCGGGCTGCGCGGCGCCGTGGGGGCCGGGCCGAACCGGATGAACCGGGCCGTCGTCCGGGGCGCCACGGCCGCCCTGGCCGACTGGCTGCGCAAGCACTACCCCGGCCCGGACGTCGCGCGCGCGGGCGTCGTGATCGGGTGCGACGCCCGGCACCGCAGCGACGCGTTCGCCGCCGAGGCGGCGCGGGTGCTGGCCGGCGCCGGGATCGCGGTGGCCCTGCTGCCGCCCCGCCAGCCCACTCCCCTGCTCGCCTTCGCCGTCCGGCACCTGGGCGCCGCGGCGGGCATCATGATCACGGCCAGCCACAACCCGCCGGCCGACAACGGCTACAAGCTGTACCTGGGCGACGGCGCGCAGATCATCCCGCCCGCCGACGCGGAGATCGAGTCGGCCATCGCGGGACTCGGCCCGCTCGCCCGGGTGCCGGTCGCCGTGCCGGACAGCCCGCTGATCAGCCAGCTCGGCGACGAGGTGGCCCGCGCCTACCTGGACGCGGTGTGCGCGCTCTCGCCCGCCCCGCCGGGCGCGGCCTGGCTGCGGATCGTCTACACCCCGCTGCACGGGGTGGCGGCCGGGCTCGCGCTGCGGGCGTTCGAGCAGGCGGGCTATACCGAGCCGGACGTGGTGGAGGCCCAGCGGGACCCGGACCCGGACTTTCCCACGGTGGCCTTCCCGAACCCGGAGGAGCCGGGCGCCCTGGACCGGGCGCTGCGCCTGGCCCGGCAGTCCAGCGCCGACCTGGTCATCGCCAGCGACCCGGACGGGGACCGGCTGGCGGTGGCCATCCCGGACCCGGCGGTGGCCGGCGGCTGGCGGGCGCTGACCGGCGACCAGGTGGGCGCGCTGCTGGGCGCCTACCTGCTGGAGCAGGTCCCGCCGCCGGCCGGCCGGGCCGACGACCGGCTGGTCGTGACGACGATCGTGTCCTCGACGCTGCTGTCGCGGATCGCGGCGGCGGCCGGCGCCCGGTACGCCCAGACGCTGACCGGGTTCAAGTGGATCGTCCGGGCGGGCGAGTACGCCGCCGGCCAGCGTTTCGTGTTCGGGTACGAGGAGGCGCTGGGCTACTGCGTCGGCGAGGTCGTCCGGGACAAGGACGGGATCGGCGCGGCCCTCGCGGTGCTGGGGCTGGCCACCCGGGCTCGGGCGCGCGGCGAGACGCTGCTGGAGGCCTACGACGCGCTGGAGGCGGCGCACGGGGTGCACCTGACCGCGCAGGTCACGGTGGCGACGCGGGCGCCGGCCGAGGTGACGGCGCGGCTGCGGCGGGCGGCGCCGACGTTCCTGGGCCGGCTGGCGGTGACCTCGGTGACCGACTTCGCCGGCGGCAGCCGTGAGCTGCCGCCGTCGGACGTCCTCGGCTACCGGGTCGGCCGCGACCGCGTGGTGATCCGCCCGAGCGGCACCGAGCCGAAGCTCAAGGCCTACCTGGAGGTCGTCGAGCCGGTGCCGCCCGGCCAGCTCGGGCCGGCCCGCCAGGTCGCCGCCGCCCGCCTGGACGCCCTGCGCACCGCCGTCACCCAGCTCCTCGCGGAGTAGGCCGCGCTACTCGGGGACGGCGATGATGACGTCGGAGGCCTTGACGATGGCGGTGACCTCGCTGCCGGGGGACAGCCGGAGCTCGTTGGCGGCCTCGACCGTGATCGACGCGACCAGGCGGACGCCGCCGGCGTCCAGCTCGATGTTGGCGGTGGCCTCGCCGCGGGTGACGCCGGTCACCCGGGCCCTGATCTGATTGCGGGCGCTCAGTCGCATCGATGCTCCGTTTCGCCGTGATGCCGGTTCTGCCAGCGTGTGCACGATTCTGGGCGGGTTCCCGGCCGGGCACCCGCACCGGCCATGTACCCGCTGGCGGCCGCGGGACGCGCGGGACGCGGGGGGATCCGGGGAGCCGTGTGGCCTGCGGGCCAGCCGCGCGGCGTTGCCGGGGGATGGCCGCAGGTGGCAAGCTCGGGGGCATGACCAGCTCCGCTGCGCAGGATCCGGCCTGCGAGGTCGCGCACGGCACCGTGCCCGCGCCCGCCGAGGCCACCGAGAAAGTGCTCGTCGCCGTCTTCGCCACCCCGGTCGCCCAGTTCCTGCTCCGGTACGCCGCCGACGTCGGCTACCGGGCCGTGCTGCTGGAGCCCGACCCCGACCGCGCGCGGGACGCGAAGGCGGCCGGGGCCGTGCTGGCCGGCAGCCTGGACGACTTCCCGGCGGGCACGGCGGACGTGGTCGTCACCGACCATCACCGGCCCGAGCTCGGCGTGCTGCTGCGCGACGCGCTGGCCGCGCGCGCCCGGTGGATCGGCCTGATGGGGAACGCCCGGCACGAGGGCCCGCACGTCGCCGCGCTCACCGCGCTGGACGTCCCGCCGGAGGAGATTGCCCTGGTGCACCGGCCGATCGGGCTGTCCATCGGCTCCCGGACCCCGCCGGAGATCGCGATCTCGACGATCGCGGGCCTGATCGCGGAGCGCAACGGACGGCCGGGCGGGTTTGCCTTCTAGCCCCGCCGGCCCGCCGCCGGCCGGCTACTCCGGGACCCCGCTGCCGCGCAAGCTCGGCATCGGCGAGGACGACACGGTGGCCGTGATCGGCGCCCCGGACGGCTTCGCCGAGACCCTGGGGCCGCTGCCGGAGATCGCGGCGCTGCACACCGACCTGGCCGACGGCGCCCGGTACGACGTCATCGTGGTCTTCGTGACCCAGCGCGCCGAGCTCGAGGCCGAGCTGCCGCGGCTGCGCTCGGTCATGGCGCCGGCCTGCGGGCTGTGGATCGCCTGGCCCAAGAAGGCCTCGCGGCGGCCGACCGACATGACCGACCACGTCATCCGGGAGGTGGCGCTGCCCACCGGCCTGGTCGACAACAAGGTGTGCGCCATCGACGAGACGTGGACGGCGGTGCGCCTGGTGATCCGCCGGGAGAACCGCTGAGGCGCCGGGCTCAGATGAGCGGCTGGCCCTCGAACTTGCCGAGGTCCTCCCGGTACAGCTCCAGCCCGACGCCGTTGGGGTCGCGGAAGTACATGCTGTTGTCGGCGCCGCGGTCGGGCCCGAGGTAGTCCGTACCGGCCTGCTCCAGCTTCTTGCGCGCCCCGTCGAACTGCTCGGCGGTAACCGAGATGGCCAGGTGCTGGACCCCGCCGATGGTCTCCTGCCAGGGCGGGTGCTCGAAGCCGGGGAAGTCGAAGAACCCGAGCAGGTTGCCGTCGCCGATGTCGAAGAAGAAGTGGTTGGAGCCGGCGTAGTCCCGGTTCTCGATGAGCTCGACCAGCGGGAACCCGAGGAACTCCTGGTAGAACTTGATCGTCTCCTCGGTGTCCCGGCAGATCAGGGCCAGGTGGTGGATCCCGCCGACGGTGGTCGGCGGCCGGCTGCCGATGGGCTTCAGGTACCGCTCGCGGAGCGCCTCCCGGCGCGCCCGTACCCGTGCCAGTTCCTCGCCCTGTGGCTGTGGCATGACTGCCTCCTCGCGCCGTTGCTGCCGCTGCCTGTACCGCCCAACCTAGCCCAGTTCGGCGCGGCCGCCCACGGCCGCGCGGCTAGCTGGTCGCGGCCGGCAGCCGGGCCGCCTCGGAGGTCAGCGAGCGGTGCCGGCGGGCCCAGCCGCGCAGGCCCCGGGCGGCGGCCTCCAGGTCGGCCGGGGGGACGGCGATGACCGGGCAGGCAGCCCGGGCCAGGCAGAACCGGGCCACCTTGCCGCCCAGCCACCGGCGCAGCGGGCCGCGCTGGCCGGCGCCCACAATGAGCAGGTCGCCGGGCTCGCAGGCGGCCGCGACCAGGACCGGCCCGGCCGGGCCGCGGACGACCGCGGGCCGGACCCGCCCGTCGGTCGGCTCGCCGCCAAAGGCCAGCTCGAGGGCCTCGTCCAGTTCCCGGGCGGCCGCCTCGCGCCAGATCTGCCGCAGGTAGGGGGACGGGAAGCGCCGGTCGGCCAGCTCCCCGCCGGGCGGCGTCCAGGCCAGCACCGGCACCAGCGGGACCCCGCGCTCCTCCGCCACCTCCGCCGCGTACCGGAGCGCCCGCAGGCTGCCCGGCGAGCCGCTGACCCCCGTGATGACCCGCACCGTGCTGACACTGCCCATGCCCGACACTCCTGGGCTCCCTTGCTCGTAGCCGCTGTTCACTACCCACCTAACCGCCGCGTACGCGCGACGCGCCCGGTACTAACGAAACCCTGGCAGCTACTGCGCAGGATCAAACGGCCGCCATGCGCGCGACCGGTCGAACCCGGGCCGGTTGACAGGATGTCTCTTTTAAGAGCTACTATCAATTTAGTCACGCGCTCATATGAACGCTCGTAGCTCAAGAGAGAAGGTCTCGCGATGAGCCTGGACCCCCTCAGCGCCGGCCGGCCGCGCGCGGACGCCCGCCGCTGGTGGGCACTCGCCGCGCTGGCGCTCAGCGTCCTCGTGGTCGGCCTCGACCTGTTCGTCCTCAGTCTGGCGCTGCCCACCCTGTCGAGGGACCTGCACGCGTCGAGCGCCGACCTGCAGTGGTTCGTCGACGCCTACACCCTGGTGCTGGCCGCGGCCCTGCTGCCGGCCGGCCTGCTCGGCGACCGGCTGGGCCGCAAGAAGCTGCTCGGCTGGGCCCTGGCGCTGTTCGGCGTCGCGTCGCTGGCCTGCGCTTACTCCCGGTCGGCGGGCGAGCTGATCGCCGCCCGGGCGGTGCTCGGGCTGGCCGCGGCCGTGATCTTGCCGATGGCCCTGGCCGTGCTGCCGGTCCTGTTCACCCCGGCCGAGCGGTCCCGGGCCATCGCCGTGGTCGGCGGCGCGACGTTCCTGGGCTACCCGATCGGGCCGATCGTCGGCGGCTGGCTGCTCGACCACTTCTGGTGGGGCTCAGTGTTCCTGATCAACGTCCCGGTGGTGGTGATCGCCGTCATCGCGGTCGTGTTCCTGATGCCCGAGTCCCGCTCCCTGCGCCGTCCGCGGATCGACGGCGCGGGCGTGGTCATCTCCAGCGCCGGGCTGGCCGCGCTCACCTACGGCTTCATCACCGCCGGGCAGAACGGATGGTCCGACGCGGGCGCCCTCGCCACCATCGCGGCCGGGGCGGTGGCACTGGCCGCGTTCGCGGGCTGGGAGATGCGCATCCGGCGACGCGGCGGCGAGCCGCTGGCCGACCTGACGCTGTTCACCTCGGCGGGCTTCGGCTGGGGGACGGGCCTGTCCACCATGGTCTCGTTCGCGCTGTTCGGGGTCACGTTCGCGCTGCCGCAGTACTTCCTGGACGTCCGCGGCCTGGACTCGCTGGGCAGCGGCGTCGACCTGCTGCCGATGATCGGCGGGATCGCGGCCGGGCTGGTCCTCGGCCAGCGGCTGCAGTCGCCGCGAAAAGCGGGCCCGGGCGCCGGCCGGCCGCTGGTCAACACGAAGAGCCTGGTCAGCGCCGGGTTCGCCGTGATGGCCGCCGCCCTGGCCGTCGGCACGGCGACGAGCGTGGCGAGCGGGACGGCCTACGTTTCGGGATGGATCGCCGCTACCGGCCTGGGCCTCGGCCTGGCCCTGCCCACGGCGATGAACGCGGCGCTCGGGGCGCTCACCGCCGAGCGCAGCGGGTCGGGCTCGGCGCTGATGAGCGCGATGCGGCAGGTCGGCGCCACGATCGGGGTGGCCGTGCTCGGCACCGTGCTGAACACGGTCTACCAGGGCCGGCTGCACCTGCCTGGGCTGCCGGTTGCGGCGGTGCACGCGGCCCGGTCCAGTGTGGCGGGCGGCCTGGCCGTGGCGCACGCGTCCGGCTCGGCCGCGCTGCTGCATGACGTGCGCAGTGCCTACGCGGGCGGGCTCGACGTCATGCTGTGGGTGTGCGCGGGCATCGCGGTGGCCGCGGCGCTGCTGGCCCTGCTGTTCCTGCCGCGGACCGCGCCGGAGGTCACAGCAGCGGGCGCTGATCCGGCGCAGGCGGGCATTCCGCAGGCGGCGGGGGCAGAATAAGCGCATGAGCAACCTCGCCGAGGCCGGCCCGGACGCCGCCCGGCCCGTGGGCCTGCGCGAGCGGAAGAAGGCCCGGACGCGTGCTGCCATCCGGGAGCACGCGCTCCGGCTGTTCCGCGAGCAGGGCTACTCGGTCACGACGATCGAGCAGATCGCCGCCGCGGCCGAGATCTCCCCTGCGACGTTCTTCCGGTACTTCCCGACCAAGGAAGACGTCGTCCTGCAGGACGACTTCGACGTGATCACTATCGAGGCGCTGAAGGCGCAGCCGCCGGAGCTCAGCCCGGTCGCGGCGTTCCGGGCGGCGGCCAAGGCGTCGCTGGCGGCCATGACCGCGGCGGACAAGGAGCAGTTCCGCGAGACGTCGCGGCTCACGGCGCAGGTTCCCGAGATCCGGGCCCGGGCGCTGGATGAGTTCACCCGGACCATAGACGGGATCGCGGAGGCCCTGGCCGGGCGGGTCGGGCGGGCTCCCGACGACTTCGCGGTGCGGACCCTGGCCGGGGCGATCATCGGCGTCATCACGTCGGTCGCGCTGCCGGGCCTGGGCGGCGACCGGCACGAGGACGTCACCGAGCTGTTCGGCCGGATCGACGCGGCGCTGGCCCAGCTCGAGGCGGGACTGCCGCTCTAGTCCTGGACCCGGCGGCCTGGGCTCGGCGGAATGTTGCGCGTTCAACTAATGTTGGCGCAAACGAGTCCGCCACACCCAGGGAGGCAAGTCCGATGCCAGCCGTGACCGTTGACGACATCCTGCTGCTGCCGAGGATCGAGGCACCCGATGCCGCGGTCGCTAGGGACCGCCCGGTGCTGGGCGTGACTACGGCGCCGCGCGGGTTCGAGGGGGAGGGCTTTCCCGTCCGGCGGGCGTTCGCCGGCGTGGACCTGCGCGCCCTCGACCCGTTCATCCACATGGACCAGATGGGCGAGGTCGACTACGCGCCGGGCGAGCCCAAGGGCACGGCCTGGCACCCGCACCGCGGCTTCGAGACCGTGACCTACATCATCGACGGCACGTTCATCCACCAGGACTCCAACGGCGGCGGCGGCGTGATCACCAACGGCGACACGCAGTGGATGACGGCCGGCGGCGGGCTGCTGCACATCGAGGAGCCCCCCGAGGAGCTGGTCGTGAGCGGCGGCCTGTTCCACGGCTTCCAGCTCTGGGTCAACCTGCCGTCCGCGCTCAAGATGACCCCGCCGCGCTACCAGGACATCCGGGCCGGCCAGGTCGCGCTGCTCAGCTCGCCGGACGGGGGCTCGCTGGTCCGCATCATCGCGGGCGACGTCGCCGGGCAGGCCGGGCCGGGCAGCACGCACACCCCGATCGCGCTGCTGCACGCGACCGTCGAGCCGGGCGCCCAGCTGCGGCTGCCCTGGCGGCCCGACTTCAACGCGCTGGCCTACGTGCTGGCCGGCTCCGGGACGGTCGGCGCGGACCGGCGGCCGGTGCAGGCCGGCCAGCTGGCCGTGTTCGGGCCGGGCGACGTGCTCACCTTCGGCGCGGAGCGCCGGATGGACGGGCCGTCGGACAAGCTCGACGTCCTGATCCTGGGCGGGCAGCCGATCCGGGAGCCGGTCGCGGCCTACGGGCCGTTCGTCATGAACACCCGGGCCGAGCTGGTCCAGGCGTTCGAGGACTTCCAGGCCGGCCGCCTGGGCTCGATCCCGGCCGAGCGCACCCCGATCCCGGCCGAGCCGCACCCCGGCCACGACGTCCTGTAACGCGCTAGCGCGGTGAGGGCCCCGGCCGTCCGTCTCGGACGGCCGGGGCCCTCGGTTCCGCTGGCTTCAGCGGCCCGGGCTTAGTGCCGCGGGAAGAGCGCGCACCGGCGCGGGAAGTCCTTG
>Ga0193726_1002009_pt1 | contig 14478 bp, 11 predicted proteins | sample H2c1metaG_FD_144928 | JGI IMG/M metagenome (GOLD analysis project Ga0193726, IMG submission 144928) | Soil microbial communities from a riparian zone of the East river system, Colorado, United States - H2c1 | ecosystem: Environmental > Terrestrial > Soil > Riparian zone | place: USA: East River... | reverse complement strand
TCCGATCGCGAACCCAGCAATTTTATTGAACGCGCCGCGCTCGTCGATAGCGGTTGCGAAAACTACGAACACCAGAAAGAATGTCATCACTGCTTCTATTGCCATGCCTTGCGTGCGCGTCAAATTCGCTGCGAGTCCGGGCGTTCCCAATCGAACTGCGGTCCAGATATCTTCGGGTACGACAAACTTAATTGTGTACGCGGCGGCAGTTGCGCCGGCAAGTTGGGAAATCCAATACAGCAGCGCATCGAAAGTGCTGATGCGGCGCGTTACCCAAATGCCGGCGGTAACCGCTGGATTCAGATGGCCGCCGGAAATGTGCCCAACCGCTGTGACCATGATGGCGATGGCCAGTCCGTGCGCAGCCGCTATTCCGAGAAGTCCAAGCCCGCCGGGATTTCCTCCGGCAATAATAAATTTATCGGCGCAAATCGAACCCACGCCCATAAAAATTAAGGCGAATGTGCCGAAAAATTCGGCCACCATTTTCTGCGGCTTGCTATACATGATTCGCCCTCCTGGGGCTGGTGCGGAAGTTCACGTGCATTATACGTATGCGCGAGCGAGGTTCAAGGAATGATTTTTCAATCGCAGAAAATAAATATTTGAGCTTCTGAGCCTTAGCGAGCCGCGGCAACGGGCGCGGCAACTGGTGTGAGCCAATTGTGACGATCCGCTTTTTCGCCGGAGACGATCGCGAAATATTCGTCCTGCAAGCGCTTGGTGATCGGACCGCGCGAACCTTTGCCGACGGTGATTCGGTCAATCGAACGCAGCGGAGTAATTTCCACGGCAGTGCCGGCGAAGAAAACTTCGTCTGCGGTGTACAACATTTCGCGCGGAATTTGTTGTTCAACGCAGGGAATGCCGAGGTCGTCGCAGAGCGTGAGAATTGTTTTGCGGGTGATGCCGTCAAGAATGCTTGCGGAAAGCGGCGGAGTAATTATTTTTCCTTCCAGAACCAGAAAAATATTTTCGCCGGATCCTTCGCTGACGCATCCGCTGGTATCGAGCGCAATTCCTTCCACATATCCATTCGCCATTGCTTCCATGCGAATCAGCTGCGAATTTAAATAATTTCCAGCGGCCTTCGCCATCGCGGGCAAAGTGTTCGGCGCCATGCGCTGCCATGAACTGACGCAAACATCCACGCCCTGCTCCAGCGCTTCCGGGCCGAGATATTTTCCCCATTCCCAGCAGGCCATATAAATTTCCACGGGGCAGGGGAACGGATTCACGCCGACTTCGCCGTATCCGCGCATCGCGATCGGCTTCAAATAACATTCCTGCATGTGATTCGCGCGAATTACTTCCGCCCCAACGTTGCACAATTCTTCCAGCGTGTAGGGAAGATCCATGCGGTAGATGTGCGCCGAATGAATCAAGCGCTGCATGTGTTCCTTCACGCGAAAAATCGCCGGGCCTTGCTTGGTTTTGTAACAGCGGATGCCTTCAAACACGCCGGAGCCGTAGCTGACGACGTGCGAAAGGACGTGAATCTTCGCGTCATCCCAGCGAATGAATTTCCCATTGTGCCAAATTGTTTCGGTCGCTTTGATACTCATCGGGTCGCTCCACGAAAGAATTTCAAGATATAGAATTTCAAGCCACTGCGCCGTGTGCGAAGGAAGAAACTATCTCAATCAATCCGACGCGGATTATAGCATATGGAGTTTCGCGCACAGTGATGTGAATTGACGAAGAACGGGTGCACGCGCCGCCAAATTGGATCGGCCAATCGGCCGCGAACTATTGCGTTGTCTTGGCTGGCGGCGCGCTTCGTTGCTCCATCAATTGAAAAGAAACTTGCGCGTCACGGCGCAACTGACCGTAGGTCATTTCGTAAACGCCCAAGAGGATAAATGGAATCACCGTGGCCAGCGCCCAAAGCTTTGCGTTGCGCGTGGCTTTTTCGGTGGAATCCCAACGAAACAATTTCACTGACAACGTAAACGCAATCACCGATGTAACGACCAGGGATATCAGGTGCGGAACCAGGCTGGTCAAACTGACGGACTGATTCATGGCGCGTTGAGTGGCGTCCACTAAGTAGGTTGCCGGTAGAAACAGCGCGGCGTTTTGCACGTATTTCGACAGCAACACCAGCGGAAAGGTAGCGCCCGACAGAAAAAGAAACGCGAACCAGATTAGCTGATTGAGGATCTGTGTTTCCTGCATCGTATTCATCACGCTGGCGATAATCAATCCGAGCGACGCAAAACTGATTACTCCCAACGTGCAGAGCAGAAACACGCCCCAGACATTTCCGAAATTGGTCATGTGGAAAATAAATCGCGCGAGCACAAATTCCAGAATGATCGTGGGAATCGTAAGCATATAGTTCGCCACGATGCTGGACGCGAGCATCGCCGCCGCGCCGACCGGCGCGAGACGGAAGCGGCGAAGGATTCCTTGCTCGCGGAATGTTACTAGCTGAACGCTCAGTCCCCAGAAATTTCCCATCACTGTGATGCACACCACCTGTGCGAGCAATGTCGGCATGGCAGCTTGAACGCCGCGCGAAAAGATTCCGAGAAATAGAAACAGGAATACCAGCGGCATCATCAAGCTGAAAAATAGGAAGAGGCGGTTTCGCAGCGCCAACTGCATGCGGTTGATCGTCAGGGCGATTGCGTTCTTCAATCTCGTAGCCTCCTTCCAGTTAGTTCGATAAAAACATCTTCAAGAGAAGGCGTGGCAATTTCCAGTCCGGCCAGTTCGTTGCCGGTGGCTTCTAAATGTTTCACGATTGCGACGATGGTGCTGGGCACGTGCTTGGAATGGACGACGAAATATCCCTCGAACGCGCGGCAATCCGTTACGCCGTCAAGTTGCTTCAGAACTTCGGCGTCATCCGGGCGCGCCACGCGTAATTCGATTCGCGTAGTCCCTGCTGACGACTGCTTCAGTTCGCGCGGAGTCCCGGTGGCGATCACGCGGCCGCCGTCAACGATTGCGACGCGATCGCATAGGCGTTCTGCTTCTTCAATATAATGTGTGGTGATTAAGATCGTTTTCTTCTCGCGCTTCAGTTCTTCGATGATGTCGTAAATTTCGCGCCGCACCTGCGGATCGAGTCCCGCAGTCGGCTCGTCGAGAAATACGACGCGGGGCTCATTCAACAGCGCCATGGCCAGCGCGAGCCTTTGTTTTTGTCCGCCTGAAAGTGTGGAATAAAACGCGGACTGTTTTTCTTTCAAGCCGAAGCGATTAATAAGGTCGTCCACGGAGCGGCGCTTGTTATAAAAACCACCGAACAATTCCAGCGCTTCGCGGACGCGCATTTTTTCAGGAAGGGAAGTCGCCTGCAGCACGCCGCCGATCAATTGCTTGTAATCGTTGCCGCCGCTTTGAGGATTCATTCCGCAGACGGAAACATTGCCGGAGTCCGGCGTACGCAGGCCTTCCAAAATTTCCACGCAGCTCGTTTTGCCGGCGCCATTCGGTCCAAGCAGGCCGAACACTTCGCCTTCATCGACGTGAAAACTAATGCCGCGAATCGCCTCGACGGCTTCGTAACTTTTCTTCAGATTTTCTACTTCAATAATATGGGTTGGCACGGTTGTGAGTGCTGGATTATTGCACAGTCGGCGGCCTCGGCGCGAATTCGGCGAAGCGTTCAACGCAGTCTGGTAGTAGTCGACTGGCTTTGAAATGCTCGGCCCTTGTTGCGGCAGGCTTTTCGGAATAGTATGCGCGTGGCTTCTGTACGCGCTTGCAGTGGCATCGCCGTTAGAACTAACAAACGTCAATCAGGGGGCACGATGGGAATTTCGGATCGCCGAAGTATTTTAAGGAACGGACTGGTTGTGCTGGGCGCAGGAGTTCTAACGGACGTCAGCTCACTCGCGGCGCTACAAAAGCCTTCCGCAGGAGCCGCACAAAGCAAGAATGCCGGATCAGCCTCGCACGCCGCGTGCAACTGCGATCACGCCGCGGACGGAACACTATTCGACATCGGCACCAGTGAATTGCGTCCGATGCTGGAACGATTCGAGGTGGATCTGCGCGATATCACGCGCGTTTATTCTCAACCCGGCGCGGCGATTCGCCGCACGAAGCTCGAAACATTTTATTCCGAGCAATTCAAATTGCTCGAAGCCACGGATTTCGACGCCCTCAGCCAAAGCGGCAAGGTCGACTACCTTTTATTCCGCAACAACCTGCAGCACGGGCACAGGCAGCTCGAAGTCGAAGATAAACAGGACGCGGAACTCGCGCGGCTTGTTGCGTATCAAGCAGAAATTATCGGACTGGAAGAATCGCGCCGGCGCATGGAAACTTTGAACGCGCAGAAAGCGGCGGGCTCGCTGACGCAGATCGTGGCCGACATTGCCGCGGCGCAGGCTGGTCTCGCAAAGGGAACCAAACCCGCTCCGACGGTATGCGCTCATGCCGCCACGCGCGTGAATCAACTTCGCAACACGCTGCGAGTGTGGTTCAACTTCTACGATATATATGATCCGCAATTTTCGTGGTGGTGTGACGCCGTTTATAAGCAGGCTGATACGGCGCTCGGCGCGCATCTGGCCGATTTGCTGAAGGCAGCGGGAATTACTCCGCCAGAAGGTGGCGACGCTGGAGGATTTGGTGGACGCGGAGGCGGTGGAGGACGAGGCGGGCGCGGAGGGGGCGGGGGTTTCACAGTACCTGCAGCTTCCGGAGACACGCTGACCGGTATCGGGCCGGCTGGACGCGATGCTCTCATCGAGTCGCTACGATTTAATATGATCCCGTACACGCCGGAAGATCTCATCAAACTTGCAAATTTGGAATTCGCCTGGTGCGACAAAGAAATGTTGCGCGCTTCAAACGAAATGGGATTTGGAAACGAGTGGAAGAAGGCGCTCGAAAAGGTAAAGAACGACTATGCCGATCCCGGCAAAATGATTTATCTGGTACGCGATCTGCAAGCCGAAGCGATGAAATTTATCGACGCGCATCAGCTGGTGACGGTTCCTCCTCTGCTGCGAGAAGATTGGTGGGAGGAAGCGATGACTCCGCAGATGCAGCTGGTGAACCCTTTCTTCACCGGCGGAGACACGATTCAAGTTTCATCTCCGGCCAGCTCGCAGACCTATGAAGAACGTCTCGAAGTGATGCGCGGGAACAACGCACTTTTCTCGCGCGACACTGTTTTTCATGAACTGATTCCCGGCCACCACATGCAGGGATATATGTCCCAGCGTTATCGTCCATACCGCCGCGCGTTCAGCACCGCGTTCTGGAGCGAAGGCATGGCGTTTTATTGGGAAATGCTGATGTGGGATTTGGGCTTCACGCACACGCCGGAACAGCGCGTCGGCGCGCTTTTCTGGCGCATGCACCGCTGCGCGCGAATTATTTTCTCGCTGAATTTCCACCTCGGCAATTGGACGGCGAAACAGTGCGTGGATTTCCTGATTGATCGAGTCGGCCACGAACGCGCCAACGCCGAAGGCGAAGTGCGCCGATCGTTCAATGGATCCTACGAACCGATTTATCAATGCGCGTACATGCTGGGCGCTCTGCAATTCCATTCGCTGCACAAGGAACTGGTGGACTCCGGCAAGATGACCAACATGAACTTCCACGACTCGATTTTCAGGGAAGGGGATATTCCTGTGGAAATGATTCGCGCCGCGGTCGGAAATATTCCACTGAAGCGCGACTGGCAAACGAACTGGAAATTCTACGGGCCGTTGGCTTAATTAGCGAGCATCGATGTGAATCTTGAAAGCCCGTCTAGCGCTTTTTACTTCGCGCTCGACGGGCTTTCGTTTTTCGCCATAAGTACGTTTCAATATCCGCGCGCCGCCCGATAAATTGCACGCCTTCGCTTTCCAGTAATTTCCTTTGCAAACTGACCAGCGGCTCGCTCAAGCGCAAATGTCCGCCGGCGCCAATCACGCGATGCCATGGAATTCCGCTTCCGTTCGGACACGCCGCCATCGCGTACCCAACCACGCGAGCGCCGCCGCGCAGCCTGATTTTCTTTGCAACGCCGCCGTAGGTAATCACGGAACCGCGCGGAATCTGCCGCACGAATTTGTAAATCACATTCCACGAACCCGACGCTTTCCGAATCTTTTTTTTCGGAGCATGCGCCGGAGCAACGTCAATCATCTCTGCAAAACGTACAGTTTTAGCGCTCATGTTGTTAACTTTCTTCCCAATTTTCAGGAGGACTGGTTGAATTCAACCACTTTACTTATGCGTTTCGCAAAAAGTATAAATAATTTTTTAAAACGAAAAGCAACGCGGGCATATTTTCGCAACTTGTTCGCATCCAATGTGTATATCAGAGCAGAAGGACGCGCAACAGTGTAGAAGCTGAAGGGCAAAAAACAGGAGCGCAGTTTAGTAATGAGAGTCAGCAACTGCCACAATTCGCCGGCCTACTTGCCCGATGGTCGGTCCCACCGGGCCAGTTAACCGATACGGAGCGAACACCATAACCTGTACTCCAGGCCAGTTGTGGCCGTAGTGCACCGTCCGTACACTACGACTCGACGCTCATAAAGAGGAGCGTTTTATGGCTTTCTTGCGACGCAAAGGCAACTCGTATTATCTGGTGCACAACGTCCGCCAACGCGGAAAGGTCAGGCAGATTCATTTGGCCAAGCTCGGCGACCGCCCGCGTATCACGGATGAAGTGGTGCGCCAGGTAACTCGCCAGCACCCCTTCCTAAATTTGAACTGGCGCGCGCTTCGCGAGCAGGTCAATAGTCGCGTTGAACTTTTTGACGCGCGGTCGGCATCAGTGCAGAGGCTTTTGGATTCTCTGCGCTCTTTGAATCTTGATCTAGCCGATCTTTTTCCGTCCGGACTTGTTTTGTCCGGCACGTCATATCCGAATCCGAAGCCGTCGGACGACGTTACGGGAGAAATACTTTTACAGCTTCGATTGCTTCAGTCGACCGTTGGCGTGAAATTGGATCAGTTTCGAGAAGCCAAATTTCGCGACCTGCCGGGCGAACGGAATCTTCGGATGAGAGGGTAACCATATGACCAGCCGCACACAGGTACTCGATCCTGAACTTCGCAGTATGGAATCGCAGGAATTTGATTCCGCGTTGCGTGCACGGATCGTCGGACAGGAAGAAGCTGTCCGCGCCGTCACCGATCTCTATCAGGTTTTCTCGGCCGGAATGAACTCGCCGGGACGTCCGGTGGGCAACTTCCTTTTCCTCGGGCCGACCGGCTCCGGAAAGACGCGCATCGTCGAAGCTGCGGCCGAAATTCTTTTCGGCGACCCGCGCGCCGTTATTAAGGTTGACTGCGCCGAGTTCCAGCACTCGCACGAAATTGCGAAGCTGATTGGTTCGCCTCCGGGATATCTCGGTCACCGCGAGACGCACCCGCTCATCACGCAGGAAGCATTGTCGCAATATCACCGCGACGACATGAAGCTGAGCTTCCTGTTGTTCGACGAAATTGAGAAAGCCAGCGACGCGCTGTGGCAATTGCTGTTGGGAATGTTGGACAAAGCCACGCTCACGCTCGGCGATAACCGCCGCGTGGATCTTTCGCAGACGGTAATTTTCCTGACGTCGAATCTGGGCGGCGGCGAAATTACAGAATTAATGACCGGCGGCATGGGCTTCGTTCAGCCGCACCACAAGCCGAACGATGGCATGGATATCAAAGTTGAACGCACCGCAGTGGAAGCCGCGCGAAAGAAATTTTCGCCGGAATTCCTGAACCGGTTAGACAAGGTTGTTGTGTTCCATCCGTTGCGCGACGAGCAGCTTGAGAAAATTTTGCAAATCGAGTTGGAACAGGTGCAGCGCCGAGTGCTGGAAACAGCGCGCGGACAGTTCTTGTTCCGATTGACGCCCGCGGCGAACACCTTCTTGCTGAAAGAGGGAACAGACACGCGGTATGGCGCACGTCACCTGAAGCGCGCCATCGAACGCCACCTGGTTTATCCGCTGGCGAATTTGCTGGCGACTGAACAAGTGAAGCTGGGCGATGTTCTCTGTGTGGACTGGAGCGCCGAGCGCGGTGGATTAACTTTCGAGCGCGAAGGCGAAGGCGCGGATTCCGGCTCCGCTGACGCTGTTGCCAAGCTTCTCAAGCGCCGCCGCAGTTGCGCACGGCGGTCGGGCGGAAGAAGCTCCTTCGGCGGTTTCTGCACGCGAAGCGAAAGCACCTTCTTCCGCGCACAATCACGCGCTCGGTCCGGTAACGAACAACCGGCGTAAGAATGACGTCGAGCGCTAACATTAATTAGTCGAAGTTTTTGTGAATATGGGCCCGCCAACGAAAGTTGAGCGGGCCCGTTTTTTTGCGCAAGCCCGTGTTCCATTTTGGTCCCCACCCACGCGAATTGCTTTCTTTCGTTCCTCCTTGGCCAGAAATTCTGTATATTTAAGATTGGTGGCCCGGCGCGCCCAATATACTTAACCAACGCGCGTTGCCGGACATCTAACAGTCACGGTATAGGCAGGCATCCCTATGCCGCGCAATGACTTCCAAGTCCGTGGGAGACGGAATGCAACCCAGCCGAGTCCCGGAAAGCCGCCCTCGAAAATCCGCGCGCCGAGCTACGGCTTGGTGTGGTGTGATGATTCTCGTGCTGATGTCTCCTCTTTCCGGCGCTGATCGCACCAAACTCAAACCTGGATGGAATATTTTTTCGCCCGAACAAGATGTGGAAATGGGCAAGCGTCTTTCAGCAACCACCGAATCGCAGTTGCCGATGCTGGAAGATTTGCGAATCACCGGTTACTTGAATCGCCTGGGCCGCAAGATCGCTGAATTCGCGCCCGGCACAAAATATCCATACGAATTTCATGTTGTGAATTCCAAGCAGGTGAATTCCTTCGCGCTGCCCGGCGGACAGGTTTACATCTATCGCGGCGTGATTGAAGAGGCGGATGATGAAGCGCAGCTCGCCGGAGTGATGGCACACGAAATTTCGCACGTTGCGCTGCGGCACGGCACAAATCAGGCCACGCGACAGGAAATGTCCTCGGGACTTTTCGGGATTCTGGGCGGCATGGTTGGCGGCGGATCGGTCAGCGCGATTACTTCGCAACTTGGCGGCGGCGTGATTGCCGGTTCGGTGCTAGTGAAATATACGCGCACCTCGGAAACGCAGGCCGATATTCTAGGCACGCAGATTCTTTACGATGCCGGTTACGATCCACGCGCGATGGCGCAATTTTTCGAGAATGCGCAAAATGACGGCAAGAAAAAGGGGCGCGTCGCGGCTCTCTTTGCCGATCACCCAGTTCCGGAGCGGCGCATCGAGCGCGTTGACGAAGAAATTGACAAGCTCGGCGGCCCTATAAAAGATTCCAAAGTCGATTCGCCAGAATTCCGCGATATTCGCCGCTACATTCTTTCGCTGCCCATCGTGCCCGATAGGATTTTGCGCGCGTCGGCAAGCGATCTGACCACAGTTTCTCCCGATGTAAAAATTGACCCAAAGGACGTACCTCCCACGCTGCGTCGCGCGCGCGCGGACGATGCAACTGTGCGGAGCTACACCGGAGATACCTTCACCGCAAAATATCCCGCGGACTGGGAAACGCTCGGCCGTGGCGACGCGGTGAGTTTTGTTCCGCCCGCAGACGCCGAAAATGTTTCCGAGGACGATCCCGCGTTTGCGCGCGGAGTGCTCGTCAACGTTTTTGACGCGCAAGGCCTAAGAAAATCGGCGCAAGCTTCGGGGCCGTCAGACGCGTCCAACCTGTCTGACAAAATTATCGCAGCTTCACAATCGGCGCCTTCCGCCGTCACGCTTGACGCAGCAACGGATCAACTGCTGACGACGCTGAAGCAATCGAGTCCGAATCTGAAAATATCCGCGCCGCGCGAACAAATGGAAGTGGATGGACAAGCGGCCGTATCAATTAGAATGACCAGCGAATCGCCGCTCGGCGGACTTGAGACGGATTGGCTGATTGCAGTTTTGCGGCCGCAGGGAATTCTGTATTTCGTCTGCGCCGCTCCGGCCAGCGAATTTGAGGAATACGAAGCTACATTTCAGAAGTTTATTTCTTCGGTGCGGCTGAGCCAGTAGGGAATTAGGAATTTCCCGGCGAGGCTAGCTAGCAGTTCTTCTCAGTTGAGTTCGGCTTCCATCGCAAAATTGGTTTTCTCGCGGCGCCCACTTCGTCCAATCTTCCTACGCGTGTTGAATGCGGCGCGGTCTTCACCAGTTCCGGATTCTCCGCGGACTCTTCCGCAATCGCGCGCATCGCCGCAATAAACAAATCGCACTCTTCCTTCGATTCCGATTCAGTCGGTTCAATCATTAACGCGCCCGGCACAATCAGCGGGAAAGCCGTTGTATACGGATGAAATCCGTAATCGATTAGCCGCTTGGCGATATCCATCGTGTTCACGCCGAATTTCTTTTGCTTCGCGTCACTGAAAACCACTTCGTGCATCGAAGCGGAAGCGTAGGGAAGATCGAACACGCCTTCCAAATTTTTTCGGATGTAATTCGCGTTCACGACAGCATCTTCCGTCGCCTGGCGAATCCCCGGCCCGTAAGCCAGCGTGTATGCCAGCGCGCGCACCAGCACTCCAAAATTTCCGACGAACGCGCGAACGCGTCCGATGGATTGCGGCCGGTTCAAATCGAGCGACAATGTTCCGTCCGCTTTTTTCACCACAACGGGAACTGGCAGAAACGGTTCCAGAATTTTCTTTACTACTACCGGGCCCGCGCCCGGTCCGCCGCCGCCGTGCGGAGTCGAAAATGTTTTGTGCAAATTCAGGTGCATCACGTCGACGCCGAAATCGCCCGGCCGCGCAACTCCCGCCAACGCGTTCATGTTTGCGCCGTCCATATAAAGCAGCGCGCCAGCCTTGTGCAGAATGTCCGCCGCTTCCGAAATGCGTTGCTCGAAAACTCCAAGCGTCGAAGGATTCGTCACCATCAACGCAGCAACGTCTTCATTCACAATGCGCTTCAGTTGCTCGATGTCAATTTGTCCCTGCGCGTCGGACCGAATATTTTCCACTTCGTATCCGGCAATCACAGCCGTCGCGGGATTTGTTCCGTGCGCCGAATCGGGAATCAAAACTTTCTTCCGCGCGTTGCCTTTGCTTTCCATGTACGCGCGAATCAGCAGCAATCCGGTAAGTTCACCTTGCGCGCCGGCGGAAGGTTGCAGTGTCACCGCGTCCATGCCGGTAATGCTCAGCAAACAATCCTGCAGCACTTGCAAAATTCTCAAGCAGCCCTGTGAAAGTTCCAGTGGCTGATACGGATGTTCCGTGGCCACGCCGCCGAGCCGCGCCACAAATTCGTTCACGCGCGGATTGTATTTCATGGTGCAGGAACCCAGCGGATACATTCCCAAATCGATCGCGTAATTCCAGGTGGAAAGGCGCGTAAAATGCCGGATCACTTCAAATTCACTCACTTCCGGAAATCCGGTTACTTCGTCTCGCGCAAATGCTGCTCCCAGCGCTTGCTTCACGTCCACGGCGGGCACATCCAGCGGAGGCAATTCAAATCCGCGCTTGCCCGCGGCTGATTTTTCAAACACCAAGCCTTCAGGGCGGTACATGTGTCCGTCAGATTGTGGTTTCAAGTTGCTCACTGAATTCCTTTTCGGCTCAACAATTTTTTTACAGTGGCTCGGCGAGCGCGCGTCCCACTGCCGCCGCGAACTTCTCGATCTCCTCGCGCGAAGTTGTTTCTGTGACGCAGACCAATCCGCGCTTGCTTAATTCCGGATACCAGCCGCCAATCGGCAGGGGGCCAATAATTTTTTCGCGCTTCAGCGACGCGTTCACAATTTTTACCGCGCGGGGAAGCTCAATCACGAATTCATTGAACACTGGCCCCGTAAACGCCAACTTCACGCCCGGGACTTTCGTCAGCAGATCCGCAGCAAATCGCGCCTTCGCAACATTCTGCGCGGCCATTTCCTTTAAGCCTTCTTTTCCCAGCAAACACAAATGCACCGTCGCCGCCAGCGCGCACAAAGCCTGATTCGTGCAAATATTCGACGTCGCCTTTTCTCGGCGAATATGTTGTTCGCGCGTCGCCAGGGTCAAACAAAATCCGCGCCGCCCAGCGCCGTCCACAGTTTGTCCCGCAAGTCGTCCGGGAATTTGCCGCACAAATTTATCGCGCGTGGCAATCACTCCAACAAACGGACCGCCATAGCTCGGCGCCAATCCGAAACTTTGCCCTTCCATCGCCACGATATCCGCTTCATTCGGCGGCTTCACCGCGCCCAGCGAAACTGCTTCCGTAATCACGGCTTCAGAAAGCGCCTCAGTCTTGTGCGCAATTTCCGTAATCTCCGCGACCGGCTCGATCACGCCAAAAAAATTCGGCGATTGCGTCACAACGCACGAGGTGTCGTCATGCACCAACCCGCGCAGCGCTTCCAAATCCATTTGTCCTGAAGCCGTGTATCCGACTTCCACAACTTCAATATCCAAATTTCGCGCATATGTCGCCAACACTTGTCGATATTCCGGATGCACGGCGCGGGACATCACCACGCGCCGCTTTCCCGTAATACGGTCGGCCATAAGCACCGCTTCGGTCAACGCCGTCGAGCCGTCGTACATCGACGCGTTCGCCACTTCTTGTCCCGTCAACTGACACATTAATGTTTGGAATTCAAAAATTGCCTGTAGCGTGCCTTGACTGATTTCCGCCTGATACGGCGTGTAGGACGTTAGAAATTCGCCGCGTTGAATAATTGCATCGGTAACAACGGATCGCAGATGGTTGTAAACTCCCGCGCCCAGAAAACTTGTGTAGCCGACGGAATTTTCTGCCGCGCGTTCGGTGAAAAATTTAATTATTTCAGCTTCGGAAAGCGGCCCCGGCAATTCCAACAATTCTTTCAGCCGGAATTGCTGCGGAATCGACGCGAATAATTCTTCCGCCGACCGCACGCCAATCGCCGAAAGCATTTCCTGGCGTTCGGATGGACTTTTCGGGAGATAGCGCATCAGGCGTGGGCTTCCTTATCCTTCGCGTCTACATAAGATTGATAAGCGTTCGCGTCCATCAACGCGGAAACATCCGCCGTGTTCGCGACCTTCAACTTAATGAGCCATGCCGCGCCGTGCGCATCCGTGTTAATTTTCTCAGGTGAATCGGCCAGCGCATCATTGATTGCCGTCACTTCACCCGTTACCGGCGAATAAATTTCGCTCACCGCTTTCACAGACTCGACCGTGCCCAGCGGCTTTCCTGCTGTCAATTTCGCGCCAATTTTCGGCAACTCCACGAACACCACGTCGCCCAGTTCATGCTGCGCGTAATCGGTGATGCCGATCGTGCCGGTATCGCCCTGCAAATCAATCCATTCGTGTTCTTTGGTGTATCGAAAATTGGCTGGATAAGCCATCTGAACTCTCCCGTTCGCTCGGAATTATTTCTTAGGTCGTTTGTAAAATGGCGTCGGCACAACTTGCGCCTTCAATTTCTGCGTACGAACTTCAATCAACACCGTGCTGCCAATTTCAGCATGCTCCGGCGGCACATAAGCCAACGCAATATTCTTTTTCAAAAATGGCGCGGGCGATCCGCTGGTAACATATCCAATCGCGTGCTCTTTCGTGTTCAAAACTTTATATCCATCGCGCGCAATTCCGCGGTCAACCATTTCCAGTCCGACCAGCACGCGCTTAATTCCGGCGGCCTTCGCAGTTTCCAAAGCCGCGCGCCCAACGAAATCGCCTTTTTCCATTTTGCAGTAACGATCTAGCCCCGCTTCCAGCACATTAATTGTGTCCGAAATCTCATGACCATAAAGCGCCATCTTACTTTCCAACCGCAAAGTATTTCGCGCGCCCAATCCGCACGGCATAATTCCAAATTCCTTACCCGCCTCAAACACCTTCGCCCAAACCATGTCGCTGGTTTTCGCGTCGGGCGGAACGTAAATCTCAAATCCGTCTTCGCCGGTGTATCCCGTGCGCGCAATCAAAATATTCGGCAGTCCGCAAACAGTTCCATGCGTGAACCAATAATTCTTCACCACGGACAAATTCGCGTCGGTTAATTTCGCCATCACTTCCGCCGCGCGCGGCCCCTGAATCGCCAGCTGCGTGTAATTATCTCCAACGTCTTTCGCCACGCACTTAAATCCTTTTACGTTATCGCGCACCCAGCCAAAATCTTTTTCGCGCGTACCGGCGTTGATCACCAGTAAATAATTTTCATCGCCCATGCGATGCACAATCACGTCGTCCACAAATGTGCCCTGCGGATAAAGCAGCGCTGAATAATGCGCCTGCCCAATCGCCAGCTTGGCCGCGTCATTCATGCTGATGTGCTGCACAGCCGCCAGCGCGCCGCCCGGTTCGCTGCTATCAATCGTGATGTCGCCCATGTGGCTGACGTCGAAAACGCCGACGCCCGTGCGCACGGCCATATGCTCCGCGATCAATCCGCCGGTTGCCGGATATTCCACGGGCATATCCCATCCGCCGAAGTCGACCATCTTGGCCCCCATCCGGCGATGGAGTGAGTTGAGCGCGGTTTTGCGGAGTTCAGTTTCT
>Ga0193726_1002008_pt1 | contig 14486 bp, 16 predicted proteins | sample H2c1metaG_FD_144928 | JGI IMG/M metagenome (GOLD analysis project Ga0193726, IMG submission 144928) | Soil microbial communities from a riparian zone of the East river system, Colorado, United States - H2c1 | ecosystem: Environmental > Terrestrial > Soil > Riparian zone | place: USA: East River... | reverse complement strand
TTGCTTGGGCTGCACTACTGGTTCAAGCGCATCGCCTTCAATCGGCAGGTACTGGGCGGGCCGGAACGCTGCCGCGAGGAAGCCGCCGAACTGCAAGGATGGCTGCCGCATGCCTGAGATCGATATCGAACCGATCCGGGCCCGGCTCGGCACCAGGGTCACTGACGAGGATGTCGCCACCGCCGCTCCCCTGCGCGGTATGGTGGTCACATTCGACCGCGACGAAATCCCCCCGGTCGATGGCGAACCGATCGCCCCTGGCTGGCATCTGGCATATTTCCCGGCGGCGAGCCGTTTGGCCGGTCTCGGCGCTGACGGACTACCGCTGGAAAGCGGCGTGCTGCCCGCGATGCCATTGCCGCGGCGCATGTACGCGGGCGCCACTCTGACGTTCCACGCGCCCATCCGGGTCGGTGATCCATTGCGCCGGGAGACCGAATTCTCCGACGTGCGGCTGCGTAAGTGCGCCACCGGCACCCTGATCGTCGCCACCCAAACGCGCCGCGTTTACACACCGCGCGGCCTCGCGCTGACCGAGGACACCATCAGTGTGTACCGTGAGGCCGTCGCACCGGGAAGCCAATCCGGCATCCCTCGGACCGAGCCGCCACCGCCCGGCATGACCTGGACACGGACGATCGCGCCCGATCCGGTGACGCTGTTCCGCTACTCGGCGCTGACCTTCAATCCGCATCGGATCCATTACGACCGGCCTTATGCGATGAACACCGAGGGGTACCCCGGGTTGGTGGTGCACGGGCCATTCACGCAACAATGCCTGCTGGATTTGCTACGCGACAATACCGGCCGGCCGATCGCGACATTCACGGTTCGCGCGCGGGCGCCGATATTCGACGACGCGGCCTTCACGTTGCATGGGCGGATGGACGGCGGCGAGGCCGAACTTTACGCCGTGTCGGGGCGAGGTGGAATCGCGATGCAGGCAAGGGCGACGTTGGCTTAGCCGGAGCCCATGGGCTGAAGAAGCACGAAGCCCCTGGCCTTAACCTCGCCGCCGGGGCACAATCGCGGCGAATACGGAGGTCCAGAGCATGACGTCTCTGCCGATCGATCGACTGATCGACACGCAACGTGGCCTGATCAGCCGCGAAATCTTCGTCTCGCCCGAGTTTCACAAGGAAGAACTCGAACGCCTGTTCAGCCGCGCCTGGCTGTTCGTCGGCCACGAAAGCCAGATCCCAAAGACCGGGGACTATTTCGTGTCCCGAATGGGCGAGGAATCGGTGATCATGTGCCGTGACGCCCAAAGCAAGGTGCATGTGTTCCTGAATTCCTGCCGCCATCGGGGGATGAAGATTTGCCGCTACGAGCAGGGCAATACCTCGTTGTTCGTTTGTCCGTACCACTCCTGGAGCTACGCGACCGATGGCAGGTTGCAGGGTGTACCGCTGTATCGGACGTTGTACGAAGGCACCCTGGACCGCGCCGAATGGTCGTTGATCGAGGTCCCGAAACTACAGATATACAAAAGTACCGTCTGGGCCTCCTGGGACCCCGAAGCCCCCGATCTGCTCACCTACCTGGGCGATGCCGTCGATCACCTCGATCAGGTGCTGGATTGCCGCGACGGCCGGCCCGGCGGCTCCGAGGTCATCGGTGTGCATAAATGGGTGCTTCCCACCAACTGGAAATTCGCCGCCGAGAACTTCCTTGGCGACACCTATCACAATCCGTCGCACCGGTCGGTGGACATGATCGGCATCGGACCTTCGGCGCAACGCGGCCAACGGCGCGACAACGAATATAACAAGGGCCAGCACGTCTGGGTCGGCTTTCCGCAGGGCCACGGCATGCACAGCGTGCATATGCCGGAACAATTCGACTACGAGCCGGGCTACGCGCAATACCCCGAGGTCGAGGAATATTTCCGTCGGGCGTTTTACGAACGCCAGCGCCGCCTCGGCGGGAAAGCGAGACTTCTGCCGTTCACCGGGAACCTGTTCCCGAATACCTCGTGGCACGGCCGTCAGCCGCGCGCACTGTGCGTCTGGCATCCGCACAGTACGACCGAGACCGAGGCGTGGCGCTTCTTCCTGGTCGACGCCGACGCGCCCGCCGCGGTGAAAGACGTCCTGCGGCGCTATTACATGCGATACTCCGGGCCCGCCGGCATGACGGAACAGGACGACATGGAGAACTGGCTCTACGCGACCCAGTCCAGCAAAGGCACGATCGCACGCCGCTATCCGTTCAACTACCAGGCCTCGATGGGGGCATACAAGATCGACGACCCGATCCCCGGCATGGTTTCGACCCAGATCACCGATCAGACGCCGCGCAATTACTACCGGGTTTACGCGCGGTATCTGAAAGGCGAGTCATGGGATTCCCTGCTTGGCCGTGACCTCGCGCCGTTGCGCGCCGCGGCGGAGTGACGGCCATGATCGATCTCGCCGCCGGGACCGTCGACCGGGAAATCTTCACCTCACCCGAGGTCCATCGTCAGGAACTGGAGAAGCTGTTCGCGCGCACGTGGCTGTTCGTGGGCCATGAAAGCCAGGTCGCCAAACCGGGCGACTTCTTTGTCTCCCGCATGGGCGATGAGTCGGTCATTTTGTGCCGCGACGAACGCGGCGAAGTTCATGTCTTCCTGAACTCCTGCCGGCATCGCGGCATGAAAGTCTGCCGCTACGAACAGGGCAACACGTCGTTGTTCGTCTGCCCATATCATTCCTGGAGCTATGCGACCGACGGTAAACTCCAGGGCGTGCCGCAATACCGCACGCTGTATGCCGGCACGTTGAACCGCGAAGAATGGGGTCTGGTCGAGGTCGCCCGCATGGCCAACTACAAAGGCACCATCTGGGCTTCCTGGGACCCCTCCGCACCGGATTTCCTGACCTGGCTGGGCGATGCCGCGGACCATTTCGACCACGTCATCGATTGCCGCGACGGACGGCCCGGCGGCGCCGAGGTGATCGGCGTGCATAAATGGATCTTTCCTTCCAACTGGAAATTCGCCGCCGAGAATTTCCTTGGCGACACCTACCATAATCCCTCGCACCGCTCGGTCGACATGGTCGGCATGAGTGCCAGCGCCCAGCCGGGCCAGCGGCGCGATAACGAATACGCGAAAGGCCAACGGGTTTGGGTCGGCTATCCGCAAGGGCACGGCATGACCAGCGGATATGTGCCCGACGACGTCGAATATACTCCGACCTATCAGCAATATCCCGAGGTCGACGAATATTTCCGGCATTGCTTTCATGAGCGCAAACGCCGGCTTGGCCGTCGCGCCAACCTGTTGCCATTGGTTGGAACGATTTTTCCCAACGCCTCGTATCACGGCCGGCAGCCGCGCGGTATCTGCGTCTGGCACCCGCATGGCCCGACGGAAACCGAAGCGTGGCGCTTCTTCCTGGTCGATGCCGACGCGCCCGCCATGGTGAAGGACGTGCTTCGCCGCTATTACATGCGCTATTCCGGGCCCGCCGGGATGACCGAGCAGGACGACATGGAAAACTGGCTGTACGCCACCGCCGCCAGCAAAGGCACGATCGCGAAGCGTTATCCGCTGAATTACCAAATGTCGATGAAGTCGCCGAACGCGACCCATCTCGGGCCAGGCGAGGTCGCGACCCAGATGACCGACCAGACGCCGCGCAATTTCTACCGCGCCTGGCAACGCTATTTGAATGACGACACCTGGGAATCGCTTCTGGGCCGCGATACGCGACCGATCCAGAGGGCGGCGGAATGAAGCGCGGTCTCGCATATTTCGAACTGAAGCAGGAGATCGAGGAGTTCCTGTATCAGGAGGCCGACCTGCTGGATGGGCGAAAGTTCCGCGAGTGGCTCGATCTGCTGGCGGAAGATCTGGTCTATTTCATGCCGATCCGCCGCAACGTGAAGTTCGGCGAGCAGGACGAACGGGAAAACACCCGTCAGGGCGAAGGCATTTCGTGGTTCGACGAAGACAAATGGACAGTAACCAAACGCGTCGAACAAATTCTGACCGGCGTGCATTATGCCGAGGAGCCGTTGTCCCGGGTGACCCACATGGTCAGCAACGTCCGTCTGCTCGACGTGAAGCCGTCGGTGGAAAACCCGCAAGAGGTCGCGGTCGGATGCCGCTTCCTGGTGTTCCAGAGCCGCGTCGAATACGAGCATTACACGTTCATCGGCCGGCGGAACGATATCCTGCGGCGGAATGGCGACTCGTGGCTCATCGCGCGACGGGAGTTGATTCTGGAACAGAACGTGTTGCTGGCCAAGAATCTCAGCATTCTGTTCTGACGGAGGTCCGGGGATGATCGAGTTGATCGCCGTTCAGGTCGGCGCGAAATTAAGTCTGATCGGCGATATCACCGCCGAAGTCATCGAGAAGATTGACGACGAATGGGTGAAAGTGCGCCTGATCGAGGTGCCCGAGGGCAAAGGCACGGCCGGTGACGAGGAACTCTGTCACGCGACCGACGTGCGGGAGGTTCTATAGCCCGCGGCAGTCCGTCGGCTCCCGAGTGAGTACGGAAAACTCCGATCGGATCGCGCCGCCCGATTTATCACGATGGGACCGGCGGGGTAACCCGCCACCCGAACGGCACAAGATAGCTCCGCGACCTCGGTGATAAAGCGGTGCCCGCCTCGACCCATGGCGGAGCTACCGGGCCATGCCGGCTCAGGCTCCCCGCACCACCCCCGCCCGCTCAATTCCCCAGCAAACGCGCCCACCCGTGTGGATCCGGCGCGGTCCCGTATTGAATTCCCACGATCGTGTCATACAGCTTCTGCGTCAGCGCGCCGGTCTTCCCGTCATTGATCACGGTGCGTTCGCCCTTGTAGCCAAGCTCACCCGAGACCTGCCGCTCCGACACGCGCATCCCCCATTCGCGCACCAGCGTGAGCACGGAATCCCGGGTGACCCCCGCCAGAATCGCGCCACCGAGCGGCGGCGTCACGATCTCGTCGCCGATCTTCACCATGATGTTCATGGTGCCGACCTCGTCGAGATATTTGTGCTCAACCGCGTCCAGCCACAGCACTTGCGTATATCCGGCCTTCTGCGCCTCCTCGGCGCCGTACAGGCTGGCGGCGTAGTTGGCCATCGTCTTCGCGGCGCCCAGTCCGCCTTTGACGGCGCGGACGTGCTGGTCGGAGGCGAGGATGCGCACCGGATTCATGCCCTCTTTGTAATAGGCTCCGACCGGCCCGATGATTACGTAATACAGGTACGAATGTGACGGATGCACGCCGAGGAAGGTCTCGGTCGCGATCACCGTCGGTCTGATATACAAAGACGTGCCGGGCTTTTTCGGCACCCAGTGCCGATCGACATCTACCAATGCACGGATCGACTCCTCGACCATCGCCGGATCGAGTTCCGGGATACAAAGATAATGCGCCGAGCGGTTCAACCGCCGCGCATGGTCCGGCAGCCGGAACAACCGGACATGCCCATCCCCGCCGCGAAACGCCTTCAGGCCGTCGAAAATCCCTTGCCCGTAATGCAGCACGCAACACGCCGGGTCGAGCGTGAACGGCCCATAAGGCACAATTCTGGGGTCGTGCCAGCCCTTTCCCGTTTCATGGTTCATCAGAAACATGTGATCGGTGAAAACGTTGCCGAAGGTGAGGCTATCATCCGACGGCGGGGTTTTCGGTGAACGGGTCCGGGTGATGGTGATGTTTGACATGGCTCTCTCGGCGGGTTTCAGGGTGTCCAGATAGGACAGTGTTTCTGCCATATCTCATGGCCGGCGCGCAAGCACTTTTTCCGGGCATTCCGTCCGGATGGCAAGACCGGGCAACAGGATTACGTTCAGGTCCCCTTCACGGTCAGATTATTACGTGCCGAGAGGCGACCACGCCGGATCGGTGGCGTCCGTCGGCGTCGGCACCGGCTGCTCGTTGAACCCGGTCACGTCGATCGAATACAGCCTCGCCGAGAACCCGCCGCCACGCGCGTCGCCCCGCGTTTCCCGCCAGAACATCAGCACCCGACCATTGGGCGCGAACGTCGGGCCCTCGACCAGCCAGCCGTCGGCGAGGCTGCGTTCGCCCGAGCCGTCGGGTCGCATCACACCAATGGAGAAATTCGAAGTATCGCCAGCGTAACGAGTGAACGCGATCAGGTCCCCGCGCGGCGACCACACCGGTGTCCCATAGCGGGCACTGCCGTAGCTGATCCGCTGCGCGGAGCCGCCACTCGCACCCATGATATAGAGCTGCTGATCGCCGCCGCGGTCCGAGGCGAACACGATCCGCCCGCCGTCCGGGCTGTAACACGGACTCACGTCGATCGCTCCCGAGTTCGTCAACCGCCGCGCGGCACCGCCGGTGACCGCGATGATATCCGACCCGCCGCCATTGGTGGTCGCCATCACCACCGTTCCGCCGTCCGGCGAGAAGCGCGGCGAGAACGTCATCGTATTGAAACGGCCCAGAGACGATTGTGCCCCGGTCGCCAGATTCAGCGCGTAAACCCGCGGCTGATTGTTGGCGTAGCTCATATAAACGATTTCATTTTGCTTCGGATTGAACCGCGGGGTCAGCGCGAGCCATGCGCCATCGGTCAGAGTTCGCTGATTCTCGCTGTCCTGATCCATCATCGCCAGCCGCCGGATACGGCGTTCCTTGGGTCCCTGCGACGAGACATAAACGATTTTCGTATCGAAATAGCCTTTCTCGCCGAGAAGCCGCTGATAAATCGCATCGGCAACGACATGTGCCACGCGCCGCCAGTTCGCTTTTGGCGCGGTGAACGCCGTTCCTTGAATTTGGCTCCCGGGCAGGATGTCCCACAGACGGAATTCCACCCGCACCGTCGTGCCGTCGTCGAACGCCTGGCCGGTGACCAATGCGTGCGCGCCGGTGGGCTTCCAGTTCTCGAAATTCGGCGTGCCGCTGTCCGAAGGCCCACTTTGGATAAACGCGGCGCGATCGACCGGTCTGAACAGCCCGCTGCGCGCCAGATCATTCGTCACGATAGCGGAAATATTAGCCCCGAGCGGCCCACCGCCCAGATCGGTGATGGCGATCGGAATGGGCGCATTGCGCGCGCCACTCACGTCGATCATCGCCGGCCCGCTCGTGGCCGCCGGTGTACCGCCCGTCGTTTGGGCCAAAACCGGGACCGGCGCGGCGAGCAGCGCGGCGGGACCAAGCGCGTTCAGGATGAAATCACGCCGGCGGAATTCGGAAGCAGGCAGCACGGTCATCGGCAATCACCTCGGGTGGGAGCGGATATTCACGTCATGGTTCGGTCGGCCGGATCATCGGCCGCGACATCGTGTTGAGGCGGATGGCCCGGTCGAGCCGGGCCATGACGATTCGCGGGTCCGGGCCATGACGATTTCCGCGTCCGGGACGAGACGATTTTCTCGTCCGGGACGTGACGGAAAACCGCCGATCGGTGCATGCGCTCACGGCCGGAACCGGAAGGTCAGGTTGTTGACACGGCCCAGCATCTGATGCGGCAGCGGCAAAGTCGCGCAACGTACATCGATGACCGCGCGCACCGCGCGCTCGGCGAACGTCTGGAACACCGGGTCGGAGAGTTTGCCTTTGTCCTCATCGGCAACGGTCGCGACCCGCGCCGTGCCGCTGGCATCGGTCACGACATTCAACACCACGCTCAGTTTATCCAGCCCTTGCGCGCCGGAATCCCTGGTCCAGCACTCCCGCACATGGGCGCCGATTTCGCCGCGCTGCGCCGCGCTGAGCGCGTCGGTGTCGTTACTCGCCGGGTTGCCGCCACTGTCGGGCTGCCCACCCGCCCGCGGGTTCGGCCGTGCCCGCGGCGGCTGGGTTTGACGCTGCATCTGGCGCAGACGCAGCAACGTCGCCTCCAGCGCGGAACTGTTCGGCGCCATGTTTTGCGTCGGGTTCGGCTGCGCGGTCTGGCTCGGCTTCGCCGGCGGCGGCTTTTCCGGCGGCGGCGGGGCCGGTGGCGGCGTGATCAACTGAGGCGGTGTCTGACGCGTTTGCGCCGGCGGAGCGGGCGGTGGCGGGATGATCGGCGCCTCGCGCGGGCTTGGTTCCGGCGGCGGCAAATTGGACGGCGGGGCCGGTAATGGCGCGCTGACCCGCGGCGGCTCCGGCGGCGGCGGAGGTGGCGGCGGTGGCGGCGGCGCCTCGATCGGCTCGGGCTTCGGAGCCTCGGTCACCGGTGGCGCGGGTGGCGCGATTTCGCGTGATGGCGCCGGGACTGGGGCGGGGGCCGGCGCCTTGATCGTGGTCTTCGCCTTACCGTCGAAGATCATTTCGACCGTCGCGTCAGCTGCTTTCTCGTCATCCGTCCTGGTACTGGGCAGCGTGATCAGCAGCGCCAGAATGACCATCAGGTGACCCGCGAGAGAAACCACGCCACCGGTGCTCAGTCGCGGGTTGCGCGCCAGCAGCCGCCGTACTGGCGCCGTCAGGACCGGAGGAGACCGTTGCAGCATCCCGCCGCCAATCAACCCGGTCCTGGGCGTACCGGCTTCGGCGCCGGCGCCGGGCCGGTTTGTTGCGCCAGCAGCGCCACATGGGTGAACCCGCCCTGGGTGATGATCCCCATCAGTTCCATGATGCGGCCATACGGCAGATCCTTATCGCCGCGCACGAAGATGCGCCGGTCCGGATTGTCGCGCGCGATCGCCTTCAATTTGGCGACCACGTCGGGCAGCGGCACCGGCTCGTCCTGCAAATAGACATCGCCGTTGGCCCGCACCGACACGGTCAGCGGTTGGCTGTCGTTGTTGATCGGCTGCGCGTTCGTCTTCGGTAGATCGACCGACACGCCCGAGGTCATCAGCGGCGCGGTCACCATGAAGATGATCAGCAGCACCAGCATGACATCGACCATCGGGGTGACGTTGATTTCCGCCAACGGCCGGTAACGGCTGCGCACCGGGCCTTTCTGGTTGAGCGAGAACGCCATCGGTCAGTCCCCCTCCCCCACGGCGGCTTCACTCTGACGCGACAGGATGGCGCTGAACTCGCTGCCGAAGCCCTCCAGCCGCGCGGCGAATCGCGACAGATCGGTGCTGATCTTGTTGTAGGCGAGCACCGCCGGGATCGCCGCGACGAGGCCGATCGCGGTCGCGAACAACGCCTCGGCGATGCCGGGAGCGACCACGGCGAGGTTGGTGTTGTGCATCTGCGCGATGGCGGCGAAGCTGTGCATGATCCCCCAGACGGTGCCGAACAGGCCGATGAACGGCGCGGTGGCTCCGACAGAAGCCAGGAACACCATCCAGCGTTCCATCCGCTCCATCTCCCGCGTCACGGTGACGGTGATGGCGCGGTCCACGCGTTCGCGCACCGAGGAATGGGCGATCTCGGCGCCGGCGGCTTTCTTCGACCGCCGCCACTCGTTCATCGCGGCGGAGAACACCGACGCCATCGGGTGTTTCGGGCTGTCGCCTTCCTGGTCGAACAATTCATCCAGGCTGCCGCCCGACCAGAAGCGGTCCTCGAACGCGGTCGCCTCGCGGTTGACCTTGCGCAGGCTGACGACTTTCTCGAACACCACGGCCCAGACCCAGACGCTGGCGGCGAGCAGGCCGAGCATCACGAGCTTGACGACGAAATTGGCCTCGACGAACAGCCCCCAGAGCGAGAAGTCGGTCCCCGCCGCGACCAGACTGGCCGCGTCAACTGTCGAATTCACGTTTTTCGTCCCCTTTGTTGTCTTTTGTCGGCCCAGGGCCCGGCTTGCTACCCGAACTGTCACGGTTTGGCTTCGTTGCCCGTCACGACCCCGGCGTCTCTTCCTCGTCGTCGCCCGGCCCCCGCCTTCGCAGGGGCAGGCTTCGCTTCCTCGTCGTCGCCCGGCTCGTCCGGGCCGCCCGACAGGGGCAATGACGCGCTAGGCTTCCCGGTCGGCCGCGCGGCTGTTCCTCATTTCCGTCAGCCTCTGCCGCCATGCGAGCGGAATCCGGCCGGGCTTGTTTCCCTCCAGGCGCACACAAGCCAACCGAACGGCCAGCACGGCACAGATACCGTCCTGGCTCCGGATGGTTTGCCGCAACCTGGCCGTCGCACCGCCGACCTCGAGCACCTCGGTTTCGACGGTCAACGCGTCATCCAGCCGCGCGCCGCGCTGATAGTCCACTTCCAGGTGGCGCACCATGAACATCATCCCAAACCGCTCCACAAGGTCGGCGTGCGGCACGCCCAGATCGCGCAGGGCTTCGGTGCGGGCCCGTTCAGCGTAGCGTAGGTAGGTGGCGTGGTAGACGACTCCGCCGGCATCGGTGTCTTCGTAGTAAACCCGTATGGCATAACGATGGCGGCCATCCGGCGGGATGGAAGCAAGGTTAATCGTCATTCATCAACACTTCCGGTAGTCGGGGCGGCACGAGCGTAGCCGAACCGATGGTCGGTGCGGACCATCCTACCACGGTTCAATTCGGTTTGGCCGCGCTCGCATGGCGAGGCTGCGAGACGGCCCGCGGTTCGCGTGCCCGATATCCACCGTCCCACCGAGCGAACTGCCGGTAGCAACGAGGGGGTGTCAGTCGTTTTTGATCCCACCGCGCGACGCCAAGGTCGCGAACAGGGCGGAACACCACCACAACAGCGAATCATGTGAACGTCGGTCCTGACGGCCAGGTGCCGGTTTTCCGCCCCAGGTGTCAGGTGGTTCGGCGCGGGTCGAAATCGCGCGATGTCCCGCCGTCTGGATCAGCGCCAGGTCGCCGGCGGACAGTTGCTCCAGCACCCTCTGGGCCACAGGCGGCCCACCGACCCGGTGTGCCTGGATACTTCATCGGTACCTCGCGCGAACACCGCCGAGGCGCAATCTAGCCGATGACTCGCGGGTCGCGGTCATGCTTGGCCGGGCCTCGCACAGCATCCCATTGATCGATGATACGTTCGGTCGAGTTGGCGGCTGGCGCGTTGCCGGCGTCTGGTATGTCAGAATGCTTCTCGAAAACCGCGAACGATATTCGTCAGGCCGCTGACGGGCAGGATGGCGTCGCTGCTTCGGATACTCCTGCCGCCGACAATGATTATTCCACCATGCACGAGGTCCAGTTGATCGGCGGTCAACTCGGAAACCTTGGCAGGCCGCGTAATGTCGTTGGTGGGCATGGCATGATCCTTTGGGTTGGGAGGTTCGATGCCAGGAAGTTGCCGGGCCAGGCACGCCGCGTCTGTGCCGTGCGGCACATGCGGGTGCATCGGTATCGGCACTCAGGCGAAGCCCACCAGGACCGCTTCGTCACACTGGCGGTAGGCCGATCGTTGCTGGTGGCGTTTATCGCGTCCTGGCCTCGCGGACGATGCTACGAGCCGCCCCAAGGCGCATTGCTGAGGCTGTTGGACTTTCGCCCGCCGCGGCCAGCAGGGGCGGCGGCGGTGGAAGCGCTGGCTGTCGGCAACACGGTGATGACGCTACTGGGCGGCCCAGGAAAGATCGTGTGGGTTGGCTCCCGCGTGAGGGACTGCGCGCAGCATCCGCGGCCGGAAAACGTTCGGCCGGTGCGGATCGTTCGCGGCGTGTTTGGCACGAACGTTCCGGCGCCGGCGCGAGGTTGAACCGTGAATGCCGCGAAAGGTTCTACCACGACAGGTCCTGTGCGGCACGGACCTCCGTCCGCGGCCCAAAGGTCCGCCTTCCACCGCTTGCAGACATCCAAACCGCGCTCCTATTCCTCGGCCTCCGGATCCCCCAGCAGCGTCCCCTGCGCGGGATCGTGCGGCGGCGTCAGCCCCAGATGCCGCCAGCCCGGCAAGCCCAGTACTCGGCCTCGACTGGTGCGCAGAACCAACCCCTCCTGGATAAGGAACGGCTCAACCACGTCCTCCAGCGTATCGCGCGCCTCGGCCAGCGCGGCGGCCAGGGTCTCGACCCCCACCGGCCCGCCGCCGTGATGCTCGGCCATGCGGCGGAGGTAACGCCGGTCCATCTCGTCCAGCCCCCGCTGATCGACCTCCAGCCGTACCAGCGCGGCGTCGGCGATCGCGCGGTTGACCGGGGATTGCCCTGACACCGCCGCGATGTCGCGCACCCGGCGCAGCAACCGGCCGGCGATCCGAGGTGTGCCGCGAGAACGGCGCGCGATCTCGATGGCGCCATCCTCGGTCAGGACCAGGTTCAGCAGGGTGGCGCCGCGGGCGACAATCCGGCGTAATTCCTCGGGAGTGTAGAACACCAGGCGCAACGGAATGCCGAACCGGTCGCGCAACGGTGTCGCCAGCAGCCCCGACCGCGTGGTCGCGCCGACCAATGTAAACGGCGGCAGATCGATGCGCACGCTGCGGGCGGCGGGCCCCTCGCCGATGATCAAATCGAGCTGGAAATCCTCCATCGCCGGGTAGAGGATTTCTTCGATCGCCGGCTGCAAACGGTGGATTTCGTCGATGAACAGCACGTCGCGCGGCTGCAGGTTGGTCAGGATCGCCGCCAGATCGCCGGCCCGCTGGATCACCGGTCCTGAGGTCGCGCGGAATCCGACCCCAAGCTCGCGCGCGATGATCTGCGCCAGCGTGGTCTTGCCCAGACCGGGCGGGCCATGCAGCAGCACATGGTCCAACGCCTCGCCGCGTGCTTTCGCTGCCTGGATGAAGACGGCGAGGTTTTCCCGCGAGGCCTTCTGCCCGGTGAACTCGGCCAGCGTCTGTGGCCGCAGCGAGGCCTCCGCCGCGTCCTCGTCCCGGCGCGCGGGGGAGACGGTACGGGACTCGGCATCCTCCGGTTCCGTCGGGCGGGGCCGTTTCATGCGCCGGTCCTGACCGCGAGTTCCTTCAGCGAGTCACGGATGATCGCGTCCAGCGCGGCGTTCTCGCCCAACCGGTCGACCACGCGCGCGACGGTGGCCTGGGCCTCCGGACGCCGGTAGCCGAGATTGACCAGCGCCGACAGCGCGTCTCCGGCGGTGCCGGCGGTCCGAACCAACGGGGCCGCGATCCCTGGGCCGGACGACGTTGGCATCGCGCCAACCTTGTCCTTCAGTTCGGTCAGCAATCGCGCCGCCAGTCGTGCGCCAACGCCGGGCGCGCGGGTCAGGCTGGCCTGGTCTCGTGCGGCGATCGCGCCCACCAGGTCGCGCGGCGCCAGCGCCGACAGGATCGACAGCGCCACCCGCGGTCCCACGCCCTGCACCGTCGTCAGCAGCCGGAACCAGTCCCGTTCGGCCGTATCGTTGAAGCCGAACAACTGGATCGCGTCCTCCCGCACATGGGTTTCGATCAGCAGCTTCGCGCTATCCGGCGGCCGCGGCAGGGCCGCGAGCGTGCGCGACGAGGCGTGCACGAGATACCCCACGCCCGCCACGTCGATGACGCAGCGCCCGTCTTCGAGGGCGTCTACCAGGCCGGTGAGTTGGGCGATCATTGCAAGTTTGTCACGGGAGCGAATCCGAGAGTGGCGGCTTCATCATACCACAGAGTTTCAGGGCTGCGCCCCGACGGAATGCTATATGGCATCGACAGCATATGCCATAATTGTCATATAATGTCCGTGGACGCGATCAGGCTGATCAGCACCAAACGGATCTTTGCGGATGGGCTGATCGTCCAGACTGTGGTTTGGCGGCTTCCCGTGCCGCTGCCGCCCTCGCGGCATCGCTACAAATACCGCCTCTGTTGTGGACGTGGCGGCGAGCGCATCGTGGGATGCGACAACGAGCGCGGAAAGGGTGATCGCACCCACATACGCGGCGTCGAGGCAGACTATCGGTTTGTGTCGCTGGAACAGTTGCTCGCGGATTTCATCGCATTGATCAAACGGGAGACAGGGAGATCGCCATGGGCAAACTGCGGATCCACGTAGGCGGCTCCTTCTCGGAGGACGCCACGCGCATTCTGGCGGCGGCGGCGCGCGCGGAGGCTGGTCAGCCGATCGAACCGGAAACACACGTCAGCTTCGAAAACTGGGAAACGTTCTTCCGCGTGCTAACTCCGACGCGTATCGCGTTGCTGCGCTACATTCACGCCCATGACGTTCCCAGCGTTCGCGCTCTGGCGCAGGCTGTCGGCCGGGATTATCGCCGCGTCCATCGCGACGTCGAAGCACTGGCGGCCTCTGGGTTGATTGAGCGGCGAGGGACCGGCCTGACGACGGAATGGGATGCCGACGCGGCTGACATCGAAACGAGCGTACCCGCGTGACGTCGACTCAGTCCCACGCGACAAGTTCATCAGCCGATTAGTCCAACACCCACGCCGCCGCCGACGCCTGTGCGATCTGCCGCACCTGACTCAACAAACCCGGCCCGACCGGAATCCCCTCCGCCATCCGATGCTGCGCGTAATTCCACTGCGGATCGCCGGCGACCATCACCGGCCGTGCCGGGTCCATCGGTGTCGTCGCCCGCAGGTCGCCGCAGAATTGCGCCACGTCCTTCTGGAAATCGTCGCCGTCGCGGAACAACCCAGGATCGATCGCCATGAAGAAATGCCCGATGTCCATCCCGGTCGGCTTCTTCGTGTGCATCGGATCGGTGATCAGCGTCGCCCCCGACAGGCACGATCCAAGAATATTCACCATCGCCGAAAGTCCATAGCCTTTGTACGATGAATTCTCCGGCGACCCG
>Ga0193726_1002007_pt1 | contig 14487 bp, 8 predicted proteins | sample H2c1metaG_FD_144928 | JGI IMG/M metagenome (GOLD analysis project Ga0193726, IMG submission 144928) | Soil microbial communities from a riparian zone of the East river system, Colorado, United States - H2c1 | ecosystem: Environmental > Terrestrial > Soil > Riparian zone | place: USA: East River... | reverse complement strand
GCTCCTCCTCCTGCATTGGCCTTGTAATACCATGCGCCGGCCTGCTCGCTAAGGATGCCGGCTACCCCTTCCTGGTAGAGGTCGATCCATTGGTAATAGTTGCCGTCGAGCCCAACGGGCAGGTTTGCCGCGCTATCGGTCGGCAGATCGCGAACGGTCGTATCCCATCCCAGCGGCTGGTAGCTGAATTCGAAGGGCGGCATTTCTTTTACCGAGTAGTTGCCGGGGGTGGTCTGGATATAGCCTTTGACAACCGCCGATCGCAAAAAAGTGAAGGCGTCGCCGCTATCGTATCCGAGATCGAGGGAGCCGACCCAATAGGGGGATGGGCCCAGCTCTGCGAAGCGGTGGAACATGAGTATGCGGCGGCAGAGCCGGTAGGTCCTTATTTCGAAGCCTGCGTGATAATCGGAGAAGGGATCCGGGCGGCCCTCCCAGGCGCCGTTGTCATCCGGCTGCGGGTTGTTGAGATCGTGTTCGCCATAGTCCAGCACCGCCTCCAGGAGGAAATCGAGACCGGCGAGGAAGGTAGCCCAATTCGCCCAGTCGATGCTGTTGCTGTTGAAATGAATTTTGTTGGCATATCTTACTCTTTTCAGGTAGGTATTGCTGATGGGCGCAAGGCCTTTCAGGCGATGGTTCTCGTGGGGTTGGGCGGCTACATTTGTCAGGTCTTCCTGTTTGTACTCATACTGATAACAATTGCCTTTGTCATCATAACTAAATTCCAGCAGCCATTGGAAGATCCTGCCAGGATCGGCGGGATCGGCCACGCGGGCTGAAGGGCTTTTGCCGAAGACCGATACCAGGTTGGCGCCGGTGGTGACCTTCCACCAGATATCGCCGCCGGTGCCGGTGAGCTTCTCGATGCGGGCATAACCCCCTTCGATCCGGGGGCGATAGCGTATGGCCGTGGCTCCATCGACGGTGGCGGTATCGGGGACCCAGTTGCCGGATGCATCTTTGACATAGGCCGGCACCAGGTCTTCCGCTCCGGAAAAGAGGAAGACATCGTCCCCGGTATAATCCGGCAACCTTTTGTCGGTCTTGCGGGTGATGGACGGTGGTGCGGCATTCCAGCCCAGTCCGAAGATACCGTTGCCCTGTGCGGAGCTGTAGCTCAGGGCCAGGGCCGGCGCAAATCCGTTGCGGGAGGGTGATAAGGGGAAGGGGATGCTGAACCCTGCCGTTCCGTTGACCGCGTTGACCGAGAATTTCTCATCGATGGTCCGGATCGCACCGCCGGACTTTGGAAGGGTGATCTGGGGGCCGGGGGTGGTGGTATAGCTGCCATTGCTGTTGCCGGGATTGGAGCTATTGGGGTTGCCGCTGTTGGCAGCGCCGGCATTTGCTGCGCCGGAGCTTTTTGCAGCGTTGCCCTGGGTGTAAGCATCTACATTCATCAGGATGATTTATACGGACAAATCTATAGGCGGAAATTATTTTGGGGGTTGCCGATTCACATACGGCGGCGGATATCCGATGATCGGTATGTTGATAAAAAATGGGTTGTCATGGGATTGTCCTGCGTGGTGGAGTAACTGTTATGGGTGGAGGAGGAAATGGCGCGGGTGGTGTAGGTGGAAGATTAATTTGGAAGTGTGGGGGAGGGTGGCCGATCGGCGGGGGTGGGGGCGTGGCTAGATTATAAGCAGGATTTGGCGGATGTGATGAAGTAGTTCGGTAAGAGGATGACTCCTCCCGGCGTTTTGATGGCCAATAATTGGTAGACACCGTCAAATTTTGCGAAATAAAAGTCGCATCCTTTGGCAGAAAGGTATCGCAGTGTGTCGATGTGCTGATGCAAAGATTCATTATCTGCGAGCGTGCGTATAAGAAATGTGTCAGACAACACTGACTGCGCGCCTTTTGGGATCCAAAATGTCTGATCGACCCAATTGCCTGCAAACGCAGCTTGATTGACCTCTTCGCCGTTTTGATAAAATGGGAAATGCGTTAAGTTTTCTATTCCTATCGTGTCTTTTTTGTTGACTGATCTCATAAAGGCCAACCAGAAGGGGTTCCATTCTTTGTATTGCGAACCGGGAGGGGCAACCCTGCTTATTCTTTTTTAAGTGAGACAAAATAAACTGGACACTATTGTTACTACTTCTTCCAATTTGTTTTGGGTTATGATCTAATAAATGATACTCCTCACTCTATTGGTCATTTTTCACTGCTGTCTATTTTTCTTAAAATTTTCTGCTTGCTCAAAAACTTCAACATACACTTCATCACGCTCCACTGGGGGATACCCAAATTCATCGAGCGCTAGAATTAATTCCACTTTCAAAGCCGATTTTATGTCGTCTCGTCTGTTCCAGTCAGGAAATTTAGCTTGAGTATCAACTAATTCTTTAACAGATTTTGACAATTCAATTAGTTTGACCTCGGGATAAGTAAAGTCATACTTTACGCAAAGGTCTTTGAGGATATCATAAAAGGCTTTTTCTTCAAAATCAATACCCAATGCTTCACCTGCCGAAAATTCTTTATGAACTTCCCAAATCATATTAGTTAGAGCTTCTGCCATTTCCTCATACACTTCACTATGCAAGATATCATTTTCGTCACGTTGATTGTATTTTTCAACAAGAACTTGCATCTTCTTAGAAAAGTCAATACCTTTTACTTTATTTACCTTTCTTATTTCTCCAATTACCTTGGCTAATAACTGTTGAAGTAATTTTATTTTTGTATTTGGCATTTTAATCTTGTTGATCTTTGCCAAATAGTCTTCATCAAAAATGTCTTGCTCTGATCCGTCTTCTTCACCCAGCTTGAATATTTCTTCTACCCCATCACTTGCCAAGGCATCCTTTATCATTTCTCTCACTCTTGCATTCATTTGTGCGGTGTCAGGTGCGTTGCCTTTGGTAAGCTTGAAAACGATAGAACGAACTGCCAGATAAAAATGGGTATAGTCTCTTTCTAATTGCGTTAATTGTTCGCTTCCTGCACAAATATCATAGGCGGCTTTTAGTCGATTTACCAAACCCATAAAACGAGTTTCAAATTCTTTTCCGAGTTGAACAAATTCGGCAGCCATATTCAAAGTGTTCAACTGTTGCAAAGCTGTGCCTTTGAAATATTTGGTACTATCGAAAGTGTGAAACAATTTAGCTAACAAGTCTAAATGATTTCTAACAATAATTAGCGATTCTGAAATGTCTTCAAAATTATCCTTGTCTCCCTCACTGTATTTTTTAAGTGCCAAGTTCATTTGCTTCTTGATACCGATATAATCCACAACCAAACCTTTATTCTTGCCTTCAAACTTGCGGTTTACCCGAGATATTGTTTGAATCAAATTGTGCTGCTGAATAGGTTTATCAATATAAATCGAATCTAAGAAAGGCACATCAAAACCTGTGAGCCACATATCTACTATAATTGCAATTTTGAAATTTGATTTTTCATTCTTGAATTGCCTGTCTAATTCTTTACGATAGTCGGACGTACCCAATAAGTCCCAAAGTTCTTTTGGGTCATCTTTCCCTCTGGTCATTATCATTTTTATACGTTGAATCTGCTTCAATTCCCGCCTGTCTTTATCAGTAAGTTCGACTCCTTCGTCTGCTTCCCGTATTTCATTCCACCTGGGCTTTAGCTCAATGATATTTTTGTATAAATCAAAAGCAATTTCCCTGCTGCTGCATACAAACATTGCTTTGCCCTTAACGGTTGCTCCTTCCGAAACTCTGTTTTCGTAATGTTTTACAAAGTCCTCTGCCAAGGCTTTCAAACGTTTGGGGTCACCCAAAATAGCATTCATCCTAGCGGACTCCTCTTTGCTTTGCTCAATCTGATATTCATTGGCTCCTGCTTCAGCCACGTCCTCGTAATATTTCTCGATCTTTTCCAATTCGGCATTGTTCAACACAACTTTTGCAGCCCTGCCTTCATACACTATTTTCACTGTGATCTCATCTTTCACAGATTCCGTCATCGTGTACGCATCTATTACTTTTCCGAATACCTCAAGCGTGCCGTCTATTGGAGTTCCGGTAAATCCTACAAAAGTGGCGTTAGGCAAACTATCATGTAAGTATTTTGCAAAGCCAAATGTTTTCTTAACTCCTTCCTCTGTTACTTTTATTTTCTGATCAAGATTTATCTGGCTGCGATGAGCCTCGTCTGAAATACAAATTACATTTGCTCTGTTAGTAAGCAGTTCAGTGTCTTCTGTAAACTTGTGAATAGTAGTCAGAAAAACACCACCGCTTTGCCTTCCTTGCAATAAGGTTCTTAAATCTTCCCTGCTTTCGACACTCATAATGGTATTGTCACCAATGAAACTTTTTGCATTGGTGAATTGACCTGACAACTGGTCGTCAAGATCTGTTCTATCAGTTATTAATACAATGGTCGGGCTTTCAAAGTATTCACTTTTCATTAGCAACCTTGTGAGATAAAGCATGATAAGGCTTTTTCCACATCCTGTCGCACCAAAATATGTCCCCCCTTTTCCATCACCATCAGGTTTCTGTACCTTTTTTATGTTTTCAAATAGTGCCCTTGCTGCATAATATTGGGGATAACGACAGACAATCTTCTCGTCTTTCTTAGAAGAATCAGGGATGTAAATAAAGTTGCGAATTATGTCGCGAAAACGGTTCTGCTCGAACATCCCTTGTACGAGGGTAAACATACTGTCAATACCGTCAACATCTTTTGCCAATCCAGCTACTCTTCGCCAGGCATAGAAAAAATCATACTTGGCAAAGAACGAACCTGATTTGTTATTTACACCATCGCTGATTACACAAAAAGCATTGTATTTAAAAAGTTCAGGAATATCTCTTTTGTATCTTGTCGTTAATTGTACATAAGCATCATGAATGGTGCAATCTTCACGTATGGCAGTTTTAAATTCAAATACCACCACGGGTAATCCATTTATATAAATTATTCCATCCGGTATTCGCTTTTCATTGCCCAATATTTCTAGTTGGGTTACAAATCTGTAGATATTATTGTTGTTACCATACGCTCCTTCATCTTCCGCTACAACAGTTAAAGCTTGGTCTCTATCTGGGTTTCTTTGCTTTTGTAATCCTTTGTAGTCAATTAGCTGAATGTATATGTCTTTATTATTTCTATTCTCCCTTTTCAAAATGAAACCATCGGAAAGCATACGCATAAAAATTTTATTGCTTTCGTAAATGTCGGAAGCTGGTAGTGATTTAAGTTGAAGAATAATAGATTTAGCCTCCGTTAGCGTAAGACCTTCAGTTTGGTACTGTGTAAGCAAGAAGTTTTTCAAATCTTCTTCTATTAATACTTCATCAGGTGCTCGTTTAATGGTTAAACCTAAAGTGTGGGGAAAGTTTTCGTTGCCCAGCAATTCAGTAAATGCATTCTCTAGTTTTTCTTCTGTGAATTTCACTACGAGTCGTTTTTTATAATATGCTCTCCAAAACTTGATTTAGTTTTTCCAACCTGTCTTCTAAGTCAACACCTTCTTCATTTTGCGACACCATTAACTCGCCATTGGTGTTAATTACACCATCATTTATCAGTTCATCCATAAGAGAGTTAGCAACACCGCTACTCATTCCATTTTCAAATAGAAACCCATCTGGTAGAGAAGAAATTAAGATCTTCTTCCTGTTAAAAGTAAACAAAAGTTTTGCTCCATAAGTGTCAAGACTTAAATTTTTGGACGTTTCAAAACTTGTTAGTTGATGAAGAAATGGATCCCAATGGTAGCCATTGAATTGCTTTACGCGCATTTTCCAAATACAATAAAACCCGTTATGCCAATTATAATATCCTCTGGTGCAATTTTCCCTGAACGAAGGATACTTCATAAAATAGTATCTCCAATCTTTCGGGTTAATAGCATAATTAGTTAGAATTTCTGCAATCTTATTGGATGATGTAATCTTGGGATTGGTAATGAAGTAATCTAAGCAATCTAAAAAAACTACCTGCGTTTTGGTGTAAAACTGTGTCTTATTGTATCCAGGTGTGGTGAAGAAACCTCTGATAATTGCTTTGGATGGCGACATTAGATTAGTTAATGAGCCATCGTCTTGCGAATAATCACCAAAACATAAAAGCAAATTGCATTTGCTACCAAAGTCCTCAACAATTTCATCTTCATCAAAAAGATCTAGGAATTGTTTCGCCCTATTTCCGAAGTTGATGTCAAATGGAAGTAAAGAAATGCTACCTCTTAAAATGTCGCTGTCTTCAAGTTTCCTGAGAGTGTGTGTGTCGGCGACAAACTGCTTCAAAAATTGGTCTTTCCTTTTTTCTTCATCTATTTGGTCGGTTTTGAAATTATTGAAAACATTCAGGTCGCCATTTATGATATAGTTCTCTACTTCAGCAAAGCTATTTCCTAAAATAGTCTCACGTAACTCATTTTCTGAATTAACTACCAAGTTTCGTACCGTTCGAATACGGCTTTCAAAATCCTGGCTTTTTGTTACTAATTGTGTGAAACATGCATGCAACAAAAGCTGTTCAGGGAATGACATACCTTTGGTGTAAGTAAAATTAGACAAGCAGCGAATTAGCAGGCTTACATCTTTATGTTGAAAAAAAAATCTTGTACTCGATGAATTGAATTCATTTTTACCGAAATAGAATGAATTGTCCCAAAATAACGGCTCATTTTTTAGTTGCTCGCAAATAGCATCCAATGTATCAAATAAAATATTTTGGTTTACTAAATCGCTGTAAATTACTTTGAGTAAATCTGCGGAAATAACTGTGTCTTCATATCGAGTACCATCTGCTTCTTTAATGTCTCTTTTAAAGGCGGTTACCGAGGTGATAAAATTGAAAAGGTTCAAGAATGAATTATCAACTGTCAAAGCAATATCATCTTCAGTTGAAATTCTGCCGGATCCAAATACAATGTGCCAAACCGCATCAATCCAATCTCCATCAATAGATAATTCAAACCTTTCCTTTTGTTCGGGCTGGGTTAGAAGTTCGGTAAAGCCAGCTTTGAAGTATTCGAACTCAGTCAATGGCTTGCCACGGGAATTCATTTTGATGTATAAATCATCTGTAAGCCCGACTTTATTCATATCTAATTTATAGAATTGAAATGGACAGGCTGAACCTTCAATAACACTCCAAACTGTTGTTATATTTAAGTTGTAATATCTTACTTCTATATCATTTAGGACAACTAGCATTGCCTGAATACTTGGGTCATAGTCCCAGGTTTCGAAATACCAAGCTTGATTTTTTATTTCTCCGCTAATGCAATTGCTTGAAAAGGAAGGTTTGAATTGAATCAGCCTTTTGCAAAATTCTGTTGTGCTATGCCTCGTCTCATAGAGAAAGTTTGATAAAAATGCTTTTTCAGTATCAGCTATATTTTCCTTTGCTGACGAAAACCAATACAAGAGCCAAAGCGTGGTAAGGCGTTGCTGACCGTCAATTGGAACAAAGGTTATTTGGTTAGTTGTGTCTTGTTCACTAAAACCATAGATAAAATCAAGTTCGATTTCGCATTTGGTGCTTGTGTATGTTTGTGCCGAATTAAATCAAACAATACATCCAAAAAGTCTTTTCTTATTTTATTGGTTTTATTATCCGTTCTACCTTGGGCATAGTCACGCTGAATGATTGGTATTTCAATCTTATTGTTGAGTATTTCAATATAATTATTCCTCATTAGCTTCGCCGTTTACAGGTTTGTATTTCTCAATACAGTTTTGTATCTCACTCAAATAGGCACCCCGTTCTTGCTCAGTCCAAACAGAATAGTGATGGCTGTTATCTGTAGCGTAATATTTTAGGAAGATTCTTTTGGTAGCTAATGGAATAAAGGCACCGGCTTTATCCATATTCATTATCTTTCTACGTTTTACTTCAAACACAGAATTGCTTAATGAGATATTCTCAGTAAGCCCGAGCAATGCCATATTTTGAATTTTATGTAAATATTCGTTTTCGTCGCTTTTATCTGTGGGTATGAGTTTCAATATCTTGCCACTCAGCAGTTTGAAGTCTTCGTAGCGATAAGATTTTTCATCTATGGCTTTAACCTCGTCAATTACTTTTTTTGCTTTTGAAATATTCGTCGCGATATTTAATAAAACACTTGTATGGGATTTTAGCCAATTAAACCATTCCTCTCTTTTGTTCTCGTTTATACCTTCAATATTTTGGGCATGAACGTGTTCCAGACTTTTGCTAATGCTTTTATACATTTCAAATGGAAAAAATTCATTGCTGTTTGCGTTCATTCTTGTGAGCTCAATATTAGTAAGTAATAAAACGTTTATTATTTTTTCATGTTCACTTCTATTTTCATAGCTTAATTCTTCCCAATTGTCAGGAATGGTATCAGCAATAAGCTTACTTATTTCATTGTAGAACTCTGTCTTTGTTTGGTTTTTCTTAACGTCCACCAGTTTGCCAATTTGTGTTCCTGTGGCAATCAGGTAACCAATTTTATGGTAAAGGTTTTTGTTGGAATACCAATAGACTAAAGAACGATAAATTTCCTCTACTTCAATCCACTTCTCCCAAAGTGAACCGGCTGTGGCTTTTTCGTCGAAAAAATGAAGAAAGTGTACAAGGGATCTTTTTCATTGTTTTTCTTTCTGGTGATTATGTCAAATAGGTACTCGATCTTATTGCTGTATTTGTTTATGCTTTCATTGGAAATAAAAGCCCAAAATTTCGGATTGTTCAAGTGGTTCTCGATCTCATCCCATATTTGCACCAATTGTGTTCTACGTTTTAGTTTAGCATCATCTGGTATTCCTTTAAAACTATTTGCATTTACAAATTTGGCTTTAATGAGTTCAGCACTAGTAAGCGGAATCTTACCCCGGTTTAAGCGAGTAAACAGTTCTTCACTTTTTTGGGTGGCATCTTTTATTTCATACCAAATAACCTGGACACTCCATTCGGGAAATTGTTTTTGTCCTTTTTCGTCTTTCAGGATGCTTGGCAGAATGATTTTCAGCACTTCATCTTTTACTTGTCTTGGAATTCCTTTCTTACCATCTTCAAACCATTCTTTAATACATGAATAAGCTTCACTCATATAATATAAATCAGGCTTGGTAATATTTTTAGCGGCGGTTTCTAAAAAGGCTTTTGACTCCAATCTGGTTTTGTAATAGATAGAATATAAGTTTTCGGGATAGCCTTCAGATATCAGGCTGGTTTGAAGATATTCTAATGTTAGATAGGTAACAATACGGTGAAGCGTTGTTAATCGCTGTTGCCCATCAATTAATTCATATCCCAGAATAGTATTACCATCAATATCTTGCCATTTAGTTTCACGAACTACTACAGGTTGCAAACAATAGAATGTATTTCTGTTGTTGGGTTCCTGGCGGTATTCCCAAATATCATTCAGCAATTGCAGGACATTGTTTCTTGCCCACCGGTAACCACGTTGATATTCTGGAATGTAAAAATTCATTCCCAGCAATTCCGAAATGCTAAAAGTATCTATTTGGTTTAGTGCCATTATGCTAATCGTTTTTCTGATCTCTTACTCTCCACTACTCCTTTTATCAGTACAGGGCAAAGCGGCTTAATAGTATTTTTTAATTGCTCATTGAGACGTTTACGGGTTTCCAAAGTGTGGTAAATGGTGACAATAGCTTCTTGAATCTTAATATCAGGGATTGGCAATTTTACATCGCACATATCTGCCCAATCAAATGTTTCTCTTGCACTTCCCCAGGAATGAAATCTAGCATATCGGTCAAATTCTGGTCGTACAAACCATAAATACAAATACTCAGAAAGTAATTCCTTTGGTTTCGTTACTCTAAAGACTGTGTAAATTCCCGAAACAATGCAGGGTTCAGCAGTATTCATTGCTAAGGCAATTTTATCTCCTCTTCGTGATGTATCAGCTACATAGACAAATTCACCTGGTCTAACAACCTTGTAGTTGGAAAATTCAATTCCATTGACATTTGCTTTTGTTTCAATTAAAACCTTTGAGGTTGATACTCCCTGCAAAAATGTTATTTGCAAATCATTATTCCTTTCATCAGATTGCTCAATATATTTCCCAAGCACTTTTAGTTTTTCGATCTTGATTAAGTTTTCAATGTAGGTATCGCATATCAATTGCAAATCAGCCAAACTGTTTTCGTAGATTTTTTGATTGTCAAGCAAACCTTTGTAAAGCGAAACATATTTTCGTTGCATATCAATATCAGGAATCGGAATTTGTATTTCACAAAAGCGTTCCCATTCTAAACTTGCTCTTACACTGCTATCACTGATAAACCAGCCGTACCTGTCGGATTCGGGTCTTTGAAACCACATCATCATGTATTCGGGTAAAAGTTCATCTTCGTCGTTTACTTCAATTACCAAATAAGCAGGTGAAATAATTGCAGGTTTTGTTTCTCCATACAAAGCCAAACGAATTGTTTCATCCCTGCCTGCTTGCATAGCACTATAAGCAAACTGCCCTTTCTGAATGATTTTATATTTAGATAAATCCGTTTCAGAAGTATTGGCAACAGAAGGCATAAAGTTTTTTGTAATGTTTATGCCCAATAAGTTTGTTATCGCTAGATCTTTATTGCGGTTATCAACTAATTGTATGTAATCGCCAATACGATTATAACTCATAACCCAATGTTTTAAACGCGTTAATCAACTGTTCCTGCGATTGCTTTTCTTCTTTTAGAAGGGTTTTAAAATCCTTTTGTATGCGTTTCATTTCCGAATCAAAATCTATTTCGCTGTCACGGTCAATAAACTCAATGTATTTGCTTGGCACCAACGAAAAATCATTTTCCCTAATTTGTTTAAAACTGGCAGAGTAGCAATACTCTGGCACATCTTTATAAGTTATTTTGTAGTCTTCCTGTTGCCAATTGTGGTAATTCTCGGCTGCTTTGCCAATATCTTCCTCGGGTAGTTCTATAAATTGCTTTTCAAATTCTTGCCCCCAACGCCTTAGATCCACAAACAAAATTTCCTTTTCGCGGTCACGGTATTTTTTCTGTTTGCCGTTTATTTCAACCGTTCTTGCATTTTTGTTTTTGTTTAAAATCCAAAGGGTTACGCTAATGTCGGTGGTGTAAAATGTATTTCTTGGAATAATTACAATTGCTTCCACCAAATTATTTTCAATGAGCTTTCTGCGAATTTTGTATTCTTCGCCGCCGCCGCTCAATGCGCCATTCGCCAATATAAAGCCTGCAATTCCATTTTCCGAAAGTTTGGACACCATATTCAAAATCCAACCATAGTTGGCGTTGCTTTTAGGCGGAACATCATAGCCTCTCCAGCGCGGGTCGTCAATCAACTCATTTTCGCCTCTCCAGTCTTTTTGATTAAACGGTGGGTTAGCCATTATGTAATCAGCTTTGAGATCTTTGTGCTGGTCATCGGTAAAAGTGTCGGCATCTTTTTCGCCAAGGTTGGCAGAAATCCCTCTTATGGCGAGGTTCATCTTGGCTAGTTTGTATGTTGTCTTGGTATATTCCTGTCCGTAAATGGAAACTTCTTTTTTGTTGCCGTGGTGTGCTTCAATAAACTTAATCGATTGAACAAACATACCACCCGAACCACAAGCAGGGTCGTAAATAATTCCTTTGTACGGCTCTATCATTTCTGAAATAAGGCTTACGATTGTTTTTGGCGTATAGAATTCGCCTTTGCCTTTTCCTTCTGCAATAGCAAACTTTTTTAAGAAGTATTCATATACTCTACCAACCAAATCTTGTTCCTTGTCTTTGAGTGTATTTATTCCATCAATTTCACTGATCAAAGAGGCCAGTTTGGTAATGTCTAATCCTAACCGGGAAAAGTAATTGTCGGGCAACGCACCTTTCAATGCTTTGTTGTCCTTTTCAATTGTGTGCAAGGCAGTGTCAATGATTAAAGCAATATCGTTCTGTCGTGCTTTTTTTACTATATAGCTCCAACGTGAAATTTCTTCTAAAAAAAACACATTGCTCATATTGTAAAAGTCAGCCATTTCAATGTATTTTGCTTTGCCTTCGGAATTAAGTTTGGCCCGGTGTACCTCAAACTTGTCGCTCGCAAACTTTAAGAATACAAGTCCTAATACAACGTGTTTGTATTCCGCTGGCTCTACGCTACCTCTTAGCTTATTAGCTGCTTCCCAAAGGGTAACTTCAATGGGTTTGTCTTTCTCTGCTTTCTTTGCCTTTATCTTTGTTTCAGTGTCTTTGGTCTTTATTTTCTGTTTCGCCATTATATGGTGTCTGTATTTTATTTCGTTTATTCAATTTTGTGTAGTAATGATATTGTTCCAGACTTGTGCTCAAGGTCATGCTCTACAGTTACATTCTTATCATTCTTAACTCCGCATTATCAGTCCAATTATAGGAGCCAGTAACCACAATTTGATTGTCGATTACGCAAAACTTGTCGTGCATCTATCCTCCATGATGCCCTCTTTTTATCATCTTGTGGGGCAGCTGAGTGATGTCAACTCCGTGTTTGCAGTTTACACTGTCATCATAGATTGCAACTTGAACACCAACACCTTCGTTGTTGTGGAGTTGGAAATATGTCTAACCGCCGCTCAATCCAGGATAGATTTTGTGAGCTATACCTCAACTGGAAGGTAACTCGAGTGCCTCTGGAAACAAAATAACGATCATCACGGCGTATCCGATCCAAATCATTTAGATCAAAGGTTATAATGGCGTGTATATCCATCGGTTTGAGGGAATTAGCGCGGTAAAATAGGAACTTTTTGCAATCTGGCCAATTAAGCGTCAAAACAGAAATACCTTGTCCGACTTTTGGCCGGGATCAGATCTTTGACTCGGTATAGGGGATAAGGAGGTTCGTAAGCTGCTTTTCCCTCATTATTGGTTCGTTGTAGGCTCACTCAGGAAGAAGGGAAAGAGTTCGATAGTGTACGCCAGTTGCACGCGAAAAATGGGTGTTTTCACTAATGTCGTTGACTTAAGGTTTACACGTCTTTGTAGTTCATGTGGTACAGTCTGGGCGGTCGTCGCTTGCGTTTATGGTGCCTGCCTGGTCGAACGATTTCTGTATTAGCGGCCACCTGGCGGTCGAAGACTGAGAGTGCCGATCTGATCGTCTTTTTGATGAACATGCCGATCAAGAGACATTTGGTCGACCAGTAGGCAAACGTGCGGTTGATCTTTCGTCGGTGCTTGACATTACCTTTCCGCTTCTCTGCATTACATTCTGCCATTACCCGTTCCTCTATTGGGAAAGCCAATGCTGCGCACAGCGTCATCATCATCACTTTGGCGTAAATATCTTGCTTAACGGCTGTGGCTGTCTTTCCACTGAAGGCCTCGACTTGTACCCGCGCCTTATACATCTTATAGCCTTCCTCAGCACCCCACCGGATCTGGTACAGTTCACCGAGTTCCTGCAGCTTGTACTTTGCGCTGTCTAATAAAGAGGTACCTAGTATCTCCTCCTTTCCATTTTCCAGCGCTATCTTGACCAGCCTGCATTTGATCTCTTTTTTCATCGAGGGAAATTCCTCCCGGTAGCTTTCATAGTACCCATCTGGCACCGGTAAGGTTACCACGATGTCTCGCTTCCGACTGGCCATAAATTCTTTAACCGGCAACCAGTTCTGCTTCATCCGTACGATGAAGTGGATACCCATCGACTGCAAACCCGAAAACAGCGCAGCACTGGGGTATCCTCTGTCCAGCAGCAATATATCTCCTCGTTCCACCTTTGACAAATGGTTCAATAATAAGTCCTGCTCGTTGCCATCTGTTGGACCTGTCTGCACATCCAGTGTTAAGTAGTTGACCGGATCATATAGCGCCGATAGTAGGCACATGCTCTTGGGGAGATCCTTTTTCTTTCCACGACCCATGCCTCGCCTGTCAAACTCCTCGTGGATACTCGGGTGGTTCGGCAGGTTCAGGAAAGTGCCATCAGCCGCCAATAGTTTGTGTCCATGATATCCAAAATAGTCAACTTTCTTATAAAAGTCTTTCCAGATAATATCGTTAAGCTCCAGGAACGCCTCGGGTGCTAACTTCCGTCTCGACCTGCTGAAGCCGCTCTTGGTTATCCTTCGGATATTGAACAGCTCATTCTCTGTCTCCTTGAAGAAGCTGTCCATCTCCCGTTGTAAACCGTTCTTTCCCATTCTTAATATGCTGATTATCAAATGACCGAAGGGGAGCAACCGCTTACGGGTGAATGCTTCTTCCCGGCCGTTCGTGTGACGGCCTTTGAATGCTTCGTTATCATTGATATGGTAGTTTAATTGGTTACTTATATCGATCCGGTAATCATTTATTGGTTTTCGCCGGTAAGACTGCCCCTTCTTATATACCTAATACAAATTACCGCATTATCAACCACTATCCCCCCGTTAAAACACCCATTTTTGCTTAAGTCAACGACATTAGTGTTTTCACCCATGTCATTAAGTTAAGACACGGTATTTCATAAATCCTTGTAATTCATATGGTATAAACGGGGTGGTTTTTTCTTTCGAGGGCTGCTTCTACCGGGTCGATCGACCTCTGTGTTCGATTCGAC
>Ga0193726_1002006_pt1 | contig 14492 bp, 12 predicted proteins | sample H2c1metaG_FD_144928 | JGI IMG/M metagenome (GOLD analysis project Ga0193726, IMG submission 144928) | Soil microbial communities from a riparian zone of the East river system, Colorado, United States - H2c1 | ecosystem: Environmental > Terrestrial > Soil > Riparian zone | place: USA: East River... | reverse complement strand
AAGGTGGGAATGGGTAGTTTGACCATTTCTAAAAATGGCATTATTAAATATCAAAGGGCAATCGGTTATTCTTATATAGGAACTGACAAAAAAATGCCGGCAAGCATAAATACAAAATACAGAATTGGTTCAGCTACAAAGATGTTTACCGCAGTTATGATTTTTCAGCTTATAGAGGAAGGTAAGCTAAGGCTTGACAAAAAACTGGGTGCCTATTTTCCCAATCTGCCCAATGCAGACAAAATTACTATTGGAAATATGCTTTATCACAGAAGCGGGTTGCATGATTATACACACGATACAAATTTTCCAGAATGGATGGGCAAACCTAAGACACATGAGGAATTGTTGAAGATCATAAAGGACAAAGGAGCCGACTTTGAGCCAGGTACTGAGACTGATTATTCAAATAGCAATTACCTTCTTTTAGGCTATATCATTGAAAAAATTTGCAGACTTCCTTATGCAGATGCCCTTAGGAAAAGAATAACGTCAAAACTTCATTTGAAGAATACCTATTATGGAAGCTCTATCGCAATAAAAAATAATGAAGCCACTTCTTATAAATACGCTGAAAATGCCTGGAATAAAGAGAAAGAAACAAATTTGAGTATACATGGCGGAGCAGGTTCTGTGGTTTCTACTCCTACCGATATGGTTACATTTATAGATGCTTTATTTTCCAATAGCCTTGTAAGCAAATCAAGTCTATCCAAAATGGAAACGATGGTTGATGACTATGGAATGGGGATGTTCCCAAACAAGTATGGCTCAAAAAAGAGCTTTGGTCACAATGGAAGGATTGAGGAATTTTATTCGGCACTTTGGTATTTCCCTGGTGAAAAACTTTCATTTGCTTATTGTACAAATGGTATAGACTATCCGAGAACTGACATTTTGGAAGGCGTTTTGAAAATATGCTTTAATGAACCTTTCACTTTACCATTCTCCAAAGGGAGTAGTATGCAAAATGAGGATTTAGATAAATATCCTGGCAAATATTCATCTGACCAAATAGTAGTTAACTGTACAAAAGACGGCACTAAATTATTGTTAGAGACAAAAGGAAAAGTGTTTGAAGTAGAAAAAATAAACGACAACTATTTCATGAGTGCTCCAAGTGGTTATTTTTTTGAGTTTTATCCTGAAAAAGGTGAGCTTCAAATAAAAGAGACAGATAATACCTACTATTTGAAAAGAGTAAAATAACCTAGCCATTGCAAATCATCTAAACAATTCTTCCAAGAAATAGGTGATTTTACAAAAATTCAGTTTGATACTACATGGGTTGACCAAATTCTTCGAGCATTTCTTATTATATTCATAATCAGCATTTCGACCCGCCGCAAATATTAGTTGAAAAAATAAGTAACAAAACATAAAAATGACTGGGTTTAAAATAACAACACAGAACAATGAAAATATTGAGTTCGAATATTATTTAAAAGACGCACCCATAACTGTAAAAGCATTTGCTTCTATTCTTCCATTTACCAGGACATTTCTACACGCCAGGGTTTCAGGACAAGAAATTTGGATAGATGATGTCCCAAGTCTTGACATCATCCAGGAAAATGCTTCAGTCTTTACAGAACCGGGAGAAGTGGTATTCGGACCAGCAAAACCTACCAGGACAAAGACGGCAAATTGCATGGGGATATATTATGGAGAAGGAAAAGGACTTGACTGTTGTAACATATTTGCAAAGGTGTTAGACAAAGATTTAAATAAGCTAAAGAATTTGGGCGAACAAATTTGGAAAAATGGAAAGCAGACTTTAACCATTCAAGCCATTAACTGATAAAGAACGAAGTCTGTAAATAAGAGCCAGGGTGAAAAAAATAACTAATCAATTTCAAATTATTTGCAAAAGTGTGTTATGCCAACTAAAGTTGCTGTTTCCCAGGTCCCTGATATTCGGGAGGATATTGAAGACTCCCTTAAATGGATTGAAAGACTTGTAAACGAAGCCGAAGAAAAAGAAGCTGCACTCATATGCTTCCCGGAGTGTTTCTTACAAGGGTATTTAACGGAAGAGCCTGCAGCACGGAAACATGCTATTAACCTTCACGCTCCTGTGTTTGATAAAATTCTAACCCGACTGGCAAAGTATAAACCTATGATCATATTTGGGATGATTGAAGAGGAGAACGGGCTTCTTTATAATTCCGCTGTTGTCATAAAGGATGGCCTGCTGATCGGAAAGTATCACAAAACGCATTTATTGGAAGGAGAAACTGTTTTTACGGCCGGCTCGGAATATCCCGCTTTTGAAATTAATGATTTGAAGTTCGGTATTAATATATGCTATGACACCCAATTTCCTGAAGCAACAGCAAACCTGGCAAATCAAGGAGTTAAAATGATTCTTTGCGTTTCCAACACGATGATGAGGTATGAAAAGGCAAAAAAATACAAACATCTTCATTTATCAATGCGCGCTGAAAGAGTAAAAGAAAGAAACATCTGGATGTTGTCTTCCGATATTACAGGTGAAAGAGAGGGGCGTATTGCATTTGGTACAACTTCTGCCATTGATCCTAAAGGAGAAATTGTCAGGCAAATGCCTTTTATGGAAACAGGTATAATAACAATTGAAATATAGCATTACTCACAAGAAAAATCTTCTGCAGCCATTGCGTTTACGCTAAGGCTCCGGAAGTGGTAATCGTTTAAGACCCCTTCTGGGTGGTATTAAATAAATGAGTAAAACATGTCGAAGAAAATTGCATTATTTTCTATTGTTATTATTTTTTAACGGGTTGCAACAGAAGTTCGTAAAGCAATAGAAGACATTAGGAGTAACCCCAGCAATGGCAGCAGGACTCACCAAAAGATTTATTAACATTGAAGATTTTGCTAACTTGGCCGCAATTGGAGCATCTAAAAAAGGGTTCTTAAAAGATAGTTCAAGAGTTGGATAAATATTCAGATTGTCTGTTACATGGAGAATTTTTGAGTACCAAAATTTCATCACGGCGGGCGCAAGTACCCGAATAGGTGAATATCGTGGTATTGAAGTTTCTATACAAGCGAAAACCTATTCAAATGTTGATTCCTTAATCAAGATTGTTAGTTCGCTGGAATGGCAAAAAGAATAATACTGACGTTAAATGTCAGCGAATATGAAAATAAATTTATTTCAAAGGCAGGTATTCAAGATTATTTTTTTGTTTGTCCTTTTTGTGCTTACTGTTTTTATCCTCGGTGGCTTCATATTGAATGGGCTACTAAGAATTCCATCGCAGATAGCGAACATCTTTGTTATCATCGCCATATTGCTAATTACGTGGTATGCTTATAAAAAAGAAGGTAAAAATCTTTCGGAATTAGGACTAAATCTCAAATGGCGAAACTTTGGTTTTGGAACATTAGGTTTATTAATAGGAGGTATTTTTGTTTTCCCCCTGGTTTACACATTTGCATTTATCAAAGGATATCCTGTAATATTCAATCCAAATTTTAATAGCTCTTATGTGATCAGTGGATTGTGGCTTTTGTTTCCAACTGTAATGCTTGAAGAATTGGCTTTCAGGGGAATTTGTTTCAAAAAAACTATTGAGATTTCAAGTGTTGCAAAGGCAAATATTATTTTCGCTTCGCTTTTTATTTTGTCGCATTGGATCAACCTTAGTGCATTTGGCAATCCTGTACTCATGATCACTTTACTTATTACAGGCCTTGGACATTTACTTTTTGCAACTGCACTTTTAAAATCAAAAACATTATATTTCCCTATAGGCCTGCACCTGGGGAATAATTGGGTCAGCCTTTTTGTTTTTTCAAATATGGACATTAATGATCCTTCAATCGGGAAAGTAAAGCCTTCTCTTATCAATGTAGTCGGTGATGGAAAAAGTCCAGTATTTGATGGGTCATTCATTTTGACAACACTCGCCACTGCGGTGCTGTTTTTACTGCTGATCCTGGCTATTTACAAATGGACAGGAACTAAACGATTATCATCAATATAAGAACCACGCTCCTACCCTACAGCACTTAATAACCAATTTAACAGAAGTAGCCCTAAACCAGGTCGAACAAAGGCCTAAAAAATGAGCTTTAAAACCAGCAAGTTGCCTCATTTTGCAGCGACATCCCACTTATCAAATCACAATGAAACTCATTGCACCAGAAAAATAAAAGGGGTAATTTAGCCCATTACTAAATCAGACTGCAGGTGCGTGGCATACGTGTTCTAAGACATTCTATTATTTTTCGAATTTTATCTCTTTCATTGATTCTATTTTTCACTTTCCCCGCGCGGTCACAGGTATGTAATGGCAGCCTGGGGGACCCTGTAGTAAATATCACCTTTGATCAGCCTGGATTTTCTGCTTATGTTCCTTCTTCAGGGTATACCTACACCGGTTCGTCATGTCCAAATGATGGTTTTTATACGGTCACAAATTATACTGCAAATTGTTATGGTGATACCTGGCACACACTTGCTACGGATCATTCCGGAAGAGGAAGTTTTATGCTGGTAAATGCATCGTACCAACCTGGAGATTTCTTTCTCACAACGGTAACTGATCTCTGTCCGAACACTACCTACGAATTTGCGGCATGGGTATTAAATATTATGAAGCCTTTCAATAGTATAAGACCCAATATTACCTTTCACATTGAAAAACCAGATGGAACTATTCTTGCCGTCTTTGATTCAGGTGACCTCCCTGTAACTACATCACCAGTGTGGAACAAATATGGTTTTCTTTTTACGACCCCATCCAACAATGCCACGATCGTTCTGCGGATAAGTAATAACGCTCCAGGCGGATATGGCAATGACCTTGCGCTTGATGATATAACTTTTAGTCCGTGTGGTGCAAAGATTACAGCGCAAATCGACGGCAGCAGCGATACCGTGAATGTCTGTGAAGGAAATAAAAATGTTTACAATTTTTCCGGCAATGCTTCTTCTTTGTATCAAAACCCGGTTTATCAATGGCAGGAAAGCAAAGACTCAGGAACAACATGGCTGGACCTTGCCGGAGCAACAGATGTTTCTTATCTCCGTCTACCCACGCTTTCTCCTGGTGGTTACTGGTACCGCCTTACAGTGGTTGATGCGTCAGTTGCAGGGATCACAGCCTGCCGTATTGCATCAAACCTGTTGATCATAAATGTCCATCCTAAACCAGTTGTTGATGCAGGATATGATCGGGTCTATATAAAAGGACACCCTGTTACTCTTTTAGCTGTCGCAACAGGCGAAAATATTTCCTACAACTGGAATCCGCCCTTATACATGAATGATACCAGCCTGCTCAATCCAAAGGTCTCACCTCCAACCGATATCACTTATACTCTTTTTGTTGAATCATCTTTTGGGTGTACGAATGAAGACACCACGAACGTAAAAGTGGTGGGAGGCATATTTGTTCCGAATGCATTTACTCCAAATGGCGATGGGAAAAATGATATATGGCATATTCCATTTCTTGATCGCGGTCTGAATGCCGAAGTGAATGTTTTTAACCGATGGGGCCAACTTGTATACCATGTATCCGGAGGCACTGTTTCCTGGGATGGTAGCTTAAATGGAAAGCCGCAGGCGTCAGGAATTTATGTATATGTTATCACTTTCAAAGGGAACGAATTCCCAAAAATGAAAGGTACCGTTGCCCTGGTACGTTAATTTTTTATCTGAAAGCAAGAATTAAAACATCTTCATTTTAATAGTTCTTTGGGAATAGCATCAAGCAATTTTATTTTTATCTGCTTATAAAAAACTTCAGCGCCCTCAGATTGAATTTGCAATTTTCCTTTTTTTAGGGGTGTAAGGGTCCCGGTGTCTGATTGCTGTGAATGATAAAGCACCATCATAACTTTTCCATTGATTACATGCACGCTTGTGTCCCCGTGACAATACAGATCAAGAACGTTCCACTCACCAGACGGATTTTCGGCATCTCCCCTTTTAATACAATGCCTTCCCACCCTGCCCGTTGCGCTAAAATTCAACAGGGGTTCTCCGGGCATATAAACATATTCACTGTCGGATTTTTTTACAACTGGAATGTCTTCCATTCCTCCGGCCACTCCCCAATAGTCTCCACAATTTCCTTCTTCTACCTGGAATTCCTGTGAGCGCATCCATGCACCATAGTCTGCTCCAAAATTACCTACTGAAAAATAAAGCAGGCCGCTATCTTTCTTTTTATTTTTCTTTTGTCCCCAGCTCAAAGAACCCCACTTAAACATTAATTGCAGATGAAAATTTTCAAATTCTTTTTTTGTAGAAATGGCGCCCCAGTTCTCGCCGGAAATTCGAATTACTTTTTCTCCTCCATCCTCTACTACCGTAAAAACCTGTTTTGGGTCATTGTTCAAACCAACAGGTACATCACTCAATTTTCTCCCTGCATCATCCAGCGGGGGTCCTATATATGTATCCCAGCCAGTCAGATCTTTACCATTAAACAATGGCTGCCATTCATCTTTCTGAGTTCTTTGGATAAGGCCCATAGATATAAATGTTGCTAAGATCATAAAAGACTGCGGGCGCTTCATATATAATAATTTAATTAAAGTTAATTGAAAAAAACTCTTATATCCCGGGATAAACTTCCCCCTTTTACCTGGTATTAAACAATAACCATTCAGGCATTGGATTTGCAAATACTCTTTAGGTGAGCAGGTTATTTTATCTAAATTTTTCACTATGAAAACAATTTGCACCCGTACCACCATCATTTCCATCGTAGTTTGCAGCTTCATGCTGTCAGCCTCTTTAAACACATCGGGACAAGGTCTCCAGGCAGTTCAATTATCCGATTTCAAGGCGGAATCAAAAAATGGAAATGTGGGCCTCAGTTGGAAAACATCGTCAGAAAAGGATCTGAGGCAATTTGAAGTGGAATATAGTGAAGACGGAAAATATTATCACAATCTTGGTTTTATTCCAGCTACAAATACTATCAACGGAAATTTTTACGAATTTGAACACCCCGTATCCTATACAGACAGCGCCTTCTATCGCCTGAAGATAGTGGATCGGAACGGGAGCTGGCTGTACACCAAGCCGGTACTTTATAGCATCAATAATACAACGGCGCTTTTTGTTTACCCTTCGGTAATTAGCTCACGAATAATTAATATTTTTCTAAAGGATCCATTCAATTCCCTCGAGATCGTAAGTATGAACGGTACGGTCATGTTGAGACAAAATCTCAGCGGGGAAACAGGGAGGATAAATATACCCGTTTCCCCCACCCTGGCTTCCGGTATGTACATTGTGCAATTGGATACTTATGGAAAAACGATAACCCAGAAAGTAATGATTCAATAACAAATGCCAAAGAAGATAAATGCACTTATGTGAAAATAAAACATCGATGATGGTTATACATCTTCCATGTTTAAAAACTTAAATGCTTCCTTCGTAATTATTTTACAATTTTCACCTAATTCATCAAGGGTACAGCCGATCACCTGGACATTCTGCGGCAAATCATTTTTTGTTTCTACGAATTCAAGATTAAGAAAAGTGTCGCGGCTGATTTTTTTATTTCCTTTCAATTTTCTAAAAATATTTTCAGCAAAATTTACATCACTCCCAAGAAAAAATTTACCAACACAATGAAAATCATCACTGGTTCTAATATTGAGGGTGAGGTAAAATTTTGTGCTGGTCATGTAGATAAGATATGCGTGACAACAAAAATAAAAAAAGGGATCGAATAGAAATTCAATCCCGGTATAAAATCCAATATCCTATGAAAAACCAGGACAATATTAAACACTTGTTAAAGAGGAAACAATACCACTTTTGTGGTATATGCGTAATCGATGAATAAAACTTAATGATTAGAAGCAATTGTGGTTTCCACCTTTGAGGAAAGTCCTAGTACGTATTGCATGGCTTCCACCGCGTTAACAAGGTAGACCATGGAAGAGTTCCAGTCCAGCGATATCTGGTTCGTTTCATAATCTGAGTCACTATCCCGGTACAAAGTCTCAATATCAGCGGTTATGAAAAGAGACTTTTCCCTGCTCGCACAGGGACCAGCGACCAATAAACCCGGAACAGGTTCTCCATTATCAGCGGAAATGCGATAATAAGGGTGGACGGGAGATTTTATCCCAAAACATCCTGTTACGAAACAGTATCCCGTGGCGTTTCTTCCCAATAAGTAATCAAGATTTGACATTGATGCCGCTACGTATTTCTCGTTCCCGGTGACCAGGTACGCATTGATCAATAAAACACCCTGGTTGGCAGCAATAGCATTACTTCCCCTGGTAAAATCACTTTTTGATTGTCCCATTACGGTAGAAAACGCTGTTGCGGGGATTCCGGAAAGATAATTATCCGCCAGGCCAACCAATCGGTCCTGCATCAATTTGATGATGCCTGAAGCATACGCCGGTAAATTTTCCGAGTAGCGTAACATGGTATAGTATGCAAGCATTCCTACATTGTCTAGTGTGGGGAGGCTTACAGAATCATCGATGTTTTGTTCAATAACGTCGAAGTACATTCTGTTTCTTGATGTAACAAACATTTCTGTTGCGGCCCACAACCATTCATCATTCAATTGACGATCGCCTGAATTTATCGAAGTGGCAGGCCTGAAGCCTTTATCGGGAGCTGGTTGGTCATATTCAACATCGGGATGCTTCAAAGCCCACACCCATGCAACCGCCGAGGCCCTCAAACAACTGTCTGACAATCCCGGAAGGAGACCCTTCATTCGTCTTAATATTCTTCCTGCCTGTGACATAACTGCTGCGAAATCAAGTGCCGCAGCCGTGCTTTTTTTGACAGTTTCAGATTTGTCTGAAACGCCATGAAGAGCAATATCTTCAAATTTTGCATTGATACATTTATAATACACACCTCCATCATAAGGGTCCTGCATGGTAAACATCCACCTTAAATTGTAAAGAACTTCGTTCAAAACATCAGGGATCTTGTCATTACTTTCAGGAATATTAATACGCAGCGTATCAAAATAATTTGTGAAGTCTTCATAAGCCGAAAGAAGCGTGTTCATGGTAATGCCACTGGCTACAATATATTTATTGAAATCACCTTTATCGTACCAGCCTCCCGGTGAAGAAATAAATTTCCCCCTATCATCAGAAAAAGAAGATGGATTAATAATGACTACATCCCCTGAATGCTTTGCACTGCGGTTCCATTTTCCCGCATATTTATCTTCAAGAGGAATGGAGGATCTCTGGTAATAAAAGCTTTTTAATACAGCCTTACCCAGGTCTGTATAAACATCGTTCTTAATCTCAAACGGGAAAGATTGTCTGTCGGCAATCCTTAAAATATAATTTCCTGGAGTAGTGAAAGTGCTAAAATCTGCTGTCCTGGTAGTGGTTGACGAATAAGTTGATTTCTTTCGTAAACTCAAAGCGCCTACATACACCGTATCCGTTCCATCTGCAGAGACCACATAAAAATAATCTGCCTTAAAATTGCAGGTAACAAAAGCGAATTTTGATGAATTTGGGTAATAACCAACCTGGTTAAGTTTGATCTGGTCACATTGTTTCTGAGCTGACGCTGAAAAACATGCCAAAGCAAGGATACTTAGACATAATATCTTCGTAAGCGAGGAAGATTTTATTCTTTTTTCCAGTAGAAACAGCCAATTTTGAGCGTATAGATTTTGGTTACTCACTTCATCCTTTTATTAAAAAAACTTATAGTACGACAATGAAGTTTTTTCAAAGGAATCAGTTAATACAGATCCGCAAATGCGATACCATTTTTTCAAGGGGGTAGAGATCTCAGAGGTAGGACTAGGCACCTGGCAATTAGGAAATGCAGATTGGGGCCGCGTTAAAGATAATACAGCACTTTCTATTTTGCAAGCGTTTTCCAATGCTGGAGGCAATTTTATTGATACTTCTGATGTATATGGGCTGGGTACCAGTGAAAAAATCATCGGAAACTTTCTGAAACTCACTGATAAAGAAATTTTTGTTGCAACCAAACTTGGGCGCAGGAAGGATGGGGTCTATGGATGGCCTTAAAATTTCAAATATGAGGTAATGAAGCAACATGTAGAAGATTCATTACAAAATCTTGGTATATCACAATTGTTTTTGGAGCAATTGCATTGCATTCCCCGCGAACAGTTGGAGGCTGGGAATGTGTTTGATAATTTAAGAAAATTGCAGGATGAAAAACTCGTCAAATTTTGGGGAGCAAGTGTTGAAACGAGTGAAGAGGCGTTTATATGCCTGGAGCAGGAGGGAATTGCTTCTTTGCAAATTATATTTAACCTCTTTCGGCAACACGTGGCGGATGAGCTGTTTGCGAAGGCAAAAGAAAAAAATGTGGCACTCATCATTCGGGTACCGCTTGCAAGTGGATTGTTAACAGGAAAGTTCCGGGAAGAAACCAAATTCCCTTCCTCAGATCATCGAAATTTTAATGCAAATGGTGAAGCATTTAATGCCGGCGAGACTTTTTCCGGAATTGAATTTTCAAGAGGTCTCGAGTTGTCAAAGGAAATAGGCTCTCTCCTCCCCGATGATCGGATGTCGCAATGGGCCATTCGTTGGATATTAGATCATCCGGAAGTTACTACCGTTATTCCCGGAGCAACAAGAACCGAACAGGTAATAAAGAATGTATTGGCTTCAGATCTGCAACCATTGGATGAATCAATTCATACCGGATTGAGAAGCTTATATGATAAAAAAATAAAACCATTTATCCGCGGGCATTATTAACTGCTCTATTGTTTCTGGATCAGGTCGAGAAGCTTTTTATCCAGTTTATAGCCCTGCCAATCCACGTAATCAACATCCGCCCTGCCTGAATTTAAGATTCCAAAATCACCAATAAACTCCCAGAGTGCAAAGCCTATTTCATTAGCAGTCAGAATTTCGAGTACATCTCCAAACCAGGCAAGAAAAACATCGTGAGGAGTTTTATTCCAGCAACCACATTCCCCGCAATGAATTCCTACTCCCCTATTCTTCATTTCTATCCAGGGTTTGTAATAATCTTCAAGCATCTGCCTGCTTAAATATTGATCGCCCACCTGGCCAGGATATTCCGGCAGGATCATATGTTCAGGATCTTTATTTGCCCATGGAGCTTTGTAATGTGAGATAAGATGGGGATAATATCCACGGCAACTCTGCGCAATATTCAGATCAGCCATTTCAGGAATCGGATCATTCCCTACATTATTACCATCAGCAATAACTATATGATGTTTATTTTCTCTACGAATGGATTCAGCCGCATTCTTTGCGACCCTGGCATAAAGGTCGCCGGGTATCGGGCTGTTCTTTGCATGCTGATCGTTCATATCTTCCCGCATGCAGGGTTCATTCAGGAGATCAAAACTTATTTTTTTAGAAGAAACATTTTTATAAAGTTTTGCCCACATGTTCCAATGAAAATAAAATGCTTTTTGGGCTTCTTCATCTTTCCATAAATTATACGGCTCCGCAAAACCTGCGTTAATGCAATATCCGGGTGCACGATGGAGGTTCAAACAAACATGTAAATTATATTTATGAGCAAGTTGAACGAGTTTATCAATTTTGCCAACGGATTCTTCATCTACCTGGTACACCTCTCCAGGAGTAATTTTCTTTGTCCGGTCAAAATTTAAATAATAAGGATACGAGATCGGCAACCGGATAAAATCAAATCCCCAATCGCTCATCCATTTTAAATGATCTTCTGTTGTATTCTTTCTGCCAGGTGAAGGATCCGGCCTGTTAAAATCAGTAAGGTTAAACCCTTTCCAACGGGGCAATTTATTTTTTTGCTTCGAAACAGCAAGGGTATCTGTACCCGCAAGATAAATTCCTGCTGTAGCAAGACTCGTATTTTTAATAAATTTTCTCCTGTTCATATATCAGTTTGTGAATTTACCGGCTTAGCCTGAGCATCAAAACATCATGTGGTGCAATATTGGTCTTCAGGGATTTCTTTGTATCTCCAATATCTTTTTTCATCCAGAGGTCCTTCATTTTATATGTAGTGGTTTTCGCGTCCAGCATTTTTTTTGATAGTGGATCGTTTACCATTTCATTTTGCCAGTTAAATTCTACTTGTTTGGGTTGACTACTACGGTTCAAAAAGCAAACTGCCCAATCATCATTCTTTAAAGGCTTGAACCAAATTTGCATACTGTCTTTATCGCTGTATTTTAAGGCCCCGACTCCCAATGAATCCTGGTCCACAGCAACAATGTCTTTATTTGTCAATACCATTTTTGTCTGATCACTCATTTTTCTCAGGTCATTGCCAGCGATCAGGGGAGCAGCCAGCATGCACCAGATTGAAAAATGTGTTTTGTTTTCAGCATCAGTCAATCCATTTCCGACTTCCAGCATATCCGGATCATTCCAATGACCGGGGCCGGCATATTTCCGGATCGAATCCTGTGAATCTACGATCAGCATGATGCCTTGCTGTTGCCAATTACCATGATCAAGGATGCCATCAAAAAGATTTGAAATATCACCTGTGGTCCTCCATAGATGACCTACGGGGGCGGCCCATTGCCAGGGCTTATTACTTCCCCATTCACACAGACTAAAAACGATAGGACGCCCAGCAGTTTTTAACGCATTACTCATCGTTGTGTAGGATTCTTTTGCATTTTGGGCATCTGAATAACACCAGTCGAATTTCAGGTAATCAATACCAAGGGAGGCATAAAATCTTGCATCCTGGTATTCATATCCCCTGGTACCTGGATAACCGGCACAGGTCTTTGTTCCAGCGCAATTATATAAGCCAAACTTCAATCCCTTGGAATGAACATAATCTATCAGGGCTTTCATGCCCGCAGGAAATTTTTTAGGATCAGCAACCAGGTTTCCTGTTGCTTTGTCTCTTTCCATACTCATCCAACCATCATCCAATACAATATAAGAGTAGCCTGCATCTTTCATTCCCGATGAAACGAATACATCGGCGACATCCTTCACCAACTGTTCATTGATGTTCGTTTGGAATGTGTTCCAACTGTTCCATCCCATGGGTGGTGTAAGAGCGAGACCTTCAAATTTTTGAGCGAATAGGTGAATATTCGAAAAGAGAAGGGCAAGAAAAATTATTTTTTTCATCATGTGAGTTGTTTTAAGTAGCCGGGAGTTATACGTTGTAAGTTTTAAGTTATAGGTGTTAAATCTTCAATCAAAAATGTTAAATCTTAAATGTTTTAGTTTTTATCAATAACCATATAAACCACTGTTCTTCCAGGCAAATTAAGTTTAATTCCATTTTGCGTTAATGCAGCATAAGGTTTTATAGTTGTGTAATTCGTTGATGGCCCTCCTGACAATTCATTGGGGCCATTGCCATTTACAAATACTTTTCCTGAAAATTCTCCATTATCCGTTCCACCTTTCAATACATAAAAATAAAACCGGGTGCCTGCTGTTGCGTTTTGTAATGTTACGCTTATTGCTTGTGAAGCGGCTCCTTTATTCACAAGGATCACGCCTTTTTCTCCCGAAGTAAATGATGAAGCATAAGCAAGAATGTCGCTGGAACCCGTAACCGTTGAGTTAATTAACCGGTCACCGATCATTTTTTGAAAATAGTACATATAATAAAATGCAGGTCGGGGATTCCAGATAGACACACCAGGCTCATCCCCAATATTAAACAATCCGTGATCATTCCCTCCAGCCCAACCATTGGCCAGGTCCCAGCGACTGGTTTCTCCGAAATTATTTTTTAAGGCCTCCCCAAATAAGATCGCAGCATGCATGCCATTGATATAAGAAACCTGCTGCATCGAACCCTGGGAAGTAATATTCCATTCAGTCAGGGCTACAGGTTTTATTGTTGCGCCTGCGTTTGACATGCTTGTTTTGACGTAGCTCATCATGGCAGCCGTATTGTCTTTTGCGGTATTCAAAATAACATCGGCCGTAGAATTTTGTTGGTAAGGCGTGTAATAACTATGTATGATATAAAAATCGGCTGTGCTATTTACCTGGCTCAGTGCCCCTGCATTCCAAGTTTGATCTGTAGGTGTTTGCCATGATTGAGGTTGTGTTTCTAAAATATAAGCGCCGATATAAATGGTTTTTCCAATTTCCTGCGCCGCTTTTTTCATTGAATCGGCAAATACTTTGAAATGCTGCCCATATAAACTGCCCGTTATGATTTGAGGCTGTGCATCCTGGTTGGCGCCTGTATTAATTCTGTACCCTGCCTCCCAGGTACCGTTACACTCATTCCCAATTTCCCAGTATTTTGTTCTTCCATTATCATATCGAACCCAATCGGCAGCGAGATGTGCCGCCGACGCTACGGGATCGGCAGCGGTACCATACCGGGCATAGCCATAGTTAACTGTGATAATCCCTGTGCTGCCCGATTGTTGTAAGAGTTGATAATAATTATCAACGGATAAGGTCCAGCTATCACTTCGCTTCCCATACCAATAAGGATTTGAAATAGGATTACCGTCGGCATCAGGAATAGTGGCCGGTGCATCAGCAGGAGCTGCATTCAATGCATTCCAGAAATAAGTATC
>Ga0193726_1002005_pt1 | contig 14493 bp, 9 predicted proteins | sample H2c1metaG_FD_144928 | JGI IMG/M metagenome (GOLD analysis project Ga0193726, IMG submission 144928) | Soil microbial communities from a riparian zone of the East river system, Colorado, United States - H2c1 | ecosystem: Environmental > Terrestrial > Soil > Riparian zone | place: USA: East River... | reverse complement strand
TCATCTCGCTTAACACTCGCGCACGATCGCGTTGTTTGCCGCAAAACCGTCAATAAGAGTGGAACGACATCGCGGAAGCGCGTGGTGTGCCGTCTCCAAAGCGTCATGGAGCAGGTCATCCGTTCCCGTGCCGTAATGCGCGAAACCGTAAACACCGTCGCTCGTGTCGTCAGTGTGCAGCGAGATGATGCCTTCAAACTCCTGCTGACGAATCTCCGCCTCCAGCAGGCGTACTTCCGGCTCCGCGGAATCCCGCCAGAACTGGCGATTCAAATCCACTCCGGACCTGGAGCAGCGAGTACCGTCGGCAAGTCCGCTTGGGTTACACATCGGATAAATGAAGAGCTGGTAGTCGCGCCCAACTTCGGGACGCGCGTTGAGGGCGCGGACAAGGTCCACTAAACCCAGGACCGCCTCGGGCTCATCCCCGTGAACGCCTGCGAAGAGGCCCACTTTGATTCGACGCTTCATCCGCTGCGTGCGCTGGAAAATGAAGCGCGGCATCCAGAAGCGCTCTTCGCCCATGTGCCACATCCCGATGGAGTCGGCGATCAAATATGGCGAAGCGGCCACCTCGAATAGCAGCGGCAGCAGAAGCTTGCGGAGTGGCGGCGGCATTGAATCGCCTTCTTCTACTCTGCGGCGGCCGCTCGATGGGCTGCCCGAATCCCTCTTCTTAAATGCGCCTGTCAGCTCAACTAATCGCTTAACGGCCTCCTCCGCATCCGGCCCTTCTGCTTCAATTGTCGCAGTGTCTCCGCAATTGAGGTTGGCGCACAGCACCTCGAGAATGCTGGCGGCAGAAAATCGCTCCTCTCCTTTGACCAGCCAAATCTCGGAGCGGAATGCTTTTGCGGCGAGAACGAATTCTGCTGCTGGTCGCGCGTGCAGACCCAACTCATTAATGATCGTGATTTCTTGACGGATCACGACACCGGTCCCGCTACCGCGGCTTGCGGATTGCTCAATTCGGTATTCTTCGGCCATGGCTCGTAACGTCTGTGGTGGATTGACCGATTCGCGCGGCGAAACAGGCCACTCAGCAAGAGCAGACCTTGGAAGGACGCCTTTGCTCTTTAATGAGGCTGACGAGGTTAGCTGTCGGGCTAGAGCCACTAAATGCTCTCGATGCCGCGCATCGTTCGCCCCGATCCGCTTCGCACTGCGAAACAGAGATTTGGTTCCCCCGTTGGATCGACTCCTGGCTCGATCCATTAAGCGAAACAAAGAACTAGCCAATAGTCTCGATCCCTTTGCGCTGCCGTCAACTGGGTAGACGTGTCCGCCCTTAAAGCGGCGCTGCAATCGTTCACCGCCTCGCAACTGCTCCCATGAGGCGCTCCCATTCGTCGAGGCTCCCGTGCATCGCGATGACGGTAAGCGTTTCGTTGTGCAATACGCTTATGAAAACCAGTGCGACCCTAACGGGATTCGAACCCGTGTTACCGCCGTGAAAGGGCGGTGTCCTGGGCCTCTAGACGATAGGGTCACACAAAGTCGGGCAATATCAGAATTGCCACTGCTTCACGCAAGGCAAATCGCCGAACTGTTTCAGGTTTTTCGTTCGAGATGACGCATGGCGCCTTGGCTATACAATGGGATTGAGTTCGTGAATCAACGCCGCTGCGCGCGCGGTTGCGCCTTGATGCTCGCGCAAAACTTCCCGCGCCCGTTGGACGAGCCGTTTGCGCGCTGCGCTATCGCGCAAAAGCTCGGCGATCGTCAGTTCAAGCGAATCCATATCGGAAACCTGGATTGCGCCTTTCTTCAATACCAGCGCCTTCGCCAGCGTAGCGAAATTCTCCATGTGCGGACCAAACACGACTGGTTTGCCCGCGATAATTGGCTCCACGGGATTTTGCCCGCCGTGCGCAGTCAGGCTTTTCCCCATGAACACAATCGTGGCGATAGCATACCAGCGATGAAGGTCACCTGTTGTATCGAGAACAATGCAATCCGCGTCTGATTCACGACCGCTCGCCACTTCGCTTGCCAGCGTCATGCGCATTGGCAAGGCGCCGAATTGAGCGCGTATTTCGCGCAGCCGTTCGACGTGCCGCGGGGCAATGAATAACCGCAACGATGGAAATTGCTGGCGTAAGCGTAGAAAAATGCTCGCAAGAATTTCCTCTTCCCCACGATGGGTGCTGCCGCCGAACAACACGTGGCTTTCTCGATCGGCATGAGTGAAGCCGGCTTGATGGGCGCTTTCTTGCGCTTCCAAAGCCTGGTCACGTCCATCTGGATCGTATTTGATACTTCCAACGGCGCGAATCCGGTCGCGCGCAACCCCGATCGCCACCCATCGCTCGACATCATCCAACTCCTGTGCGCAGACCAGATCCAGTTGCCGAAATGTTGGCGCTACAAAAAATCGGAACCGTCTAAACCTGCTCTCCGATCTCGGCGACAAGCGCGCATTCACCAATATCGTTGGAATTCGGCGTTCGTGCGCGAGTGCGACAAGGTTTGGCCAAACTTCAGCTTCCACCAGCACGATCCGCGTCGGCCTGATCACCGAAAACGCACGTCGCATGATCGGCCAGTAATCGACCGGTGTGTATAGGACGTCGATCCAAGGCGGCGCGTTCTTGTTTGCCAGTGCAAAACCAGTTGTAGTGGTCGTAGTCAGGACGCAGCACAAATCTGGTTCGAGCGCGCGTAATGCATGGGCCAGTTTCAATGCGATATTTACTTCCCCAACGCTTACCGCGTGCAGCCAGGTCGATTCTCGCTTCGACAAGCGGAGGCGTAGTTCACCATCATAAATTCCCAGGCGTTGTCCGAACTTTTCGCCGTAACCGCCGCGACGAATCATCTTCGCCAAATAGCCCGGTAAAAAGAACAACAGTCCGATTGGCCAGAACAAATTGTAAATGAAACGAATCATTCAATTATACGTTGAGAATTTTTGATTGCGGATTCCGGAAAGAAACAAGACCTCAGTGGCGCCATATGTTTTCTGACGAAATAGCCGCCACAGCATCGTGTCAGGAAGAGCCTCGGCTGGGCGCTTTTCCAGGACGAAAACTCCATCCGGGTCCAGTAGTTGAGACAACGCTTCGTTAGCCAGCAGTTTTTCGGTGAAACGCTCACCGGCCTCCGTTTTTTCGTACGGCGGATCCGCAAAGATGAGGTCAAACATTTCTGCGTCGGAAGCATGCCGAAGGAAATCGAAGACGTCCTGCTGTCGAACTCGTCCCTTCAACTTTGTCTTGGCAAGATTGCTCTCGATGATCTCCGCTGATTGTCGCTCTCCCTCAACAAAAACAACAGAAGACGCGCCGCGGCTGAGTGCTTCAATTCCGAGTGCGCCGCTGCCCGCGAAAAGATCGAGGACGCGCGCCCCCACCATGGCGTCGCCCAGGCTGGAAAAGATAGCAGCTTTGACACGATCCATCGTTGGTCGGACACCCCGCTTCGGAACTGCCAGGCGGATTCCGCCGGCGCTGCCGGCGATCACTCTCATGGCGACGCGGCGGGCGTTGGCGTCGCGGTAGCCTCAGGCAGCGCCTCCTGGGGTGAAACAGAAGTGGTTGGCGCGCCGGGCAATCCGTTGCCCGCATCGCCAGGCTCAGGCGTTGCGGGCGCGGCTTCTTTGATCTGTTTCTTTTTCTTCTTTGCCCGCTCCTTTTTTCCGCCGCCAAAGAAGCTGTTAATCATGCTGCTGATATCGCGGCCGACCAGCCTGTCCACTAAGTTTGTGCTTGGCCGATCGATGGTGCCGCCAACCTGAAAGTTGATGGCAGAATAACCCGGTTCGTTGATCGGTTGAAAATTCTGGCGAATCGCTTTGAAAAGCTGGCCGCGAATTTTGTCGTTGATCGCGAGCTGCGAATCAAGCTTCACCTTGCCGTTAAATGCCACTGTTCCCGACGCGGTGAGACGAATATTCGGAGAGCGCAAAATCAATTCGTCGATCGTGACCAAGCCTGGACGCACATGATATTTCGCCTCCGCTTGCTCGAGATGAAGCTCTCTCAGTTCTTCAATCTGAAGAACCTCCCCCAGCAGCACAAGCAAGCTGTATTGCTCGACCCGCCCATCGCGCAGGGAAATCTCACCCTTTCCAACGAACGCTTCTGGATCGGCCGTTTTGCCCGAAGCCTGGAAATTTCCCTCCAATTTGCCGTGCACGATTCCCTTGGGTCCGCCTGCGTCTGCGATAATCTGATCGGCCAGCACATTGCGAAACTTTACGCTTGTGGTAAACGGAGAGTCCTCCGCTTCCGGTTGCATCGCAAAATAGCCGTTGATCTCACCATTACCGGCGCGCGCGGAAATCTTGGAAAGCTCCAGCACGTCGGGCTCGTAACGCAGGGGGGAGCGCAGTTGCTCCAGAAAAAAACGGTCCTGCAAGGAGATTCTCGCCACCTTTGCATCCCCGTGAAGCGCCAAAGCGCTGCGGATGTTGGTGCGAAAGTCTACCCCATCAAAACTCGCAAGCAGCCTGCCGGTGTGATCGAGAAAACTGAAATTGCCATTCTTAATACTGACGCGTCGGACCTCCGGAGGCACCGCCAGTCTCGGTTCCTGCATCGGAGATGGATTGCTGACTATTGCCTGGGCCGGAGAAGGAAGATTCGCCGGAGAAACGGCAACGACAGGAGCGGTAGATGTTTGAGAGGTTTGAGCCGGTTGGATTCGTACTTCCGGCTTGGACACACTAGGAGCCGCCGTCTTTGTTCCTCGTGATCTGGGTAATTTCCATTTTCCTTCCACGTCTTGCGGCCAAACTACATTTGGATTGATGAGTGAGACCTCTTTGATGACCAGGCGCCGTGAAAAAAGAGAGAGGAAACGAACGCGCAGTCGAAATGTTTTTGCTTCAAGGAAATGCCTCGGATCGACCGGCGAAGTTTGCGCAATTGTGATGCCGCTTAGCTCCAGTCCACCCCAGGGTGTCACACTCATGCTACGGATTCCGAGCGTGGTGCCGAGGCGTCGGCTCAATTCTTGCTGAATCTTCGCGTGCGTACCCTGCGATTGCACATACAGATTCACGCCGGTCAAAAGAATCGCGCCAAGCGCAACCACCGCCCCTAGAGCGATCAATGGAACCCGGCGCAATTTTTTCACCGTAAGACGTTACGCAGTCCGAGTTTGAAGAAAAGACGAAAGCCCTCTGCTACTTTTACTTGTGACCGATACGATTGTCATTCTCAATCCCACGGCTGGCAGCCCTGAACACGTTCGGAGCTGGCAGGAGCGAATCGAATCCCTCACTGGCGATTGCCCCGTCCGCGTTACGTCCCAGTCTGGCGACGCCCAGGAACTGGCCCGGCGCGCAGTCGAGCAGGGATTTACCCGGATCGTCGCTGCAGGCGGCGACGGAACAGTCAACCAGGTAGCAAATGGACTCGCCGGCAGCAATGCCACCCTGGGTGTGCTACCGATGGGCAGTGTGAACGTTTTCGCTATGGAGCTTGGCCTGCCGTTGAATAGTCTCCAGCGTTGCTGGGACATTATCGAAGATACAAACGTTCGCCTTGTCGATCTGCCAAGCGCCAACGGAAAATATTTTGTCCAGCTTGCCGGGGTGGGATTGGACGCTCAGGTGGTGAAAGAGACCAGTGTCGCTTTTAAACGCAGCTTCGGTCCGCTCAGCTATCTCATCTCCGCAGCGCATATCGCGGCACGGCAACCACCCAAGCTGTTCATTACATCGGATCATACTCCTGTGGAGGAGGGATCGTTTGTTCTCATTGGGAACGGCCGCCTTTACGGAGGACCCTTCCCATTTTTTAAACAGGCCATCATCGACGATGGTTTGTTTGATGTCGTTGTCTTCAAACGGCTCGGCTATCTCGAGATCATAAAGTATCTGCAGGACGTTGTATTCAGCTCCGACATTAAAGTTCCGGAAATCGAATATTTTCAGACGCGGCAGCTGCGCATAACCAGCGAACAGGACGTCCCCTTGGAGCTGGATGGCGAACTCGCCGGTAATTGCCCGGTTGATTTTCGAATCCGGAAGAGAGCGCTTCGCGTCTCGGCGCCCACGCCCTGAGCCTGATCGGAAAGCCGCCCCTGACCAGCTGGCCTTCGCTGAAATCCGCGTGATGTTCTGCACGATGGCTGGTACTGATCATTGGATTCGCGAAAAAGCGGCCGCTTCAATTAACCCGGCACAGGTCGAGAGGGTCCTGATTCAGCTTAGCGAACACTGGCCCGAAACAGCGCGACCACTTGTCGATGTCGTCGAACAATTTCCGCTGGGCGAAGCGGCCCTGCTTCATCTTCTCGCGGTCTCCAGCATTTGCGCGGCGCGCCTCACGCACGATCCGGACAGCCTGCTGTGGCTTTGTCAGCCGCAAATCTGTTCTGCTCCTCGCAGGTACGGTGAAATGCTGGGCTACCTACAGAGATCGGCCGGCAACTCGATCGCAGATCAAGGTTTTTCTGCTCTACGTTTTTGGAAGGGCCGTGAGATGACCCGCATCGCGGTTCGCGAGCTTGCAAACGTCGCGTCGCTCGAGGAAACCACCGGCGAGCTTTCGCAGGTGGCGGAGATTTGTATCCGCAATGTGTTCGAACATTGGAACACCGAATTGCGGCAACAATATGGTTCGCCCAACGCGGAATTCGCCATTCTTGCACTGGGCAAGCTCGGTGGCGGTGAGCTAAATCACAGCTCGGACGTTGATCTTCTCTTTCTCTACAGTGAGGAAGGCCAGCTCACGGCGCACGTTTCCTATCACGAATTCTTTAACCGGCTGGGAAAGAGAATCCTCGAAACATTTTCGACGTGGCATCCAGCTGGCTCGCTTTTTCGCGTCGATTTGCGTCTGCGACCGGAGGGCTCGGCGGGACCATTGGCCCGCTCGCTCGAGAGCATGGAAAATTATTATGCGGGATTCGGCGAAACCTGGGAACGTCTTGCGCTGATCAAGGCACGCGGGATCGGCGGCAGCCGCGAGCTGGCTTACGAATTCCTACGGCAACATCAGCCGTTTATTTATCCCAGGAGCGCATCGCCCGATTTGCTGGATGAAATGGCCGGTATCAAGCGGCGCATCGAGCGCGATATAGTCGGCGCGGACAAGCTCGAACGCGACGTGAAACTTGGGCGCGGCGGTATTCGCGAGATCGAGTTCATCGTGCAGACCTTGCAGGTTATCCACGGAGCGCGGCATCCGTTCTTGCAGGAATCAAGTATGCTCAAGGCGCTGCGAGCGCTTCGTCAATTGGACCTTCTTCCGCGGGAGGACGTGCTGACTTGCGACAACACTTACCGGTTCCTCCGTCGTGTGGAGCATCGTTTGCAGATAGAGGCCGAACAGCAAACGCACATTGTTCCTCGAGACCCGGAAGCTTTGCGAAGTCTCGCACTGAGCCTTCGGTTTTCCTCGAGTGAAGATTTCACCGCTGCTCTGCAAGAAAGGATACGCGCAGTGCGTCCAATTTTTGAACGGATCGTTTCGGGAACGTCTACGTCAGCGGCAACAGTGCCCAAGGCGGACGATCTCGAAATTTTCAGCGACCAGAAACGCGCAACCAAGGCGCTATCGGACCTCGCGCAGGGCACCGGACGTTTCCATATCGCGCCACGAACACGGCAGATCTTTCGCAAGCTGCGTCCGGCATTGCTAGGATGGCTTTCTAAGACCGCGGATCCGGATGCGACGCTCAATCAATTCGTTCGCCTCGTGGAGGGTTACGGTTTGCGGAGTTTGTTCTTTGAGCTTCTCGTCGCAAATCCTCGGTTGCTTGAGCTGGTTGTGAAGACTTTCGATGCCAGCCGCTTCGCCAGCGAGCTTTTGATTCGCCGTCCGCAGCTTCTAGAAGACATCACCCGAGATCCAACGTTTGGCGAACCACGTTCGGTAACAGAAAATCTGCGGCGCCTCGATTCGTTAGGCGCAGATGCAAACAATTTGGACCCGATACGGACGTACCGACAAAGGCAACTGTTGCGCATAATCCTGCGCGACGTGCTGGGACTTATCCAACCAGCGGCGACTTTTGCCGAGCTTTCCGACGTCGCGGAAGCGTGTCTCGTTGTCGTCGGGAAGCTCCTCGCAAGCGAGCAACTAACCGTCATCGCGCTGGGAAAATTTGGGGGACGCGAGATCAGTTACGGCGCGGACCTGGACGTTTTGTTCGTGGGCGAAGACATTCGCGCCGCCCAGAATCTCATGAGCGCCATTGCCCAGCCAACGGCTGAGGGAGATATCTGGGCGCTGGATGCAAGGCTACGCCCGGAAGGCGAAAAAGGTCCGGTTGTCTGCTCTCTTGAAACTTACGAATCGTACTATACGAGCCGGGCGCAGCCTTGGGAATTGCAGGCTCTGACTCGCGCGCGCGGCATTAGCGGACCGTTGCAAAACGAATTCATGGAGATTGCAAAACGCGCATGGCGGCGCGCAAGCCAGGATGCCGGCCTTTTCATAAAAATTGACGACATGCTGCTGCGCATTCGGCGCGAGCGCGGAGGCGGATTGGATTTTCTCGATTTAAAGACCGGAGCTGGCGGCATCATCGAAGCGGAATTCCTCGTTCAAGCGTTGCAGATGCGCGCAAACATCTGGGAACAGAACTGGGAGCGCGCCGTCGATCGATTGCACGAGCACGGACATCTGGACGAGTCGGACACTGCAAAGCTCAAGAACTCTTATTCGTTTTTGCGTCGCTGCGAGCTTGTGTTGCGTCGATATGACAACAGAAGCATTTCAACGCTCCCGAGCGATCCAGACGAACAACGAAAGTTTGCCATCCGTCTTGGCTATCAGGAATTCGACGTTTTCCGTCGCGATTATCTAAATTCTCGCGAGGAGATTCACGCACTCTACCAACAGCACATTACGCCGGCTTAATCGCGGTAACGATCAGCGTTCGTCCAAGCAGCAAGCCCGGCGAATTCATCGCTCGGACAGCCCAAGCATTCCGCTCGTCCAGCGTGCCGTAGGTACTTTTGTCGCGATGATAGACGATCCAGTTGGCGGCACGGAGAGGAACTATTAGAAACGGAAAAGCCAGAAGGGAGCGGCGTTGGTACTTGTCCACTGTCAGTTTCAAATCGTGGAAACCAAAACTGAGAAGAGCGTGCGAAAGATAGAACCAACTCACTGGGTTGATGTGGCCGCGCGTGGTGTGAATATCAGATTCGTCAGGCGCTAGAGGACCGAACAAGTTATAAAAGCCGGAAGACAAATAGCGCAGACGGGAGCGCAGATTCAAAATATTTGGAGTCGAAAATACCGCGACGCCCCCTGGTTGCAGAACACGATAGATTTCCCGGATGACCTCCCGGTAGTTTTCCAAGTGCTCAATCGTCTCGATGCATGTAACGAGCGCGAACCGATTATCGGTGTACGGAAGCGGTTGGCGATTCAGATCGACAGTGTCGATTCTGGGACCTGGAACGGAGAGCAATTTATCCGTGTAATCGCAGCCAAACGAACGAAAGGGATAACGCGCTCGAACGAGCGCCAACAATTCCCCGGTCCCGCTGCCCACATCGAGGTGGTCTCCGCTCGACGGCACGGCAGGTACATCTGCGATTGCTCGCAGGACAGCTTGATGAATTCCCGAGGTACTTAGCTCGGAAATTTCGCGCCACCGCTTTCTCCCAAGGACTTTTCGGTAAAAAATCTTGGAGAGCTTTCGAGTGCGCACAGCGAATTGTGAACTGTGTCCGATCGCGTTGAGACCGGCAATCGCCCGCGAACCGATCAGCCCGGAATGCCCTTGAGCATCTCAACGTTGGTCGGGAATTTTTTCACAAACATCAACAATCGCTGAATTGCTTCCTCTGGTTTGTGTCCGGCCAGGCCGCGCCGAATAAGATTAATTTTCTCCAGTTCCCACGGTTGCAGCAACAACTCTTCCCGCCGTGTGCCAGAGAGAAAAATGTCCACGGCTGGATAGATCCGCTGGTCGCTGATTTTCCGGTCGAGCACCATTTCCATGTTTCCGGTGCCTTTAAATTCCTGAAAGATCAGTTCGTCCATGCGGCTGCCGGTTTCGATCAGTGCCGTAGCAACAATCGTGAGAGAGCCGGCTTCCTCGGTATTACGCGCAGCGGCAAAAATTTTCCGTGGAATTTCCATGGCGCGCGCATCGATACCACCGCTCATGGTGCGGCCCCCGCCGCCCATTGCATTATTGAACGCGCGAGCGGTGCGCGTGATGGAATCGAGGAGGATGAATACATGTTTTCCTGCTTCGACGAGGCGTTTCGCGCGCTCGATCGCCAATTGCGAAATGCGCGTGTGACTTTTGATGTCGGCATCGTTCGAGCTGGCCATCAATTCTGCCGTTGGATGCGAACGACGAAAATCGGTCACCTCTTCCGGGCGCTCATCGACAAGGAGAATAATCAGAATGACGTCCGGATGATTCTTTGCCACTGCCTCGGCGATGTGATGCAGCAGTGTTGTCTTGCCGGTGCGCGGCGGCGCGACAATCAGACCTCGCTGCCCCATGCCGAGCGGCGTCATCAAATCCATGATCCGCGTTGTGTAACGGTCCGGCGCCGTCTCGAGCTTGATTCGTTTGTTCGGATTGATCGTAGTCAATTCTTCAAACGGCGTGAGACCCTGATATTTCGCCGGCTCGTCGCCATTGACCTTGAGCAGCTTGACCAATTGCGGGCCGCGGCTGCCGCGCCGCGTTTCACCATAGATCCACATCCCATCGCGCAAACCGAAACGGCGAACAATCTCGGGAGTTACAAATATATCCTGCGGGGTTTGCACGAAATTGCGCTTCGAATCGCGCAGAAACCCGAAACCTTTGCCTGAGATTTCGATGATACCTTCGCCGAATTCCGGTTCAGCCTGAACTTGTTCGCCACCTTCGGCACCAGCCTCCGCCCCCTCGCGCCCACTTGAGCCGGGCCGGTCAATAGTTTCGACCTCAGTGGCCGCTCCGGCAGGATCAGCATTCACTGACGAAGAATTTGGCGAGGCCTCTGCGTCGTCGCGCCTGAATCGATCGTCCCTGCCCCGGTAACGTTTTCGCGGGAAACGACGGCGCGGACGGGGATGCCGTTGCTCCGGCGAGGCGGACTCAGTGGGCACAGGTTGGTTTTCGTTTTCTTCGTTCATAAGCTAAATTCTTCGCGGCGCAGCACCGCCTTAACACGTCTCCTGGAAGCAATAGTTTTTCAGGCCGGCAATTTGGCCAACAATTCGTCGGGAATTTCTAGATTTGAATAGACGTTTTGCACGTCGTCGTCGTCGTCAAGCGCATCACACAAGCGGAGCACCTGACGTACCGCGGCTTCGTCGGGCACCGCAACAGTAGTATCGGGAATGAATGTAAACTTTTGCCCATCGGTGGTTACGCCCGCATTCTTGAGAGCCTCAGCTACCGCGTATAGCTGATCGTGGGAAGTGATGATAACATACTGATCGTCGTCAGTTGTCAACTCTTCGGCGCCCGCCTCCAGGGCAATCTCAAGCAACCGATCCTCGTCGATACTCGATCGCGGAACGGTGATTTGTCCTTTCCTGTGGAACATGTACGAAACGCTTCCGGTTGAGGCCAGGTTGCCATGATGCTGGCTGAAAATGCTCCGAACCTCCGCCCCGGTACGATTCTTATTGTCGGTTGCCGTTTCAACAATGATGGCCACGCCGCCCGGCGCGTACCCTTCATACACGATCTCATCGAATTGTTGTGCATCCTTGCCTTCGCCGGTGCCGCGTTTGATCGCGCGTTCTATGTTATCGTTCGGCATGCTCTGCGTGCGCGCCGCCTGGATGGCGCTGCGCAGGCGCGGATTGGCACTGGGATCGCCGCCGCCGGTTTTTGCAGCGAGGGTGATTTCCTTGGATAATTTGCTGAAGATCTTGCCGCGTTTGGCGTCAATTGCACCCTTAAAGCGTTTGACCTTCGACCATTTACTATGTCCGGCCATAGGTGTGCGGAGTTATTTAAACCTGAAACTTGCGACCAGTGTTCACCTCGCGAGAGAAATGACTTGCGAGGGGAGAAATTTACCGCGCCAATTAATCGCACGAAAACTTATTTCGTCAATCGCCGCTCACGTCTCGTGGCGTGCATCGCGTGCGAGCGAATCGCAATCGACTCGAAAACTACCGAACGCCCGTGTCGATGGCCATGTCTACGCGTACGGTCTGATTTGCCACTATTGTGAACGGTTGCGGCGTCGCGCGGACGTGTCGCCGCCTGCGGTTTTGGACATCCAAAACGTAATCTCCTGGAGGGAGAGCGATCCAATAATTTCCATGTTCGTCTGCTGTGACATGCGCAGCTTCGGTTTTATTTTCACGGCTCAAGATGACAAGTGGATAATCGACATAGTTCTCCGCTGTCATTTTCGACGGTGTGTCATCAGCTAACTCGACTTCCCGGGACGAAAAAACTTTCAAATGTCCCTCCAAGAACCCTGGTGGAGTAGCGTCAACCGCGGTGCCGGCAAGCAAAAAAACGATTAGGGAAGAAATCACGTATTTGAGCAACGACGACATGAGGGAAGACGATTGAAATTTGAAGTTGAAATATTAGACGCAGAATGAACTTCGCACGTTCACGTCGAGCACACCTCTGGTCTCGATGGCGTATCGCATCATCACCAGGAGGCGGATGTGCCCGCGCTCACAGACTTGCCGTTTTTCGCGCAAAAGAAATGGGCGGGATAGATTCCACTATCCCGCCCACAGCAAACTGAAGTTTACGGTAATGTGAGCAACCATGCACTGCGCCCATGGGTCGCAGCGTATAACTTCCGCGCACTGGGAACGATCGTAAGACCTGCGACCTCAACCATCGGAAGACCTGTCCCAGCGACTACCCAATCCGACGAGCCATTCGCACGTACCAGCACACCCCAATCGTTTGAGACATAAAGATCTCCGTTGGAATCGCGAACGATGTCGTTCGCAGGAAAATCCGGAAACGCGGTCGCGCCCGAGCCATCTAAGCTGGTCCATGTTGCATCGGGAGTTGCCGGATTGTAGGTGACTTCAAACACGTGGCCTGCGAATCCGGGCGTCAGCGTGCTATAGCTCCCATACGATACCCAGGCATGATTCGGGTTCGCTGGATCGACGTATATACCGCTTATGAACCGACCCGGGTCATTTGTCGCCGATGGCAGCGTATCGAGTCGGGTGTAGGTAACGGAACCTGCAGCGGCATTGGCGTTTGTCGAGATGAATAGGCGTCCTGTGCCTGTAGCAACCCACAAGGTACTTGTGTCGCTCGGCGCACGTTCAATCGCAGCGACGCAACCTACGCCTGCAGCACATGCGCCAAGCCGATCGCTACCGTAAGCCGTACCCGTCAGATCAGTCGCACCAGCCGGCCCGATCTGGACAAAGTCACCGCACCCTGGCTGGTTCGCAGGAGTTGTGAACTCCGGACAATTAGCTTCGAGAGTTGCCTGATCTCCGCCCCAATCTTGTGTACGCCAAACGCTTTGGGATCCTTGGTAAATCGAACCAGCGTTGGATGCGTGCGGGTCAGCAATAACGGGCGGGTAAAAGAATGCAGACTCCGGACTCGAAATGATAGGCGCCGAGATGATCACCCACTTTGACGGATCGCCATTCTGGAAGTTGGCGTCATTCGCCTGTCCCGTGAAGGTATTGAAGCGCACAGAGGAATTCGTCGCATTAAACCCCGATTGGCCACCGTCGCCGTAAATGATCTGTGGCCAGACCACTGCCGAGCCATATGTCTCAAAAGTTCCGTTGTCCTGCGTGCCGCCCTGAAGATGCTTCGGATTATCAGCAGCAACTGACAAACTCTGGAACTGTAGAGTCGAAAGACCTTTGTTCAGACTGTAGATAAAACTCGGAACGGCTGATAACAACTGCTGGCAGGTGGCGAGGTTGGTGCCAGTCAAGCCGCGACCGGCACACTGAGAAGAGATGTCGGTGAACGTTCCACTGGTGCGCACCACGCCACCGTCCGAGCCAAAGATCGCCGAATCTGTGCCAGGAACCTCCACAATCGCGTGACTATCTGGGTGCATGCCATTCGGTGCCGGATTAGTCACCGCGTCCCGCGTTACGTCGGTGAACGTCATACCGGCGTCGCTTGAACGGAGAAATGCGCGGCCATTATTCCTGCCACCGGCAGTATTGTAGCTATATGAACCGCCTATGTATACGACATTCGGTTTTCCCGGAGGCGAATACACTACGTTGTCATACCAGCACTGAGCGCCGCCCACCGCTGGATCGCCGCAGTAGTTTATCGTCTGGTTCGGTGCCGTCGATAACTGCTGCGCCGCAGTCAAGTCGGTGAAACTCGCGTTCGTGGCGGTAACGGCGTCGTCCGTGCGATACACGCGCGCCTGGTTCGCCGCAGTGATGCTAGAATTTCCATCCCCTACGTACATTCGCGTCAATCCGCCGGCAATAGGTGTGACAGAGAAGGACGCTCGATCAGTGTTTAGCGCCGGGTTGAGCGCGTTCTTGATTTGAGTCCAGCTACCGCCATTATCATTGGAGCGCCAAACGCCTCCGCGCGTCGCATCAATAGCCGGAAACGGGGCCGCGTAGAGAGTAGAGTTGG
>Ga0193726_1002004_pt1 | contig 14499 bp, 10 predicted proteins | sample H2c1metaG_FD_144928 | JGI IMG/M metagenome (GOLD analysis project Ga0193726, IMG submission 144928) | Soil microbial communities from a riparian zone of the East river system, Colorado, United States - H2c1 | ecosystem: Environmental > Terrestrial > Soil > Riparian zone | place: USA: East River... | reverse complement strand
GAACTGCCATGGCTATGTTTTTCAATAGAAGGTTTGGATTCGCTAACTTCGATACACAACCAACTGGTACTCCTTGATGGATATAATTATTCTCTTATTCCTCGTATTCTTGAATGGATTGTTCGTAATGTCAGAAATCGCACTGGTCTCTGCCCGCAAGCCCCGATTGGAGGCCCAGGCCGAAAAAGGTGACCGTAAAGCCAGGCAGGCACTGGATCTTTCTAATAATCCTGATATATTTTTGTCAGCCGCACAAATCGGAATTACACTGATCTCAATCCTTACCGGGGTTTTCTCCGGAGAAAGGTTTGGAAAAGAATTCCAGCCTGTTGTTGAAAAGATCGAAATCTTAAGACCTTACGCGTCCACCATTGCAACAACCATCATTGTCATCCTTGTTACATTTCTTTCTCTCATTTTCGGAGAGTTGATACCAAAACGAATTGGATTACTCAAAGCCGAAAGGATCTCTAAGATCGTAGCGGGGCCCATGCGTTTGTTTGCAAGATTCACGCACCCCATAGTGTGGCTATTGAATTTCGTCAGCCATCTTTTCCTGAGTGTTTTTAATATTAAAAGATCACAAGCCGATGCTGTTACTGAAGAAGAGATAAAAGCCATGGTGACGGAAGGAACGGAAGCAGGTACCATTGCCGAGGCAGAACAGGAAATTATTGAAAGGGTCTTTCATTTAGGTGATAGAAATATTACCTCATTGATGACCCACCGAAGTGATATTGTATGGTTCAACCTGGATGACAATGAGGAAAAGATGAAAAAGAAGATCATTAATGAGCGTCATTCCATTTACCCGATCTGCGACGGTGATATTGACCAGCTTAAAGGAATCGTTTCTATCAAGGATCTTTATGTTGCCGATGACTCGACCTTGTTCAAGGACCTCATGAAAACGGCTCTCTTTGTTCCCGAAAACAATTCTGCATACCAGGTCCTGGAAAAATTCAAGGAATCACAACAACATTCTGCTTTTATCGTAGATGAATACGGAACTATTTTAGGTATGATCACCATCAACGACATCCTTGAAGCCATTGTTGGTGATATTCCCCAGCCCGACTTCAGTGATTATGGAATACTAAAAAGAGAGGATGGCTCTTTCCTTGTTGATGGTCAAATTCCATTTTACGATTTTCTTTCTTACTTCGACAAAGCCGATTGGATGAATGAGGGAGAACATGAATTTGATACGCTCGCTGGTTTTATATTACACGAATTGGAACGTATCCCTAAAACAGGTGATAAAATGGAATGGAGAGGGTTTAGTTTTGAAATTATTGATATGGACGGGCACAGGATCGATAAAGTGCTTGTTATTGCAGATAATGAAATAAAGGATGGAATGGAATAATTGAAATAGCTGCTCAACCCCTGCCTGCCTGTAAAGATTAAAATTCCAGGCTCGCTTCTGTTTTAGGATAGTCCAGTTTTGTACTCTGCCGCTTCCCTCCTACTGTGCAATGGATAATATTGATCTGCTGGTCAGAAAAATCATGAAGGATTGAATTCACAATATCAATTTTTTTAAGGCTTGTAATATTGTCGACCTGGAAATAACTATAGATAGCCTCGTCCTGCTTTTCAAAACCAACATAAAAAAAATTCACAGCCTTATTATCTACTTTAAAAGATAGATGTTTTTTAATGTAGTCATTCACAATTTTATCCATCGCTCCTTTATCCGGGGGATTCACAAGATCGACTTTCGTTTTATAATTTTTTTCAAGAGTGGTTTCAAAATCGTTTGTAAATATCTTGCAACTGATCTCAAGTGTTTTTTCTGAAGCGTTATGATTGATCTCAACCACACTGATATAATAAGGATGCGATCCAGGGTTCACGGGATAAGAAATTGCCCTGGTCGGATTGTTTCCAACTCCGCTAAAATGAAGCAAAGGAAGAAAGAAAGAGGCCAAAAACCATTTATATACTATTGCTGCCATTAAAAGAATAATTTTTTTGATTACAAAACTCTGAATTATTTTGGGGTCTTGTTTGTTATCGGTAATAAAATTACTGCTATTCAACAAACAGCAATGAGAAAACTATGAGTGACTTCGGCTTCTATTTTAGCCTGGGATGGGAGCATATTATAAGCTGGGACGCTCTCGATCATCAGCTTTTTATATTGGCACTAGCGGCTATTTACCTTCTTAAAGACTGGAAACAGGTTTTAGTTCTTGTAACGGCATTCACGATCGGTCATTCCCTGACTCTTGCATTAACTGTTTTTAATATTCTTCATTTCCCTTCTGCATGGACCGAATTCCTGATCCCCTGTACTATTGTCGCGACTGCTATTTCCAATCTTTTTCAAAAAAATTTTACAACAAGGTCGATCCGGATCAATTATTTCCTGGCTCTTTTTTTTGGATTGATCCATGGGATGGGCTTTGCCAGTAAATTAAAATACATCATCGCTGAAGATCAAAGCATAGGCTGGAGTCTTTTTGGATTTAATGTAGGGCTTGAAGCAGGACAAATTGCGGTAGTCATTATTATTCTGCTGATCTCCTATTTGTTCGTGGGGATATTAAAGGTAGAGCGGGTGAAGTGGGTAATTTTTGCGTCTGCAGCAGCTATGAGTGTTGCTTTGCAGATGGCACTTCAGCGTATTCCATGATTTTGTAATAAGTTGAAAAGAATATTCTTATATCAACGAAGGAATTGTTTTAGAACGGCGCCTAATAAAAAGTTAAATAGTTATTGTACCAAAGTTTGAGATGGCCCGGGGTCGGCATAAAAAAGCAGTAAAACAAAAATTGAACATTCACATCATAAAAAATAGAAACTAAAATGAAAAGAATCCTGTTTGCCTGTATCCTGCAACTATTTGCTTGTGGGTATTTGCTGGCTCAGAACATCGAAAACAATGCTGTTTCGAATCATGGCAATAAGTTTGAGCAGTTAGGTACAATTTTGCCAACACCTAATGAATACCGCACTGCCAGTGGCGCTCCGGGGCCGAAGTACTGGCAACAAAGATGTGATTACGATATTAAATGCGACCTGGATGAAGCGAACCTGAAATTAGCCGGAAGTGAAGTCGTGACTTATTACAATAACTCCCCGGATGTTCTCACGTATTTATGGTTGCAGCTTGATGAAAATGAACACAGCAATATTAATAATGCGAATTATCAGAATAGCAATGTAATGCAAAGGCAAACAACTGATGCAAGTCTTCAACGGTTGGAGGGACAGAAGGATGATAACGGTTATGGAGACAAGATCACGAAATTGACAGACATCACAGGGAAGTCTTTGCATTACACAGTTAATAAAACGATGATGCGCCTGGAATTGCCGGCTCCTTTGAAGCCCGGACAAAAATTCGTTTTTAATGTTGAATGGAATTATAAAATCTCAAACCGGATTCAACAAGGTGGCCGTGGTGGATATGAATATTTTCCGGAAGATGGTAATTATCTTTTTACCATGACTCAATGGTATCCCCGTCTTTGCGTATACAGCGATTTCCAGGGTTGGCAAAATCATCAGTTCACAAGCCGCGGTGAATTTGCACTGACATTTGGAAATTTTAAAGTGCAAATGACCGTACCGGCGGATCATGTAATAGGTGCTACCGGAGAATGCCAGAACTATCAACAGATGTTGACTCCCGCCCAATTTGCCCGCTGGCAAAAAGCGCAGACAGCAAAAGAGCCGGTTGAGATCGTAACGCTTGATGAAGCTAAGGCAAGGGAAAAAAATAAGAGTACTCAAAAGAAAACATACATCTTCAAGGCAGAAAATGTTCGTGATTTCGCATGGGGATCTTCCCGCAAATTTGTTTGGGATGCCATGCCTGCTGTTGTGGAAGGAAAAAAAGTGATGTGCATGAGTTACTATGGCAAAGAAGCTTACAATCTCTACCATAAATTTTCAACCAAGGTTGTTGCGCACACCATAAAAACATATTCAAAATTCACTATCCCCTACCCCTACCCCGTGGCACAAAGCGTGGAAGCTGCCAATGGAATGGAATACCCGATGATCTGTTTCAATTTCGGACGTACTGAAAAAGATGGAACCTATAGTGAAAGCACCAAATATGGTATGCTTGGTGTGGTGATCCATGAAGTAGGTCATAACTTTTTTCCCATGATCATCAACAGTGATGAACGTCAATGGACCTGGATGGACGAGGGGTTGAATACTTTTTGTGAATACCTGACAGAAGAGTTATATGACAATAAATTTCCAGTGACAAGGGGCCCAGCTTATACTATCAGGGATTATATGAAATTGCCAAAGGACCAACTGGAGCCTATCATGACAAATTCAGAAGATATCGTGGGCTTTGGCCCGAATGCGTATTCCAAGCCTGCAACAGGTTTGAACATTTTAAGAGAAACGATCATGGGTCGGCAGCTTTTTGATTATTCATTTAAGGAATATGCAAGGAGATGGGCTTTCAAACATCCAACTCCCGCTGATTTTTTCCGTACGATGGGTGATGCAAGCGGTGAAAACCTCGATTGGTTCTGGAGAGGTTGGTTTTATGGAACAGAGGCATGCGATATTTCTATTGATTCAGTGAGATACCTGAAACCCGATGTAACGGCGATCCCTTCATTGACGAAGGACACAACCGTAATGAGAAGCCTTGATAAGCCCAGGGTAAATTCCTTTGAAGATCTTTCAAAGATCCGGAACCGCGAAGACAAGAACATTACATTCCTTACCGACGCAGATACTTCCCTGAGAGATTTTTATTGGAAATATGATCGTAATATGGAAAAATATGATTCAACGAAATATGCGGTTACCATGTCTCCTCAAACAGAAGCATTGGACGAAGACTTGAAAACTAAGTATGCAGGCAAGAATCTGTATGAAATTACTTTCAGTAATAAAGGGGGGTTGGTAATGCCTATCATTATTGAATGGACTTATAAAGATGGAACAAAGGAAGTGGATCGCATACCTGCCCAGGTTTGGCGATTAAATGAGAAGAAGGTGACCAAAGTTTTTGTGAAGGATAAAGAAGTGGCAAGTATAAAATTAGATCCGATGCGTGAAACGGCGGATATTGATGAGAGCAATAATAGCTGGGGCAGTATACCTGAACCTACAAAATTCCAGCTTTTCAAAGCAAAGCAGGCGGCGGCACGTGGACAAACCCAGGGTGGCATCAATCCGATGCAAAAATCACAGGATAGAAAAGCGTTTTAAATTTTATAATCATTGTTCTTGAAACCACTTTCATTGGGAGAGTGGTTTTTTTATTTGTTCAATCGGCCAGCCTTATTATTGCAAATAGCGAACATTTTTCTTTTTAAATACCAACTTTATGCAAAGAATAATAAGCGTTAGTAGAATAAGTAGAGAAATTATTACCACCTGGTTATTTGGAAAATTTCTCGCCTATTGTCCGTTTATTGATACTACGTTCCAAATGCCGTAAGAAGCGCCTGTCATTCCCATTGCTGATTGCACTAAGTTGCCTGCAGCGTGAAACCCCGTTGGCATTGAAATTCCATTTGAATAGATCGCTAACAGTCCAAATGCCAGGCCCCAAATACTTGTCGAAAAAAATCCCTGAATACCCCACCCAAAAACTACGTGATATAAGCCAAATAAAATAGATGTGATCATTAAAGCTGTCATTGCTCCAGTCTTGTTTTTCAAAATGATCAGAGGGTAAGATCTAAAAATAATTTCTTCCATAAATGCAAGCAGAATTATTGTGGGAAGGGCGGTAAAAAGAAGAAATAAGATGTTCGCATTATTGGTGAGTTGAATCTTAAGACCTGATGAATAAACAATTGAAAGAATGAATAAGGTCATTATCAAAATGCCAAGTAAGAAACCGACAAAAAATCTCTTCAAAGTTGCACGGTCAAATTTTAAACCGATGCTTGAGAATGATTTTTTGTCAAATTTTAGAAATAAATATGCGACCAACAAGGTCAAAATTGGTCCAATAGTGCTTGATAGGAAATTTTTGGATAGGTCAGGAAATAATGACATTATGAATAATGAAAGCCTCAGGAGTCCGGTAGTAATTGCACAAAAAAGAATAGCCTTACTGATAATTACAAATGTCGAATTGTAGTTTACTTGCCTCATCAATGCAGTCAGGTTAAATTTCAGCCAACCCTCTAATTTACGCTATAAGAAGTGGCAGCTCAAATTATTTAGCATATACAATTTAGCTGGTGGCTTTTGTCCCGTTTATTGAATAAGATTGAATGAAAATAACACAGCAGTAACAAATAATAATGAAATGCCTCCAATAAAAGAATACGCTGCAATTTTCTCCAGACGCTTGCTTGATTTATTTTTTTCACGTATAGAAAAGAAGGACAGTAAGCAGCTGAGCATGAATAGAACGATGGCAACCAGTGTAATTTCATCTATAATCGTTTGCCCGGATTTATTTAAGAGTTTTAATGATGTGAGCAAGATAAAACAGATGCCAAGCAGGTTGGATGAGGCATTGAGAATGTGAGGGGATTTTTCAGTTTGTCCGTTCATTAATTCGAATTTTGTAATTAATATGATATCTGACGGTTAAATTTCTTTTGACAAGCAGAGAAGAGTGTTATTGATATGTTATTTAGAGGTATCTAGTGCAGCAGATTCTTCCTCCCCGACGAGACACGCTTGATTTTCAGTTCCCAAAATATCCGGAGGAGACTCGTCGGGAAAGCAATATATTCAGAGTTTAGTTTTAGATGTAATTGAATTAATAACCATTTGAATAGATTTAGCAACTATTCCCGGATTATCATTTTGAATTGAATGGCTGCTTTTAGGATCTAAAATAAACTTTGAATTACTTGATAAAACGGTAAGGTCTTGTATTTGCTTATCACGCTCATTTCTCAATTCTTTCCATTGTTCATCAGGAGTTCCAGGCGGTTGTTGTCGTATTCCTGCGCCGAGAATTATTAATGGACGGCTGCCCAATCGTTGAGGAGTTTTTAACGATGATAAATACATATTTTGAAATTCTTCTGCCATATAATCTGCTGTCGAATCATAACCTAAACTTATGCTATCTTTTATTTGGGGTTTGGGTATAGCTTTTCCAATTGCTTTCTCTCTTAAACGAATCCATCCGCCATATTTCATACTTCCTAAAACGCTGCTTTCATGAGTTGGATCTACAAGAACCAACCCCAAAACGTCTTTTCCATATTGTTCTGTATAAAGTCGAACAATTAAGCCACCAATCGATTGCCCTACTAAAATAATCGGGCCCTCTATTTTGGCTGCCTTCAACAATTCATGTAATTCAAAAACATTCTGAGCCATTGTTTGTGGCAATGGGCCTTTCTCACTATTGCCAACACCTGCTCTGTCATAAGCAACGGTTCGAATTTCCAGCGGTAACATTGATATTACTTTTGCCCAATCTTGTGAGCTACCGCCAGCACCCGGCTCAAATACTACAGTAACTTTTACATCCCGGTCCCCTTTTATACTAATGAATAGTTTATGATTGCCAATTTTTACAAGCCGTTCAGCAGAAATATCTGAATGTTGAGTAGTTTTTTGGCTATACGCCCCAATGTCAAAGGAAAAGAATAATACAATTAATAGCAAAGAGTTTATTTTGAAATAATTTTTCATGATGCTACGATTATACGAATAATTTCGTATAAAAATACGATGCATATCGTAATTTCCAACTTTTTTTAAAAAAATAAACGAATGCTGACTAACCTTATTGATTTTCCCGGGGATGGATCAGTCTGCTGTTCTGAAGAGACTTGTCAGGAAAGCATTGGTGTCACGCTCTATAACACACCACAATCTGCGTCCTAAGATCTGGCACTTCAAAAGTTAGCTTTTTCCTGATTTTTTACGCAGCTCATGTTAGGTGCAGTGCTTTGTGTTGCCACTATGCTTTTTGTATTTCTTTTCGTAGACGATTTTTCTTTATCGTATTCCTAAGGACAAAAATAATTCCCCCTGTTAGAAGAGAAAGAATGATCATGCTACCAATATGACCATCAAAAAAGTTCATAAAGCTAGCACCCAGCTTAGTTCCGTCAATATTATTATCCATTTTTGAAACATCAGTGTTTGGTCTTAGGGTGTGAGTTTTATCAAAAATCAAGCAATTATTATGGAGCAACACAGTGCTTGTTGTTTCAGGGTCAGGACGGTAATTTTCAATTCGCCAGGTGCCGAATACATGTATGCCATAAAAAAATAGCATACTTATAAGGGTGCCCATTGCTATAGACCGTACAAAGGTTCTTGATGTAGGTTCACTTTTGATATTCATGTATTAAAGATAATTATTAGAATGGGCTGTAATATAATTTCGTTCCGATAAATAGCATTCGTAGCAAAGCGAAAACACTCTAATTTACTTAGTAAGCCGAAGGAATTCAAATTAATTGTCATTAAAAAACAATCGATTGGTGTGATACTTTTGGTACCGGCTTCCTATTCCTCCTGCGCGAGGCTATTGTTAGTACAATCTGTTCATCAGGTTTCTCTACAAAGGATTCCAGGATGAGGATGAATATGCTTATTTTTCAGAGAGACTCGTCGGGGAAATTTTTTTTGGATACGTAAGACAAAGAATAAATTGGTTATAATTTATAATGACTTTTTTTCACAAAAAATACCATTGTCGGTCGCTTATTTAGGAAGATACAAATCAGCAATGTGTCCTGCAATTTCATAAAGAGGACTGGAAGAAAGATTTGAAAGAACTATAATAGTTAAGTTATCATCTGTAAAACGAAAATAATTACTTGTATATCCAGGCTTCTCACCACCGTGCAAAACTAATTTGTGATTATGATAATCACTAATAAACCAGCCTAAACCATAGTAGTTAGGCTTTCCCGCACCGTTATCCCCAATTACACCTCTCTTGCCATTATTAAGCCTTGTCGGTGTCCACATTTGTTCAATAGTTGAACGTTTAAGTATTTTATTTGTGTAAAGTGCGCTGTCCAATTTTGATAAGTCTAAAGCAGTCGTTATAATACCGCCTTCAGAAAATGCCCATGTGTCGCTGGTATATTCAGCATTTTTCAAGCTTCCATTTGTAAACGTATAACCGCTCACACGATTAGAAACAATTCCTTCGGAAGTGTCACGACGTGTAGCATTCATTTGTAAAGGTTTGAAAATATGTTGGTCAAGATATTCCTGGTAGCTGCTTCCACTAACCTTTTCAATCAACATTCCTAATAAATAAAATCCACTGTTGCTGTATTTCATGCTTGTCCCGGGTTTAAATGTCATTGAGGCTTTGGAAGCCATATTAATAAACTCCTCATGAGTAAAGTCCATTCTCCACGAATTGCGCCAGGACCAATCTGGAGACTCAAAATAGTCTGGAATTCCTGAAGTATGGCTTAAAGCCTGCCTTACAGTAACGGAACTCCACTGAGACGGCAACTCCGGAAGATAATGACTAAGCATACTGTCAAGAGATATTTTCGTTTCTTCTACAAGCATCATCACTGCGATTGCTGTAATCGGCTTAGTGAGAGAAGCGATTTTAAACGGGCTGTTAGAATTGACAGGAACAGATAATTCAACATTAGCCATTCCATACTGCTGACTGAAAATAACTTTTCCTTGTGATACAACTGCAACCGACATACCGGGTATGTGGTTTTTTTGCATTTCGTCTTTTACATATTTATCTACCTGGTCAGCCTGTGAAAAAACACGGATGCATGAAGTGAGAACAATTACAACCCCCATTACAATTTTCTTCATAAAATCTTTTTTAAATTACTATTGTTATTGCTGTGAAGGGTGGGAATTGTTTGGAGTTAACTCCGGGCATTGCAATATTAAGAATTATTGTTTTTCTTTTAAAAATGTGAGAATGTATCCGTCTACTTCCCCACTGAGCCCTCTTAGTTTTCTAAAGGAAAAATTCTCAAAATATCCGGAGGAGACTCATAGGAGAGGCAACAGGCAACCCAACCCATTTATTCCGTTCTCAAGCTCTTCACCGGGTTTGCCAGGGCAGCCTTGACTGCACGATGCGCAACAGTTACCCACGCGATTAAAATTGAACTGATCATAGCAAAAATAAATATCGTAGCGCTCAACGGAATTCTGTAGGTATAATTTTGTAACCATTGATGCATGATGTAATAGGCAATTGGTGCTGATATTATAAACGCAATGATGATAAGAACAGTAAATTCTTTTGATAACAGGTAAATGATCGTTTGCGCTGATGCACCCAACACTTTACGTATACCCACTTCTTTTGTGCGTTGGACTGCCATGAACGAAACCAAACCATACAAACCAAGACAGCTGATGAAAATAGCAATACCCGCAAAAATTTTATACAATTGCGAAAGTTCATTTTCCTGTTTATAAAAATTGGCTATTGTTTGATCAAGGAATTTATATTGGTAAGCATAATCTGGAAACTGGCTGGTCCACAATTTCTCAACAAATGATAATACGGCTTTTTCCGCCCCTGGCTTTATTTTTATATTGATGGTTTGATAAATATCTTTCCATGTACTCAAAACAACAGGCGCCATAGGCTCCTGCAAAGAATACGAATTAAAATCTTTTATTACGCCAACTATATTTCCAACTTTCCCACCATCCCAAAAGTCTAGTTGTTTGCCTATAGCCTCTTTCGGATCTGTAACACCCAATTTCCGTAATAAGGTCTCATTCACTACAAATTCCCGAACCGTATCGCTTGGAAAATATGGTCTCCCTGCAACAAATTGAAGACTGTATGTTTTGAAGTAATCCGGATCAGCCCATTTCAAATTCGTAGTGAAGTCAGTGGTTTTATCGGAGTGATTATATTTAAAATCGCTGTTCCAGTTGCCTTGTGAAGATGGACTCCGATAGCTAAAGCTTACATTTTTTATGCTAAGGTTTGCAAGCAATTGATTACGCAAATAATCGATTTTTGTATGACTTATGCTGTCATTAGGAACAGGAACGTTAATGATACCAGCTTTATCGAAACCAAGCGATGCATTTCTAAAAAAATTCATCTGGCTCACCACGATAAACATACCAATGATTAAAACTTGTGCTATAACAAATTGCAAAACAACCAGGCTTCTTCTTAAAGAGATCCCTCCAACCATTTTGCCGGTTACTTTACTTTTTAAAGCGGTTATTGGGTTAAAACCAGATAAAATAATTGCGGGATAAAAGCCAGACAGAAAAGTAACGATGATTCCCGTTGTAACGATAAATAAGATCATTTTTGGATTTGCAATGAAACTTGTTGCCATTTGCAAGTCAAGCAATTTATTTAAAAAGGGTAAAGCCAACGACGCAATGCTTATTGCAAGTATCAATGCGATGGAAACAATCAGGCCGGTTTCACCTAAAAACTGTAGAATAAGTTGCTTACGTCCGCTTCCTAAAACCTTTCTTACACCTACTTCCTTTGAACGATTTACGGCTTGAGCGGTCGCCAGGTTCACAAAGTTTACACAAGCAATCACAATAAGGAACATTCCTATCAATGATAGCGCTTTAATAAGGGAATGACTGAACGTATGTCCATTAAAATTCCCGAACCTTTCATCGTAATGGATTTCAGATAAAGGTTGCCCGATGAACACATCACTTGCATACTCTGGAGGTTTATGTTTTTTTGCGAATGCTATCAACTCGGCATTAAATTTATTTATAGGCAACTCACGCGGCAAAACGACGAATGTATAGGCCTGGCTAAACGCACTTACCCAATTGTCCAAATTGCTCTTTCTGACAATATTTGGAAGCGCGGCATAAGAGACCACCACACTCAAAGGAAAATCTGAATTGTGAGGCACGTTTTTGAGAATGCCCGTTACCGTGTACAGGTTTTTGTTTGCGTATTTGATTGTTTTACCAATTGCCGACTTCCAATCACCAAAAAATTTTTCAGCTGTTGCCTGGGTAAGCACCGCACTGCCGGGGTCTTTCAATGCGGTTTTTGCATCTCCTGTAAGAAATGGAAAGTTGAACATGCTGAAGAATTCCGGCTCCGCAAAATAAAAATTATCCTCCTGGAATTTGTTTTGCCGAATCGTCCCATTTTCAACTGTAACCTGGCCGCCCTGCTGAAAAATTGAGGCTACATTACTTATTTGGGGGAAATCTGCACGTATTCCTTTTGCAACAGGAAATGCAACACCCGTAGAATAACTGATTCCGTCCTGGTTATTATATTCAGTTCCTACACGATAAATGCTGGTCCTGCCTGGATGGAAATTATCGAAGCTGCTTTCAAATTGAACTACAAAAAAGATAAGAAACCAGGCTGAAATGCCCATGGCTAAACCAAGTGTGTTGATAAGGGCGTAACTTTTATTTCGGTTGAAATTCCTGATTGCGGTTTTTAAATAGTTTTTAAACATAAAACAGCTTTCCTTAATTATTGCTAATGAAGAGCCAATTAATTATCATTTTGAGAATCAATTATATAATGGTTTTATTGGTTGTTTCTATTGTCCGATTTCGTACAGGCCTGTGCAATTTTGTTACACCAGCCAAGAGTTTATTTCAAAATTTTTGAAGTTCCCAAAACATCCGGAGGAGATTCGTCGGGGAAAAAGTCATTTCGACCCGGAGAAACCTCAAACCTTTAACCCTCAACCTTCGTCATAGGATCTCTACATATCCGTCCGTTCCATTCACCCGGATTCGCTGTCCATCTTTTATCAGTTTGGTAGCATTTTCTACTCCGACCACTGCTGGTAAGCCATATTCACGTGCGATAACAGCTCCATGGGTCATCAGTCCCCCAACTTCTGTGACCAGGCCTTTTATGGATACAAACAATGGCGTCCAGCTAGGGTCAGTAAATGGTGTGACTAATATATCACCATTTTCCAGGTCAGCATCTTCCATGCTTAAGATGACACGTGCCCGCCCCTCTATTACTCCGGAAGAAACAGCCAGCCCTACAATTGCTTCAGGTGGAAGATTTTCCCGTTTGTACTTACTTGCAATGATTTCGCCATCAGACGTGATTACACGCGGTGGGGTTAGTTTTTCATATGATTTGTATTCATCTTTTCGTTTGCTGATGACCTGGTAATCCAGTTTATTCGCGTGTACCACTTCACGAAATTCTTCAAAACTGAGAAAATAGATATCTCCTTTTTCATGAATAACGTTGGCTTGTACAAGTCGCTCGGCTTCTTTCAGCAGAGCCAGCTTATAGGCGAAATAGCGATTAACGATGCCGTACTTTGGATATTCGCGATAACCGCTCAAATTCCTAACCAGGTCAATCATTCGTTTTGTTTCTTTGGCTTTTTGTTTACCATCTGGTAATTGCTTCAATCGATCTAATAACTCATGCTCTTTCTTCAAAGCTTCCTGTCGTCCCTGATCAAATTTTCGTTTGCCTGCACCAGGCTCAAAGTTTTTGATATTATTAAGAATCATGGGAACAAGTGTAATTGGTTTTTCGCTCCAACGGGTTTTTGTAATATCGATTTCACCGGCACATCGCATTCCGTATTTGTTTAAATAAGCATTGATAGCATTCCGGGTTTCCTGTCCGCCATCAAATTGAACCAGTTCGTCAGCCAAGGCAGACAGGTCCAAAAAGTTATCATCTTTTATCCCGACTAGCCGGGACAAATACTCGATTACCTCAGGATAAGGACGAATCACATCTGCAACATTCAATAGCTCGAGGCCCATTTCTGATGTAATATTGTTTGGCACCGATTGAGAAAGTATGTCTGCTGCGTTTTTCTCACCCAACCATTCGTTCATTTTTTCATTGATCCATGATGAAGCATTCATTCCTGTCATGATCACAGCAAAACTCTGTGAGTCAGATGAGGCCTTCTTTAATTGTTGAATATCTTCCAGGATAAAATCAAACAGTTCCGATCCTGATTTTGTTTGGATGTTTTGTTTTAACGCTTCTATCGATGTTTGATTACTCCTGATCAAATCAGAAACGATTGTTGGATCGTAATCGTTTAATGCTTGATAATTCGGAGGCGACACAGCTTTATCGCTTTTACCGGGATTATCATCGGGTAACGATTTTATAAAATCTCCCCGCTCTAAGATGGTTGTAAGTGCGTCTTTTATGATCGGATCGGATTTTCCCAGGACATTTATTAAAGTTTCTCTGCCTGCGGGTGAAGCCAGCATAGGTGTAACATCAACAAATAACCTTCCGGCAGCAGTACGCATTGTCGCCCGGGTCGTTAACAGGAAAAAGGACAATCCCAATGGTTTCATGGCATCGGTCATCATTTGTTGATGACCGACAGATACGTAAACGTGATTCTCCTGCTCATTCGTTTCAGGGCCGCCCGGATGACCCGATCGGACGGGCCTGCCCGGATGACTCGGTCGGGCGGGCCCGCCCAAAAATTCTGGTCGGGCAGGTATGGGGTATAAAGTAGTGATCCGCCGACTCTGGACAATATAAAATGCCTGCGCGTCCGGCGGGTGGCCATCATCAACCAAACACCATTCGATGTCCTGGGGACGGTCGAAATGTTCTTCGATCTTTCTGCCTATGCCCTCAAGCTG
>Ga0193726_1002003_pt1 | contig 14500 bp, 8 predicted proteins | sample H2c1metaG_FD_144928 | JGI IMG/M metagenome (GOLD analysis project Ga0193726, IMG submission 144928) | Soil microbial communities from a riparian zone of the East river system, Colorado, United States - H2c1 | ecosystem: Environmental > Terrestrial > Soil > Riparian zone | place: USA: East River... | reverse complement strand
TCGGCGCACCTCGGATACGGGAAGTTGCGTTTGGGAGTGGAACAGGAGAGCTTGCGGAAGACTGCTTTGGCAGCCGAAGATGCTTTCCTTGACTATGCGGATGAAATGAGAGACTCTGGTGCACGCCAAGGTCGGTAAATGTGCCCGAAGGTGACGTTTCACACACGATTGCGTTGCTGACTGGGGCGGCCGAAGGCGGAGATCGAGTCGCGGCCAAAGCGCTGTTTGAGGCGCTCTATTCCGAATTGCACCGCATGGCCAGGGGCGAGCTTGCTCGCCGCGGGGGATCGGTAAGCCTCAGCGCCACGACTCTGCTGCATGAGGCCTATCTGGCCATGGCGTCCCGGGAAGGCCCGTCGTTCCCCGACCGTTCGCGCTTCATGGGATATGCGTCCAAGGTCATGAGGACTTTTATCATTGACCACGCCCGGGAACGTCGCGCCGAGAAGCGCGGCGGCTTGTTCGAGATCACTTCGCTAGAAACCACAACCGTCGAGAACCCGGTAGAGTATCGCGAAGTCGCTGAGATCGGCGAAGCCTTGGACGAGTTGGGGAAGGTCGAGCCGGCGCTCGCCGAAATCGTGGATTTAAGGTTCTTTTGTGGCCTCTCTTTTGCGGAAATCGCCGCGCTACGCAATGTCTCCGAACGCACGGCGCAGCGAAATTGGGAGAGGGCGCGCCTCTATCTGCATCGGACGATTCGCGCTGAGCTGCCCTCCTGAAACCCATGCCCATACTTGATCCCGACCGGTGGCTCGCCCTTGCTCCTTATCTCGAACAGGCGTTTGAGATGAACGATGATGAGCGTTCGGCCTGGCTTTCCTCCCTCCGCGATCAGGATCCGGTCTTGGCCGAGCAGTTGGAATCGCTGGTCGAGGAGCACCTCTTGCTCTCTCAATCGGGGTTCATGGAGGCGACTCCAACTCTGGCAATCGTGTCCGAAAACGTGCCCGGGATGGCGGGCCAGAGGATCGGTCCTTATGCCCTGATTTCTCAGATCGGCGAGGGCGGAATGGGGAGCGTTTGGCTGGCCGAACGCAGTGACGGCCGTTTCGAGCGGCAAGTAGCCGTGAAATTCCTGCATGGCGCGCTGGTGGGACGCGGGAACGAGGAACGCTTCAAGCGTGAGGGCAGCATCCTCGGACGTCTTTCCCATCCTCATATTGCCGAGCTCAAGGATGCCGGCGTGTCCTCGAGCGGCATCCCTTACCTTGTCCTGGAGTACGTCCAGGGTGATCACATCGATCGATATTGTGACCAGCACAAGCTGGATGTGGCGGCACGCACCCGCCTTCTGCTGGATGTTGCAGACGCCGTCGCGCACGCACACTCCCACCTGATCGTGCACCGCGATCTCAAGCCGTCGAACGTTCTGGTCAGTAAAGACGGGCAGGTAAAGCTGCTCGATTTCGGAATCGCGAAGCTACTCGAGGGCCAGGGGCAGGATGGCGGGGCCACCCTGCTGACCATCCAGGCGGGACGAGCCATGACGCCCGAATACGCTGCGCCGGAGCAAATCACCGGGGCGGCGGTAACCACCGGCACCGATGTCTATTCGCTGGGCGTGCTCATGTATGTGTTGCTCACCGGGCAGCATCCGGCGGGCCGGGCGACCCGCTCTCCCGCCGAGTTAGTAAAAGCGATCGTCGATACCGAGCCGCTCCGCCTCTCCGAAGTCGTGACTTCATCCCGGCCGGAGGAACCGTCAATCGCCGACCGTGCGGCGCAACGCACCACCACTCCTGACAAACTCCGCGGCTTGCTTCGTGGAGACCTGGAGACGATTGTTGGCAAAGCCCTCAAGAAGAATCCGCGCGAACGCTATTCTTCCGTTGTGGCCCTGGCCGACGATCTGACCCGGTATCTCAGGCACGAACCCATCAGCGCGCGCCCCGACACCTTCCGCTATCGTGCGTCGAAGTTCGTGCTGCGAAATCGTACCGCCGTCATGTTGACGGCTCTTATCGTTCTGGCTGCCACTGCGGGCGTGATCGGGACCCTGCTGCAGGCGCGGAAGGCGCGCGGGGAACGTGATTTTGCATTTCGACAGCTGAAACGCAGTCAGGAGCACGACGACTTTCTGAATTTTCTGCTTTCCGATGCGGCGCCGTCGGGCAAACTATTTTCCGTCAACGACCTTCTGGCCCGCGCCGAGCAGGTGGTTGAGAAACAGCATTCCGCCGACCCCCTCCGCCGCGCCGATCTTTTGATGTGGATTGGCAGCGACTATTCTTCCGAAGATCAAGCCGCCAAGGCACGCCTGCTTGTCGAAAAGGCGTATCAGCTGAGTCGTGGCGTCTCCGATCCCTCCATCCGCGCGCGGGCCTCTTGCGCGCTGGCATCCTGCCTGTCTCAAGCCGACGACTTGCCGCGCGCTGAGGCGCTCGCCGAAGAGGGCCTGCGAGATCTGCCCGATGATCCTCGATATGCCATGGATCGCGTAGCCTGTCTTCGCGCCGGCAGCGAGGCATCCCGTCAGGCGGGCCGCACCCGCGAGGGAGTGGCCCGCATTCAAGCGGCGCAACGTATCGTGGAGGCCTCGCCCCTGGCGACGGATATTCTGAGGCTGAACACATCGTTGGACCTGGCATCTGCCTATAGTGACGCCGGGCAAGACGCCCAGGCCCTGTCTTCGTTTCAAGAGGCGGCGTCTTTGTTGTCGTCATTGGGATGGCAGCAGACCCAAACCGGCATTACATTATTCAACGATTGGGCCTTAGAGCTCGATCAGATCGGGCGCCCGCTCGAAGCCGAACAAATCGAACGCCGGGCCATCGATATCGCACGGGATGGCGACAGCGAAGACGCCGTCATGCCGAGCGTGCTGACCAACTATGCCAGGATTCTCCGCAAATTGAACCGTCTGGACGAGGCGTCCGACTATGCACAACGCTCCTATGAGAAAGCCCAGAAGGCCGAGAACCAGGTCGTGATGGGTCAGTCGATGCTCGAACGGGCGCGAATTGCGACCGCACAACACAAGTTCACGGCGGCTTCCGCGCTGCTCTCCGAAGTGGAGCCGCTGATGCGCAAACACCTGCCTCCAACCCACTACGCCTTTGCCAATCTGGCCGCAGACCGGTCGGCAATTGCCATGGGCGAAGGCGACACTGCGCTGGCTCTAAAGCTCGCCAACCAGGCGGTCGAGATTGGCGAAGTCGGGCTGAAAGCAAGTGGACAGGGCGCCTTCGCCTTTCCCGGGTTCCTGACGCGGCGATCTGCCGTCGCCCTGGCGGCTGGAAATCTGGATCTGGCGGTGGCCGACTCCAATCGCGCCATCGCCTTATTACTGCCCAAAGCGGAACCGGGGTCGTTCACCAACAAGATCGGCTTCGCCTACTTGGCTCAGGCGCGTGCTCTCGATGCCCAGGGCAAGCACGACGATGCCCGCTCCGCCGCCAGATCCGCGTTCGAGAACCTGGAGAAATCCCTTGGACCGGATCACCCCGAAACCCTCGGCGCCCAGCAACTGGCCGGCCTTGGCCCACCCAGCCGGTAACACATGTTCTTTCTTCTCTTTTGTGTTCTCCCCTGTCGTGTTTGATTCACGGATTGCGTTTATTACAGTAGCGGCCATTGGGGAAGATGGCCAGATCTGGCGATTTGGAGCTGGATCGGGGGAACGGGACGGCCAATAGGGCCCGATCGAAACCTAAGGACACCGGTGCGATATCTCGCGCTAAGGGCATCAGTTCCACGCGATCTCGTTGCCAGCTCCAAACCGCAGGTCGCAGCGATTCCCATCGCAACAGGACCGTTTGCAGCGGGGAAAAATTGAACGACAACAAAATTGAACGACAAAAAGGGGTTCCCATGAGATTCGCACCCGGTACGCTCTTAGCTCTGGTCCTGGTTCTGATACTGGCTCCGTTGGTGAATGGACAACTGAACGGCTCAACCGCAACCGAGCCCGGCACGCAGCCAGTGCCAGCGTTTCCAATATCCCCCTCTTGCACACATCTGTTCACCGCCGGCAAGAGCACCAGCAATACCTATATGCAATATTGCGTGAATGATGACGGGCTGATTACCTCGATTGAAACTCCCTTCGGACATCCCCAGTTGGGCGACCAGGGCGAAGGCTACGGTCTTTGTCAGGAAAGTCCTGCGGTCGAATATCACGACTTTGGTTCCGGAGACAGCGGGAACTGGAACCCAGCCCAGATCGTGAGTGTCAGCGGAAGTTCCATCAAGATTTCGCGTTCCACCTCGGACGGAAACTGGACTCTGCTGCAGACCATCTCCACGCTCCCGCTCACCGGGTCGATGAAGATGGTGATGGCTCTCACCAATCACCAAGCGGTGGCTAAGGTCGCCTACCTGATCCGCTGGGCACACGTCGTCCCCGACGGAAACGAATTTTACGTGGTCGGAGCGTCTCTGCAGAGCGCATTTGCCTGGAATGCCTATGCGGGAAAGTACACTCTTTACCGTGGCCTGCAGCTTGCAAATGCGGGCGTCTGGAGCGGATACCAACAGGCATTTGTACAAATGGCTGTCACGCCTCCGAATGCCTGCGCTTTTGCCTACAATGCGGATTCCTTTGGAGTCACCGCGCCGAACGACTTCACATCGCTGATTTACGCTTATGTCGGCACGGTTCCGGCGCATGGAACTAAGACGGTGACCATGACCTATCGAGGTACTTAACCCCGCAGGCAGCAGTATCGCGCGAGGGTGGCGGGTGGCCGGGTTTTGATTTCGCCTTTACCCCAGACACAGAAGGCACCCCATCCTTCGCCTGTTTTTGCGGAGGGTGGGCGTCCTCGACCGCAATTCGTGCGCGCGCTCCCATCGCGCCCTGATGGTCGGCCGTGCCCCTTCCCCCGCCCATAACACCTGATCCTTTTGTTTTATTTTTTCTCTTCTGTCGTGTTCTGTTCTCGCATTGCGTTTATCACAGTGGCCGCCATTGGGGAACATGGCCGGATTTGGCGTTTGGAGCAGGATTCCGAATGCAGCCATTCCCATCGTGGCAGGAACCGTTCGCAGCTGGAAAAGACCGAAAAACTGAACGAAGAAAAGGAGTCCCCATGAAACTCGTACCCGCTACGCTCTTAGCTCTCGTCCTGGTTCTGATGCTGGTTCCATTCTTGAATGGACAACAGGACGGCTCAACCGCAACCGAGTCCGGCACGCAGACAGTGTCAGATGTTCAAATCTCCCCTTCTTGCACACATCTGTTCACCTCCGGCAAGAGCAACAGCAATACTTTCTTGCAATATTGTGTGGCGGATGATGGGCTGATTACCTCGATTCAAGCTCCCTTTGGACACTACCACTTGGGCGACCAGGGCGAAGGCTACAGTTTTTGTCAGGAAAGTCCCGCGGCCGAGTATCACGACTACGCAGCTGGAGACAGCGACAACTGGAACCCAGCCCAGGTGGTGAGTGTTAACGGAAGCTCCATCAAGATTTCGCATTCCACGGCCGACGGGAACTGGACCCTTGTACAGACCATCTCGAAGGTCCCCCTCACCGGCTCGATCAAGGTTGTGATGGCTCTAACAAACAACCAATCGGTGGCTAAGGTCGTATACCTGGTGCGCTATGCTAACGTCAATCCGGACGGGGCCACCGCCCATTACGTAACCGGAGCGTCTCTGCAGAGCGCATTTGGTTGGCATGCATTTTCAAACAGTCCTTACTACGGTATTCGGCTCGAAAATACTGGCGCGTGGAGCGGATACCAACAGGCATTCGTTCAAAACACTACCGCTGGCCCAAATGCCTGCGCTTTCGCTTTTAATGCGATTTCATCTGGAGTCTCCGAGGATGCTTTCGGCGTAACGTCGCTCGTCTACGCATATGTGGACACGGTTCCGGCGCATGGAACTAAGACGGTGACCTTGACCTATCGAGGCACTTAGCCCTGCCAGCAGCAGTATCGCGCAAGGGTGGCGGGGGGCTGTTTTTGATCTCGCCTTTACAAACACAGAGCGTGCCTCATCCTCCGCTTGGTCCTGCGCACGCTTGTTCTTGCGAAGGATGGGGTGCCGCCACCTCAATTTGCGGGCGCCTGCCCTGTAGAATTCGTCCTATCCACCCTGGCAGCGACCGCAACGATGGGCCACTCGCGGTCACCGTCGAACCGCCGGAAACATCGCCCGAAAGCCTCGCCCACTCCTGGTTCGATCTGAATTCCGGTTCGGGTTGGGCTCGGGCAACAGCAATAATATATTGTATACATTTGCTCGGGGCCTGCTGTATAACTCTGTTTGTAAATCCGAGACGAGTCATTTCAGGAGAGCCAGATGCAGCGGAGGAAGGCAATCGGCTATGCGGTCCGGGATTCGGTGATGGTTGCGGGAATCATTTGTGGCACCAGCTTTTCGGCTCCCAGCCTTGCCGCCCCCAGCTTTGCCGCCCCCAGGATCGCGCCATCCGGAGAGCCGACCATGCCAGTGGTGATCGAGAACTTTTCCGCCGATCGTATGAGCCTGATCCGTATCTATCCGATCCCCATCTCGCACGCATACTTTGAGCGATTTGAAAAGTTCTACCATGACGAGCTGGGCGTGCTCGCGGCCATAAACTTCGATCGACTCTCCCAGCAGGACAGGATCGACTATCTGCTGCTGAAAAACCTGGTTAGCGCCGACTTGCACCGGCTTGCCATCCGGAAAAAGCAGGCGGAACAGATGCAACCGCTGCTGCCCTTCTTGACGGCCATTGAGGGTTTAATCGACCACGAGCGCCTGCGCGAAACCCCCGACGGCGAGAAAAATGCGGCGGTACTGACCGAGTTGGTGAAACAGGTGACCAGCCTCGAACGGCAGCTCGATCCGAAGCCGGGCGCTGCACCATCCCCGACTGCCGGCGAGAAGCCGCTTCCGGCGGCCAGCGGCCCAAAACCAAAAATCGACCCCGTGGTTGCGAATCGGGCCGCCCTGGCAACCCGTCAACTGAGCGACGACCTGCGTGACTGGTTCAACCAGTACAACGGCTACGATCCGAGCTTCTCCTGGTGGGTTGCTCAACCCTACAAAGATGCCGACAAGGCGCTCAGCGGTTACATTGCATTTCTGAAGGAGAAGCTGGTCGGGATCGCGCCCGATGATAAAACCACCGTGATTGGCGACCCGGTGGGGCGGGAGGCGCTGATGAATGAGCTTGCCGACGACATGATTCCCTATACGCCGGAAGAACTCATCGCCATTGCCCAGACCGAATATGACTGGTGCAGGCAGGAGATGCTAAAGGCGTCGCGGGACATGGGCTTCGGCGATGACTGGCATGCCGCCGTCGAAAAGGTGAAGCAGATGCACGTGGCTCCGGGCGGGCAGCCGGAACTGATTCGCAAGCTCGTCATCGAGGGCAGCGACTTCGTCAAGCAGCACAAGCTCGTCACCGTCCCGCCGTTGGCGGATGAGACCTGGCGCATGATCATGATGACGCCGGAGCGGCAACTGGTGAATCCATTTTTTACCGGCGGAGACGAGATCAGCGTGTCCTATCCCACCGACACCATGACCTTCGAACAACGCGAGATGAGCATGCGCGGCAACAACATTCCATTCGCACACGCGACCGCATTTCACGAGATGATCCCCGGCCATTTTTTACAGTTCTACATGTCGGCGCGCTACAAGGCTTACCGGCGGCCATTCGAAACGCCCTTCTGGGGGGAGGGCAACTCACTGTGGTGGGAAATGTTGTTCTGGGACAAAGGCTTTGATAAGACTCCTGAAGAGCGGGTGGGCGCGCTGGTATGGCGCATGCATCGCTCGGCACGCGTGATTTTCACGATGAACTTCCATATGGGTAAATGGACGCCGCAGCAGTGTGTGAAGTACCTCATCGACAATGTCGGATTCGAGCCCGACAATTCAACCGCCGAGGTGCGCCGCTCCTTCGATGGCTCGGTGAGCCCCCTCTACCAGAGTGCCTACCTGATGGGAGCCTTGCAATTCCGCGCCCTGCACACAGAACTTGTGCAATCCAAGAAAATGACCGACCAGGAGTTCCACGATGCCATTCTTCGGGAGAACGCAATGCCCATCGAGATTTTGCGCGCGGACCTGGAGGGACAGGAGCTCAACAGCGACTTCAAGACCAGCTGGAAGTTTTACGGCGATCACCCCACCCACCCTTAGCAGCTCGAGGGCGGCCCATCTCTGCCGTCGGCGCCCGAGAGAACGAACTGCTCTTGGTTCGCAGTCTTGGTTCGCAGTCTTCGTTCGCAGCCTGGGGTTCGCAGCCTTCGTTCGCAGTCTAGCCAGAAGCGGGATCTCGAGGGAGCCCCATTCACCGCACCCTGGTACCGTCGTCAAAATCAGGTTCAGGCCCCGAGTCCAGGTCTCGCGGCGGGTTCGGCTCATCCCCGCAGGCCCACAACTTCGAATCGCTTTTTGCTCCCGGTGCGGATGATGACCGTGTCATTGCGCCGCCCTCCCAGGCGCGCGGGACTGCCGTTGACCACGACACTTTGCAGCGGAGTGCCGGGCGGGAGCCGCAACTTGACGTGGATTTCCCCGGGACTTCCCGGCTCGGCCAGTTCGACGTTCGCGCTCACCGTTTTCGGCGACGATCTCATGCTTAAGCTCACTCTGCCCCACCGGGTTGGAGCCCGATCAATTCTGATTTCCTTGCCGGAAGTTATCCAATCGCGCGGAACCCCCTTGGCGAAGTAGAGCTTTTCCTGGTCGGAATCCTCGAGCACCAGCATCCAGCGAACCAGCAAGGGAATGGTGTGCTGGGCGGGAATGCAGAACAGGGCGGTATCGCCATCGATCCCTGAAACTTCCCCGGCGGTCCAACTACCCCGGGTGTGATCGTGGTAGCGGTGGGAGTAAAGAAACAGCAGGTACTCTTCAACCCGGTCCAGGCGCAGCAGCATCTGGGCGTACCCATAGGAAATAAAACCCAGGATGTCGCGGCCGTCGGGATGCGGCCTCTCCACATTGGCGACGACGCCCAGGGTGGTGGCGCCGTACGCACGCATGCAGTCAATCACCAGGCTGGCTAGATCGGCGGGCAGCACATCCGCTTGCAGCAGCTCGGCGTAGGCCCGGTGCGCCCACTGCTGCGGAGACGGCTTTTCCCGTTCCATGGATTCGCGAAAGGTTAATTTGGACCCGGGGAAAAGCCCTATATAAGGTGGCTTCATGTCGCGTCGAATGTTTTTCTCCAGGCTGGCAACAAGCGCATGCTCGAGCGTCCGACTCCGCGAGCTCCAGTCCGCAGCCCGTTTTGCCAGGTCATGATTCTGCCGGTCAATTTCCGGCCAGACCCGGCTGATGTCTCTCAGCCCTCTGGCGGCGAATGCATTGTTTGAAAAATAAGGCAGCCACCAGATTTCGGGCTCGGGCATCAGGCACGAATCCGATTCGCTCCAACCATGAATCAGCCCGTACCCCGGGTCGTCTTGCGGGAATCGCAAACTCAGCTCATGAAGCTCGGAAACGAGACCGGCCGTAGCCTCAATTTTCCCGGCGTGCTTGCGCAGCAGATCGCCGTCCCGGGTGTAATTGAAATAGCGAGCCAGAAGCGACAGGGTTAAACCAAATTGTGCGGTCTCCGGCCCCCGCATGTTGACCATGCCTTTTGAGTCGACGAAGTCGGTGAAGTAGTTATCGATGATGCCGCGAACCTGCTCGAAGCGTCCCCACTCCAGGTTGCTGTAGACGGCGCTGGTGAAAATATCCTGGAATCCGTCGTACTCGGAACCGTAGTAGTCGCGATCCACGGCCCCGTATTTTGGATAGATTCCGCCCGGCCGGACCATCAGTTCCTTGGCAAAAGCGTGCTTCGACATATCCACCCACACATTTTGCGGAAGCAAGACCGGAACAAAATCGTGCAAAAGACTGTCCCAATAACCGGCAAAAATCAGCAGCGCGCGGTAAAACTCTTCTGGCCTGGGCTCCTGGCGTCGTGGAGGAAACGCCGGGTAACTGTGGCCGTAGACAACTTTGACGATCTTTCCGTTTTCAACCCTTAGGGTGCGATGCCAGGTCTGCACGATGAACTTGTCATGAGCTTCGACGTCGCCGAATACGATGACCTCGTCGTAAGCGTTATCGGTTGCGGCCATGATTTTGCGAACGGCCGGCATCCACCCCCCCACCAGGCCATCCCATCGCTTCCGGCTCGCTTTTCGATTTTCCTCGGGAAAATATTGCACCGGGTGATAGGTTCGGGTGTTGCCGCCCGGAAAGACCGGCATGGTGTCGCAGCATTCTTTGGTGCCGACGATCGCGTCCCAGGGCAGCCGCCAGCCCGGACTTTTTTCTTCCTTGGAACCTTGCGGCGGCGCCGCCGACCTCACCAGCTCAGAATCAGGGTCGTCGCCGCCTTGAAGAAGCCGATCTGCCAGGAGATCGGGGCCGGACATGCCGATCTCTTTCAGGCTCAATCCGAGATAGTGGGAGTCGGTTTCCGAAAATGAGGCTTCCGCACTTTTAGGAAGCACCCGCGATCCTCGGGCGGAAATAAAAGTCACGACTCCCTCGCGGGTGCGCAGGTCCTCATAAACCTTCCAACGGGTCGAATCGAACTGGAATTCACAGATGGGGGTGTGCCCGCCGATGTCCGGGGTCCGCCGGGTAAGACCGGTCTCTGATGTCCGGAGAGGATCGGCCCAGCCTCGCTCGTGCTCGCTACCCTCGCCGAGGGTGGGAAAACAGTGGAGGGCTGCGGTTGTCGCCGCCGCATTTTTCAGGAATCGCCTTCGGTCCATGGTTCTGCCCTTCTGCCGGCGAAGCTACCGTTGTTCCGACCCCTGCCGGTCCTCTTTGAGCTCGAAATTCTGGGGCGGGATCACACCCAGGAGGTATTGAACGAAGTAGTCCCAGCGGCGCCGGGCCAAATAAGCATTCGCCTCGCCGTGATACATGTTCGGCACGAACAACATGTCAAAATTCTTGTTCGCTTTTATCAACGCGTCGGCAAAGCGCATGGTCTCTACCGGATGAACGTTGTCGTCAATGTCGCCGTGTTCCAGCAGCAAATGCCCCTGAAGCTTGTCGGCCATGGTGACGTTCGATTGGGCCGCGTAGTCGTCTGCAACCGGATATCCCTGATAGGCCTCGTTCCACCACGCCTTGTCCAGGCGGGGATCGTGATCACCCGAAATGGAAACGCCCACCCGGTAGAAATCGGGAAAGACCAGCATGGCGTGGGCGGCGCCGTAGCCTCCGGCTGAGGTGCCGTAGATTCCGACCCGGGTGGCGTCCATGTAGGGGTAGCGGGCAGCCATTTGCTTGATCATCGCCACGTGATCTTCGAAGGCACCTCCCAGGTTTCTGTAGGAGAACCAATGAAACGCGCGGGAGCGGCCGATCGTGCCGCGGCCGTCAACCATCACGACGATGAAGCCCAGCTCGGCCATTGCCTGCAGGCGGAAGGTAGCGGCGAAGGTCTTCGGAACGAAGAATCCTTGGGGGCCGGTGTAAACCTGTTCAATGATGGGATACTTCTTCGCCGCATCGAAAGTCGAGGGACGCCAGATCAGTCCGTAAAGATCGGTGCTGCCGTCGGCCGCTTTCCCCTGGAACGGTTCGGGAAATTTCCACCCGGTTGCCAGCAGTTGGCCCGCATCAGGTTCTTCAAGAACGCGGACTTCGGAGCCATCCTGGGTCCGACGCAGCACGGACTTGCCGGGCAGATCGGGGCGAGAGTAGTTATCCACGAAGTAGGCGCCATCCGGGGAAACGCTGACGGAGTGGTTGGCATTCTCCGGCGACAGCGGGGTCAGACCCTTGCCGTCAAAACCGACGCTGTACAAATGCGTCTGATAGGGATCTTCCCCCTTCTCGCGGCCGTTTGCCCGGAAAAATATTCGCCGATTCTTCTCGTCGACATGTTCAATTCGCTGAACCACCCACGGACCCTCGGTCACCTGGTTCTCTAACTGGCCGGTTTCCCCCCGGTAGAGGTACAGATGATTCCAGCCGCTTCGTTCCGAGCTGGCCAGAATTTCCCGGCTGGCCGGCACCCAGTGAAAGAAGGTCTCGCCCGGGTCGACGTATTGGTCGGAGTGCTCGCGCAGCCAGACTCTTTGCTCGCCGGTATCGGGATCGATGACTCGAAACTCCTTGGTCTTGAAGCCGCGATCGTCGTTGTCGTAGTGGACGCTTTTGCCGTCCGGAAACCATTCGAATTCGGGGCCCTCCTGAAACGGCAGTTCGATGGCTTCGGTTTTCACCTCAACCCGTTTTCCCGACTGAATGTGGAAGAGGATGGGTTCAGCCTTCGCCAGAACCTCTCCCGGCAGTGGATATACGTAGCTGAAAGCCTTGGGCCTGAGCTGATTCGGAGGAACAAACTGAAGGCTGGTAAAGCGACCGGCGTTCCTCGAATCGATGCGATAGGTAATCAACTTTGAGGAATCGGGCGACCAAAAAACCGCGGCCGGCTGCCGCACATCCTCGGTGCCTTGTTCCACCAGGAGACGAAGTGAGGGTAGCGGGGTGGCGTAATCCCAGCCGCGAATCCCATCTTCGGTCAGCTTCGCTACCGCGCCGGTCGAGAGGTTGCGCACGTACAGGTTGTGGTCCTCGACATAGGCCGCCCACTTCTTGTCGGGCGACAAAGCTTCATTCGGATTCGCGGCCGGACTCTCCTGGCACTGGTAGTCACTCAGCGTGCAAGTCCACAGGCCTTTGGCCACGCGAAAGCGGATGGCTTTGGGATCGCCGAATTCAAGTTCCTCGAGCGGCAATTCCGTGGGCTGGTATTCGTGTTTGGAGGCACGGGAAAGCGCGGCGGCCAGTTTAGCGTGGTCAAAGGCAGGCCCCGCGGTGTTGCGGGCCGCATCGACGAGAATGAATTCCGTGCCCTTGGGCCCCACCTTGCGATACCAGAAGCGGCTTGTCTTCTCGATCCAGTTGGGGCGAACATCGGCGACAGAAACCAGGTGCCGCAGATTTCCCGCCAGAAAGCGTTGCGCCCGCTGGTAGTCTTCGAGCGTTCCCTGGGCGAAGACCGGGCCGGGCATCAAACCGGCAAGGGCTAGAATCAACGCCATCCACGCATCCGGGCGCGCGTTCCCCAATTGCAAGAATCGAATCCCCTGTCGCTGCATGAACCCTCCTACTGCGCCTTAATCCTGACCAGCACCACTCCATGCCTGGGCACATAGGAGCTGAAGCTATCTCTAAACCTGCCCAGCTCTTTTCTTACCCAGAGATCCCGAACGCTGGCCTCGCCCTCGATACCGATCCGCTCGAACTCGACGGTCATGCGTTCGGCGGTACGCTGGCGGTTGAACAGTCCGACGACTTTGCTGCCGTCCGCCATGGGCTTCATCCAAACCTCGAATGGCCCTTCCTGGGCTACGCGAGATCCCTGCTTGCCCAGTGGATCCTGATCGACGGCGATCACTTCGCGGTTGGTCAAAATTTCCAGTGTGTACGGAGTCATGCGACTGAGGTCATTGCCCGCAATCAGCGGGGCGGCGAGAATCGACCAGAGGCTGAAGTGGGTTCGGTATTCATCGTCATTCATTCCCCCGTTGCCCACTTCGAGCATGTCAGGATCGTTCCAGTGCCCCGGTCCGGCAAATTTCTCGAGTCCGTTCTGGTTGAATCCGATTTCCGCCATCGCCCGGTATTCGTCGGTGATATCGCCGGTGGTTCGCCATAAATTGCCGCCGACCGAGCCACCCCAATCCCACACCTTGTTCCATCCATACTCACAAAGGCTCAGCACAATCGGACGCCCCGTCTTGGTGAGCGCGTCGTGCATTTTGCTGTATGCAGATTTCATTTGTTCCAGCGTGCCGGTCGACTGGCACCAGTCATACTTGAGATAGTCGATCCCCCACTTTGCGTAGGTTTGTGCGTCTTGCTCCTCGTGTCCCAGGCTTCCCTCGTATCCGGCGCAGGTCTTGGCGGCGGGAGAGGAGTAGATCCCAAGCTTCAGGCCCTTGCCGTGGACATAGTCCGCGAGGGCTTTCATGTCGGGAAATTTTTCGTTGGCTTGAATAAAGCCGTGGGCGTCGCGCTTTCCTTCCCAGGTGTCATCGATGTTGAGATAGACATATCCGGCATCCCGCAATCCGGTCGCCAGCAGCGCATCGGCCGTACTCCGCACCGTCTGGTCGTCGATCCGCCCGGCAAAGTGATTCCAGCTGTTCCAGCCCATGGGCGGCGTCAAAGCAAGATGGTCTTGCGCCGTGGACGACAAGGCCGAACCACAAAGTAGGATCAGCAACCATCCAGTTTTGTTCAGACGAGCCATGATTTTTCCCCCTGGCAGGACAACTGCGCCGGTTCGCATTCCACGATTTCTCTTTCCCCCGGCACGACCCCGCAGGATCTGGACTCAGGCATGCGCTTCGCTCGAGACGGTTCTTGATGGAAGATACGGCTCCCGAGGAATCGCCGACCGGGTTTCGGTGCTGTGATCCGCCAGAAGCCGGGCGGTCGCGAGCGACGTGGTTATGCCCAATCCTTCGTGGCCGGTTGCCAGGTGCACCGTCCGATCCCCGGAACAGACACCAATCAGAGGAAGCTTGTCCGGGGTGGCTGCGCGAAATCCGGTCCAGACACGGATC